>Ga0157369_10005273_pt1 | contig 15070 bp, 15 predicted proteins | sample C25metaG_FD_113461 | JGI IMG/M metagenome (GOLD analysis project Ga0157369, IMG submission 113461) | Corn rhizosphere microbial communities from Kellogg Biological Station, Michigan, USA - C2-5 metaG | ecosystem: Host-associated > Plants > Roots > Rhizosphere > Soil | place: USA: Michigan... | reverse complement strand
GGTTATGCGTGAGATGGTCTCGCAGGGCGTAGGGTCGCTCGGTATTATCAGTATTATTTCTGTTTTTATCGGGGCTGTGGCTACTATTCAGACGGCCTTTCAGCTCGTGAGCGATTTTATTCCTAAAAGCATTGTGGGCGGCATCACCCGCGATTCAACCATTCTGGAGTTTAGTCCCACTATATCAGCACTCGTATTGTCTGGACGGGTAGGCTCAAGTATTGCCTCACAGATTGGCACCATGCGGGTAACCGAGCAAATAGACGCCCTGGAAATTATGGGGGTAAATGCGCCAGGTTATCTTATTTCACCCAAAATTATTGCCGGTGTTACCATGATCCCCGTATTGGTGATCGTTTCCGTAGTGCTTGGACTTTTGGGCGGTTATATTGCCTGCGCGGCATCCAACGACGTATCTACACAAGACTATATTACCGGTCTGCGCGATTCGTTTAATCCGCTCACTGTTTCAGTTTGTGCGGTTAAGTCAGTTGTATTTGGCTTTCTGATCACCTCTATTTGTTCGTATCAGGGTTTCTATACCTCGGGCGGCGCGCTGGAAGTTGGCCAATCGGCTACTAAAGGTGTTGTTTGGAGCTGTATTATGATTTTGTTTGCCGATTTAATTGTTTCACGCGTAATGTTATGATCGAGGTTAAGGACATTTATAAAAGCTTTGGCGATAATGACGTTTTGCGTGGTATCAGCTCAGTTTTTCATCCCGGAAAAAATAATTTGATCATTGGCGGCTCGGGTTCGGGTAAGACCACCCTGCTTAAATGTATTGTGGGCCTGCACGAACCAACCAAAGGCGATGTGCTTTTTGACGGGCAGGACTTTACGCACATGAACTTTGAGGAGCGCGTGCCTATTCGTAAACAGATTGGGATGCTTTTTCAGAACTCCGCTCTTTTTGACTCCATGACGGTAGAGGAGAACATTATGTTCCCGCTTAACCTGTTTACAGAGATGTCGAAATCGGAGAAGCTGGACCGGGCCAATTTTTGCCTGGAGCGTGTGAACCTAAAGGACAAGAATAAACTCTTCCCGGCTGAACTTTCCGGTGGTATGAAAAAACGTGTGGGCATTGCACGTGCTATTGCCATGCAGCCCAAATATTTGTTTGTGGACGAACCGAATTCCGGACTCGATCCTAAAACATCAATTGTAATTGATGAGCTTATTGCCGAGTTGACCGAAGAATATCAGATCACGACAGTTGTGGTAACGCACGATATGAACTCCGTAATGGGTATAGGCGACCACATTATCTTCTTGTATCAGGGCCAGAAGTGGTGGGAGGGTTCCAATAAAGAAATTGCCCATACAGATAACAAGGAGCTGAACGACTTTGTATTTGCGAGCAAGTTTATGCAGGCAGCGAAAGAGAGGTTGTAGAATTAAATTTGTATCTTAGTATATGCTTAAACACGAGGAATTACATCAGAAGATCGAATCCTTACCTGAGGAAGTTATCAGGGAGGTTGAGAATTTTGTGGATTACCTGGCGAAAAAAAGATCAGAGCTTTTAAAGGCAGAGAAAAAAAGTAAGTCAATCTTTGGCTCGGCCAAAGGTTTTTTTGAAACCGGAGACGATTTTAATGAGCCGTTAGGAGATTTTCACGATTATATGCCTGAATGAAGCTCATCTTAGATACGCACATTATTATTCGACTTGTAAACGGTGATACTTCCATAGTATCCGGCGATTGTGCGTCTTATTGATGATCAATCTAATCAAAAATATGTTAGTGCCGTTAGTCTTTGGGAAATAGCGATTAAGGTAAGTATTGGTAAATTAAAAATGGGCGGCACTATTTCTCAAATAGAAAAGTTGCTTTCTAATAACGGTATATCGTTAATTGATATTAAGTCTTCCCATCTCGAACAATTGATCACACTGCCATTTATTCACAAGGACCCTTTTGATCGTCTCATTATAACCCAGGCTATAGTAGAAAAGCTTCAAATAATTACGGACGACCAGTTTATAGTGAAATATCCCAATTTATCGGTGATTAGTTTGTAGTCTTTTTTGGCTATAAGCTCTTTTCAGTATCTTTGGCCCGGGTTTCTTCTTCTGAACTTTCAACTATAAAATGATTCAATTACTTACGCCAACGCACTGGAAAGATTACGAACTGATTGATTGCGGCGACTTTGAAAAGCTGGAGCGCTTCGGCAACGTTATCCTTATCCGGCCAGAACCTCAGGCGGTATGGCCAAAGAAGCTTACAGAAGCAGAGTGGCAAAAGCAACATCATATCCGTTTCAAAGGTCGGTCGGCTACTGCGGGTGATTGGGTGAAGAAGAACCCTAAAACGCCTGATCGCTGGCATATTGAGTATAAGAATAATGAGGCGGCCATAAAGTTCCGTTTGGCCCTTACTTCCTTTAAGCATGTCGGCATTTTTCCGGAACAGGCTGTTAACTGGGATTATATTTCGTCCACTCTTAAAAAGTTTAAGACGCCCGAACCTAAGGTACTCAACCTGTTTGCTTACACGGGCGGCGCTTCTTTAATTGCACGGGCGGCAGGAGCCGACACTACCCACGTTGATTCTATTAAACAGGTGGTAACCTGGGCCAATGAAAACCAGGAACTATCGGGGCTAAACAATATCCGTTGGATGGTTGAGGACGCTTTAAAGTTTGTAAAGCGGGAGATCAAACGTGGTAAGAAATATAACGGTATTATCCTTGATCCACCGGCTTACGGACATGGGCCTAACGGTGAGAAATGGAAATTAGAGGATCACATCAGCGAGATGATGAACGATGTGGTTAAGCTGCTCGATCCCGAAGAGCATTTCCTTATTCTAAATACCTATTCGCTCGGCTTTTCGTCGGTTATTGTAGAGAACCTTATCCAGGAAGCCTATCCTCAGGTGCAAAATCTTGAGATTGGCGAACTGTATCTACAGGCAACATCAGGATTGAAATTGCCGCTGGGTGTATTTGGTAAATTTTTCAAAATCAAGGCTTAACAGCTTGTAAATTATTGAAGCTAAGCGTAATTTTAGCTTTAATGCTTAAGCTCAAAATTTGCCTGCTGTTATTGGTTGCACCGCTTTTTCTGGTCGCACAGCAGCATTTTGACGTGCTCATCAGAAACGGTAAGATCATTGATGGCGCCGGTAATCCGTGGTTTTATGGCGATATCGGTATTGTTAAAGATAAGATCGTCAGCATTGGTAATCTTGGAGATGCAAAAGCTAAAGAGGTTATCGATGTGACGGGATTGATCGTTGCGCCCGGCTTTATCGATGTCCACACTCACATAGAAGGCGACGAAACCAAAACTCCTACTGCCGATAACTTTATTTATGATGGTGTGACGTCTGTTATTACCGGCAACTGCGGCAGCTCAAACGTTGATATTAAAAAATACTTCAGGTTTTTGGATAGCGTTAAGCTCTCCGTCAATGTAGGTACGTTGATAGGGCATAACGATGTGCGGAAAGCTGTATTGGGAGAAGCGGCTGTAACTCCTGATGCTGCTCAGTTAAAGCAGATGCAGGAACTGGTTGAAAGAGCAATGCAAGATGGTGCAATGGGCTTTTCTACGGGATTAATCTACACACCCGGCATCTATTCTAAAACACCAGAAGTTGTTGCGCTTGCACAATCGGCGGCTAAGTACAATGGTGTTTATGCTTCGCATATCCGAAACGAATCAGATAAGATTTTTGCGGCCATTGACGAGGCTGTCGACGTAGGCAGACAGGCGCGGATGCCCGTAGAGATCTCTCATTTTAAAGTGGGAAAACCCAACTGGAACCACTCCGATGAGATGATAGCCATGGTTGAAAAAGCGCGGCAGGAAGGGATTGATGTAACGGTTGATCAGTATCCATACACCGCCAGCAGCACAACCTTAGAGGTGCTGTTGCCGGATTGGCTGTTGGATGGTGGCCGTGATTCGCTCTTGAAAAGGCTCAATAACCTAATGCTTCATCAAAAAGCTGTGAATGAAATGATCAGCGATATGACCCGCCGCCAGCGCGACCATTTTGACTATGCAGTGGTTGCTCACTGCGATGCTGATTCTACCTTAAATGGAAAGAACATTATGGAGATCAATGTGCAGAGAGGACGAGCATCAACCATACCGAATGAAATTGAAACGATACTGGACATTGTCCGCATAGGAGGGGCATCGATGGTGTTTCATGGCTTGAACGATGTGGATGTAGAAACCATTCTGAAGTACCCGCTAACCATGGTAGCGTCAGACTCAGGTATAAGATTGTTTGGTAGCGGGGTGCCGCATCCGAGGGGCTATGGCAGTAATGCCCGTGTGCTGGGCTATTACGTGCGGGAGAAGAAGTTGATTCGCCTGGAAGATGCCATTCGTAAAATGACTTCATTGCCCGCGCAAAAATTCCATATTAAAAATAGAGGTTTTTTAACTCCCGGTTATTATGCAGATATTGTTATCTTTGATCCCGCAACGGTAAAGGACCAGTCGACCTACATTAAACCGCATGCTTATTCAACAGGATTTAAGTATGTGATGGTGAATGGTAAACTAACTGTTAAAAATTTTAAGCACATTGGTACACGAAACGGCGCCGTTTTATACGGCCCAGGCTATAAACGATCAACTTTATGAATTTTAAGACCACGCTTCTTTTTCCCCTTCTCCTGTTTTCATTATTTATTTTCTCAAATTGCACTAATTCAAAAAGCAAAGAGGTTAACACAAGTACTGTTACCACTACTTCAAAAAAAGCAGAGGTTAAAGAGGATAGTGATACCTTGTCTGTATTAAAAGAGAGCTATCCGCCACTCGACAAGCAAAAATATGATGCTATGTTGAAGCAACTGGCCAAAGGCGATACTACTGGCAGATGGCCTGTAAAAAATGCGCCTTATCCACTGCCTGGTGCTATTTTGCCATTTAAAAGAGTCGTGGCTTTCTACGGTAACCTGTATTCTAAAAGAATGGGTATCCTGGGCGAATTGCCGCCAAACGAAATGTTAGCTAAGCTGCATGGAGAAGTTAAGCATTGGGAAAAAGCTGATCCAACAATTCCTGTTCAGCCAGCATTGCATTATATTGCTGTAGTGGCTCAGGGCGCTCCTGGTAAAGACGGTAAATACCGTTATCGTATGCCGTTTAAACAAATTGACACAGTTTTAAAACTGGCTAAAAAAGCTCACGCTATTGTGTTCCTAGATATTCAGGTTGCTTTAAGTAATATCCGTTCCGAGCTGCCTTTGCTTGAAAAATATCTTGAACTGCCCCAGGTTCATGTTGGTATGGATCCTGAGTTTTCTATGAAAGACGGACACCGTCCGGGTACAAAGATCGGTACTTATGATGCTGATGATGTAAACTATGTATCAGCTTACCTGGCCAATGTTGTGCGTAAATATCACTTGCCGCCGAAGATTCTGATCGTGCACCGCTTTACCAAAAGGATGGTGACTAATTACAAGAATATCAAACTTCATCCGGAAATTCAGTTAGTAATGAATATGGATGGTTGGGGCGAGCCGGATTTGAAGTTGGGTACTTACCGTAACTTTATTTATCCTGAACCCGTACAATTCACCGGATTTAAATTATTTTATAAAAACGACTTAAAGAAACCGCCGCATCACATGTTAACACCAGAAGAGGTGTTAAAATACAAGCCGCAACCTATTTATATACAGTATCAATAAATTTCACTTTTTTGATCTGAGCCCTGTTCTAAATGACAGGGCTTTTTTTGTGCCCAAGTATTTCTTTCTAACACTATTTATTGGAGAAGCATCTTGCAAAAGCCCTCATCATAACATCGTTATTTTAATTAGCCTTAATTATTTTTACCACCTATGATCAAATGGGGAATTATCGGTTGCGGACGCATTTCGCATCGCTTTATGCAGGGTCTGGCAGCTATACCAGATGTCGAGCTTGCGGCGGTATGGTCCAGAAGGGCGGAGAGTGTAAATGATTTTGTGAGCCGGTATGGCGGGATCGCTTGCGAAAGCCTGGAGGAGCTTTTGGAAAGCGATATAGACGCGGTTTATATTGCTACCTTACCCGATAGCCATGCTCAATATAGCATTGCTGCAATGAGGGCCGGCAAGCATGTGCTTTGCGAAAAGCCGGCGACGGTAAATAGAGAGCAACTGGAAATGGTGCTGACAGCGGCACGAGAAGCCCGTCGGCTATTTATGGAAGGTATGAAGCCCCCTTTCTTTCCGCTATATCGTAAACTGAAAGAGCATTTGGAAAAAGATCCGATAGGGAAGGTTGGGTATGTAAGGGCGGGATCATCCGTGGCGGGCCTTGAGCCTGAGCACCCCAATTTTAGTCATGCCGGTATCGGCGGCGGCATTATGGCCATTGGGCCGTATGAAGCGTTTCTGGCGGTTGATTGGTTGGAGGATACCAAAGAAGTACAAACGATGGGACATTTTGGCCCAACGGGTGTAGATACCTTTTGCATCTTTCAATCAGAGCATCGGCATGGATATGCGCAGCTCTATTGCGGCTTTGACCTGCATGGCAAAGGGGATGCTTTGATCTGTGGCACTAAAGGGCACATTACTATCCACAAAAACTGGTGGAACCCCGCTAAAGCTACTATTGAATATTTAGACGGAAGGGCGGTAACGTTGGATGAGCCCTTCACGGCAGGCGGCCTCAATTATGAAACAGCTCACTTTTGCGACCTAATTAGAAACGGACTAACAGAAAGCCCGGTGATCACACACCGGTTATCGTTGGAAATGATACACATGCTGGATGTGGCAAGAGCACAGATTGGCTTGAAGTTTGACGGGGAATAAATAATAGTAACGTGTGCTGTTTTCTTTTCAACAGACAGCCTTTGTGATCTTTGTGTCTTCTCTGGGAACTTCGCGGTTAAATTACTTGCGCATCAGTGACGCTCTATCCTTATTTCTTCAGCCTGTAATATTTATAGATTTTCACTGCCGACATAATGATAACAGCAAAAGCGACAAGCCCAAGCAGCCCATAGATCCAACTGATGGCATTCTTCAGCACCGCAAGGAAAACGATGGCGAAGAGGAAAATGGTGGCCAGCTCATTCCAGATCCGTAGTTGCGTAGACGTCCATTTAAAAACACCTTGTTTCATCTGTTTAATGATCTGCTGGCATTTGAAATGGTAAACCAGCAGACCTACTACAAAACAAAGCTTTACCTGCAACCAGGCCTCATTCAGCCATCCGGGTATGATAAACAGCATCGTGATACCCGCCGCAATGGTAAGGATCATGGCCGGGGTGGTAATAATATTCCAAAGCTTACGCTCCATAACTTCAAACTGCGCCGACAGAACCTTTCGTTCTGTCTCGGGCCGTTCCTGGGCTTCTGTATGGTAAATAAACAGTCGCACAATATAGAACAGCCCCGCAAACCAGCTGACTACAAATATGATATGTATGGCTTTGATATAGTAGTACATAACCCCCCAGCCCCCTGAAGGGGAACATATATGCTTAAAGATTTATTTGCTGATTAATTTATCTGATGGTATAATGTCCTGTTTTAATTCCCCATGCATGTCTCTATGCATAAAAACTCCCCCTTTAGGGGGCCGGGGGGGCGTATTCTTTTATCACCTCCACCGCATATTTCACGTTATCAAACGGAATATCAGGCATAATGCCGTGGCCAAGGTTAAAGATGTAGCCAGGTTCGTCCTTCATACGGTCGAACAAACGATGTATACGTTCTTTGATTACCTTTTTATCGGCATACAGTATATGCGGATCAAGATTACCCTGAACGGCAATGCCTTGTGGCAGGCGTTTCTTAATATCCAGCAAGTCAACGTTCCAGTCGATAGAAATAACGTCGGGTTTTGCTTCTGCCATTAACGGTGCAAATACCGAGCTGCCTTTACAGAACGAAATCACCGGAATATCCTTGCGGTTAAGGTTACTGATAATTTCTGCAATATAACGGTGAGAGAAATCGCGGTAATCGTCCCAGGCCAGAGCCATGGCCCAACTGTCAAATATCTGTATCGCGTTAACTCCGGCAGCAATTTGCAGGTTCAGGTAATCGGCTGTTACTTTTGCTATTTTACTTAAAAGTTGATGCGCCAGCTCGGGCTGATTGTGGATCAGCAGTTTGGTCCGCTTAAAATCTTTGGAAGATCCACCCTCAACCAGATAGCTCATAACGGTAAAAGGCGCACCGGCAAAACCGATCAGTGGAATTTTGCCATTTAAACGCTGTTGAACAACTTTAATCGCATCTGCCACATATTGCAGTTTATGCACCACTTCGGTATCAAGCTTGTCAATGTCGACCTGGCTGCGTACCGGGTTGGCAAACTGAGGGCCTACGCCTTGTGAAAAGCTTAATTCACCGCCCATTGCTTCGGCAGTAACTAAAATATCCGAAAATAAGATAGCGGCATCGATGTCGAGCAGATCAACCGGCAGCATGGTTACATCGGCGGCAATTTCTGGTGTTTTACACATTTCCAGAAAGGAGTACTTATTCTTAATGTCCCAATACTCTTTCATGAACCTACCGGCCTGACGCATCATCCACACCGGCGGGCGTTCTGTTTTTTCTGAAAATGCAGCTTTTATAAATAATGAATCTTTCATATACAGGGGCGGGCACAACCCGGCCTTTATTGGTTTTGGTATTTCTTTATTTCGGCGTGCAGTCGTTCCAGCACGCTTTTCATTTTCGCCGTTATCTTTTCCTGATGCTTATCTGCAAGAGACAAGTAAGCTTGGGCCTTTTCAATGTTTTGTTGCCTGATGCTGATGTTCACAACGTGGGCCAGCGCAGCCACATGATCATTTACGGAACGCAGCGGATATTGGGCTGCAAGCTCGTAATGCTTTTCGGCCTTTTCATAATCCTGCTTGTACAAGCATATACCGCCCAGCATAAACTCATAAAAACCACGTCGCTTTTTATTGAGCCACTCGGGGCGGGGTATTTGTAGCAACAGCGCTTCGGCCTTATCATATTCTTTATTGTGGAAACTTTTGGCGGCGAGTACAACGGTACCTTCCTTAAAGTATCCCCACGTAAGCAGTACCACAAACATGAACGCCACGCCTGCAAGCTCATAAACATGCTCTAATGCAAAAAAAATGACCAGTGCAGTAAAGATGGATGCGGTGATTATCCTGGCGCTGTTGGTTAACATTAATGATGGTCTGTGAATTTATAACCTACCCCACGGATAGAGTGGAAATAGACAGGGTTCTTGGGATCGGGCTCAAAATATTTGCGGAACGTAAGAATAAAATTATCAATGGTGCGGGTTGATGGGTATACATCATAGTTCCAAACCGTTTCCAGGATCTGCTCGCGCGATACGGCCTCATTACGACGCTCAATCAGCAATTTAAGCAGCATGGTTTCCTTTTTGGTAAGCGGCGTAATGGAACCGTCTTCGTTCACCAGCTCAAAAGAGTTAAAGTGGATAGTTTTGTCGCCAATTTTATAGCTGTTAAACTCTTTAAGCTCATCACCTTTAAGGCCACGTTTAACCAGGTTGTTTACTCGTAGAATAAGCTCTTCGAGGTTAAATGGCTTGGTCAGATAATCGTCTGCACCTTTTTTGAGCCCGGCAATTTTGTCCTCGTTGGTGTTTTTAGCAGTGAGGAACATAATGGGCACCTCAGAGTTCTCCAATCTAATAGTTTCGGCCACTACAAAGCCGTCAACTTCGGGCATCATTACATCCAGTATCACTAAGTTAAAGCGTTCTTCTTTAAATAGTTGAAGTGCTTTTTTACCATTGTTGGCAGTGGTTACCTTATATCCTTCCAGCTCAAGGTTCAGCTTAATAGCTTCGAGCAAGTGCTCTTCATCCTCGGCCAGTAAAATCCGTTTTTTAATTTGCATATATTTAGTGTTAGGTTAAGTGAAAACAACTTCAAAAATACTACCTGCCGGTTTGTTATCTTTAACGTGTATACTGGCCTGATGTTTATCCAGCACCTCCTTCACGATATATAAACCTAACCCCGTACCTTTTGTGTTGCGGGTATCCTCACTGCCTACACGATAAAACTTATCAAAAATACGACCCTTTTCGGTATCTGGTATACCAATGCCGTGGTCGGCCACCTCAAGGTGAACGTGGTGATTTTTACGGTATACCCTTACATTCACCACCTCGCAGGGGCCAGAATATTTTACGGCGTTCTCTATCAGGTTGGTAACAACAGAGGTGAGCGCAAAGCGGTCGCCGGTAAGTTCAACCCTTGGTTCAATTTCTGCATTGATCAGTTGCTGATTAAAATCGCATTTGTTGATTTGCAGGCGATTAACCACGTTATCAACCAAAGCAGAGAAATTAAAACGATCTTTTGGGAAGGTATAAGAATGGTTCTCGATGCGGGTGGCTAACAGCATATTCTCCACCATATCATTAAGTCGCTCAACATCCAGCAGCGACTTGCCGATAAAATCTTTGATCTGTTGCTTGTTAAGATCCCGTTTCTGGATAGTTTCGAGATATAGTTTGATGGAAGCCAGCGGCGATTTAAGCTCGTGCGTTACCGACATCAGAAAGTTCTTTTTCTGTTCCTGTAAACGCGTTTGCCGGTTGAGTGATTTATGGAGATTATATGCTCCGATGACAAAAACGCCTCCAAACATAATTCCCTCGCCCATAATCATAGCCAGCTTATGCGGTTGAAGTTTAACCAGCATATACCCCCACCAGATCAGCTCGGCAACGGCATAGGTAATGAGCGCATAAAATATCAGGAATGGCTTCTTCATCTGTTAAAATCAGGTTCAAAGTTAACAGTTAAATATACTCGATATATTCAACTATAGTACAATGGCCACTATTTTACTTTTTGAATACAAAATCCAAGCTTTCAAATATAGCCCGTTTAGCCTTTTCCAGGTCGGTTTTGTTATGAGCCGCAGAAACGAATCCAACCTCATAGCCTGACGGACCGAGATAAATGCCCCTGTTCAATAGCTCGCGGTGCAGTTTTTTGAATTTCTCCATGCTGGCAGGGTCGATGTCTTCAGCTCTGCGGATATGCTCTTTATCCGTAAATGCAAACCAGAAGATGGACCCGATATAGAATACTTTGAATTTATAATTTCGTGCCGAAGCAAAGCGCTGGATAGAATCCGCAAATTGTTCGGTCTTGTTGTTGAGATCACGGTAGAAACCCATTTTGAGGAGCTCAGTTAGCTGAGCTATACCTGCAGCCATAGCAACCGGATTGCCGGATAAGGTACCTGCCTGGTAAACTGGTCCTTCTGGGGAAATATTGCTCATGATCTCTGCTGACGAACCGTAAGCGCCCACAGGCATACCACCACCAATGATCTTACCGTAAGTAATAATGTCCGGTTTGATCTGGTAATAACCAGCCGCGCCTTCAAAGCTTAAACGGAAACCGGAGATTACTTCATCAAAAATGAGCAGGGTGCCATTTTGGGTACAGATGTCGCGGAGATATTGTAAAAATTCTTTCTCTTGCAGCAGGAGGCCATTATTGGCGGGCACGGGTTCGATGATAACCGCTGCAATCTGATCTTTAAACTCCTCAAATGCTTTTTGTAAAGCTTCGCGGTCATTTAAAGAAACTACGATGGTCTCGTCGGCAAATGCTTTAGGAATACCTGCGGATGAGGTTTCGCCGAAAGTAACCAGTCCTGAGCCTGCTTTTACCAGCAAGGCATCATTGTGGCCGTGGTAGCAGCCTTCAAACTTCAGGATCTTATCGCGTTTGGTATAACCACGGGCCAGCCTGATGGCCGACATTACCGCCTCGGTACCAGAGCTTACAAAACGAAGCTTTTCGATAAATTTATTATTCTTCAGGATCAGTTCGGCCAATTCGTTTTCCAACGCGGTAGGCGCACCGAACGACATGCCGTTCTGCATGGCTGCGATCACTTTTTCTTTGATCTTGGCATTGTTATGACCAAGAATAAGCGGACCCCAGGAGCAGCAGAAATCAATGAATTGATTACCATCTGCATCCCACAGGTTACAACCATCGCCTTTTTCAATAAAGAGTGGTGTACCGTGTACTGAACGAAATGCTCTTACAGGGGAGTTAACGCCACCGGGGAAGTAGGTTTTAGCCTTTTCAAAAAGTTCAGCTGATTTTTCTCTGCTGATGTCGGGCTTACCGGTTGTGCTCACAGGCTCATCGCCCTCGTTTCCTGAAAATATCTTTTTAAATGAATCGAACATATTTTTGAGCTGAAAGGCAAAAGCTAAAAGTGCAAAGGCCCTTCCTATTTATGTTATAAAATTTAGTTGTTATAAATCCCATTAAACTGAAAAAGGTTTGTCTTCGCCTTTCACCTTTAACCTTTAAGCTTTCGCCTTTCACCTTTCCGCTCCCTACAACCACTTATTTTCCAACACCTCTTTGGCATGATAAGTTAAGATGGCGGTAGCTCCGGCGCGGCGTATACTGGTTAAAACTTCAGTAACTGCACGCTGATCATTAAGCCATCCGTTACGTACGGCGGCCTTGATCATGGCGTACTCGCCACTTACATTATACGCTGCAATGGGCAGTTCAGTATTATCTTTTAATAATTTTATCACGTCCAGATAGGGCAAGGCGGGCTTTACCATCAGAAAATCTGCACCTTCAGCCTCATCTAAGTTGGCCTCTATCAGCGCTTCCCGCTGGTTTGCCGGGTTCATCTGGTAGGTTTTTTTATCGCCAAATTTGGGCGCAGAATTTAAGGCGTCTCTGAACGGACCGTAAAATGCGCTGGCGTATTTTGCAGAGTATGACATGATAGAAACATGCTTAAAGCCATGCTCATCCAGTACCCTGCGGATGTAACCTACGCGGCCGTCCATCATATCTGAAGGGGCAATAATATCAGCACCGGCTATTGCATGAGCCAGAGCCATTTTGCCTAAAACTTCCAGCGTTTCATCGTTCAGGATTTCGCCGTTTTCTACAATGCCGTCATGGCCTTCGCTACTGTAAGGGTCCATGGCCACATCAGTGATTACACAAGTTTCAGGGAAATTCTTTTTTACTTCGCGAATGGCACGCAGGTAAAGGCTTTCTTCGCGGTAGCTTTCGGTAGCCAGTTTATCTTTTAGCGCTTCATCGATATTAGGGAACAAGTCGAAAGACATCAGCCCTAATTTTAAACAGCTCTCAATCTCACGCAGCAAATTGTCTATAGAATACCGGTAAATACCCGGCATAGAAGCCACCTCAGTTTTTTGATTCTGACCGTCTACAATAAACAATGGAAAAATCAGGTTAGCGGCACTAACATGAGTTTCCTGTACCATTTGCCTTATTACTTCACTCTTTCTGTTTCTTCTTGGTCGTTGTAGCATAAACCCCTCCTAAATCCTTCCGCCGGCTGGCGGAGAGGACTTTGTAATTTAAAAAATAGCAACCCTTTTTGTAGCCTTCCCCCACCGGGGAAGGTTGGATGGGGCTAAAGTCCAAACACCGCCTCTGCCAGTCCCACTTCATCAGGGGCCGAGGGCAGTGTATATTTAATATTAAGTTCTTCTAATTTTTTTCCGGTTGATTTACCGATAGCAATAACGCGCTGGTAGTTCTCCAGCAAATTATCGCGGAAATAACCCTCAACGTTTGATGGGCTGGTAAATACCAATACCTCTGCAGAACTGGCCGAAACCACTTCTTCAATCATAGTCTCATACACGGGCAGGTCGATGATTTTGGTATCGGCTGATAAACCGTTGTGTATGCTTCGCATTGGATTTTCTGCTCCCGGGAACAGGATGGTTGATCCGTTAGCTAATTTGGCAAACTCCGCGGCAACTACGCTGGTATCTGTGCTGTAGCCGGTATATTCAGGAAAGTGACCATTCTTACGCAGCATTTCTTCCGATCCTGTGCCCATTACGCCAAATTTTACCGGCTTAGGGAATTTTGGTTCCAGCTTAAAGAAATATTCTACAGCATTCTTACTGGTAAAGAATACCCAGTCAATTCCTTTCAGGATATAAGAATCAAAGCGGTTGATCACCGGTACTGTTTTAATAAGCGAACGGGCCTCCACCTCAATGCCATGTTTGGCAAGCGCTCTTTTGAAATAGCTATGCGAAGAAAGATCGCGCGAAATAAAAACGGTTTTGGGTAGCTTGCGTTTTTTATCGAAAGCGGCAACCACCCTTTCCGCTAATCCGGAAGCAGTGTTTGATTGTATGTAAACGCGATCCGGAAAATCCTCGTCACTTTCGGCTTTGGCGGTAAATACCTCAAAGGTATCACCGTGTTTGCGGCAGTAACAGCCAAGCGGCAAGTGGCAGCCGCCGCCAAAAAGTTTAAGCACGTTCCGCTCTACGCTCAGCTCTTCTGCAACATGTGGATGATGCAACGCCTGTAGCGCATCAAATAGGTCTTTATCGGTTTCGCGAATCTGAATAGCCAGTACACCCTGGGCCGGTGCCGGGATAAATTCTGTAGGTGTTAATTCTTCCACGTAAAACTCGCTCAGGTCAATGCCCAGCCTGCTCACACCGGCTTTGGCCAGCATAATGCCGTCATAAGATTCATCGCGAAGTTTATTGATACGAGTCGGAACGTTTCCGCGCAGATCGGCAAGCTCCAGGTCGGGACGAAGCGCCAGTAACTGCGCTTTGCGCCTGTTTGACGAGGTGCCCACAATACCGCCGTACTTTACAGACAGTTTTTGATGAACATCCACGCAGTCTTTCAAAATCAGCAACAGCTCAGAGGGATCTTCCCGTTCTGAAACTGCTGCGATAATGAGCCCCGGCGGATTCTCTGTTGGCAGGTCTTTGTGCGAGTGTACCGCAAGATCAATTTTGCCTGCCAGAAGCTCTTCTTCTAATTCTTTGGTGAAAAAGCCTTTTCCTTCGAGTTTATCAAAACTGAGGTGTAAAATACGATCACCCTGAGTTTTAATAATCTTTAATTCGGCTGTGATATTAATCTCGGCGAGGCGATCCTTTACATAATTCGCCTGCCATAGGGCAAGTTCGCTGCCCCTTGTTCCTATAATTAATTTTCTGTCCAAAGAATGTTGATTTTTTATACTGCAAATTTAACGTTTAAAAGCCGTAAGCTTTTATTTTTTATGACAATCTGAAAATTTGCTGACG
>Ga0157369_10005270_pt1 | contig 15074 bp, 13 predicted proteins | sample C25metaG_FD_113461 | JGI IMG/M metagenome (GOLD analysis project Ga0157369, IMG submission 113461) | Corn rhizosphere microbial communities from Kellogg Biological Station, Michigan, USA - C2-5 metaG | ecosystem: Host-associated > Plants > Roots > Rhizosphere > Soil | place: USA: Michigan... | reverse complement strand
GTCGATGCGCCAACCGCGGTTCCGGTGCGCATCGGGGTTCTCGATGGCTACGCCGCCAACGGTTGGGAGACCCCGCCGTACGACCCGGGGTTGATCAAGAAGGTGCCGAAGTCAGGCACCGTCCCGACCGACAATGGTGTGCCGGTGGCGCCGCCGGCACAGTCGCTCGGGACGAAGGGACTGCTCAACGTCACCTTCCGCATCGACAACCTGACCGGCGACGTCTTGCCGAACGTCGCGGAGCCGGAGTCGTTCGCTTCCCAGGGCAGCTCCCTGACCTACTACCCGCGGACGCAGATGTTGCAGACCGCCGGCATCGCCAAGCCCGGTCTCAGCTACGGCGAGGTCGCCGCCGCGGCGCCGAGCACGAAGCAGTTGGAGGCGGCCGGTCACGCGCCCGCGCAGCTCAGCGAGTTCACCAAAGCGCCGGCCCCTCCCGCCGCGGTCACGACGCTGCTGGCCCAGGCGCCGAAGAACCCGTTCGACCGGGTGCAGTTCCTGCGCACGGCGTTATACAAGGCGGTCATCGCCAAGGGCGCCGGGGTGCCTGCAAACGTCAGCCCCCAAGACGTCGCGGGGATGCTCGCCGGCAAGACGGCATCGCCGTACCAGATCGTGGGCGCCGAGGCGCTGCTCGCGCGCTGGGCCGGCCTGCCCGCTCGCATCGGCTATGGCTACTTCAACGACACGCCTAAGTCGGCGGGCGTCTATGAGATCTATCCGTCGAACGGCGCCGACTGGCTCGAGGTCTACTTCGGCGGCGTCGGCTGGGTTCCGCTGATCGGGCATCCGCTACATGCGGAAGCGAGCCTGTCGCAGCAGAAGGCGAAGTCGAACATCCAGCCGTCTCGGCAGCTCGCGCTAGTGGTCTATGTGCCGATCAAGGAGCAGAACCCGCAACAGCTCTACACGGTGGTGCGGTGGTGGGCGTCGGTAATCGCGCCATACGTCGCAGGGCTAGCGCTCGCATGGACGTTCTGGCCCGGTCTCATCAAGTTGCTTCGTCGCCGCCGGCGGCGGCGATGGGCTCGCCGGCGAGGGCCGGCCGGCCGCATTCTCGCGGCTTACGCCGATTTCCGTGACATTGCCACCGACCTGCGGATCGGCTCCACCGGCGATCTGCCGCTGGCCTTCCTCGGTGCCGTGGCCGACGACGAGGAGCACGAGGAGCTCGCGTGGCTGGTCACCCGTGCGCTGTGGGGTGACCTGCGCCGCGATGTTCGCGTCGAGGACGCGGAAGCCGCCGAGCGGATGGCCGCGTCGGTGACCAAGCGCGTCACGACCGCGCAGTCGCCGACCAACCGCATGGTCGCGTTCGCGGCCCGGACCTCGTTGCGCGAGCCCTACACCTGGGAGATCCCGGCGTTATGGCGCGGAGCCCGCGCGTCGCGCCAGCCGTCGTCGCGACGGCGACACGCTCTGGTGCAGTCACCAGCGATCGGGCTCTCGGCGGTGCTCGTCGTCGCGGCCGGCTTCCTGCTCAGTGGCTGTTCGGCGGGTCCAGGCCACACGCTTCCCGTCGCCCTTCCGTCGCGCCCGGCGCCGGCGAGTGTCACGGTCAACAAAGAGACGTTCCAAATGCAGCGCGAGCTCACCGCGGAGGTCGCCTACACCAAAGCCGGACCGGACTCGCTCGTCGCGCAGGGCCAGGTCTACACGGTGCGCATCAACACCGCTGTGCAAGCGTCACTGCAAGTGGGCGCGTTCAAGTCCGGAGTCGACGGACGAAAGGCCGAGATCCAGAAGGGCGTCCTCGCGAGTCTCGGCCTCGGCCGGGTTCACCGGACGTCGCTTCCCAACAAGTTCCCGATCTGGCAGGGCACTCTGCCGTCCCAGGTCGTCGACGTCTACATCCCGCCGTCCGGCCGCTACTACGACTTGTTCGTCGCACAGCAGACGTTCGCGGATGCCGCTGCGGTGTTCGCCGACATCCTCGCCTACCAAGGAGACGGCTCATGAACCGTCGCCATAGCGGCCTCGCACTGGCCGCGGCACTGGCGATCGCCCCGACATCCGCGTGCGCCTACCACCCGCCGCACGCCGCCATCCGCATCGGCATGAACTCCGTCGCCGCAGATGTGCTGTACGGCGCTGCCGCGTCGGCGATTCTCCCGGGAGCGGTCCCGCTGCCGCCACCACCGCCGGTCCAGCCGAGTGGAGCGGTGACGCGCGTGCCCTCCACGCCGACGGCTGCCGGCTCGCCACCGGCGACGATCGTCAACGCGTGCCCGCCGTCTCGATCGACGACGGTGGCGCATCCCACGATCAACCGGGTCGTGTCCGCGCCGGTCGCGGCGACGTACCCGTTCCGCTCGACGCAGCGGATCCAGTCCGCAACGCGGTCGCAGCGGCTCAACAACATCGCCGAAACGCGCCAGGTGTCCGACATTGCGACGCGCGGTAGCACGATCACGTTCGCGGTGACGGCGACCTATCCCTTCATCGGGATCGTCGAGAAGACGGACTACCAGATCGTCACGTCGTCGAACGCCCCCTCCGAGGCCGAGGGCTATGTGCCGGCGGGAACGTTGTCCGGCGTCTACATCGCTGGTCAGAGCGTTGGCAGCATAGGTGGGCCGGCGACGAGCGAGGTGACTTGGAACCCGCCGATCCAGATCCTGAAGCTGCCGGCCGGAGTCGGCGAGACGTGGGCGGTCAGCAGCTCCGACCAGAAGACCGGACAATCCGAGACCTACACCGCCAAGATCGCCGCAGTTGCCCAAGTCAACGCGTGTGGCGCACTTGTGCAGGGTTACCAGGTGACGATGTCCGGCCAGCTGATCTCGCCAGGACAGCCTTTCCCGTTGGCCTTCGCGGAGACCGACCTCATCGCCCCACAGTTCGGCGCGCTCGTGCTGGCCGACAACGCAACAGTTACGGCGCGCTCATCGCCCACCGCCACGACGACCCAGCAGCTGGCGGACACGATCAACGTGACCCCCAAGCTCCCAGCCGGTTCCGGCTCGTGAGCGAACGTCTTAGGAGAAAATCGGTGACGCGAGCAGATCAGCTGACCTTCGACCCGGCCCGCCTCGCCCGGCTGGACAAGCACTTCGGCCGCTACGTCGACGACGGGCGCCTGGCGGGGTGGCAACTGGCTATCACCGTCGGCGACGACACCGTGCACGAATCGACGTACGGCTGGCGCGACCGGGAAGCGTCGGTGCCGGTCGACCCCGACACGATCTGGCGGATCGCGTCGATGACCAAACCGATCACGTCGGTGGCAGCGATGACGCTCTGGGAGGAGGGCGTTTTCGAGTTGACTGACCCGATCAGCATGTGGCTGCCGGCGTTCGAAGACGTGCGGGTATATGCCGGCGGTGTCGACCGGTCGATGGTGACCGTTGCGGCGCAGGAGCCGATCCGGGTGTGGCATCTCCTTTCGCACACGTCCGGTCTCACGGCCGGCTTTCTGCGGACGTCCGTGGTCGACGGTATGTACCGCGAAGCCGGGTACGAGTTCGGCGCCCCGGCAGGACACGTGCTCGCAGACTGCGTCGAGGACTGGGCGCGACTTCCGCTGCTGTTCCAGCCAGGCACCGCATGGGGCTACGGCGTCTCGACCGACGTGCTCGGCCGGCTCATCGAGATCTGGACCGGACAGACATTGGACACAGCACTCGCGAGTCGTGTGTTCGAGCCACTCGGCATGAAGGACACGGGGTTCTTCTGCGACTCGTCGCGGCGCGACCGGCTGGCGGCGTTGTACTACGCCGACGACGACGGCCTTGCTGCGCGCGTCGTCGCTAACAACGTCGCGCCCGACCGTCCTCCGGCCGTTCTCTCCGGCGGCGGCGGCCTCATGAGCACCATGCACGACTACCTGCGCTTCACCCGGATGCTCGTTGGTGCCGGCGAGCTCGAGGGCATGCGGCTGCTGTCGCCCCGGACCGTGCGCTTGATGGCGTCCAACCACGTCGGTGGCGACCTCGCGTCGCTGTCGACTGGAGGGTTCGCCGAGACGACGTTGCGGGGCGTGGGCTTCGGGCTCGGGTTCGCTGTCCTGGACGATCCGATGAAGCTGCACAGTCCGTCATCGCCGGGCGAGTTCTACTGGGGCGGCATCTATAGCACGGGCTTTTTCATCGACCCGATCGACGACATCAGTGTGGTGTTCATGACGCAGCTGATGCCGTCGAGTTTCCATCCGATCCGCTCGCAGCTGCGGCAGCTCGTCTACAGCGCTCTGTCATGACCACCGCTGCCAACAACCTCGGCGGCGGCGACTGGGAGGTGACCGACCTCCTCACCGGCGAGCGCTGTCCCGCCGTCGTGCCCGGATCCGTTCACCTCGACCTGTTGCGGGCCGGCGTTATCGAGGATCCGTTCTGGCGGGAGAACGAGGCGGCGGTGGCGTGGATCGGCGATCGGGAGTGGCGCTACTCGCGCCGCTTCGCCGTGTCCGATGACGTGCTCGAGCGGCGGCATCACCTGCTCCGGTTCTCCGGACTCGACACGCTCGCGGAGGTGACGCTCAACGGTCGCGGGGTGTTGACCGCCGACAACATGCACCGGAGCTGGGACGTCGATGTCACCGGGCTGCTGCGAGCCGAAGGAAACGTGCTGGTCGTCACGTTCGCGTCCGCCAACGTCGAGATCCGCCGTCGGCAGTCGGCGCATCGGCTGCCCGGTTGGTATGGCATTGCGAGCATCGAAGGCGCGGGCTGGCTGCGCAAGCAGCTGTCGAACTTCGGTTGGGACTGGGGTCCGTCACTGGTCACCGCGGGCATCTGGCGCCCGGTCGAGCTCGTCGGCTGGGACGACGTCGTGGTCACCGATGTCGTGGTGTCACAGCGGCACGAGCGGGGAGCGGTCGCGCTCGACGTGCGCGTCGAGACATCACCCTCGCTGTCTCCCGAGCATCGCCTGGCCGTCGAGCTACGCGACCCGGACGGGCGGCTGGCAGCGTCCGCTGTCATCGCGGATTCCGCGGTGACGGTGGAGGTGCCCGAGCCGCGATTGTGGTGGCCCAACGGCCTCGGCGAGCAGCCGCTCTACGACGTCGACGTCTCGGTCCTTCGCGCTGACGGTTCGGTTACTGCGGCTACATCGCGTCGAGTCGGCCTGCGGACGCTGCGGCTCGTGTGCGAACCCGATGCCGACGGCGGCGAAACCTTCGGTTTCGAGTGCAACGGGGTGCCGTTCTTCGCGAAGGGTGCCAACTGGATTCCCGCCGACGCCGTGGTAGGTCGCGTTGAGGCTGCGACGTTGCGCCGCCTCGTGTTCGATGCAGCCGCCGCCAACATGAACATGCTTCGTGTCTGGGGCGGCAACGTCTACGAAGACGACGCGTTCTACGACGCATGTGACGAGGCCGGCATCTGCGTCTGGCAAGACGCGGCGTTCGCCTGCGTGACGTTCCCGAGCTTCGACGACAACTACGTCGAGAACGTGCAAGCCGAGCTCGCGGACAACATTCGACGGCTTCGCCACCATCCTTCGCTGTCGCTCTGGTGCGGCAACAACGAGCTCGAGATGGGGCTCGTCGGCGACTCCTGGAACGACTGGCAGATGTCGTGGGACGACTACATCGCCTTCATGGACGGGGTCGTCGGGGACGTCGTACGGGCTCTCGACCCGGATCGTGACTACTGGCCCGGAAGCCCGCACACACCCGGTGCCCTCCGACGCGAGTCCAACAGTCCGACCGCCGGCGACGCGCACCTGTGGACGGTCTGGCACGGCGGCAAGCCCGGCACGTGGTACCGGACGTCGACGCACCGTTTCGTCAGCGAGTTCGGCTTCCAGGCCTACCCGCATCCCGCGACGATGGCTGCCGTCACGGCACCCGAGGACCGCGACCTCGCCAGCCCTGTCATCGACGCCCATCAGAAGGCGACCGCCGCCGGTGCGAGCGGCAACGCCGAGCTTGCCCGGCAGCTGGTGCAGAACTTTCGTACGCCGGGGTCGTGGGACGGCCTCATCTGGCAGACGCAGTTGCTGCAGGCGCTCACCGTGACGACTGGACTGGAGCACTGGCGTCGTTGCATGGACCGCACCCGCGGGACGCTTTACTGGCAACTGAACGACTGTTGGCCCGGGCCGAGCTGGTCGTCGATCGACTACCTCGGGCACTGGAAGGCGTTGCACTACGCGGCTCGCCGGGCCTTCGCGCCGGTGTTGCTGTCGCTGGTCGAGGACGCGTCCACGTTCACGGTTGACGTTCATGTTACGAACGACACGAGGGAGTCGGTCACGCTGCCGGTGGAGTGGACGGTCGTGCGCACCGACGGTGCGATCCTTGCATCGGGCGCGGAGAAGGTGACGATCGCCGCGCAGACCGATCAGGTCGTTGTGACGGTCGACGCGGCGGCTCACGTCTCCGAGCACGGTGCGCGCGCAGTGCTCGTGTTCGCGACGATCCCGGATGTTGCCGAGCAGCGCGTGATGGCAGCATTCGTGCCCGCCAAGCATCTCTCTCTGCACGATCCGGAGCTGTCACTGACCCGAGACGGAGACCAGATCACCGTCACAGCGTTGCGCCCCGCACCGTGGGTGTGGCTGGACGGAGGCGGATCCGAGCCAGTGCGCCTGTCTGACAACTTCGTAGCGATGGTGCCGGGCAGCTACACCGTCTCCCTTGAAGCGCCGATCTCGACGGAGATCCGAGTGCTGAGCCTTCTGGACACCCTCACATAATCGTGCCTATGCGTGTTGGTGTCGTCTTCCCGCAAACGGAGATCGGTGGTCAGCCCGAAGCGGTGATCCGTTACGCGCGTCACGTGGAGCAGCTCGGGTTCGTGCACGTGCTCGCCTATGACCACGTCGTCGGTGCGGATCCGGCCGTTCACCCGGGCTGGGCCGGCCCGTACGACGTCAACTCGACCTTCCACGAGCCGCTTGTCCTCTTCGGCTTTCTCGCGGCGATCACGTCACTGGAGCTGGTGACGGGCATCGTGATCTTGCCGCAGCGGCAGACAGCGTTGGTGGCGAAGCAGGCGGCCGAAGTCGACACCCTTTCCAACGGGCGGCTGCGTCTCGGCGTCGGCATCGGCTGGAATGCCGTCGAATACGAAGCCTTGGGTCAGGACTTCACGTCTCGCGGTCGCCGACTGGAGGAGCAGGTTCAGCTGCTTCGCCAACTGTGGACCGAGCGCTCGGTCACGTTCGACGGGACCTTCGATCGTGTCCGCGGCGCCGGCCTGTTTCCGATGCCAACGCAGCAACCGATACCCGTTTGGTTGGGAGGGTCGTCCGCGCCTGCGTACCGGAGGATGGGTCGGATCGCCGACGGTTGGTTCCCACAAGTGCCGCCGGGCCCGCGACTCACTGACGCGCTCGGTCACATCGCCGAAGGAGCGGCCGAGGTCGGGCGCGACCCTGGTTCCCTCGGCATGGAAGGACGCGTCAACTGGGGAGATGGCGATCTCGGACGTCTGGCCGACCACGCGGACCGGTGGCGAGACGCCGGCGCCACGCACCTGGGGGTGAACACGATGGGCGCCGGCTTCACGACCTTGGACGAACATCTCGCGGCCTTGACGTCCGCGGCCGAGGCGCTCGGCATCTAAGCGACGGGAGTTCTCAACAGCCTCAGGACGGCTCGATGTCGTGTTCGCCACGGACGCGGTCGGCGACGCGTTGGCCGACTGACATCGCCTCGTCACCAATTGCTCGCAGGACGCGCAGCAGAGAGTCGGCGGACTCGTCAACCGTTTGCTTGTAGGAGCGGGCGGCTTCCCGCGCTTCGTCGCTGACCGATGCCTCCTCCTCGCTTCCACGCCGTGGGTAGTTTCCGGCGAGGATGGAGCGGTAGTCGCCATCGTCGACCCACTTGCGCAACTCCGCTGCTCGCAACGCAGCGAAGGGATGCAACTGACCCTGCAGCGACAGAAGCTTCAACACCCCGTCGCGCACGTCTCCCTGCGCGTCGTATTCGCGCGCCTGTTCCAGAAAGGACGTCACGTCCATCTCTGCCAGCCGGGCTCCGCCGGCCATCTTCATCTGCGCGCGCAAGGCAGCGGCGGGGTCCTGTCCAGCGAGAACGCCGGCACGGTCGCAAGACAACTCTGACTTGCGATACCACTCTTCGAGGGCCGTCAGCAGCGCCCGCAGACCGAGGTAGCCGACCGGTAGGAAGAAGACTCGCCGCGACAACACGAGTAGTTGGTCGAGCATCGAGCGGTAGACCGCATGACCGGACAGAATGTGACCCAACTCATGTCCGACGACGAACCGCAGTTCCTCTTCGTCCAGCAGGTCGATGAGGCCGCTGGACAGCAGAAGGAATGGCTTGTCGATACCGACGGTGCGCGCGTTGGGCTGCGGGTCACATGTCACGAAGACCTCGGGAACCTCAGGGAGATCCAGCACATACGCGCCGTCGTGAACCAACCGATGCAGCCCCGGGAACTGCCGCTCGTCAACGCGGACAGTCGACGCCAGAGCCAGCAGTCGCGGCGCGCGACCGGCGAACAACCCCGCCAGCCAGCGCAACATCTGGTCGAAGCCGCGAACCTTCCGCAACGCCGAAAGTGCGGCCCGGTCCGCCGAGTGCTCGTAGGCGCGAGGACTCAATTCCGCCAGGCGGACGCGGGCGCGATCCGGGACACTGGTCATCCCCGGAAGATAATGGGTGGAGTGAGAGCAAGGGCACTTTCGCCGAGACCGCTGACGCAGCCAGCGGTGAGCCGTTTGCCGATGCACGTCAAGAATCGCGACGTCATCCTCGCCGCGCACACCGTCGCCATCGAGCATGGCGACGCGGGCTATGACGACCCGGACTCCGGGCTGTTCGTTCTGACCGCCAAGTTCCTCGCCGATCGAGCCGCTTGCTGCGATCGTGGGTGCCGGCACTGTCCCTACGCGGATTAACTCTCGGCGATCTCCCTACCAGTCGTGCACTGTCGCGGCGATGAGGGCTCGTGCCATCCATTCGAGAAGGTCGATCGCCTGGTCGCGGGAAAGGCCGGCCATGTCCGTGGTCCAGACAATGGCATCCGAACCGAAGAGCGGGGTAAGCGCCGCGGCGAGACGGTCGCGGGCGGCGGCTGGCACGTGTTCGGGGAGGCCTTGAAGAAGCGAGGAGATCCAGCGGTCGCGGTTGGTCATGAAACGCCGAGGTCGCGGATGTTCCGGATCCGGGCTGAGCGATAGCCGAAGCACTGTGCGCAGTTCGGTTTCGTGGTCGAAGGCCCAGGCTGCGGTCGTGCGGATCAGCTCGGCAGCTCGTGCGTCGAGATCTTCTGGTGAGCCGGCGGCGGTCGGGGCGGTCTCCGCGATGGGATCCACGGCCATTGCCATCGTGGCGTGCAGCACGACCGACTCGTTGTTGGGGAAGTAGCGGTAGGCCGTTGCTCGGGAGACACCGGCGGCCTCCGCGACGGCCGGCACGGTGAGCGGCTTACCGGCGCGGAGAAGGTCCTGTGCCGCCTGGCGAAGTAGCCGCCGGGTGCGTTCCTTCGGACCGGGCCGCTCGCCGACGTCGGTGGATCCGTTCACAGTTTTGCTCCTTGACAGTGAACTCTTCCAGGCTGATGATACTCCACGTCTCATAACGAGACTACCAGTCTCATTGCGTAGCAGCGAAGGGGAGGGATCCGTATGACCATCGCCACCGAATCGGCACAATCGACCCGGGTGGTCCCGGCTGTCACGGGGCTGCAGCACCTCGGTCTGACTGTCCGCGACATCAACGCGAGCGAGGCTTGGTACAGCCAGGTTGTGGGCCTGGTCCGGGCTTTCGTCGAGCCACACGGCACCGGTGACGGCTACGCCGTGGTGATGACCCGTCCCGGCACCGGTCTGTTCCTCGGGCTGGATCACCACCCGGAAGCGGACCGGGAGATGTTCAGCCCGCTGCGCACCGGACTCGACCACCTGGCGCTGCAAGTGGCCAGTCGTGCCGACCTCGACGAGTGGGTTGAGCACCTTGATGCGCTCGGTGTGCGCCATGGCGAAGTGTTTGAAACCACGGATCCGGTCGCGCATGCGCTGTTCTGCTTCCGTGACCCCGACGGTATCCCCATTGAGCTGCTCTGGTTCGGAGGCTGACATGACCAACGCAATTTCGCTGCAACCGCGGGCCGGAGCCAGGCCGAGCACCACCAACGACTTTCCCCACAGCCAGCTCGACCAACAGCCTGCTGACAGCCGCTACGTCGACGAGATCCTCGCCGAGGCACGGACCTGGCCATCGGTGCAGGAGGGCCCTTCCAGAATCTCGGTCGAGGGATCTCGCGCCCTCATCTTGGACGCTGACGCCGATGCGCCGGCAGAGGCCTTGGTCGGTCAGGAGTTCTGCCACGTACACGCGCAAGGCGACTACAGCCTGCATGCCGTTCTGCCACTCGAACTTGCCGCCGCGGCCGAACGTGCGGGTTGGGCCGAACCACACTTCCTCGTGCGCACTGGTCAGGCTCCTCCGACCGTCGTCATGATCTACGCCCCGCGTGACGAGAGCGAGCGAGACGTGGTCCTAGGGCTTGTCCGCGCCTCATACGAACTCGCCTGTACGACGAAGGCGTAGGAGGGCCGGTGGCTATCCATGTGGTGGGCCCGAGCGACGGCGAACAGTCTGGCGCCGGCCCGATCCGATGCCGCATCATCGAGGACGGGTCACATACACAGCACCGACTCGGACTCATCGAGGCGATCGTGCCGCCGGGTCCAGGCGGTCCGCCACAACACATTCACCGGGAACACGATGAAGTCTTCATCGTGACCAAGGGCAAGCTCAGGTTCAACTCCGGTGCGGACGCCATTGATGCGGCGGCCGGCGCGTGCGTGACGGTGCCATCAGGCACGCCGCACACCTTCTCCAATCCATTCGAGGAACCGGCGACGTTCATCTGCACGCTGACCCCGGATCTCTATGTCGAGTATTTCCGCGACCTGAGCCGGCACTTCATTGCCAACGAAGGCCAGTTCGACCCGGCCGACATCGGCCGGATCATGGCCAGCTACTCCACCCAAGTCATCCGCTGAACGGGATCGGCGGGCCGGGTGGTTGAGCACCCGGCCCGCCGAAACCGTCAATCCGTTCAGCGTCACTCAGTAGTTGGCCCAAGCGTTGACGACGCCATCGGCGATGTCGATCTCATAACTTGTGGCCGTCTTGCCGTCGAAGTCCGAGGACCAACCGAAGCAGCCGCACGGCCACGGGATCGAGCTCGAGAACGTCGCCGTCACGTCGGTCGCCGTCGTCGTACAGGTGAAGTTGTCCCGCGTGTGTTGTGCGTTTGTCACCCGCACGCCGGCGCAGTTCCAGAAGCCGAAGAACACCGGACCGGTGTAGCCGGGAGCGGTCATGCCGGTGAAATCCACCGGGTACGCCACCGTGTAGTGCGCTGCCGCGCCGTGGTCCGATGCGGCGCTGGCGGTGCCGGATGCGAGTGTTGCTGTCACGGCAACGACCGCGACCGCGACAAGCCGAGCGAGGCGGAAGTGGTTCACGTCAGCTCCTTCTTGTCGAGTCGTCAGCTGCAGCCGGGATCGCCGGATGCCGCAACGCCGATGAACATGCCGGCGGTGCCCTGGTCGGCGTCGCGGAGCATCGGAACGGCAAACATGGTGTTGTCGTGCAGCATGTTGCAGCCGCCGACGAAGCCGGTGCCGGGCGATGGGCCGTTCGCGGCCTGAGCGGGCGTGACTGCTGTCAGCACGATGGTGGCGGCGCCGGCGACCGTCGCCGCAGCCAGCATCAGCCGGTTGGTCCTCTTCATCATTGCGGTCCCTTTCTCTCTGGAGATGCCGGGGCGCTCGGGTGCGGTGCGAGAACGGTTGACTCGATGACGGGCCGAAGCACGCGCACCGCGGACCGGTCAGGGCTGACGGCTCGTACGGCGGCATCCGCCGACCGACTGGGGTCGAAGGCCCAGCCCTCGAGCGCGACCGCGGTCGTCTGTTCGTCTCGTAGCACCGAGAGGTTCGTCACGCCGAGCGTTGCGAGTTCTTGAGCCACCGCGGGCCCAACCTCTGCACCTGGACTCTGGTTGGCCAGCAGCAGAACCAGCACGCCCACCATGCCCCCCTTGCGCATCGGCCGGCACTCGCCGGCAGCGCAGAAGCTAGGGCTGGACGGGTCCGCCGATCATCGGGGAACTCCCTCATCATCAGCTGCGGGACCGATCAACTCCGAAAGCCGGTGCGCAAGCTCGGTCCGGTTCCGCGCCCCACATTTGGCAAGGATGTTGGAGACATGTCGCTCGATCGTTTTGCGGGAAAGGAACAACGCGCTGGCGATCTCCGGATTTGATCTGCCCGCAGCGGCGAGCCGGGCGATCTCCAGCTCGCGTCCGGTGAGCAGCGCCGACTCCGCGCTCCGCCGCCAGGTGCGCACGCCTAGCGACCGCAGCTGCTGGACGGCGAGCTTCTCTTCACTGAACGCACCCATTTGTTCCGCTTTGTGCGCCGCCTCGCCGAATGCCGTCACAGCGGCGGCCCGGTCGAGCCGGGCGGTTGTTGTGGCGGCATCGAGCTCGATCCACAAGCGCATCAGTTCGTAGCCTTCCACGGACGCGCGCGTCGCCGTTGCGGCGAACATCCGGACGCTCTCGGCGGGTTCGTCGTACGACGTCAGCAGAGCCTGCACGTACGCGCGGCGCACACCTTGTCCACCCACAGGATCTGGGTGGCTCGCGTCCCACTCGCCGAGTGCGGCGTAGGCGCCGGAGAGGTCGCCGTTTCTGGCCTGCGCTTCGGCGCCGTGCAGGATCGACTCCCACCGACAGCGTCCACAACCGGCGACGTCGGCATCCGCTGCCATGGGACGCAGCAACTCTTGCAACTGGGCTGCGGAGGGCCGGGCGAACCGCCCCGTCAGCCAAATGTGCAGCAAGCGGATGACCAGACGATAATGCGGGTCCGCCTCCGCCGTGATCGCTTGCTCTATCCCGGCGACGTTGCTGCGCCACTCGCCCCTGCTGGCGTCAACACTGCGAGCGACGGCGCGGAGCTGAGCCACGGTGAATCGCCGGGGCGGACCGACGCGTTCGGCGAGAGCGACTGCACGCTGCATGTATTCCGCTGCTTCGCTGAGGCGTCCCAGGTGGTGAGCGATCCAACCAACCCAGTGCGTTGCCTCGACCTCGAGCGTTGGCAACACCAGGCGGCGGGACTCATCGAGCGCGCGCCGTGCGCGTGGTTCAGCCGCACGCGGATGCCCCTCGAACTGGAGCAGCGCGAAGACACCGTCGGATGCAGCCGCGAGCGCTTCGGCCGGGTCCCGCGCCCCGGTCTGGATCAGCTCGGAGCATTCGCTGACGGTGCGCGCATCCGCTCTTCGAATGGCAGCATCAAGTTTGGTGCGCTGGGCGCGGACCCATGCACCGCACTGCCCGTCGTCGAGGGCTTGAGTCCCGCCGGCCCGGTCGACGAGATGCTGAGCAGCAGTGACGGCGCGAAGCACAACCGGTTCGGCGCGCGTCACGAGGTTGTTCCCCAGCCACAGCATGGCTTGAGCCTCGAGGACGTCGGCCTCGATCGTGAGCACGTCGCTGTCGCCAGCGTTCTTTCGAACGCGTGCAACGAACTCGTGCACATCGTCTGCGCTCTTGAGTCGGAACGCCGCCGTCGCCGCGGCAAGCGCTGCCTGCGCGCGGTGGTTCGCGTCGGGCAGTCGATCCGCCAGCGCTCCCCATCGTTCGAACGCGACGCGCCATTCCCCGAGCTCTGACGCAAGGCCGGCGACCGCCATGTGCAGGTTGGACTCATCGGCGCCGCTCGCCTGTCCATCGGCGACGGCACCCAAGGTCGCGAGTCCGTCGGCGCCGATCAGCCTGCGTTGCGGGGACCCGGCAATCCGCAACATGAGCTCTGCTGTTGGCTGGCCGGCTGCCTGGCGATGCTCGAGCGCCCGGAAGAGTTGATGAACATCGGCGCCGGCGCGACTTTCGAGTTGGCACGCCAGCGCGAGGTGCAGCCGGTTCTGCTCCGCGACGGGCAGTTGCGTGCTCGCCGCCTCTCGGATCAGGTCGTGGGCAACCCGAAGCGAGAGCGTTTCCTGTGCGACGAGTGCGCGGTCCAGCAACACCATGGCGGCGCGCCGCACCCGGACCTCCTGCCACTCGAGCACATCTCCTGCGTCTCGAAGCGCCACCGGTTGCGCTGCCACAACGAGCAGAGCGAACAGCGAGGCTGCGTCGGCGTCGATGCCTGCTAACCGGGTTCGCAGAAGCTGTGCCGGGGTTGCGGAGGCGCGGTCGTGCCGGACCAACGACTGCACCCAGAACGGCGATCCTTGCGCGTTACGCCAGACCACCTCGGCGTCCGATGCTGCCAAGTCAGGTGCCAGCCGACGCGCAAGCTCGATCCCCTCCTCCCGATTGAGCGGACTAAGGGTCAACTCCTCGAAACGCTCCGGTGCCAGCGCACCGCGCAGCCCCGCCGTGAACGCGGTTGCGGGGGATGCGGGACGTGCTGCACAGAGCAGAAGTAGCGGCAGCACTGCTTGTTCAGCCGCCGTCACGAGGTACAGCAACAGAGCGAGCGTTTCCGGATCTGCCCACTGAAGGTCATCGATCACGACCGCTAGTGGCCCGAACCCGGCCAGACTTCGGAAGGCGGCTTCGAAGAGACGAACTGTCTCCAGGCCTGTTCCTCGTCCGCCGCCGCTCGCTCCCATCAACATCAAGTCGAGCTGATGCCCCGCACCCGCCACCTGGGTCAGGTTCCGCATCAAGACCGCTGCCGCGCCTAGAGGGATCTCACGCCCCAGCTCATAGCCGTGCAACTTCACGAGGGGCAGCCCGAGATCCGGAGTGACCTCCGTCAACAGGCAGGTCTTGCCGAAGCCGGGGTCGGCAGTGATGACCGCCGCTGCCGGCTGCCCGCTCGCGGCAATTTGGGCGAGACGGTTCACCCGCTCGAGCTCCCCCGAGCGCCCGACGAATACCTGCGCAGCCTGAAACTCCAGGCGTCACATATTAAGGACGTGCGCTTTTGGTGTCAGCCCGTTGCGTAGCTCCCTGCGCCCTGGAACTCGATGAACACTGCAGGCTCGTTGCCGCCATTCCAGGCATCGTGACCCGGACCGATGCGATAGACCTGACCGGCGACCACATCACCCTCGGTGCCGTCGTCATGCTTGATGTGCAGCGCTCCTGACACGGCGTAGCCGATGTGTTCGACCT
>Ga0157369_10005269_pt1 | contig 15076 bp, 13 predicted proteins | sample C25metaG_FD_113461 | JGI IMG/M metagenome (GOLD analysis project Ga0157369, IMG submission 113461) | Corn rhizosphere microbial communities from Kellogg Biological Station, Michigan, USA - C2-5 metaG | ecosystem: Host-associated > Plants > Roots > Rhizosphere > Soil | place: USA: Michigan... | reverse complement strand
TGGGAAGCCTATACCAAGGCCAAGGAAATCATGCTCGAACGCACCCACATCGCCGAGGCGCCGTGGTGGGTGGTGCAAGCCGATGACAAGAAGAAGGCCCGCCTCAACTGCATCCACCATTTGCTCGGGCAGATGCCATATGAAGAGGTCGAGCTGCCGGTGATCGAGTTGCCGCAGCGCGTCAGGCAGGAAGACTATTCGCGCAGCCCGACGCCGCCGGAACTCATTGTGCCGCAGCGCTACTGATCACCCACACGTGCAGGCAGGCGGCATCTCGCATACGGATGTTCGCCCGCCTGCCTGTTTTTTTCAGACCCGTCTTAAATCATCCCGCACCTGACAGCGATACGCTGGCCCCTTCCCTACCCCTCTGTGGAATGCGCCCGGCGCACAGCTGACAGGTACCCCGCCATGATCGACAAACACCTGCGGATCCTCATCGTGGATTCCCTTCATGCCCATGTCATGCAGATCGAAAAAATGCTCAACCGCATGGGCTATCACTGTATCGCCACCGCCAGCAGCGACCGGGAGGGCCGGCAATTGAGCCGTGCCGGGCTGAGGCGTTTCGATGTGCTGTTGGCCGCCGATCACATGGTGCGCAAGCCCGACGTGGGCGGGTCGGCGTTTGACGCCTACGCCATCGCGAACGTGTTTATCTATGGCCGGCCTGCCGACAGCGAACGGGTGAACCTGGCCAGCCACGGTGAGCGTTACTGGCGCTGCGGCTTGCCGGAATACCTCGTGCTGGAGTGGTTCATGGCCCGCTCCAGGCGCAGCCTGCCGCAGGCTTGCGACAACCCTTCGCAAGCGCCTTGCACGGAGTCACCCGGTTACTTTGCACTGCCAGGCGCAAGGTGACCGGGTTCCGGCGGGGTCAGATCGGAGCGCTGCTGACGACCCTCAGCGCCAACCCTTCATACGCATCCAGCGTGATGGTGAACTCGCCGTCTGCCGTCAGGTCACCCTCGACCCGTTCATTGATGATGTCCACCACCATCCCCGCCGCGATATCCGGCAGGTTCAGGGTCTCGGTGATCGGCGTGGCGCCGAAGTTCAGCGCGGTGATTTGTATGCCTTTGCCGGCGGGTAATTCATGGACCATCACCAGCAGCCCTGGGTTTTGCACTTCCGGCACTTGAATCTGGCGGCTGGCCGCAATGTCGTAGGCACGGCGTACCGCGAGGATTTTCTGCAGTTGCGAGGCAAATGACTCGGGGTCCTGTAATTGGCTGTTGAGGCTGCCATACAGGCTTTTCGAGCGCGGCATATGGCCGGCGGATAATTCGGCGTCCGGGTTCAGGTCCACCAGGTCATAGGCACCACGATGAATCCAGCGCGTGTCGCCATCCTGCATCAAATGTTCGACCTCTTCGGCCGCCAGCGGCAGCGCGCCCACCAGGTCCCAGCCCGACAAGGCAAACACCCCTGGCTGCATGGCGTTGTACATCACCAGCAGCAAGTGGATCTGGCGAATCTGCTGGATGTCCGCGGGGGTGATCGCGTCCAGGTCCCGAATGCCCAGGGCGGCCGTGATGATACTGGCCGTGGTGCAGGACACGCCGTTGGTCACGAACTTGAGGTTGTACGGCGCATGTTCGCCGGCCAGGCGTTCGTACATCTGCTCGCGGATGTGCTCGCGCAGGATGTTGCCGGGAAAGGTCTGGCCCTGGTACAGGAAGGTGTCGTGGGCATGCAAGGTCCAGAAGTGCACCAGTTCGAGGGTCAGTTCATCGTGGTTTTGCAACGCGTGGATCAGCGAGCCGGGGTCGATGCCCTGACGGTGCATTTCACGCAGCATCAGGCGCAGGAACTCGGCATCGCCCATCAGCAACGCGTGCTGGTATGCAGGGCGGGTGATGAAGTCGTAGGACAGGTCGGCACCGCCGTGTGACATGGACGCGATGTCATCCACGGTGAGGTTCAACTCCTGGAAGCTGAAACCGCCCGCCTTGCGAATCGCCCCACCCAGCAACTGGTTGCCGGTGATCGACAGCGGATGGCTCTCGGACCAGGCCGTACCGTCCAGCTTGCGCTCCACGCCGAGGAAACCATTGGCGTCCAGGCGCAGGATCTTCGCGCCCATCACGTCGATGGCATGCAGCGCATCGCCAATGATCATCTGCTGCGCGGCGAAGGTCGGGTCCAGCCAATTCAACGACGGCTGGCCTTCCTTGAAATAATGCAGGTACACCCAGCGGCGCGGCTTGCCGTCCACGCCCAGCACTTCGTCCGTCGCGCTCCAGTCGGTTTCCTTGACGCCGGGTTCGAAGAAGATCACCCGTTGCAACTGGCCGACGATGTAGTGTTTGTCGCGCAATGCATCGACCTGCGCCGGGCTGAGGTTCTGCGCGTCGCGGCCCTCGGCGACGTCGGGCAGCAACGGCCAGTCTTCTTCGCGGATTTCCACCATGTGGTATAGGCCGGGATAGTCCTCGTACGCCATCTCGGCCAGGCGGAAGTCCGCGCCCTTGCCGGTGTGGGAGGGGATCACATCGTCGATGATCACCGCGTTGTGCGCCGCCGCCATGCGTGTCAACGCCTGCAACTGTGCCTCGGTGCCCAGCTGCGGGTCGATCTCGAAGCTGATGCGGTCGAAATTGCCGTCGATGGTCGGCGTGTGCTGCATGCCGCTCAGGCCGCCGGACTTCTTCAGCGGGCCGTTGTGGATGCCCTGGATGCCGATCTTCGACAAGGCGTGCCACAGCGCCTCATCGCCCAGCGCCTCCAACACCGTGCCGCCTTCGCGGGTCACGATCGAGGCCGGGTACGCGGTGAACCACACCGACGACAGCGCCGAAGCATCACGGGGCCGGGTCTGCGCGTAAGGCTGCTGCCACAACCGGCCCTGGCCCGAATAGAGCTTGGCCCGCTGGCGTGCCGCGTGCAGCATCGATTGTTCCACCAGCCAGTTCACATGGTTGTTTTCAGCCGCCGTCATAAGCTTGGTACCTGTCGTCGTGAAGCATTGCTCGTGAACATATGAGGCTTGTGCGGGCCATTCGTTGCATTGCGATGAGGCGATGGCTGGGCATCGCCCACTGTAGGCGGTGATCGTCAGTGGGTGTCGCGATACTGCCTCGGCGTAAACCCCGTCGACGCCTTGAACTGCCGGGTGAAGGCGCTGTGGTCGGTGTACCCGCACTGCAGCGCTACCTCGGTGATCGGCAGGTCGGTGTGGAGCAAGCGGTGGGCATGCTCCAGCCGCACTTTCTGGATCATCTGCCGGGGCGTGAGGTGGAACACGCGCTTGCAATAACGCTCCAGTTGCGCCACGGAAATCCCGGCAATGCGCGTCAGTTCACTTAGGGTGACACGACGGTTGAAGTGCGCGCGGATGTGCGCGTCCACGGCGGCCAGGCGTTGGTAAGCCGGGTGGCTTTCGCTGGCGGTTTGCAGGTCGACCGAGATACCGGCCAGGCCAATGATCGCGCCCGAATGGCTGTACAGCGGCCACTTGTGGGTCAAACACCAGCCGGGTTCGCGGGTGCCGTACAGGTGCAGTTCCAGCTGATCTTCCAGCACAAAGCCCTGCTCCAGCACGCGTCGGTCCTGCTCGGTGTAGCCCGGCCCCAGTTGCGCAGGAAAGACTTCGGCACTGGTCTTGCCCAGCAGCGGTTGCAGCTGCTTGAGTCCGCAGCGCTGCACCAGGGTGCGGTTGGCGAGCACATAGCGGGCCTGGGTGTCCTTGATGAAAATCGCCGCATTGGGGATCACGTCGAGCATCGGCAATAGCTGCGCGACACTGCCTAATAACTGTTCGATGTCTTGGGGGTTGCTCCCTTGGCAAAGGCTCGCAAACGCGCTCTGCATCATGACGATTGATCCCCATTGTTGGCCTGGACGGGTAGCAGATTGCACGATGCCCGGCGCCCTGTCGAGCCACCAAAACTGTGCTGATTTCGTCATCGATGCCAGCAAAAAACATCAATCGCGCCGCCGTTCATGAGTTCACTGTATGGCCACTGCATGCCTATCCAATAACTCACAAGAAGGCGACGCTATGTCAGCTCAAGGCAAGTTCAAGAAACAGCTTTCCCTGATGGACCTGACCTTTATCGGGTTGGGTGCCATCTTTGGTTCGGGCTGGTTGTTCGCAGCCAGCCACGTATCCGCAATCGCAGGCCCGGCGGGCATTATTTCCTGGCTCATCGGTGGTTTCGCGGTACTGCTGCTGGGCATTGTGTACTGCGAACTGGGCGCCGCATTGCCGCGTGCCGGCGGCGTGGTGCGTTATCCGGTCTACTCCCACGGTCCGCTGCTGGGCTACCTGATGGGCTTTATCACGCTGATCGCGTTTTCCAGCCTGGTGGCCATTGAAGTGGTCGCCTCGCGCCAATACGCCGCGGCATGGTTTCCCGAGCTGACCAAAGCCGGCTCCAGTGACCCGACCACCCTCGGCTGGCTGGTACAGTTCGCCCTGCTGTGCCTGTTCTTTATCCTCAATTACCGCAGTGTCAAAACCTTCGCCATCGCCAACAACCTGGTGAGCGTGTTCAAGTTCATCGTGCCATTGCTGGTGATCGGCGTGCTGTTCACCTTCTTCAAACCGGCGAACTTCCAGGTGCAGGGTTTCGCGCCGTTTGGCCTGTCGGGCATTGAGATGGCGGTGTCGGCCGGCGGGGTGATTTTTGCCTACCTAGGGCTGACGCCGATCATCTCGGTGGCCAGCGAAGTGAAGAACCCGCAACGTACGATTCCGATTGCGCTGATCCTCTCGGTGCTGCTGTCGACGGCCATCTACGTGCTGCTTCAGACCGCCTTCCTTGGTGGCGTGCCCACGGAAATGCTCGCTAATGGCTGGGCCGGGATCAGCAAGGAACTCGCGCTGCCCTACCGCGATATCGCCCTGGCGCTGGGCGTGGGCTGGCTGGCGTACCTGGTGGTGGCCGACGCGGTGATCTCCCCCAGCGGCTGCGGCAATATCTACATGAATGCCACGCCCCGTGTGGTGTATGGCTGGGCGCAGACCGGCACGTTCTTCAAGATTTTCACGCGTATCGATGAGAAGTCCGGCATTCCACGGCCCGCGCTGTGGCTGACCTTTGGCCTGTCGGTGTTCTGGACCCTGCCGTTCCCGTCCTGGGAAGCACTGATCAACGTGGTGTCGGCGGCGCTGATCCTCAGCTACGCCGTCGCCCCGGTCACCGTCGCCGCACTGCGCCGCAACGCACCACAGATGGCGCGCCCGTTCCGGGTCAAGGGCATGGCGGTGCTGGGCCCGCTGTCGTTCATCATCGCCGCGCTGATCGTGTACTGGTCTGGCTGGGGCACGGTGTCCTGGCTGCTCGGCCTGCAGATCCTGATGTTCGTGGTGTACCTGCTGTGCGCACGCTGGGTGCCGACCGCACACATCAACCTCAAGCAGCAAGTGCGCTCGTCTGCCTGGCTGATCGGCTTCTACGCGGTGACCATCCTGCTGTCCAAGCTCGGCAGTTTTGGTGGCATCGGCGTGATCAGCCACCCGCTCGACACGATTGTCGTCGCCGCTTGCGCACTCGGCATTTACTACTGGGGCGCAGCCACTGGCGTGCCGGCTCACCTGGTACGGCTGGAACACGAAGCCGATGAAAGCGAAGCGGTCGACGAACCTCACGCGCCGCTGACACCCGCGACTTACTGATTCAGGAGCCTTATATGAAGCGACTGCATGTGATCGACTCCCACACCGGCGGCGAACCGACGCGCCTGGTCATGAGCGGTTTTCCGGCGCTGAACGGCGCCACGATTGCCGATCAACTGCACAGCCTGCGCACTGAGCATGATCAATGGCGCCGCGCCTGCCTGCTGGAGCCGCGTGGCAATGACGTACTGGTGGGCGCGCTGTATTGCGAACCCGTTACGCCAGGCGCGATCTGTGGCGTGATCTTCTTCAACAACGCCGGTTACCTCGGCATGTGCGGCCACGGCACCATCGGCCTGGTTGCGTCGCTGCACCACATGGGGCGTATCCAGCCCGGCGTGCACACGATCGACACGCCCGTTGGCCCGGTGGCGGCCACGCTGCACGAAGACGGCAGCGTAACCCTGCGCAATGTGCCCGCCTATCGCCTGCGCCAGCAGGTGCCGGTGGAAGTGCCGGGGCATGGCGTGGCCTACGGCGATATCGCCTGGGGCGGCAACTGGTTTTTCCTGGTGTCGGACCATGGCCAACGCTTGCAGATGGACAACGTGGATGCGCTTACCGACTACACCTGGGCGATGCTCAAGGCCTTGGAAGAGCAAGGCATTCACGGTGCAGACGGTGCACTGATCGACCACATCGAGTTGTTCGCCGACGACGACCACGCCGACAGCCGCAACTTCGTGATGTGCCCCGGCAAAGCCTACGACCGCTCGCCCTGCGGCACCGGCACCAGCGCCAAGCTGGCCTGCCTGGCCGCCGATGGAAAACTCCAGCCGGGTGAAACCTGGACCCAAGCCAGCATCACCGGCAGCCAATTCGAAGGCCGCTACGAATGGGACGGCGAGCACATCCGCCCCTTCATCACTGGCAGCGCCTACATGACCGCCGACAGCACCTTGCTGATCGACGAGCGAGACCCTTTTGCCTGGGGCATCTGAGCCCTTCCCTGTTTGTACTGAACGTTCCAAGGAGTTAGAACAATGAGCGACAACATCTTCACCGGCTGCATCCCCGCCCTGATGACCCCGTGCACGCCTGAGCGCAAGCCCGACTTCGACGCCCTGGTCGCCAAGGGCCGCGAGTTGATCGATATCGGCATGAGCGCCGTGGTGTACTGCGGCTCCATGGGCGACTGGCCGTTGCTCACCGAGGCCGAACGCCAGGAAGGCGTGGCGCGGCTGGTGGCTGCCGGTGTGCCGACCATCGTTGGCACCGGCGCGGTCAACAGCCGCGAAGCCGTGGCCCATGCTGCCCACGCGGCCAAGGTCGGCGCCCATGGCTTGATGGTGATTCCGCGCGTGCTGTCCCGTGGTGCCTCCGCTACCGCGCAGAAGGCGCACTTCTCGGCGATCCTCAAGGCCGCGCCAAACCTGCCAGCGGTGATCTACAACAGCCCCTACTACGGCTTCGCCACTCGCGCCGACCTGTTCTTCGAACTGCGTCGCGAACACCCGAACCTGATCGGTTTCAAGGAGTTCGGCGGCGGTGCCGACCTGCGCTACGCCGCAGAGCACATCACCTCCCAGGACGATAACGTGACCCTGATGGTCGGCGTCGACACCCAGGTGGTGCACGGTTTCGTCAACTGCAACGCCACCGGCGCCATTACCGGCATTGGTAACGCCCTGCCCCGGGAAGTGTTGCAACTGGTCGCGCTGAGCAAAAAAGCCGCCAAGGGCGATGCCAAGGCCCGTCGCCAGGCCCGTGAGCTGGAAGCGGCGCTGGCGGTGCTGTCGTCGTTCGATGAAGGCTGCGACCTGGTGCTGTACTACAAGCACCTGATGGTACTCAACGGTGACCAAGGCTACGCCCTGCACTTCAACGACACCGACGTGCTCAGCGACGCCCAGCGGCGTTATGCCGAACACCAATACGCGCTGTTCCGCCAGTGGTACGCCAACTGGTCGGCGGAACAGAACGTCGCTTGATGCCTTGCGCGCCGCTGTGGTTTTCGCAGCGGCCCACCTTCTTTTTCCAGGACGACCCCATGACTCTGACGGGCAAGATGCTGATCGGTCAGCACGCCATTACCGGTAATCGCGAGGCAATCCGGGCCATCAATCCGGCCACCCAAACGCCGCTGGAGCCTGCTTACCTGGGCGGCAACGGCGAGCATGTCGAACAGGCGTGCGCACTGGCGTGGGCGGCGTTCGATGGGTATCGCGAAACATCGCCGGAGGCGCGCGCCACGTTCCTTGAAACCATCGCCACGCACATCGAAGCGCTGGGCGATGAATTGATCGACCGCGCCGTCGCCGAAACCGGCCTGCCCCGCCCACGTATCCAGGGCGAGCGCGGGCGCACCTGCGGGCAACTGCGGACCTTCGCCCGCACCGTACGCGCCGGGGAATGGCTGGATGTGCGGGTAGACACCGCACAGCCGCAACGCCAGCCCCTGCCACGCCCCGACCTGCGCCAGCGCCACATCGCGTTGGGCCCGGTGGCGGTGTTTGGTGCGAGCAACTTCCCACTGGCCTTCTCCGTGGCCGGCGGCGACACTGCCTCCGCGCTGGCCGCCGGTTGCCCGGTGGTGGTCAAGGCCCATGGTGCCCACCCTGGCACCAGTGAACTGGTGGGCCGGGCGGTAGCGCAGGCAGTCAAGGCGTGTGGCCTGCCAGACGGCGTGTTTTCGCTGCTGTACGGTTCGGGCCCTGAAGTCGGCATTGCGCTGGTCACCGACCCACGCATCAAGGCAGTTGGCTTTACCGGCTCGCGCAGCGGTGGCCTTGCCTTGACCCAGGCCGCGCAGGCCAGGCCCGAGCCGATCCCGGTGTATGCGGAAATGAGTTCGATCAACCCCGTGTACCTGTTTGCGGCCGCACTGGCCGCCCGGGGTGAAGCATTGGCCCAGGGTTTCGTGGCGTCATTGACCCAGGGTGCCGGGCAGTTCTGCACGAACCCAGGGTTGGTGATCGGGGTGCAAGGGCCGGCCCTGGATCGCTTCATCCGCACCACCAGTGAGTTGCTGCCGAGTTGCGCGGCGCAGACCATGCTCACCCCCGGTATCGCCAGTGCCTACGCTTCCGGCGTGGGCGCATTGACCGAACACGCCAAGGTTGTCGCACAGGGTTTACCGGCGATGGGCCCGAACCAGGGCCAGGCCCATGTGTTTGTGACCCAGGCGCAAGCATTCCTGGCCAATCAACACCTGCAGGCGGAAGTCTTCGGCGCGGCGTCGCTGATAGTCGTCTGCGCCAACAATGAAGAAGTGCGCCAAGTGTCCGAACACCTGGAAGGCCAACTGACCGCCACCCTGCATCTGGACGAAGACGATCTGCCAAGCGCCAAAGCCCTGCTGCCGGTTCTGGAGCGCAAGGCCGGTCGCTTGCTGGTCAATGGCTGGCCGACAGGCGTGGAAGTGTGTGATGCCATGGTCCACGGCGGCCCCTTTCCGGCCACTTCGGACTCGCGCAGCACGTCGGTGGGCACGGCGGCGATCCAGCGCTTCTTGCGGCCGGTGTGTTATCAGGACTTCCCCGACGCGTTGCTGCCTGAAGCGCTCCAGCACGGCAACCGGCTGCTGTTGCGGCGCCTGCTCGACGGCCAGAGAGAGGCATAGGCGATGTCCGCACCCGATACCGTAGTGGTTGGCGCCGGCATTATCGGCGTCGCCTGCGCGCTGCAACTGGCGCGTCAAGGTCGGCACGTGCTGGTGGTCGACCCCCAGGATCCCGGCATGGGTGCCTCCTATGGCAACGCCGGGCACCTGGCGACCGAGCAGGTGTTCCCGATTGCCGACCTGTCGATCCTCAAGCGCTTGCCTGGCATGCTGCTGGACCCCATGGGCCCGCTGCGCCTGGATTGGAAATACCTGCCGCGCGCACTGCCCTGGTTCCTGCGCCTGCTGCTCAACCTGCGTCCGGCGAGCTACCAGCGCACGGTCGCCGGGATCCGCGCGCTCAACGAAGGCAGCCTGGGCGCATGGCAGCGCTTGCTGCACAGCATTGGGCGCCCGACGTTGCTGCGCAAGGATGGCTCGTTGCTGGTGTATGAACAGGCCGACTCACGCCCCGCCCTGGAGGCCCTGCAACAGCGCATGCAACAACAGCAGGTGCCCGTGGACTACTGGTCCGGCGAGGCCATACGCCAAGCCGCACCGCAATTGAGCGACAACATCCAGGGCGGGCTGTTTTTTCCCGGCACCGGGCACTTTCTCGATCCTTATCAGGTGGTGTGCGAACTGGTCCAGGCCGCCAAGGCCAGCGGCGTGCAATTCCTCAAGCGTCGGGTACTGGATGGGCGCGTTGAAGGAGACGGCGTTTCCCTGACGACCGACCAGGGCCCTTTGTTGGCGAGCCAGGTGCTGATCGCCTGTGGCGCCCACTCGGCCGCGCTCACCGCCGCACTCACCGGCAAACAAGTGCCACTGGACACGGAACGCGGCTATCACCTGATGCTCCCCCACGAGCAGCATCGCCTGCCGTTTGCCGTCACCTCCCTGGAACGCAAATTCATCATGACCCCCATGAGCGACGGCCTGCGCCTGGCCGGCACCGTGGAGTTCGCCGGCCTCAAGGCCCCGCCGAACATGGCACGTGCCTGGCAGTTGCACCGGTTGAGCAAAGGGTTGTTCCGCGAGGACTTGAGTGCACGGGATGCAACCACGTGGATGGGGTTTCGGCCATCCCTGCCGGACTCGCTTCCGATTATCGATCGGGTGTGCGAAGGGAAAGTGTTGCTTGCGTTCGGGCACCAGCATTTGGGTTTGACGCAGGCGGCGGTGACGGCGGAGTGGGTCGGTGAGCTGGCGAGTACGAAGCCGACACAGCCGTTGGCACCTTATCGCCTGGATCGGTTCTGAACCACGCAGACCGCCTCACCACAAAGGGGGCGGAGTGCTTACTCAACAATGGTTTTTTCCGCCGCTGCGTTGAAGATGGCCTCGGCGATTTCCTCAATTTCATCACGCATGCATAGCTTCTCCAACCAGCCCGTCGGAATGCCTTGCACGCCATAGAACGCACCCGCCAACTGACCAACGATGGCGGCAGTGGTGTCAGCGTCGTCACCCAGGTTCACGGCCGCCAACACGGCATCGGCGAAGCTGTCCGTGTGCTGCACACACCACAGCGCCGCCTCCAATGAGGCGACGGCGTAACCGGAACCGGTGATCTGCTCGCGGGGCTTGTTGGCATATGCCCCTTGGGCAATTGCCACGACGTTTGGCGCAGTCAGGTCGGCACAGGGGACGCTGAGCAGGTGCGCCTTGGCCGCCCCGTTCAAGGCGTTACACATTGCCCGCGCCAGCACCACGCAGCATTCGATTGCCTCCTGGGCGCCATGGGTCGTACGGGAGCCCTGACGGCAAAAGTCGTCGACGCTATGCAGGTCCGGGAAGTAAAACAGCACCAGCGGTGCAAGGCGCATCATCGAACCGTTGCCCGCAGAAAAAGGGTCGGTTGACCCTGCGAACGGGTCGCCGTTTTTCTCAAACGCCCCCAGCGCCGTGCGCACGGTCATGCCGATGTCGAAGCAATCACCCGTGGAGCTCAGGTAGCCCCACTTCCACCAATTCAGGTAGCGCCCCATCTGGTCAGCCGCATCGAACCCCCCTTTGCGCAGTAGGCTTTCAGCCAGGCACAGCGCCATTGAGGTGTCGTCCGTCCATTGGCCGGGCTTCAGGCTGAACGGCCCTCCCCCCACCATATCCGTGACCGGTGGGAATGTGCCGCGAGGCATGAACTCGACAGTGGTGCCAACCGCATCGCCACACGCCAGGCCGAGCAAGCTGCCGCGATAACGATCCAAAAGTGTGAGAGACATGGGTCTTCCTTGAAAAGATATTGAGTCAGGCACCACTCTACTTGACCAAGCGCTTCTCCTTGGAGGGGCGATATCCGAAATACGAGCTGTAACACTTGCTGAAATGACTCGGCGACACAAACCCACAGGCCACCAGCACCTCCACCTGGGACAACTCGGTGTGTTGCAACAGCCGCCGCGCCTCGGTTACACGCAGCTCCATGTAGTAGCGCTGCGGGGTGGTGCCCAGTTGTTCCTTGAACAAGCGCTCCAACTGGCGCCGCGAGCGGCCGGCGTAGACGGCCAACTGGTCCAGCTCCAGGGGTTCTTCGAGGTTGGCGTCCATCAGCTTCACCACTTCACGCAGGGGCGCGCTGACGCTGACGTTTTCGGTGGGCTTGATGCGCCGGTAGCGCGATTCTTCGAAGGCCAGGATGTCTTCGATGCCTTCGACCAGGGCCTTGTCATGCAGGCCCTTGATCCAGTCCAGCGCCATATGGAACGCGCCCGACGGGCTCGACGCCGTCAGGCGATCGCGGTCGATCACATAGGGCTCGCTGGTGACGTGGGTGGCCTTGGACACTTCTGCCAGTGCCGGGCGATGTTCGGGGTGAATGGCGCAGCGGTAACCCTGCAACAGCCCGGCGCGGCCGAGGAACCACGAACCGTTCCACAACCCCGCGAGGCAAATGCCATGTTCGGCGGCGCTGCGCAGCAGGTGGATGAAGTCTTCACTGGCTTTGAGTTCGGTACGGAAACCGCCGCAGATCACCAGCAGTTCCAAGTCTTGCAGCGCTGCTACGTCGAGGCGCGCGTCGGGGCGGATCACTAGGCCCAGGTCGCTGATGACTTCGCCATCGTCCCAGCCGAAAGTGCGCGTGGCGAACAGGTCTGGACGCAGCAGGTTGGCGGTGACGAGGGTGTCGAGGGTCTGTGTGAACGCGGGCAGGGAGAAGTGTTCGAGCAACAGGAAGCCAACGCGGGTGACCGACGCCGGCTGCAAGGTTTCGTTGAGGTAGCGCAGGTTCTTGCCCTTCATGCCACCGCTGAATTGACGTCTTTCCATCGAGGGTTGGCCCACTGTTGTTTTTGATGCACTGGGCGCCATCTTAGGGGCAAACGCGTTGCCTGTCTCAGGCACTGAGCCTGAAAAAACCGTAACCCTTCAAAGCCCCCGGCAGAACAGTCGCAAGCGTATCTGATACGGTTTTTTCTTTGCCATCTGCATCTGTATCGAAAAGCCGCCTGGACGGACAATAGCGCCATCCCCACCCCCTTCCCTTAGGAGGCCTTATGACCAAGATGGCACTTTTCCTGTTCGGCTTTTTGGTACTCACCATCGGCATCGGCCTGCTGGCAACCATCTCACCGGTTTGAAGCGGCCCTTAGCTGACAAACAGCATCGGGTACAGTGACAGCACCAGCAACGCCGCCATCGACCAATTGAACAGCCGCAACCAGCGGGGTTCACGCAACACGTTGCGCAAGCCGCTGCCACAGCCGACCCACACGCATACACTGGGCAGGTTGACCACGGCAAACACCAGTGCAATCACCAGCACATTGGTGACGTAGCCTTCAGCCGGCGTATAGGTGGTGATGGCCCCCAGCGCCATGATCCAGGCCTTGGGGTTCACCCACTGGAACGCCGCCGCGCCGAGGAAGGTCATGGGCTTGCCATGCGCGTCATTGCTGTCGGACATACCGCCCGCCGTCGCGATCTTCCACGCCAGGTACAGCAAGTACGCCGCCCCCACGTAACGCAACAACGTGTAGGCCCATGGGAAGACCTTGAACACCTCGCCCAATCCCAGGCCGACCGAGATCACCAGCAGCATGAAGCCGATACTGATCCCCAGGGCATGGGGCATCGAGCGGCGGAAGCCGAAGTTCACGCCCGAGGCGAGCAACATGGTGTTATTGGGCCCCGGTGTGATCGAAGATACAAAAGCGAACAGTACAAAGGCTGACAACAGGCTGGTAGACATGATCATGAAGCGGCATCCGAACGGGGTGGTATGCCTGCGACAGTAGAGGGTTAACGACCGCCCTGCCCCATACAGCCATGGGCAGATTGAGGCATACACTTTTTTACCAAGGCTTTCACAAACCTTTCACAGATGAAGGCCTATGGTGAATCCAGCTCCTAATGAACATCCTTTTAGCCCGCGCTCCCCACGCGGGCTTTTCTTTGCCTGGGGTTTATCGCAGGCAAAAAAAGAGGCAAGCCCTTCATCAAGGCTTGCCTCCAGTTTCTACCCGTCAGCGCGGGCCGCCACCGCCAGGGCCGCCGCCCTGACCGTGCCCGCCACCATGACCACCGCCGCCGCCACCACCGGGAGGCATGAACATCCAGCAGCCCGACAAGGTCGACAACAGCGCGACAACCACTGCCGCCTTGGTTACATAACTCAACTTCATGACCACACTCTCTTACTTGACGAGATTGACTTCTCGCTGGGTATGACAGTGCAAACTCAAGTGCGTCACGGCTATCGTGTAACCTGTTGGTAGGGTTTGTAAGCCCGGCGGTACAAGCTGCCGTCAGTTCTGCGGCCGCTGTTTGGTCGAGTCCAGCTCGGCTTTTTTGGCAGTGCTGATTTCGGTGATTTGCGCCGACTTGGCGATCGCAAAATCGAATGTATCCTGCATCTTGGCAATGGCATCGGTGGCGGTGCCTTTCAGCCCACCGTTGGCCGCCCAGTCGAAGTTCCACACGCCCGACAGGTTATCGGCACCGGCCACGTCGTGGGTTTCGATGGCGGTGAACACATCGGGGTGACGCTCCATGTACTTGGCAGCATCGGACACCTCGGCAGGCACTTTGCCCGAGGCATTGTTGGCCAACTGGGTCAGCTCCTGCTTGGTGATGGCCGACTTGCCGGTCTGGCGCATATAGTCGGCAATCACTTTGCTGGACTTGGCAATGTTCAACTTGTCATCGAACGCCGAAGGTGACGCTTTAGGCGTGTTTGCCCCGCTGCCGGCGGGCGTTACGGTAGTAGACATCGGCGCTGCTCCCCTGAAGGTACGAATGAAATCGTCGTGCTGACGATAGCCTGGCGCCGACGTTAGCATGGGCAATGGGCCATTAATCTGTGCTTCACAACAATTCACAAGGCCATGGTCTGCGGCTTCTGTGAAAGCCTGCCAATCCATTACCATGAACCTGTATTCATGCTGATTAATTGCCAGCCCCCGACCCGGACCCCAGTCATGAGAGATCTACCGCCCACCGCCACGCTGCGAGCTTTCGAAGTAGCGACCCGGCACGCGACGTTCACATCGGCCTCAGAAGAGCTGCATGTGACCCAGAGCGCCGTCAGCCACCAACTCAAGCACCTCGAGGACCTGTGGGGCCTGCAGCTGTTCCAGCGCGGCAAGGCGTTGCAGCTGACCCCGGCCGGGGCCGCACTGGCGCCCATTGTGCGCGAGTTTTTCATGAACCTTGAGGTCACGCTGGCTGACCTCAGGGAACAAAAAGGCCGGGTTCGCCTGAAGGTCAGCACCACGTATTCGTTTGCCTTGAAATGGCTGCTGCCCAGGTTGCCCAGCCTGTCGCAGCAACATCCGGAAATCCTGATTACGCTGGAGACCAGCGACAAGGCCATCAAGTTCTCCAGCTCAGACCCGGATGTGGCCATCCGGCTGGGCAACGGCAATTATCCCGGCCTGCACTCGGAATTCATGCTCCGCGAGCAGATCTTC
>Ga0157369_10005268_pt1 | contig 15078 bp, 11 predicted proteins | sample C25metaG_FD_113461 | JGI IMG/M metagenome (GOLD analysis project Ga0157369, IMG submission 113461) | Corn rhizosphere microbial communities from Kellogg Biological Station, Michigan, USA - C2-5 metaG | ecosystem: Host-associated > Plants > Roots > Rhizosphere > Soil | place: USA: Michigan... | reverse complement strand
CGAACATCTCGAAGGACTCTTTCTTGTAGGCGACGAGCGGGTCCTGCTGGGCGTAGCCGCGTAGTCCGATGCCTTCCTTCAGGTGGTCCATCTGGAGGAGGTGATCCTTCCAAAGACCGTCGAGCACGCTGAGCATGACGACGCGCTCGTGATAACGCATGGCTGGCGGGCCGAGGATCTTTTCCTTGATGTCGTAGCGAGCACGCAGATTCTCAAAGATGGCTTCGCCGAGCTCATGGCGGGTCAGGTTTGAGACATCGATCTCATTCTCGAGATGTGCGCCGAACTGATCGTATAGCTGCGTGAACAGCGCCTCAGTCTTCCACTGGTCCGGGTGCGCCTTCTCAGGCGTGTTCTCATCGAGCATGTTCGAGAGAATCGTGGATAGGTAGTCGTCGGTGACGAGTTGCTTCTGGTCGACACCCTCCATCAGTTGCTTACGCAGGCCATAGACGGCCTCGCGCTGCTTGTTCATAACGTCGTCGTATTCGAGAACGTGCTTGCGAGACTCAAAGTTCTGCGTCTCGACGGCCTTTTGGGCGGCCTCGATGCGGCGGGAGATCATGCCAGATTCGATAGGCACGCCCTCTTCCATGCCGAGGCGCTGGAGAAGCGTGGAGACCCACTCCCGTGCGAAGATTCGCATGAGATCGTCTTCCAGCGAGAGGAAGAATCGCGAGGCTCCGGGATCACCCTGACGTCCGGCGCGGCCGCGCAGCTGGTTGTCCACACGACGGGACTCGTGGCGCTCGGTGCCGACGATGTGCAAGCCACCAGCAGCGATAACGTCATCGTGCTCCTTGTCGGCGTTCGCCTTGTGGACGGCGAGCGTCGAGTCCCAGAGCTCCAACGAGGTTTCGAACTCCTGGCCGGAGTAGTAGAAACGAATCATGCCGGGACCAGCAGTGGGCGAAATTGCGCCCTCGGCAGCGGAAACAGCACGCGCCTGCTGCTTGCGCACGAGCTCCTGGCGCGTCATGAACTCAGGGTTGCCGCCAAGGAGGATGTCAGTGCCGCGACCGGCCATGTTCGTGGCAATGGTGACCATGGCCAGACGCCCTGCCTGAGCGACGATCTCGGCTTCCTTCTCATGGAATTTGGCGTTGAGAACGACGTGGCGGACGCCTTTCCGCTTGAGTATCTCGGAGAGAAGTTCGGATTTCTCAATGGAGGTAGTGCCGACGAGAACGGGCTGCTTCTGCTCATGCAGGCGAACGATTTCATCTGCTACCGCGAAGTATTTCTCTTTCGAGGTGCGGTAGACGATGTCCGGGTTCTCGATGCGACGCATCGGGCGGTTGGTGGGGATGACAACGATATCAAGCTTGTAGATCTTGTCGAACTCAGCGGCCTCAGTCTCAGCAGTACCCGTCATGCCGGAGAGCTTCTTGTACATGCGGAAGTAGTTCTGGAAAGTAATGGTCGCGAGGGTCTGGTCTTCCTTGCGGATGACGACGCCTTCCTTGGCTTCGACGGCCTGATGGAGACCGTCCGACCATCGGCGTCCAGGCATGAGGCGGCCAGTGAACTCGTCGACGATGATGACTTCTCCGTCCTTGACGACGTACTCGACATCCCGCTTGTAAAGGTGGTGGGCTTTGATGGCTACTTCGACGTGATGCTTGAGATCCCAATTTTCCGGGTCGGCGATGTTGCCGATTCCGAGCAGCTTTTCAATTTTTTCCCAGCCCTCGTCTGTAACCGTGATGGCTCGGGCCTTCTCGTCAACGACGAAGTCGCCAGTCCAGGTCTTCGTCTCCAGAGTTTCGATCAGCTCGCCCTGCTCGAGCTCTGGGATGATGAGGTTGACACGCTGGTATTTGTCGGTGGTCTGATCGGTCGGCCCAGAGATGATGAGCGGAGTACGGGCCTCATCGATAAGGATGGAGTCGACCTCATCGACGATGCAGTAGTAGTGACCACGCTGCACCATATCCCTGAGCTCGAACTTCATGTTGTCGCGCAGGTAATCGAAGCCGAACTCGTTATTGGTGCCATAGGTGATGTCGGCCGCGTAAGCCTCGCGGCGCTGTTCGTCCGATAGATCATGCACGATCACGCCGACCGATAGGCCCAGGAAGCCATAGATCTTGCCCATCCACTCCGCGTCGCGCTTGGCGAGATAGTCATTGACGGTAACGACATGAACGCCGTGACCAGCGAGCGCATTGAGATAGCAGGGAAGTGTGGCAACAAGCGTCTTGCCTTCGCCGGTCTTCATTTCGGATATCTTGCCGGAGTGCAGGACCATGCCGCCGATGAGCTGGACGTCGAAGTGCCGCATGCCGACTGCACGTATGCCCGCCTCGCGTACCACAGCGAAGGCCTCAGGCAGAATCTCGTTGAGTGCGGCTTGCTCAGCTGCGCGGATGGCGTCGGCTGCGCCCTCGGCGGAGGGGTCGATCTTTTCAGAGGCGACGCGATCGGCGACGCGCTGGCGAAACTCAGCGGTTTTGGCGCGCAACTGATCGTCCGAGAGCGACTTTAACGAGGGCTCAACGGCGTTGATCTGCGCGACGGCGGGAAGCATGCGCTTGACCGCCCGCTCGTTGCTGGTTCCGAATACTTTTGCGAGTGCTTGGTTGAACAAACTGACGTCCTTAAGGGTTCCCGGGCGAATAGAAGCCCATTTGCAAGTTTACGCGATTGTGGCGTGTAAGGGGCAGCGGAGCACGCGCTCGGCTTTGCTATTGCGAAGGGGCCTCGTACCGGCGCATGAATCGGCACGTTGCGACCGACGGTATGAGCAGGCGAGACTTACATTTTGTCTGGGCCGGCTCCTGACAGGGGCTCGGATCTAATATTCGGTTTCGCCTGTGGCGCTGGTGCCGATTCATAGGCAGGAGGCTTCGGAGTCGCCAAATACTGCGCGAGCGGCGAGTTGGCGTTCCTGAGAGCGGTGACTACCGAGGCAGCGTTCATCTCCGCACCGACTGCGCTGGTGTGCGTGTGATCAATGGGGAAGAGCAGGCGGGTCGTTTCCGGCCCAAGATATTCAAATTTATCGGCTGCTACGCTTGCCATGTCAATGACAGGAACGTGCTCGGCAGCGCCTACCTCGTACTCATAATCTCGGAAACCCATGTCGCGTTCAATGTGAAGCTTGCCGTCAGGACCAAAGGTCCAGATGTCACGTACGGTGACGGTGAGCAGGATGGGAGCGGCTCCTTTGGCGCGCGTATCCGCGATGTACTTCCGGAGATACCAACCATACGTGTGCAGCGTCTCGACGGTCTTGCCCGCCAGAGGGCCGATGGTGAATGGCACAGCAACCGGAATTTCTGCCGTCTCGTCTCCAATGCCTTTACCGCTGCCGCGCCCGCGGAAGGCATCCGACACCGGAGTGCCGCCGTCGTTATGGCCCATTTGAATGAGCACGTAATCGCCGGGCTTGATTTGAGCGAGAGTCCTGTCCCAACTTCCTTCGTTGATGTAGGAACGGGAGCTGCGGCCGGCAATGGCCCGGTTCGCGATGTTGACCCGGGTCGTATCAAAGTAATGGGCAAAGTGGTCACCCCAGCCAAGGTCTGCCTTATTGCGCGCGGTGGAGTCGCCGACGATGAAGATGGTCGGCAAACTGGGGTTGAGCGGCAGGTTGACCGGCAGATTTGACTGCTTGGGGATGGGCAGGGTTGGGCCAGGAGTTCCGGGCACCTGAGCCGCGCAAACCTGCATGCACATGGCTGTAGCGGCAAACAGGAGAACTCTCGGGAGGTTCATCTTTAAACCTGGCACTCCTTCGTGACGCTTGTGATGTCGAAATAGTTTCTACATTGGTATTCTTGTGCAGCTTCAAGGGACGAAGGATCGGAGAGTGTTATGCGGATGGCGTTTTTAACAGTGGCATTGTGCCTGACCTTCGAAATGACCTTGCCAGCGCAGGGGCCCGCTGAGCTGCCACCCAGCAATTCCGCCTGGGAACGGGTCGAGACCTGGGATCAAGTGAAGCCGATTGAGACGGATAATATCGTCTATGCAAACGTGCCGCTGATTAATAATGCGAGCGCGGCGGCTGATCCTGGTACGCCGGCCGGCATCCGTGACCCTTTACCGAACACTGCGCCTGCAGGAACCAAAAATCTACACGTTGACGTTTACCAGGTGCCGTCGCCGAAGCCTACTCCGGTTGTGGTGCAGTTGCATGGTGGCGGGTGGATTCGCGGTGACCGGCCAAGTTCGTACAGCTCGTTTCAGGGTTTCTTCGCTGCGGGAATGAGCGTGGTAACCGTGGAGTACCGAAATGCGAAGGATGCGCCTGCACCAGCGGCCGTCGAGGACGTGCGCTGTGCGCTCGCGTGGGTGAAAGAAAATGCTGCCAAGTACAATCTCGACGCGAACAAGGTCGTGACGTATGGCGGGTCTGCCGGCGGACACCTCGCACTGATGGCGGCATATGCTCCGGCGTCTTTCAATCCAACTGGATGTACGGATCAGCCGAAGATTGTCGGTGTGCTGGATTTTTATGGAGCGTCGAACGTGATGGAGGCGTTGACGTATAAGGGCAGCTCGGATTTCACGCATCAGTGGATGGGGACCCAGCTGCCTTTAGAGGCCAAACCCGAAGCAGCCGCCACGGGGAACGGTCCGGTCGTGGCTCGGGCGGAGAATACGGGAGGCAATTCGGATGGTATGCCTGTGCAACCCCGAACATTGACTCGGCGATGGCCAGAGCCCGACGCTGCGACGTTGGAACTGGCCAAGTCAGTCTCGCCGATCACGTACATCAGGCCAGGATTGCCTCCTACCTTCATCGTCAACGGAGACAGCGACACGACATACCATCCGACGCAGTCATCGCAATTGAAGCAGGCACTGGACGCAGCAGGGGTGCCAAATGGGCAGGATCTGGTCATAGGCGGAAAGCACGGCAACTTCTCTCGCGAAGAGACTGAAAAGGCCATGCTGCTATGCTTGCGTTTTCTGAAAGCGCATGGAGTGATCCAGTAGGCTTTTGCTGCCAGATGCGCTTAACATCAGGGTGGAAGTCTGCGGGAGCGTGATCTTGGATAGCACGAAGGCAGTTGCATTTGCCCACGAAAACGCTGCACGGTTTGTCGATGAGTTGAAGTCGCTTCTTCGAATTCCGTCCATTTCGACCGATCCCGAACATGCAGGCGACGTACGCAAGGCTGCGGAGTTCGTCGCGAACGAGTTGCGCCGAATCGGGATGCAGCAGGTGGGACTGATCGAGACTAAGACAGTGGCACATCCTGCTGGGCATCCGTTGGTTTATGCGGAGTGGCTGGGGACGCCGGGTGCGCCGACAGTATTGATGTATGGGCACTACGATGTGCAGCCGCCGGATCCGATGGACGAGTGGAAATCGCCTCCCTTTGAGCCGCAGGAGCGCGACGGAAACCTCTATGCCCGCGGGGCGGTGGATGACAAAGGGCAGATGTGGATGCACGTGAAGGCGCTGGAGTCGCTACTTATGGCGAACGGCGGCAAGCTCCCGGTTAATGTTCGGGTGATCATTGAGGGAGAGGAAGAGGTCGGTGGCGAGGGGATTGCGGCATTTGTGCGTGAGCATCCCAAGCAGTTGAAGGCCGATGTGGCCCTGGTGAGCGATACAGAAATGTTCGCGCCAGACCTGCCTACGCTGTGCGTGGGACTGCGCGGAATGATCTATACGGAAATTGAAGCGCGGGGTGCGATGACGGATTTGCACTCTGGCATGTATGGAGGCGCGGCGCCAAACCCCTTCATTGCGTTGTGCCAGATCATCTCCCAATTGAAGGACCAGGATGGCCGAATTACAATTCCGGGATTCTACGACAAGGTTGCAAAGCCGAGTGATGCGGAACTCAAGGCCTGGAGAGCTTTACCGTTTGATGAGGAGCACTACCGGAAGACCGAGGTAGGCTCCAGCGTATTGACTGGGGAGCCAGGGTACAGCGTGCTGGAGCGGACCTGGGCCAGGCCGACGTTGGACGTCCACGGCATGCCCGGAGGGTTTACCGGCGCAGGTGCAAAGACAGTAATCCCAGCGAAGGCGCTGGCGAAAGTATCGATGCGGTTGGTGCCGGATATGACGCCGGCAGACACATTTGAGAAGTACAAACGATACATCCAGAGCTTGTGCCCTGAAGGAATATCGCTGGATATTCGATTGATTCACTCGGGTGATCCGATCGTGGTTTCGACGGGCAACTCGTACGTGAAGAAGGCAACTGAGGCGATGCGCGAAGTCTTCGGCAAAGACACAGTCTTTGTACGCGGAGGTGGGTCGATTCCGATCGTCGGCGACTTTATCCGCGAGTTGGGCATTCCGACTCTCCTGATGGGGTTCGGGCTACCAGACGACAATCTGCACGCGCCAAATGAAAAGTTCCACCTTGCGAACTTCCGTCGCGGGATCGAGTCGATTATTCGCTTTCTTGGGGCCGTAAGTAACTGATGGGAGCAGCGGAGGCGCTTCAGATCGGCGGCTACGTGCTGGCGGGTGGGAAGAGCTCGCGCATGGGTACAGATAAGTCGCTGGTGAGGCTCGGAGGAGAGCCTCTGATTGCGCACGCTGTCCAGACATTGAAGGTCGTTTGCGCGGCGGTTGCCGTGCTGACCAGCAACCCAGCACTTGAATCATACGCACCTCTGGTGCGAGACCGTCACGCGGATTGCGGCCCGATTGGCGGCATCGAAGCGGCACTGGCGCACTCCAGTTTCGAGTGGAATTTACTGCTTCCGGTGGATGTGCCATTTTTGCCGGCGTCCTTTCTGCGAAAGTGGGCATTGCGGGTCACCGCTCACGAGCGGACGCTTGCGGCATATTTCGAGATTGGAGGTAAGCCACAGCCTGGTCTGCTGTTGATCCGGAGATCGGCACGAAGTTCTATAGTCGCCTCCATCGAAGATGGCCAATACAAGCTACTGCCGGCGATTCACGCCGCCGCAGGAGGACCGGCGTTGTGGGTGGAGCGGATTGACGACACGGATGTGCAGCAATGGTTCGCCAATATAAACACGCCGGAGGAACTTGTGGCGGCCGAGCGGACCCTTGGACACGTCCGGGAATGTTAACCGGCCGCCGTGGTGCATCATAGAGTTGACCTATGCCGTTACCGGATCCAGAGGAAGATCGCAAAAGTGCGCAGGACGAAGTTGAAGAGGCACCCTCGGAGGGCTCGCTCGACGAGGACCTGACGGCGGACGTGTCGGCCGAGGCCCAGGAGAGCGTCCAAGAGTTTCTAGGCGAGGCCGCCCAGCAGAACGAAGCCGCGAACGCGGAACTCATTTCCGGCGGAGAAGGGGAGATAACGACGGGTCCGGCATCGACCGGTGAAGCGACAAATCCTGAACCCTACATCGCGTTTGATCACGTGTACAAATCCTTCGGTTCGCTGGATGTGCTGAAGGACGTAAGCTTCTACGTCATGCCGGGGGAGACCCTGTGCATTCTGGGGCGCTCTGGAGTAGGCAAGTCTGTGTCGTTGCAGATTTTGATGGGTTTTCTGCGGGCGGACCGCGGGGAGATCCGCGTAGCCGGGGAGAATATCTGCGGATTCAATGAGTCACAGATGCAGACGATCCGACGCAAGGTTACGATGGTCTTCCAGAATGGCGCACTGTTTGACTCCATCACAGTGGGCGAGAACGTCGCGTTTCCGCTACGTGAACGGGGGGATCTCGCCGAGGACCAGATCCAGCAGGTCTCGAAAGGACTGCTGGAGATGGTGGGTGTTGCGGGGATGGAGGATTTACTGCCATCTGATCTGTCCACCGGCATGAAGCGCTCTGTCGCTATTGCGCGGGCGATGGCGTCGCAGCCCGAAGCGATCCTCTACGATGAACCAACGACAATGGTCGACCCGTTGATGGGACACCTGCTCGGAGACCTCATCGCTCGGCTGAAGAAGCAGCTGCATCTGACCAGCATCGTTGTCACCCATGACATGAGGTTTGCACGCAAACTCGCTGATAGAGTGGCATTTCTGCACCAAGGTGAGGCCCGTTTCTTTGGTACCGTGGAAGAGATGGATGCAAGTGACGACCCGGTGCTGCGAGAGTTTCTGTCTTTGGATGAACTTGTTCTGCCAGCGTGAGTTAATCGGACAAGCATTGATATTGATTCGATCGGCCTATTTCGATATTGTCGAAGTAGACCGGCGACCCGGCAGCTTCACTCCTTTCTTGTTGAACATTGGCTTTGAGCCTTCACGGTTCTGCCGTCCTTTTCCGAGGGGTATCTCACGCATGGTACGGAGTTGAGCAGTTTAGTGCGTCTCGTGAGTTGCAGAGCAGATGCGCTTCAGACTAGTTAATGGTCGTTCTACAGACATCCGTTAACTGGCCCTCGACCGACGGCACGTAGGCTGCTTTTAGCCATTTCGGCGCAGGGCGGAGAATTGACACGGCGCGAACGCGCGTCGAGGGAGTGAAAAGGCCGTTCGCAATGGCAACACCCGATTACTTGGATCAGGTAGTCATATCGGCGCGCACCCGGCAGTCTGTTAGGCAGGCGCAGCGGAGCCGCATCGGGATTTTTTACCGGCCTTCGGTGTCCAGCCTAATTTGGGCGACTCTGGATTTGCTTACGGTGGCGATTGCCGCAGTGGTGGCGCTAAGTTTACGTGCCAGCGTCCCGGATTACGTGCACGTCACGGCAGTTTTGCCCTACTTCTTTGACGCGGCGCATAAAGACGTGCTGGCCTATATCGGCCTGTACGGAATTATCCTCGTGGCTTTGGCGCGGTCGTACGGTCTCTATGGTTCTCTTCTGAGCCGCGGTGGCCTGAATGAGCAACGCATGACGATTCAATCGTCGCTGATTGCCGGGTTGATTCTTTGCGGAACGCTTTACCTTGCGCGAGCCGAAGCGGTCTCACGGCTCGTCGTGGTGCTGCTGATCATCTTCAGTACTGCGCTGCTATGTATCAGGCGGGCGGTCTGGCGGCGGATGGTGTACAAGCGCTACCGCGAGGGTCTGGAGACCCGCAATGTGTTGATCGTGGGCGCCGGGCGCGTGGCTCATGCGTTGCGAAATCATCTGGAATCACTCCGGCACCTAGGGTTTCGGTTCAAAGGATTTGTCGCCCTTTCGGAGCGCGAAGCGGAGTCGGGGGATGCCGACATCATCGGCGACGTGAGGAACTGCCTCTCTCTCGCGCGCTCACTGTTTGTTGACGAGATTTTCTTCTCTGTCCCCGCCGAGAAAAAGTTGGTTATTGCTCTCGTGGAGGAGGCTAGAGCGGTAGGCATCGATGTTCGCGTTGTGCCGGATCTGTACGACGGGCTGGCGTGGAACGCGCCGGTAGAGTACATCGGGCAGTTTCCGACGATTCCGCTGCACCGACGCGACCTGCCGATCGGCGCATTCCTCCTCAAGCGTGCGATTGACATTACTGGCGCCTCGCTCGCTTTGCTGATCGGCTCGCCCATCATGCTGCTCCTGATGATGGCAATCAAACTGGATTCCGATGGTCCTGTCTTTTACAAAGCGCAACGGATTGGACGGAAGGGCCGGACGTTTAGCTGCTACAAGTTCCGCACCATGTGCGCTGATGCCGAGGGTTTGAAGGAGAGCCTAAAACACAAGAACGAACGGGATGGCGTTCTGTTCAAGATTACGAACGATCCACGCATAACGAAAGTGGGACGGCTGCTGCGCAAGTATTCTCTGGATGAGCTGCCACAGCTGTATAACGTCCTTCGTGGCGATATGAGCCTCGTAGGGCCGAGGCCACCAATAGCTTCGGAGGTAGAGCAGTATGACATCTCCCACCTGCGGCGTCTGGACGTGCTCCCGGGCATGACCGGGCTGTGGCAGGTGGAGGCACGGCAGGATCCTTCGTTTGATAGCTATATCTCGCTGGATACCGCTTACGTGGAGAACTGGAGCCTGTGGCTGGATATGAAGATTCTGGCCCGGACTGTGGGCGTAGTGTTCTCCGGTACTGGTTCGTAGCCAATTTCCGCTAGACAGGTGGTCGCGCGAAACGTCGTTCGCTGCGCATCGTAAACTGGAAGAAGCTGCTTCTCACATTCGATGAAAATTGCACTGGCGCAAATTAACCCCACGGTTGGCGATTTCGCCGGCAACACTCGACTGATTCTCGATTACAGAAGCCGCGCTGCCGGCGAAGGCGTTGAGCTCGTAATCTACCCTGAGCTGAGCATCTGCGGCTATCCACCTGCGGACCTGCTTGAAAAGCGCTCCTTCCTGGATCGATCGGCGGAATGTCTGCAGAAGATAGCCTCTTGCACCGGAACTGGCCCGGCCCTACTGTGCGGTACGGCGCTCCCCTCCGAACCGGGAAATGGACAGCCATACGAGGGCAAGCGCGTTAAGAATGTGGCGGCGCTGCTGTCGAAAGGGCAGGTGAGCTTTTACCAACAGAAGATGCTGTTGCCGTTCTATGACGTGTTCGATGAGCAACGCTATTTTGAACCCGCGACACGCCAGTCTCTCGCAACCCTGAACGGGCAGCCGCTGGCAGTCACGATCTGCGAGGACGCGTGGAACGACAAAGGCTTCTGGCCGCGGCGCTACTATCCAGTCGACCCGGTGGCTGAGTTGATGCGGCAATGGGCGACGTTGCCGGATCCGATCGCGCAACACCCGAGGCTGATCCTCAATATGTCCGCCTCACCATATTGGCAAGGTAAACGTGAACTTCGAACGAGGATGCTTGCTGCAATCGCGCGGAAGCACTCAGCATTTGTAGTGATGGTGAATCAGGTGGGCGGCAACGATTCGCTGGTCTTCGACGGCTCGTCGCTTGTACTTGCACCGGATGGCGAGGTGATTCGGCAGGCTGCCTCGTTTGAGCAGGACCTCGTGGTGTTCGACACGGACGAGTTCGCACGCAATGCAAGACAGGTAAGCGTGCCTGGTGAAACGGAGGACGCGCGTGAATTGAAGCCCGAGAGCACGGCAACCGGCGGGGATTTAGAGCGGGAATGTGAGGCCACTTGGAAAGCGCTGGTTCTCGGCACGCGCGACTACGTCCGTAAGTGCGGATTCTCGAGCGTCGTGGTTGGGCTCTCCGGCGGGATTGACTCTGCTGTCGTCGCCGCGATCGCAGTGGAAGCCCTGGGTAAGGAAAACGTACTCGGCATCGGCATGCCTAGCGAGTTCTCCTCGAGCGGATCGATTGAGGATGCACGGGTGCTAGCGACAAGCCTCGGCATACGCTTTGAGCTCCTTGCAATCCAGGATATCTTCCAGCAATACCGAATCGCGCTGGATTCGTTGTTTGCAGGCACGCCATTCGGACTGGCAGAAGAGAATCTGCAGCCGCGCATCCGGGGCGCCCTGCTGATGGCAGTATCCAATAAATTTGGATCGCTGGTGCTGACAACCGGGAATAAGAGCGAGATGTCGACCGGATACTGCACGCTGTATGGAGACATGGTAGGCGCGCTGGCGGTGATCGGTGATGTGTTCAAAACCAGGGTCTATGCATTGGCGCACTTCGCCAATCGCGAGCGCGAGGTAATTCCGCGAAACACGATTGAGAAGCCCCCTTCAGCGGAGTTGCGACCAGAGCAGAAGGATACCGATTCGCTTCCGTCATACGACGTACTTGATCCCATACTGGAAGCCTATGTGGAACGTTACTGCTCGGCGGAGCAGATCGTGAGGGAAAGGGCTGCAGCATCGCAGGAAATCACTCCAGACCTTGTGCGCCGTGTGCTCTCCCTGGTGGAGCGAAGCGAGTATAAGCGCCAGCAGGCTGCGCCGGTCCTGAAGGTTACGGCAAAGGCTTTCGGAATGGGACGGCGCTTCCCGATCGCTGTAAAAGTCGAACTGTGACAGCTTGACTGTAGTCGGCTGGATCGGATGCGCTTCTTCTCCGCGGCAGGATCAAGTTTGTTTCGGAACGACAGTTCGAGCTTAATAGGGCGATCAGGTTGTGCCGATATAGATGAATCGGAGCAGGAACAGGAGCGCCAGTACATAGAGCATCCAGTGCTGCCGCCGGGCATGTCCTGTCGCGAGTTCCAGTACCGCAAAACTGATGATGCCAAACGAAAGCCCGGTCGCAATCGAGTAGGTCAGCGGGATTGTGACGATGGTGAGAAAGGAGGGGATTGCGACACTTGGCTCATCCCATGGAATCTTGGCCGCTCCGGCCGTCATCAGCGCTCCTACCAGTATCAGTGCAGGTGCCGTTGCAAAGTCAGGAAGTGCACCCACAACCGGCGCGATAAAGATTGACAGCAGAAATAGCAAACCAGTCACGATGGCGGTGACGCCGGTTCGCCCTCCGGCGGCGACTCCGGCCGATGACTCGATGTAGCTCGTGACGGTGGAGGTGCCGGCTAGCGCGCCGAGGGTGGTAGAGACCGCATCCGCAAAGAAGATTCGATCAACTCTCGGGATGGTGTGGTCGTCGGCGATCAGCCCGGCGCGCTCGGCGACAGCTACAAGGGTGCCGATGTTGTCGAAAAGATCGACGAAAAGGAATACGAACACGATCTCAAGCGCATTGAGCCGTAGTGCGCCGCGGATATCGAGATGAAAGGCCGTGCCGCGAAGAGAAAGTGGGTTGAAGCTTGACGGCGTATGCACGACCTGATGGAAGGCTATACCCAGTAGCAGTGTGCCCAGAACGCCAATGAGCATCGCCGCTCGCACCTTATAGGTTTGCAGAATGGCAATGACAAGAATGCCCACGATCGCAAGCTGAGTGGTGTGGTTATGCAGGTTGCCGAGAGTAACGGTGGTTGCTGGGCTGGGAACGATAATGCCCGCATTGCGAAGGCCGATGAACGCTATGAAGAGACCGATGCCTCCGGCGACCGCCGCATGCAGTTGGTAGGGGATCGCCGCGAGCAGGCGCTGCCTGATCCCTCCTATCGTGAGCAGCAAGAAGATGATGCCGGAAAGGAAAACCGCTCCCAGCGCGGTCTGCCACGGTACACCCATACCTTTCACCACGGTATAGGTGAAGTACGCGTTCAAGCCCATACCGGGAGCCAAAGCTAGGGGATAGTTTGCAAGGGCGCCCATCAGGATGGAGCCGACCCCGGCACAGAGACACGTGGCAGTAGTCACTGCGCCGATTGGCATCCCGGTTTGTGCCAGGATCGACGGATTGACGAAGATGATGTACGCCATCGTGACAAAAGTCGTGAGACCGGCCGTCACTTCGGTTCTCCAGTTTGTACGATGGCCTTTGAGGTCGAAGTAACGTTCGAGGCGGGTGAACATTGAGCAAACACTCGCTGTAAATTGAATTTAAGGATGTGCGGAACGTGTTCAGCATACCGTGCCGGTGCAATGACAGCAGACGAGATCAAGAAAGTACTTGGGCTCAAGCCGCATCCGCGTGAAGGTGGATGGTATGTCCGCACGTATCAGTCGCGCGAGATGCTTGATGCGGCTGCATTCCAGGAGGGCCGCTACTCCGCCACTCGCCACACAGGTACGGCTATCTATTACCTGCTGGAGCGTGACGCATTCAGTGAAATGCATCGGCTCGCATCCGACGAGTTATTCCATTTCTATACCGGTGATTCTGTGGAGATGCTACAACTGCCCGAGGGCGACCCCGGGCGGGTAATACGTCTTGGGCTCAGGCTTTCTGAAGGCGAACGTCCGCAGGTGGTCGTGCCCCGCGGTGTCTGGCAGGGATCGCGGCTCGCATCAGGCGGCAAATGGGCACTCTTGGGATGCACGGTCAGCCCGGGTTTCGATTTCGATGACTATGAGTCCGGCAACCGAGAGGACCTAACGAGGAAGTGGCCGCAGCATCACGCGCTGATACAGGCGTTGACACGGTCCTAAATGGAACTCTCATAATTGGCTCCAGCGGCCCGCTCTCTGCCACCAAAGTAGTAGCCTTAACCACTTTCGTAGCCTCTCCGAAAGCTCATGTTGCCACCTGCGACTCCCGATAGGGAAATCAAAGCTCCTAGAGCATGAGAGCGGCTGCATCGCGCTCCCGGCCCGGGGCAACTTGAGGACAACGGGAGAATTGAAATGACTGATCGTTTAAAGAGCATGTTCGTTGCGTTCGCGAAGGACGAGTCCGGCCAGGACCTGATTGAGTACGCACTGGTGGCGGGCCTAATTGCGTTGGGCGCTATTACGGCGATGACCGGCCTGAGCGGCAAAATCGGAAATGCGTTCAACACTGTCGGAAACAACCTGACCAACAATATCTAACCTGAGTTGTATTCCCATCAATGCATGGCCAATGCGGCGAAGCCAAATCGCTTCGCCGCTTGTGACCCAATTCTCTCCTCGCCATTGCTATTCGCCTCCCGATGATGAAGTAACAGGTATTACTCGATGGACACCATAAAAATTCAAGTGATCTTCGCGGCCGCCGCAACAGCGTCTGCCTGCGTCGCATCCGTGTACGACCTTCGGGAACGGCGTATACCAAATTGGCTAACGGCCCCGCTCCTGTTGGCAGGTGTGGCGGCTCACGCCATTACCAGCCACTGGAGGGGGCTGAGCGAAGCCACAGCGGCGGCATTACTCGGCGGCATCATTTTTCTAGGGTTCTATCTGGCAGGCGGTATGGGTGCAGGTGATGTGAAGTTGATGGCCGCATCTTCTGCGGTTGTCGGTCTGCCGACATTGGGAACACTGCTGATTGCTACGGGTGTTTGCGGCGCGCTGTTTGCTATCTGCGTGAGCGTCATACGAGGCGTATTTCGACAGTCCGTTGCAAACACGTGTGCGGTCCTGACCCACCATCGGACTCAGGGGTTCACGCCACATCCTGAGTTCAATCTTCACAGCGGAACTGGCATTCGTCTGCCGTTTGCATTGCCGATCGCGGCCGGCTGCGCCTTCACTCTTACAGCACTGGTGGTCCATCTATGAACGGCAAACGCATCCTTATGGCGCTGGCACTCGCGTTCGCCGTGTCTTTCGTCTCGTGCTGGTTCGTAGCGCGAAGACTTGCCGTCTCCGCTGCTCCGGGCAAGCTGCCCGATCTGACCTACGTCGCCCCCGTCCGGCCGGTTCAGCCAGGCGAGGTGCTAAAGGCTGAAGACTTGAGCCTAATCAGCTGGCCTGGCAACCATCCGATAGAAGGAGGACAAAGCCGAATTCAGGATTTAGTGGGACGCGAGGCTCTCTTCCCGATTGCGAAAGGGGAGCCGCTGATCGACAGAGATCTT
>Ga0157369_10005267_pt1 | contig 15079 bp, 13 predicted proteins | sample C25metaG_FD_113461 | JGI IMG/M metagenome (GOLD analysis project Ga0157369, IMG submission 113461) | Corn rhizosphere microbial communities from Kellogg Biological Station, Michigan, USA - C2-5 metaG | ecosystem: Host-associated > Plants > Roots > Rhizosphere > Soil | place: USA: Michigan... | reverse complement strand
GGTTGCGGTTGCGGTTGCGGTTGCGGTTGCGGTTGCGGTTGCGGTTGCGGTTGCTCGGCGCAGTCTGCGCTCGATCGCGATCATCGGAGCCGGAATCGCAGCGGGCGGCGTATCGTTCAACGCCGGTATGGGGAGACGGTCAACCACTCGCGGATCGGGCGATTCGGATGGAGCGGACGGCCGTTCGGCCGGCTGCTCGAGGCCCTGCTCCGCCGCTATGGCGTCCGCTTGCGCCGTGCGCGTTGGCTGAGCGGCGGCCGGCTCGATAACCGACGGGATGAGCATGAGTGTCCTCCGTTTTAAAACAAGTTGGCCTGCCTGGATTTGGCATAAGCACGACGATGTTTCAAAACGGCGAGCGCAACACGCGACGCCGCTATTCCCGGACAACGTTACCGGTAGAACGGTGACACCCTAACGCACACCACGAACGATGCCAGCCAACTGCTCGGTGAACGCAGCTCTGAACGACGCAAGCGCCTCCCGCGCTTGCCCGACCGTTCGCGACGCCCGCACCGCGTCGCCGCCGCGCAAGGCGCGCTCGAGCTGGCAAAGCGGTTCGAGCGCGGCGGCATCGCTCACAAAGAACGCGACGGTACCCGCAAGCCGGTGCAACGCTTCCGCCGCTCGCTGCCACTGCGCTTGTTCGAATGCGGCATCGAAAAGCAAATGCTGGCAATCGAATTCATCGAGCGCGACGGTGAGCAGCGTATGCAAATCGGCCGGTTGATATAGCGCTTGCAACTCGGATAAATCGAATGCGACGACTGCGCTCGCTTGATGCGGCTCATCCGCGCGCGGATCCTGCGTCGACATCGACAATCTCCATCCATTTTTCAAGCAACGCTGAGAGCTTGATACGCGTGACCGGTTTGGAGACGTAGTCGTCCATTCCGGCGTCACGGCAGGCGCGCACATCATCTTGTGTCGCGTTCGCGCTGACCGCGACGATGATCGTGCGTGATCGGGCCTCTCCCTCCGCTTCGCGGATTTTGCGCGCCAGCGTGTAGCCGTCCATGCCCGGCATATGGCAATCGAGCAGGATGAGCGCCGGCCGCGCGCGCTTCCAGCAAGCGTAGCCCTCCACGCCATCCGCCGCCGCGCCCGCGGCTATCCCGAGCGCACGCAGTTGCCTGAGGATGATGTCCCGATTCACGTCGTTGTCTTCAACGACAAGGACGGCCTCGCCAGCACGCGCCTGCGGTGGAGCGTCGCCCGTGAGTTGCACGCCCGGGCCGGGAGCCGCGACGGTTGCAGCGAGCGCCGGTGCGCGAACCGAACGGTGACCAAGCGGCGTGCAGCGGCTAAGCGCGGCGCCCACCGCGTCGGCTAAATCGTCGATGCCGCGCACGGTTCGCGGCGCCGTGTCGGGCGCGGTGACGACCACTGCGCCCGCCGCATTGGCCGTGATTTCCAAATCGGCGTGTTTGCCGCTCGCGATGCAGCGGACGCCAATCTTAGTCATGACCGCGCGCACGCATACCGCCATCGCCGGTACGGGCATGCGCAAGGCGGCCCGCGCGGGCGGCAAGCGCGGCCATGCTGGTAGGCCGTCGCCCCATTCGATCGGCAGACGAACGCGGACGCGCGTGCCTTCGCCAACGCGGCTCTCGACGTCGATCGTGCCGCCCATGAGATCGACGAGGCGCTTCACGATCGATAGCCCCAGCCCAGTGCCGCCGTAGCGCCGCGTGGTTGTGCGGTCTTGTTGCGTAAAGGGCGCGAACAGGCGGGAACGGTATGCCTCGGAGATGCCGACCCCGGTATCGGCGACGGACAGAAGCAGCCATGCACGGCCTCGGGCCACTTTTCTGCGCACGTCCAGCAGCACGTAGCCGCGTTCGGTAAACCTGATGGCGTTGCTCAACAAGTTCGTCATGATTTGGTTGATGCGCGCCTCGTCGCCGACGAGCCGCCGATCGAAATGAGGCATCGCGGCGAGATAGATCGCGAGACCCTTGCGCGCCGCGAGCGGCGCATGCAATTCCACCGCCGCCGCTGCCAATGCGCAGACGTCGAAGGGCTCTACGGCGAGCGTCAATGCCCCCTGCTCGATCTTGAGGTAATCGAGCGTATCGTCGACGACGCGCAACATCAGCCGCGCCGAATGTTGAGCGATCCCAAGGTAGCGCCGAGGCTCCGGGGCCAGGGCCATGGTGTCCAGCAAGTCGAGCACGCCGACGACACCGTTCATCGGCGTGCGGATTTCATGGCTCATCATGGCGACGAAAGCGGACTTCGCTCGATCGGCGGCCAGCGCCTGCTCGCGCGCGGCAACCGCTTCGCCGTGCGCCGCCAGCGCCGCGCCGCGCGCCCTGCGCGTACGCCGATAGGCCCAGCCAAGCCCGGCGATGACGACCAATGCAACGGTGACGCCAGCGGATGCGAGGGCGACGACGGCGCCTTTCTCGTAGCCGAGCACGATCGTCAGCGGACGCGCTCGGCTCGCCAGCCGAGCGAGTTCGCGTGCGCTATATGAGGCCAGGTACCGGTCGAGCATGGCGGCGAGTGGGCGGTGACGCTCCGCAGTCGCAAAACCGGTGCGCTCGACGCCGACGACCGTCGGATCGATCGTCAGCCGACCATGCGCGTAACGATCGCCAAGCTCTTCGGCCGCCACCAGATCGATGAGCGCCGCGTCGGCGTTGCCCGCGAGCACAGCGCGCAGGGCGTCGGCGGCATTGCTACGAGGCACGACGGCCGCGGCTGGCAGGCTCGGCGCGGGCGCCAACCGCCGCATGCGCCACGGCGTCGTTGCGATCCGCTCGACGCTTGCTTCATCGCGCTCGGCGCGAACGTACGACCAAGGAATACTGTCGTACGCCCGCGTGACGGCGATGCCGCCGTCCGAGGCGGACGCAGCTAGCGGAAACGACGAGATCATATCGACTGCGCCGCTGTGCAGCGCCGCGACCGGATCCAGGGCAGCATCGAGCGGCACGAACTCGAATCGAAGCCCCGCTATCTGTGCGAACTGCCGCAACAGTGTTGCTCCGAGACCTTGCCAGCGCCCTTGGTCATCCAAGAAATCGTACGGACGGCCGAGCCGCTCGACACCGACGCGCACAATGGGATGCGAGCGGACCCACTCGCGCTCCCGAGCGTCGAGTTCGAATGCCGCGGGCTTCGGCGTTCCGCGCATCGCAGCGGGCAGCGGTTGAACGGCGATTTCGTCGAGCAGGGAGGCGGGCATCGCCGCGAGCGCATCGGCCACGAGCGAGGCCATGGGCGCGTCGGCCTGACGCGTCGCCAGGCAAAGCGAAATCGACAGCGGCATGGCGTACGGCGTGAGTGTCCCCAGCGCGGAGGCATTGACCGCGCCGACGTTGAGCGAATGCAGCCCGACGAATGCATCGGCCTGCCCGCTCGCGACCGCCCGTAGCGCAGCCTTGCGATCGGGCATCTCGCTCAGCGTGACGCCGCGCAACTTTGAGCGAAGCGTCGCCGCGCCTAGGCTGCTATCGAGGATGATTACCCGCTGGCCCGCCAGATCGCTGAGCGCGCCGGGCGCCGATCGCCCTCGTGCAACGACGACGCCGATATGCGCGGCCGAATACGGCGCCGACAGCGTGCCGACGTGCTCAGGCGCGGGATCCTCACAGCCGACAGGGACGACATCGATCTCGCCGCGTGCGAGCGCGGCCCACGCCGCGCCAAGCGACGTAAACGAACGATACGCAAGCTCCATCCGCTGCCGATCTGCAATCGCGCGCAAGAGGCCGGCGTTCAGCCCCTGTCGGACGCCAGCCTGGTCGACGTAATCGAGCGCGCTCATATCGCCGCTATACGCGCCGACGCGCAGCGCCCGAGGCCCGTTCTCCCGCGCGGCCGATGCGCCGGCCAGCGACAGCGCCGCCAGCAGCGACGCGCAACATAGACCCCACGCGCGCCAGCCGCTCCGCCGTGGCCGCATGGACCGCCCGAATCGGCGCCATCCCCTTCGCGCGTTCAATACCGGAACTTCTCTTTCAAGAACAACGCCAAGCCAAGATCGTCCGCTACCCGCAACTTGCGCATAGCACTGCGCTTGTGGGTACTGACTGTCTTTTTGCTGCGCATGAGGCGAGCGGCTGTTTGCGTGACCGACAGCCCATCGGCAATGTGCCGCAGTATCTCGATCTCCGCGGCCGACAGCATGTCTTCGCGCGGGTGTGGAATCCGCGCCTCGACTTTTCCTTCCCGTATGACAAAGAACTTACGCGGCATCGCGACGGCGGCGCGGACGGTCTCGGCGATCAACGCCAGCGGCGTCGTCTTTTCGAGAAATGCATTGGCGCCCGCGCGATAGCAAACGCACTCGGTATCGGCCGCCCGCGCGGCGGAGAGGACGACGATCGTGACGTGAGGCGCTTCCATGCGCAAACGCCGGATAAAGGTGGCGCCGTCGAATCGATCCCCTGGAAGATAAAAATCGATGAGCGCGACATCGGCTTCGCCGCCATCGATGATCGGCAGCACATCGTCGATGGCCGTGACGTTCGCCACGAGTTCGAAATCGGCATGGTCACGCAAATAGGTGGCCACGCCGAGAGCGACGATCGGGTGATCGTCAAGTACCGCGATCCGAATTCGATGCTTGGGGCGAGACAACAATAGGACTTGCCGGGGGGTCATGCGTTTCATCCTCGCTATTGCCATTGCGACGTGAAAGGACCGCCGCTGTCATGCAATGAGCGTCATTGCGCGGCGACGAAATAATGCACGAAATTTCTTGAATAATTATCCCGATGCTCGAGAGCCGACATCTGCCACAAAACGTGAATTTAGTCTCTAAGAAAACTCTTAATTATTGACGATTTTCTGCGAGCACCTAGGGCGGCGACGCGAACACGCGCGCCCTTTTGCAGCGCAAATTTTCGACGATTCTAGCTGAATGCGATGGAGTGAACAATGTTCGAACGCATGCATTTTGTCGCGAATCGACGGAACCAACAGATTCCGCTTCACTTGGTCCTATTAATTCATCATTGCGATTCACGATTATTAGATTTGTGCTCTAGACAAGATGAAACAAAAGAAATATCGAAAAGACCTTTGATGACGATTTATGCTCAATGCAAAACACTTACGGCTAGCCACCCAACCTCGACGTTGCCCCCAAGACGGACCATAGACGGGACAGACGCGGTTCGGCGCAGGCATTGCTCGCCCGCTGAGCTCAAAAGGAGAAACTCGATGAAACGCTCCTCCAAGCCAGACAAGCCCGCTTCCCGGCAATCGGAAATAGCACGTGGGACACCGCCGGCACGCACGCGCGACGCGTTACCCGAAACGGATGTGGAACCGGATCAAGCACCCCGCGCGAGATACCTCGGACGTTGCCCGTACCAGCCAAGTACCGGACGCACGGTGACGCCGACGGCTAGACCGCGATCGCCGTGGCACGCTGGCGGCGCCTACACTCGCGCCGCCGGCTCAGGCGGCGATCTTCGCCGCGGCAAAGACAAAGCTAGTCAGGGCAAGCGCCGTGCCGATGAACCACTTCAACAGGGTGGACTCGAGCGTAGCCAGGTCATTCTTCGTCGCCAGATGAAGCAACCCAGCCTCAACGCGCGCCAGGCGTTCGCGGATATCAGTCAGCATGTGTTCTAACTCGGTAGGATGTGGTTCAAAAGAAGCATCGTCGCTGGAAATGAGGCGGAGGGGAACGGAAGGGCCGGAAAATCGGACGGATTTCCGTGGACGATACGTTGCGCGCGCATTGAGCATCGGCAAGGAGGCTCCATAGATAGTGGATAGGTGCGGCCGAGATACCGCCGACGCCGCCAGACGGTTCGCGCTATGCCGCGTGTGCCGAACGCCGTGAACGGCGCCGATACGCCATGATCGGGGAGCGAGGGGAGTTGGCGAAGTCTGCCGAACGGCTAATCCACGCATGCAGAGAGCGCCGATGCGACCGGCTCGCGAACGCGCGCCGGCGAAGAGAGTGGCCCCCCCACGAGAAGCCGAATTTCGCCGCCTAACCGTTGTCGGCTCTACGTTAGAGCCAGTTAGAGAGAGCCACATACCCCCATCGATACCCCTATTCCCATAAGCCAAAAATCAGGAATAGCACCCGGAATTTCGGTGGGTCGGCTCGCGAGAGGACGACCATGAGCTTAAGCGTCACCCTGCTTCTTTGCCTTGCTGCGTTTTGCGTTGGGCTTGCCGTGCGCGCCCTATGGGCGGCCCGGCCAGTCGCCGACGATTCTACGCCCGCCGCTGCTCGGCCTAGCGACGAACCGTATCCACTGTGGTTCGAATAGACGTAGCTGTGCCGTAACCAATGGAGGTCAAAATGACACAGAACGAAGGGATTCACAGGATTGTGATCGTGATACGCGGGGTCGGCGTGCTGATCGTAGCGCTCGGCATTGTCGCAATGGGGAATCAGGCGCCCGAAGCCGCCGTATTTCCAATTGTGATGATGACGGCCGTTATTGCAGCGCCGTTCTTCGTTGTCGCGTGGATCGTCGACGGCTTCGCGTCGCGGGAGCAGCGGGAGGCGGACGCAATTATTGCAGAGATGCGTCGCTGCGCGGAAATGGGGCGTCGAGCGCTCTATCGACACCCCGAGGCCTAGGCGGCCGGCTTGATGGCGGATGCGGCTATCGCGTCGACCCGCGCCTGTACGCGGGACATATCGTGGTCGAGCGGATCAGCACCTTCAGGCCATTGCGATGCTGTGACGATCGAGAACGTGCCGCGGTCGTCCTTCAGCCAAACGTGCGGAACCGCGGGGCGTGCCTGCCAGCGCAGATCCTTGAGCGGCCCCTCCTTCCACGGCCACGACGCCCACAGGTCGGCTCCGTTGACGACACACACCATGTCTGCGAGTGCGCTGGCGTGCGCAGCGTAGAACGCGGCGTCGGCGAACTTTGGTGCCTCGAAGCTGTGTAGCTGCCCGATCTGCGCCGCCGGCAGAAACAAGGGCGTGAGATGGGTGCGGCTACCGCCGAGCGAGTGGCCCGCCACATGAATGACGTCGCCGGCCGGCACGACTTGCTGGACCCAATCCCACAACTGTTGCATGCCTTCGTAGACGCCTGCCGTGACGTTGCCACCGTCGACCGCCACCGCGTCGAGCGACATATCGGCGAGCACGTCCTTGATCTTCCAAGCGCTCGCTCGGGTGCCGCTAATGCTCAGACGCGTTTCGCCCTGGGCGTCCGCTGACAACACAGCCTGGTGGCTGGCGTCCTGGTATTGCGCAATCCAGGTATCGCCGAGCGCTTCGAAAGCCGCCCGGGATCCTGTCTCGTCGATCACGTAGGCGGCGTTCGCGCGCGCCGCCGCCAGCGCCGCCGCTTGCCAGTCGATCATTTCGAGCTCGACGCGGCAACAGGAGCCGAGGCGGCAGCAGTCGGAGTTGGAGTCGGAGCCGTCGGCAGGATCTGCGCGGCCACCTGATTGAGGATCGGCTGGGCGATCGTCAGGCCGAGCAGGATGGCCGGCTGATTCGGGAGCATCGGCAAAGCCGAGACGAGGCCGATGAGCGCGGGAAACGCCGTATTGTTGAGCGTCTGAAGGTCGGTCGCGTCGATCGTAGATCCTGCCGCGCAAACCGCCTTGTTGACGGGGATGATGCCCGGATGCGCAGGATCGCCCGGGACGCCGTCGAGCAATTGCTTTTGCGAGGCAGTGAGCAAAGGCGTTGCGTCGAGCACGGCCAGATCCGCGTTTACGATCGGGCAGAAGTCGTGCGCCAGTTGCGCAGGCGGGATGAGCTTGACCGGGCCATTGGCGCAGCCGGCGAACACGACAAAGCAAGCGGCCAGGGCTAAGCCTGCCGCGATACGCAGCATCTTCATGGTGAGTCCTTTCGGGAGTTGGGAGGGTTACTGCTGGGGAGGCGTGGCGGGGATGGCGGGCTTCTTCTGCTCAAGGATCGATGCGACTTGCGACGCGAGCGAATCAGGCGTTGGAGCGGTGCCCGTTTCCTTGGCGTGCAGGACATTCAGCGCGAGCACGTCAACGATCTTGTACAGCTTCCCGAGCGGCGTATTCGGATCGGGCGTTGGCGTGAGCGCGGAGAGAGCCGCAAACGCAAGCCATACGTGCGTCGGATCGGCCTGCAGCCAGTTGAGAATCATCTGTACGAACTGCATGGTGTTCATGAAGTACCTCTCAGGTTGAGGAAAGACGAAGGTTTCGGGCGATGCGATTCGTCCACCCTCGCCCGAAGGTAGGCCACTCATCGACGAGCGACGTGTAGTAGGTAAGACGGCTGGCGTTGAAGCGCGCAACAACGAGCATGGGATCGAGCGCGCGCACCGCGGCGATCGTGATGGCCCCGATCACGCCGTCCTGCTGAACGCCCACGGCGGCCTGTAGCCATTGGGCCGGATGGCCGCCGTTATATGCGGCGTCGAAGACGTTGAGCCCAATGCGCGCGTCGAGTTGATCGCACTGGTACGGGTCCCAGTAACCAGCTTTCGCGATCGCCTGAGCAGTCGAGAGCGGCAGCGCTTGCATGTCCCCTTGGTATCCCCACGCTCGAGCGACAGCCTGCGTGATCCCGTACATCGTCGCGCCGCCGGGATCGGCCGGATTGTTCGAATAACCGCCCTCGATGCCCAGGACTGCAGCGAACACGTCTGAGAAACCGTTCATTTCTTTCGCCGCAGCAGGACCCAGACATTTACGACGCTGTACGAGATGGACGCGAGCAGCGCGACATTCGAAAGCGTGACGTTCTGGCAAAGGTGTCCGATTGCGACGCCAAGCCATGGGGGCGTGTTTTGAACGATGGCCTGTACGATATGGTTGTTTTCCATGGGTCCCCGCGCTCCCGTTAGTTGGTCCGCTGCGCCGCGATGAAGCCGATCGCCGTGTTGGTCGACACCGCGAACGCGGCGTTCACGACAAGGTAGTAAGTCGTGTTGGTCGTTACGCGAATTGGCATAGGATCGAGCGCGCCCCCCACGGCTTGCCCGGCGGGAGCCGAGAACGGCAGCACGAACTCGGCGGCGACGCCCACAAATGAGCCGCTCGTGGAGTTGATGCCGCCCGCCACGGAGCTTTGCGTCGTAGTACCGGCGGGAATGGTGAGCACCTGCCCCCAGACGCGCCAATTGCCGGGTGTCAGCGTGATCGATGTGACATTCGTGCTGACGCCGGTACTGATCGATACCGGCGTGCTCGAATTCGTCGCGCAGCCTGTCGGCGAGCCCCCGTTCGTGACTTGGGCGCAAATCACTTCGCCGACGTTGCCGGCCGCCGCAGCTGAGCCGTTCGTCGGGCCAACGATTGCGGGCGTCGTTATCGTCGGCGACGTGGCAAGCACGGGCGCACCCGTACCCGTGGTCGCCGTGACGGTGGCGGTGCCACTTGAAAACACTGGGACTCCATTCGCAGCGCTGTTGTTCGCGCCGAGGCCCCCGCCCCATGTTCCAAGCGGAGTCGTCAGGCCCGTGAGCGACGTGATGTTCGCGTTCGCGCCGGCCGTAGCGATGTTCGAATTGCAGCCGAAACCAGTCCCGCTCGTCCATTGAAGCGCTTGCGCCGCTCCGTTGCAGCCGGTGACGGCGACAGCGGTTGGCGTCGCGCTAGATCCGGTCGCGTTGCCGATGAGCGTGTTGGCGCCGATGGCAGCGATGCCATTAAGCCCAACGCCGCCCCATGCCGGAGCGGACGAAGCGCCAGTCGAAACGATCGCCTGGCCGCTGTTTGAACCAGTTGGGTTGAGCAGTTGAACCGGAACAGTCGTCGCCCCAAATGCTGTGGAGCACGCGGCGAACAGCAGCGATGCAAGTAGCTTTTTCATGGTTTTCCTTTTAGATGGCCATCAGTACGTCGATGTTGAAAAGCGTCGCTCCCGCCGCGTCATGCACGATCGAGAATTGGTTGGCGCTGCTTGGATTGACGTAATAGCGGCAGAGCGTGCCGACTGGCGTCGCCAACACCTGAGGGTTTGCTGCCCGCTTATCGGTGAATGGCAATGTGATAGATGTGCCAGCACCGGAAGCAATCGAGTAAGAGCCGTTGAAAGTGAGACGGGCTATTCCTGGGGCGACACTCTGAACTATCCACCCGTTAGCTGCGAGACTTCCGTCCTGCCGGGTTCCATTGAAGACGGCGTTGCGATACATCGTCGCGCCCTGAGGGATATTGCTCAGCGATACGGGCAGTCCGAGATATGCATTGTCGAAGTAAAGTGCGCCCGCGGTACTGCTGAATCCCCTACCGTCGATTGCAGCGGCGGACGTGCCGCTGCTGGTCAAAGTGAAGTCTCGGAATCCAACGTTATAGACGACCTCGCCAGTCCAGTTGGCTTGCGAGAACAGTTGCAACAAATTCTGCGTGTTGCCGGTGCTCAGACAACTACCCGTGATCTTGACGTTATAGAGGCTGTATCCACGGGTAGTGTTATCGGGACCTCCCGGGCTTCCAGGTGTTCCTGGCAGCCACTTATTTATCGACATTAATGCACCAGGGTAAGAGCTCGTGTCCAAATCGAAATCGATATGGATGTCGTGCATGAGTCCACCGCGCGATGTGCTGTCGTACTGAATGAAATTGAGAACACTCGCATTGCCGAGCGAAGAACCCCCATAGCATTTGTAATGGACCTTGATGTCCGAGGTCTCGTTTCTGAAGTTCGGGTTCGTGTAGCACGTAATGTCGATATCGTCGAACGCGGTGCCGTTGTTAGAATCGACCCATGCTTCGTGGTGACTGACGTTGTACGGGAAGTACGAGCGGCCGCAGTTGCGCGTGACGTATTTGCCCCAGAAGTCGTCTCCGTTGCCTTGGAAGTTCGCTGGATAGAACGTGCCGTTGAAGCTCCCCGTCATCCTGAAACCCGATGCGCGCACGCTGCCATTGCCCGTCGGGTAGACGAGTAAGCCGGCCAGCCCACCCGTTTGCATGACGTTTTCCAGATCGACGTTCGTGGTCTGCGTGCCGGCGCCGAGCGTGGTGTTCACCGCGAAGTGGACGACACCCGAGACGGTCGGAATGTTCGAAGCTGCAACCAGCGTGGGATTTATCGCCTTGAATCCCGTTACCCCGTTCAACCCATAGATCCACCCCGTCCCGACGCTGCTGCCATTCGGATAGGCCGCATTGATGAGGCCACCGGCCTCGTAGATGAACGTGACATTGCTGCATCCTGTGAGGTCCAAAAGGGTCGCGCCGTTCGCTTCGGCGGACGTCGTGAACACCGCATGCGGCTTGGAGATAATGGCGATGCCCCCGCCCGCTGCGCGCATTGCCGCGGCCATCGCTTGCAGAGCGGCGGTATCGTCCGTTACGCCATCGCCCTTCGCGCCGAATTCTTCAGGAAGATAGAACTTCTGGAAGAAGGTCGAGAGAGCGATCCTGTTCGCGCCGACACCAGAATTGAGAAACGAGAGCTTGCTGCTGTCGATGGCGGCGTTTGCTGCGACGGATGCGTCAGTGATGGTCCCCGCCGAAGGCGTGCCCGTGGTGAGCGTCGTTCCGCCTTTGACATAGACCTTGCTCGTGCCAACTGGAATTGGCGCATTGAACGTGAGCGTCCTGCCGCTCAAGCTGAGCGTATCGGCGCCCTGCTCACCAGCGTCAAATGCCACCCATAGATTTGCGACGGTGCCGTAGTTCTGCGAAAGCGTGAGCGACGCCGTGGTCCCTGGCGTGAAATCGGTGCCCGCTTTGAATCCAGGGTTTCCGTCGCTGCCGAGCTCGTCCGTCATATTTCCGACAGCAACCGGGGCAGGAGACGTGACTTGATCGACGGTCCAGATCGTATTGCCGTTCGCGTCTTTGAGAACGAGCTTGTACGCCTGCGTGGGCGAAAGCCATACAGGAGCCTCGCCGCGAGCGTTCAAGACGACTGGATTAGAATTCGGTGTGCCAGCGGTCGAATCTGTGTATGTGGCCGCAGGCGTCGTCGTGCCAGCCTGATAGGTGTAGAGTTGACCGCCGGCCAACGGATTGTTGTTGTTGTCGTAGGCCCGGAACATCGGATCCGGTGCGAGCAATGCGCCCATCGGGTCACCTCAACAAAAAAGGCCCGCTGCTCGGCGGGCCTGTAAACGAAAAAACCCGCCTCGGTGGGCGGGTTCGCTGGGTCGGGACTTACTGTTACGGCTGTTGCTTACCGAGCTGCGCGTTCTTGCGCATCTCCTGCATGATTTGCGTGTATTGCTTCTGGCCGCGGCGCGTCTCGACCAAATCCGATAGCTTTCGGCCGATTCTTTCGCCTGCTAACGAGCCCACCCAGCGCGCACCAGGAACGAGAGTCGCTGCTCCAAGCGCGTGTCCCACGTTCACGCCGACGCTCGGCGCGTACTTCTCGACAAAGCCTGGTTTGGCTAGACGCGCGAGCTGGTTGCCTGCGCCTTCGTACGAATGCACGCCCGGCATGATCTGGCCGCCATAGTTCAGCGTGTGGAACGCCTGCACTTCGTCAGGTGAGAAATTGCGCACGATCTTTTGTCCGACCGACGAATTGAGCACCTTGTTGACGGAGTTCTGATTCCATACACCGGCCTTCGAGGCGCCGGCCTCGTAGACGGATCGTGCGAGCGCGCCGTTCATCTCATTGCGAGCCTGCGCGGCCGCATCCATCACGCTTTGGGGTACAGGGGGCATACCATCCGGCGCGCCGCGAATCTGCCCGCGCGAGAGGTCGTCAAGTGTGTCGTGGATGTGCTGCCATTGATCGAGCGGCATCGTGTTCAACTTCGACGGGATGCTGTCGAGTGATGCCCCCGTTTTGATGCCATTGGCGTCATAGTCGCCGAGCACCGAACCGATGCCCTTCGAGTCGAGCAGCGTCTTCTCCACCTGGTGGACGCGGTCGCCGAGCTTGTACATTTCCTGGCCGCCGGCTGCAGCAATGTCGCTATCGATCGCGCCATTCAGTTGCCGCACGACGTTCCGGTTCGATGGGCTCCATTCGCTGTTGATCGACTTGCGCACCGCATCCCACGCGGCCACGCTGTTCGGCGCGTACATGTCGCCAGAGACCGGATCACGAAAACCCGTCGTGCGCGCGAGTTGAATCAAATCTGCGGCGCCCCCGACAGTGCCCTCGTTGCCGCTTAGCTTCACGCCGGCTTGGAACTGAGGATCGCTGAGCAGTGAGTCGATGTGTGTCGTTTTGATCGGGTTGTCGCCCGCCACGCGCTGCGCTTCGTCGTAGATCGCGCGTTTCGTGTCACGCAGGTAGGACGTGAGACTGTCCTCCGGCCCGTAGATCGCATCGTTGATGACGCGGCCGCGCTCTTCGTTCGTGATGATGTTCGGGCTCGCCCCCGTTGCCTCTACGCGCTGCTGCGCATAGTTCGACAACGCTTCCTGCTCGTTTGCGATCTGCTGCTTTATCGCCATCGTGCCGGGGGTCTGGATCGGCGACTTCGCGGCCGCGTATTCGTCGCGCAGCGTGTTTTCGTTACCCGTCACGACACCCGGGCGCACGGTATCGCCCTGATCGCCGAGGATCGTCGAAGCGATCTGAGAACGCACAGCCTGCTCTTGCGGCGTGACGTCTTGCGCGATCTTCGAGGTTTTGACCTGGGGAAAAGGCCCTCGCGCGGTTTCCTCGCCGGTCAGCACCGGATACGGATTCATGTTCGTCGACGCCGCGCCACCACCGACGACGGTCCGATCCTGCATCGGCGGCGCGGTTTGGGGCGTCGCCTCGGGTTTGACCGCTGTGTCATTCGCAGCCGTCTCCATCGCGGCATCCCCAGCGACAGACGCGATATTGCGAGCGATCGGCATAGCCGCCCTAACCCCCGCCTTCACGGCGCCCGGCACCAACATCGACAGCGAGCCGGCCATGTTGGAAACGTCCTGCTGCGGAAGCCCGGTCGCATTCGAGACTGCCGTCGCGCCCTTGTTGATCGCATTTCCTGCGAGACTGGCAAGACGCTGCGACCCTTCGTTCTGATAGCCGGCCGTGTTCGTAACGCCAAACAGGTTGCCGAACGGGTGAATCGAGCCGCCAAAGTCGCCAGTCGCACCTTGTTGAGCCTGATCCGGCGATTGCTGCAGCGCGCGGCGTACGGCATAGTCCGCGCCTTGCAATGCGGCGCCCGGCGCGCTCGCGATCGTATCCGCTAGTCCTGCCGCGCCCTGCCCCAGCGTCGCCAGAGCGCTCGATTTCTGCGTTGACGTCGCGGCTGCGGCGCTCGCCGGCTGCGATGCTGGCGTCTGAGAAGATTTTTGCGCCTGCTGCGCGCCGCTTTGAAGCGTCGAGAACAAATCTGACATGGGACCCGCATCCTGCTGCGGCTGCTGACCAGAGTTGGATTGGCCCGGGACCGTCGGCGCGGGCGTCGAACCGCTGCCAGGAACGCCGGCCATGACCTTCGAAATGTACGCGGTCGGGTCGGCATGTACGAAGCCGCCGTAGGCCTTCAGCGCACCCTCGTACGTCCCACCATTCTCCTGCTTGAGATGCTGGATATACCAGTCGGCGGCCGATCGCGACTCTACCGGATCAAACGGATCAAATTTCACGCCCTGGCTGCGGAGCATGGCGAGCGTCGACGGCGTGAACTGGTATGGACCCATCGCACCCGTCGTCTTGTTGACGACGTTCTTTCCGTTGGTGCTCTCAGTGAACTCCAGGTTGTCGAGCAACTTCGCCGGCGTGCCGTAACTCTTCGACGGATTGAACCCTTGCGACTGCTGCGGCACAGCGGATGCCGGCGATGTCGAGGCGCTTTGCTGCTGCGGATTCGCGCCCTGCAGGGTAGCGAACAGATCATCCATTACTGGAGACTCCCAGTATTCGACAACTGCTGGAGGTTCTTCGCCTTCTGCATCATCGCGTTATAGGCCTTCGAGTTCAGGCCTCCGAGCTGCTTCACGATCGCTTGCTGCTCGGCGGTATCGCCGTTCTTGATCGCGTTGTAGTAGCGGAAGATCGTCGGGTCGAAGTTCGCACCCCACGATTGATCGAACTGCCGTTTTGCGAAGACGCCGGCCGACGGGTTTGCCGAGATTGCGCGCTCGAGGCCGGGTTGATAGGACTGCGTGCCGGTCACAAGCGCGTCGTTGAGCTTCGTGATTTCCTTGATCGCCTGCGGTGTGTAGCCCAGGCTACCGTTTGCCTTGATCTGCGCGTCGAGCCCGGCGTTGGTCTGCGGCCCCATCGACTGCGCCG
>Ga0157369_10005266_pt1 | contig 15080 bp, 11 predicted proteins | sample C25metaG_FD_113461 | JGI IMG/M metagenome (GOLD analysis project Ga0157369, IMG submission 113461) | Corn rhizosphere microbial communities from Kellogg Biological Station, Michigan, USA - C2-5 metaG | ecosystem: Host-associated > Plants > Roots > Rhizosphere > Soil | place: USA: Michigan... | reverse complement strand
CTTCGCGGGGGAGCACACCGACAGCGACAACCCCGGCACCGTACAGGGCGCCCGTGCCTCGGGCCTCCGCGCCGCCGCCCAGGTCGTCTCCGCCGCCTCCCGCGACGACCGCATCGCGATCGTGGGAGCCGGTGTCGCCGGCGCCACCGCCGCCCGCGAGCTCGCCGACGCGGGCTACAACGTGGTGGTCGTCGAGGGCAGCGACCGGTCCGGGGGCCGCATTCGCACTGACGACTCCGATGACTGGCCGTTCCCGGTGGAGCTCGGCGCCGCGTGGCTGGCGGGTTCGTCCTCCATCGCCCTCGGTCGCGACCTCACCCTCCTCGGCGTCGACACCGCCAACTTCAACGCCAGCACCCAGCAACGCACCCTGAACGGCGACATCGTGCCGCCGTCCCCGGTCGCTCCCAAAGCCGTCATCGACGCGCTCGCCTGGGCCGCCAAGCAGAGCACCGACCTCCCGCTCGAACAGGCGTTGAACGAGTCGGGTGCCGGCAAGCTCAGCACCGAGAAGAACGCTGTCGGCGTATCCGACGCCGATCGGCTCGCCACGTTCGTCACAACGGATGTCGTCGCCGCCACCGGCGCCACCGCCGCCCAGCTGTCATCCTGGTACGCGCCTGACCCCACCCTCACGCACGAGGGCGACCGGTGGGTCACCGGAGGCTTCCAGAAGCTCGTGCAGAGCGCCCTCGACGGCATCGACGTGCTCCCCAGCAGCGTCGTCAGCGGGGTGACCGCTACCGACCGTGGCATCAGCCTGCGGCTCTCCCGGGGGGAGTCGCTGTCGGCCGACCGCGTCATCCTCACCGTGCCGCTCGGTGTGCTCCAGTCGGGCGCGATCGAATTCAACCCGCCGCTGCCGTTCGCGCACCGCGCCGCCATCGGGCAGCTGGGCATGGGACTGCAGGAGAAGCTGGTGCTGCGGTTCGACGACCCGTTCTGGACCACGGACGCAACGGTGTGGACTGTGTTCGACGACCCGACGTATCCGCTGTGGTTCAACCTGGAACCCGCGACCGGCGAGCCGATTCTGGTGGCGCTGGTCGGTGGTGACCGGGCGAAGGCCCAGGCGGAGGGGAGCGACGGCGACGCGTTGGCCGCGGCGTTGGCTAGCCTCGCGCCGTTCGTCGATCCGGCCGCGTCTGTGAAGCAGGGCGATCAGGCGAAGGGCGGCGCGTCTCAGCCGCCGGCCGGCTCGACGCCAAGCGCTCCCGCACGTGCTCCAAGCGGGGCACCCGGCTGATCGCGAGCAGCAACGACGTCACCCCGGTGAAGACGGCGATGATCGCCAGAAGGTAAATGCTGAACTCGAACGGCATCTCGACGATCGCCGGGTCGAGAAAGAAGTACGGGTACCAGTACACGTAGGTGCCGCGGATCATGGTGTACACCAGCCACACGGCGGGGAACACGAGTACCCAGGGCACCGTCTTCCACGGTGCGTCGCGGCCGGGCGCGATCAACCAGTCGAGCAGGGCGAAGCTGGAGATCCAGAAGTGCATCAGCTGGCTCGACCACGGAGCCCACACCGGGATGCCGCGAAGGGTGCCCTCGATCAGGATGAACGCGAACACGATCCCCGAGACGATGAGATACGTGGTGGAGATCAGCCGCAGCATGTCGAGCCAGACCGGGTCCTGCGGCTGCCGGAGCGCGTTGACGGCCCCGATCACGAACACGGTGACCCCGACGAGCATGCTCTGGATGGTGAAATAGCTGAAGAAGTTGCCGGTGGCGAACGGGCTGGTGCCGATGGAGTAGTTGAAGTCGCCGATCATCGCGACCACGCCCGTCGCCGCGGCAAGAATGCGCAGCACCCCGAAGAACTTACGCATGCCGCACCTCGGGGCGAGGAGAATCCCCGCCACGTGAAGCGAACCCGCGCATTCCGGCGTCCTTACAGGTCGGCGTGCAGCTGCCAGACACGCTCAGCGGAGTCGCGCCAGCTGAACGCCCTGGCGCGGTCACTTCCGACGATACTCAACCGCGCCGCCAGCTCGTCATCGCCGACCACCCGGTTCAGGGCATCCGCCAGGCGCTCCGGGTACCCCGCCGCGTCCTCGCGCTCGACGACGATCCCGGCGTCACCGGCGGTTTCGACGAGGGCGGGAGCATCCGAGTGGATGACCGGCGTGCCGAAGTGGAACGCGTCGATGATGCCCTGCCCGAAGCCCTCCTCAAGGCTCGGCTGCACGAACACCTTTGCCCGGGCGATGACGACGGCGACGTCTTCGCCCGACAGCCCCGACAGCGTGCGCACCCGGCCAGGCGCAAGGCCCGCTTCGTGGGCAACGGATGCGACGTCCACGTCGCCCCACGATTCCGGTCCGAGCACGACCAGCGGCAGATCAGGCGCGCCCGGAAGCGCGAGCGCGGCGATGAGCGCCGGCAGGGCCTGCCGGGGGGTGAGCGAGCCGCGGGCGAGGATGTACTCGGCCGGCAATCCCAGGGCCTCGAGGTGCGGCGCCACGAGAGCTTCGGCATCCGCTGTGCCGCGCGCCAATGAGCCGGAAGGCAGCCGCAGGTTCGTGGGCACGGCCGGGGTGATCACCCGCACCCGGTCCCCGAACGGGGCGATGTCCTCGAGCTGCTCCGCCACGGCATGGCTGGGAACGACGACCCCGTCGGCGAATTTGTGCGCCCGCTTGATGACCGTCTTGGTCCAGGCGACGGTCGCGCTCGTGAGGCCTTCCGGATGCGTCCACGCCAGCAGGTCGTGCACGGTCACGGCCACCTGGGTGAATTCTCCGGCCCCGCGGTCGTGCCGGCGAAGGGGAGCGAGGAGCCCCGGCGCGTGGATGATGCCCGGGCCGGGCGAGGTGCTGAGCCCGAGCTGCCACGCAGCGGTCAGCTCCCGCCGGGCGAGGGTCGTCTTATAGAGCGAGGCGAGCCCCGGCAACTGCTCCTCGATCTCGGCATACTGCTCACGGGGCGACGCCGAGACGATGCCCTCCACGTCGCACCCGGGGGGCGCCGTCTCAATGAGCGCGCGGGTGAGGTCCGCCGTGTAGCGGCCGAGCCTTCCGGGAACGGGCGCTGCCAGCTGGTCGACGACCATTCGAAGGGTGGTCATGTGGTCTCCCCGCCGGCGAATCTCAAAAATGTCATGATCACTCCTAGACTCCCACGTCTCTCTGGACGCCGAATCTCTGCCGGCGGCGGTGTCACGCACCGAGTGCGGCGCGGGCCTTGAGTGGTTCCCACCAGGCGCGGTTGTCGCGGTACCACTGCACGACGTCGGCGAGCCCTTGGTCGAAGGGAACCTGGGGCTGGTAGCCGAGTTCGGTCTGGATCTTGGAGATGTCCACCGAGTAGCGGAGGTCGTGCCCGAGCCGGTCGGCCACCCGGTCGACGGAGGACCAGTCTTTGCCGGTGGCGTCAAGCAGCAACTGGGTGAGTTGCTTGTTGGTCAGTTCGGTGCCGCCGCCGATGTTGTAGACCTCGCCGGCGCGGCCGCCGGCGAGCACGAGGGCGATGCCGCGGGTGTGGTCGTCGACGTGCAGCCAGTCGCGGATGTTGTTGCCCTCCCCGTAGAGGGGAACGTGCACGTCGTCGATCAGGTTCGTCACGAACAGCGGGATGACCTTCTCGGGGAAGTGGTAGGGCCCGTAGTTGTTGGAGCAGCGGGTGATGGAGACGTTCAGGCCGTGGGTGCGGAAGTAGCTGCGGGCCAGCAGGTCGCTGCCGGCCTTCGACGCGGAGTAGGGGGAGTTGGGCTCCAGGGGCCGCTCTTCGTCCCAGGACCCGTCGGCGATGGAGCCGTAGACCTCGTCGGTGGAGACGTGCACGAAGCGTTGCACGTTGTTGCGGAGGGCCGCGTCGAGCAGCTGCTGGGTGCCCAGCACGTTCGTCTCGACGAAGATCGACGCGTCGCGCACCGACCGGTCAACGTGCGATTCGGCGGCGAAGTGCACGACCGCGTCGATCGAGGGGAACAGCTGGTCGAGCAGCGCGCCGTCACGGATATCGCCCTTGACGAACGTGTACCGCGGCGAGTCGGCCACGGGGGCGAGGTTCTCCAGGTTCCCGGAGTAAGTGAGGGCGTCGAGAACGACAACGTCCGCCCCCTCCAGGCCGGGGTATGCACCCTGCAGTGTGCGCCGAACGAAATTGGAGCCGATGAAACCGGCGCCGCCGGTGACGAGAATCTTCATGAGGCTCCGAGTTCTGATCAGCACCCACTCGGCGTGCACCTAGAAGATATCGCGACGGCGAGGGGTGCACCACGGAGGACCTTGCCAGAAAGCCGATTGGTAGACTGCTCCGCGTGCAAACCCAGGAGCCGGCTACCGTTGTCGCTGTAGTCGTCGCCTACAACCGGCGTGAGCTCCTGCTCGAGGTTCTCGAGGCGCTCGAAGCGCAGACGCATCCCCTGTCCGCCGTTGTCGTCGTCGACAACGCGTCCACCGACGGGTCGGGTGACGCTGCCCGGAACGCCGCGCCGGGCGCTGACGTCGTGACACTGAGCCGCAATACCGGGGGAGCGGGCGGGTTCGCCGTCGGAACGGCTCGCGCCATGGCTGAGCACCAGGCTGACTGGGTGTGGCTGATGGATGACGACACCGTCCCCACGCCGACGGCGCTCGCTGAACTGCTGGCCGCAGTAGAAGCGGATCCGGACGTGGTCGTCGCCGGCTCCCGGGTCGTGTGGACGGATGGCCAGGACCACCCCATGAACACTCCGCGGCAGAAGCCCTTCGTCTCGCGCGCCGAGCGGGAAGCCGCCTCCCGGCGCGGCCTGCTGGCGGTGCGGAGTTCATCGTTCGTCTCAATGCTGGCGCGCACCGACGTCATCGCCGAGTCCGGCCTCCCCATCTCCGACTACTTCATCTGGAACGACGACTTCGAATTCTCGACACGGCTCCTGCGCAGGCACCGCGGCGTGTTCGTTCCCAGCAGTGTCGTCGTTCATAAAACCGTGAAGCTCGGCGCAACGGATGTCGACCCGGGCGAGCGCTTCTATTACGAAGTGCGCAACAAAGTCTGGATGCTGCTCCACTCCAGAGGGCTCTCCCCCTTTGAGAAGGCGGTTTACGGGGGATCAAGCGTTCGCCGTTGGCTTCGCACGTTCCTTAAATCCGAGAACAGGAGCGTACTTCGTTCCGGCTTCGGTCGAGGCATGCGCGACGGTTTCCGAACCCGCCCCCGGCCGAACCACGTCGCTCTCGCCGGCCTCGGCGGTGCGTCGAAGGCCGTGGCACTGATTGAACGCAATCGGCGTTCCTCATCAACGGGCACCGCCGGTGCCGCGAGGGGCGCACAGACAGCGGATGCCGCAGAAGCCCGCTTCTCCCTCTTGCTGCCGATCTACGCGGCCGACAAGCCGGCCTACTTCGCCAAGGCCTTCACCAGCAGTGTGAATGACCAGTCGCGCAAACCCAACGAGGTCGTCCTCGTGCAGGACGGTCCCGTCGGTGCGGAGCTCGAGGCCGAGATCCACAGGATGATCGAATCCTCGCCTGTTCCCGTGAACCATGTGGTGCTGCCCGAGAATGTGGGACTTGCGAGGGCTCTCACCGAGGGCCTCGCCCACTGCAGCCATGACATCGTCGCGCGCATGGACGCGGACGACATCGCCCTCCCGCATCGGTTCGAGGTTCAGATCCCAGCGCTGGTCGACCGGGGGCTTGACCTGCTCGGGTCGGGCCTGTTCGAGTTCGCCGGCGATGTCGGGAGCATCCTGGCGACACGAACCCCGCCGGTGGGTGCTGACCGCATCCAGGCGGTGTGCCGGTTCCGGGACCCCTTCAACCACCCCACCGTTGTGTACCGTAAGAGCGCCGTCGCGCGAGCGGGCGGCTACCTCGATCTCGGGCTGATGGAGGACTACTGGTTGTTCGGCCGCATGATCGAGTCCGGGTGCGTTGTCGATAATGTCGCCGAGCCCCTCGTCATGTATCGCGTGAACGACGGCGCTTACGCGCGCCGCGGCGGGTGGGCTCAGCTCCGAGCCGAGGTGCAACTGCAGCGCCGATTCCGGCAAAGCGGCTTCACCACACGCATCCAGTGGCTGCGAAACGTGGCCGTGAGGGGCGGATACCGGCTGGTGCCCGAACAGATTCGACGGGCCGCCTACCGGCGCATCATCGCTCGTCGCGGCGTGGGCAATTAGGCGTTCTGTCAGGCTCCTTTCGGGCGTGGCGTTACACTTGTCTCTGGCTTGCGCGGAATCGCGGAGGGGCCGACCAGCGTCAGCGCCGACGTTATTGCGAGAGAAAGCGTGGAACGTGACAACAACCGAGCCAGTTGATCTGACTGGTTTCTCTGTCCCCGGGCGAGGCAAAGGACTCTTCGACGTGCTGCGTCGCAGATACCTGCTTCAGCTGCTCGTCCGCAAGGGCGTGTCGACCCGATACCGCAACTCGGCCCTCGGCTGGGGCTGGTCCTACGTCAAGCCGCTGACGCAGTACTTCATCTACTACTTCGTCATGGGCATCGTGCTCGGTCGCAGCAGGGGCATCGACAACTTTGCCGTGTACCTCCTGGCCGGCATCATCATGGTCAACCTCTTCAATGAGGCCTTCTCCAACGCCACCAAGTCGATCGTCGACAACAAGGCACTGGTGAAGAAGATCTACCTGCCCAGGGAGATGTTCCCGATCGCGGCCGTCATCGTCGCGTTCGTCCACTTCCTGCCCCAGGTGGTGGTCCTCGTTCTTGTGAGCGTCCTCACGGGCTGGACGCCGAGCCTGCTTGAAATAGGCGCGATCCTCCTCGGGGCACTCCTCGTCGTGCTGCTGGCCAGCGGCCTTGGGCTCATCTTCGGCGCGGTGAACGTCTCGTTCCGTGACGCGCAGAACCTGGTTGAGATCATCCGCCTGTTCGCCACGTGGGCCTCGCCGGTGCTGTACAGCTGGGTGAACATCGCCCACGTCATGCCCGATTGGCTCACCCGCATCTACATGATGAATCCGCTGACGTCCGCGATCGAGCTCTTCCATTACGGGTTCTGGTTCTCGACCTCTGACGGCAGGCTTCAACCGCCGCCACACCTGCTGCAGTACTCGCTGATCGGGCTGGTCATCGCGCTGGTCGTGACCGCCATCGGCCAGCTCGTTTTCCGTAAGTTCGAACGACGATTCGCGCAGGACCTGTAGTGGACACGACAAAGAACCGGCCGAGCATCATCGTCGAGCATGTTCAGAAGACGTTCCTGCTCCGGCACGCGCACTCCTTCAAAGAGGCCTTCATCTCGAAGGTCAAGAAGAAGAAGATCTCATCGTCGTTCCAGGCGCTCAAAGACATCGACTTCGTCGTGAACGAGGGCGAGTCGGTGGCCATCCTCGGCTACAACGGCTCCGGTAAGTCGACGCTGCTCAAGCTGATCTCGGGCGTGCTCGAACCGGACAAGGGCCGCATTCTCACCCGAGGCCGGGTCGCGGGTCTGATCGAGGTCGGCGCAGGGTTCCACCCGGACCTCTCCGGTCGCGAGAACGTCTACCTCAACGCTGCGATCCTCGGCATGAGCAAGAAGGAGATCGACGAGCGCTTCGACGACATCGTCGCGTTCTCCGAGATCGAGGACTTCATCGACAGTGAAGTGAAGCACTACTCCTCGGGTATGTTCCTGCGCCTGGCGTTCTCGGTCGCGATCCACGTCGAACTCGACATCCTCCTCGTTGACGAGATCCTCTCCGTGGGCGATGCCCCCTTCCGGGAGAAGTGCCGCAAGAAGATCCGCGAACTGGTCGACGAGGGCAAGACGATGGTCGTGGTGAGCCACGACACCGGCACGGTGCGCGACCTCTGCGACCGTGGCATCGTCATCCGCAAGGGTGAGATGGTCTTCGATGGCCCGGTCGAGGACGCGATCACCGCGCTCAAAGGCAAATAACACAAGGAGACAAACGTATGGTGAACGCCGACCTGCTGGTCGTCGGGTCGGGGTTCTTCGGGCTCACTATTGCCGAGCGAGCCGCGACCGAGCTCGGTCTCAAGGTGCAGGTCATCGACCGGCGCTCCCACATCGGCGGGAACGCGTACAGCGCCGCCGAGCCGGAGACCGGCATCGAGGTGCACCAGTACGGCGCCCACCTCTTCCACACCTCGAACCGCGCGGTCTGGGACTATGTCAACCGGTTCACGACGTTCACCGGCTACCAGCACCGCGTCTTCACCAACTTCGGCGGCGAGGTCTACCCGCTGCCGATCAACCTCGGCACGATCAACCAGTTCTTCCGGTCGGCATACTCGCCGACGGAGGCCCGGGCGCTGATCGCAGAACAGGCGAGCGAGTACTCCACCAAGGACGCCGCCAACCTGGAGGAGAAGGGAATCTCCCTGATCGGGCGCCCGCTCTACGAAGCCTTCATCCGTGACTACACGGCCAAGCAGTGGCAAACCGACCCGACCCGGCTGCCGGCCGAGGTCATCAGCCGGCTCCCGGTGCGCTACAACTACAACAGCCGCTACTTCAACGACGACTTCGAGGGCCTGCCCGTCGACGGCTACACCGCCTGGCTGGAGCGCATGGCCGACCACCCCAACATCGAGGTCATGCTCGACACCGATTTCTTCGACGCCTCGCACGCGGCGAGCAAGGCATCCGCTGTCGGCGCCGTGCCGATCGTCTACACGGGCGCCATCGACAGGTATTTCGACTACGCCGAGGGCGAGCTCGGGTGGCGCACGCTCGACTTCGAGCAGGAGGTGCTTCCCGTCGGCGACTTCCAGGGCACCGCGGTGATGAACTACGCCGATGCGTCGGTTCCCTACACGCGCATCCACGAGTTCCGGCACTTCCACCCGGAGCGCGACTGGTACCCCACCGACAAGACCGTGATCATGCGGGAGTTCTCCCGGTTTGCGACGCGCAACGACGAGCCGTATTACCCGGTCAACACCGGGGAGGACCGCGCCGGGCTGCTGAAATACCGCGAGCTTGAAGCGGGGGAGCCGAACGTGTTCTTCGGCGGCCGCCTCGGCACCTACCAGTATCTCGACATGCACATGGCCATCGGTTCGGCGCTGTCGATGTTCAACAACAAGCTGGTTCCGCTGTTCAGCACGGCCGGCTGACCGGCAACGGATGCCGCCGGCTCAGTCGCCGGGTCCGCTGAACGTTTCCGACCACGCGTCGACAGACGTGATCTGGGGAGCTGCGTCACGGTACTGCGCCTGCAACGCCTTCCACTGCCGTGCGATCTGCCGGTGCAGGCGCAGGCTCTCCCGCCACAGCGCGCGGAACTCTCGGCGGTCCCGCGTATACCAGGCGCCGCTGCCGTCCGCGGCGTCGATGAGGATGCTGTCCAGGCGGGGAACCCGCCACCACGTGGCATCCTTCCGGCTGAACTCGACCTGGGGACGCTCCACGTTCTTTCGGGCCGGGGTGGTGAACCAATGCCGGGCAGCGGCCTTCGCCGTGAAGACGAGTAGCGACAGGCCGCGGGGTCCCTTGCCGTCGGTCGGCGGGTAGGCGCGCTTCCCTTCGTTGCTGGGGGGCGCCTCGCCCGCAGGGTAGCGGCGCATCTCAGGAAACCGTGCGGCCTGCGCGCGCAGCTCACCGAGCTTGCCGTGCATGGCGGGGTGCAGGGACTGGGGGCCGGACAGCACATCGCGAAGCGCCTGGTGTCTCAGCACCACCGGGTAGTACTGCATTGAGAGCAGGTGCTTGAGGTCCTGCCGTCGGTACTCGGAGAGCAGGCGACCGCCGCCGGGCTGATCCGAGTGCAGCAGTGCGGTGACCAGTCGGTTGCGCGCGTGGAAGTACGCGCCCCAGTCCAGCGTGTCATCCTTATCGACCCAGGAGACGTGCCACAGGGCAGCGCCCGGGAAGGAGACGGTGGAGTAGCCGGCCGCCTTCGCCCGCAGCCCGAACTCGGCATCATCCCACTTGATGAACACCGGTAACGAGAGCCCAATCTCCGCAATGATGCGCTTGGGGATCAGGCACATCCACCAACCGTTGAAATCGCTGTCTTCGCGCTTGTGCAGCCACGGGGTGCTCACCAATGGTGAGGTGCGGAAGTCGTGCCGCTCATGCTCCCGGTCGGGCGGCCCCCACATGAACGGAACCGGGTCGACGATCTCACTGTAGGCGTGCAACACCGTGCGCTCATTGAGGTCGAGCATGTGGCCGCCGACGATCGTGGGCGCGCTACACCACCGCGCGAAGGCCAGGGCGCGCAGGATGCCCTCCGGCTCGATCTCCACGTCGTCGTCGAGCAGCATCACGAAGTCGGACTCATCGCGGCGCAGCACCTCGGCCATGTTGCGGGAGAAGCCGCCGGAGCCACCCAGGTTCGGCTGGTCGACGATCTGCAGTTGGTCGCCGAGCTGCCTCGCCACCACGTCGAAGCCCGCCTCGTCGGCGACCTTCCGGGTACCTTGGTCGACGATGACGATCCGGTCGATCTCGGTCAGCAGGTCGGGAGCGCCGGCAAGTGCGCGCAGTGTCGCAACGCAGTAGTCCGGCTTGTCGAACGTCGTGATCCCGAGGGAGAGCTTGCCGGTGGTCACCGGCGGCGCACTGACGCTCCACTCGGCCTCGTGCAGCTCTACCTCGCCGGTTGCGTGCAGTTCGAACCAGTACCACCCGCCGTCATCAAAGCCGTCGAGCGGGAGGTCTTCGGTTGTCAGAGCGGGCGCGTCGAGGTTGACCGTGCGGACAATGCTGGCCGTCCCGTCGGCGTGTGACCGATGGAGGGTGAGCACGCCCTCGCCCGTCGTGCGCACGTGTAGTCGCACCTCACCGGCATCCGTCCATTTCTGCCAGTAGGCGGCAGGGAACGCGTTGAAGTAGGTGCCGAACGAGGCGCCGCTGCCAGCCTGGATCCGCACCGAGCGCCGGCCTGTGATCACCGGCGGACGCACGTCAGCGTTCCCCTCAAGGTACAGCGGGAGCGACTCAGCGGCATGCTGCACGGGGAAGACAACGTGGTGAACGGCGTGGTGAGAGGTGGCAGGAGATGTCATCGTGCTTCTAGTCTGCCTGTCTCCGCCGCGAGGTGTTGCCGCAATCGGCGAGCCAGGGGGGGATCAGTATCGGCGGGCTCACGCGGCGAGGAGCGCTGCCACAGGCCGTGCGCGCTTTCTTCACGCGTTCGTGCGGTAATTTAGTGGGATCATGACGCCGGACTTACAAGACGCACAAAGCTCGACCTCCGGCGGAACCGATGCGGACTCTGTCAGACATGGCGCAGTACCCGGCGCCGCAGAAAGTGGCGCGACAGCAGCCGCTGCAGTGCGGCACCATCGACCGAGGTCGCGACCCGGCCGCAAGGTCCAGCGGTTCGAGCTCATATGGCTCGGCAGCGCGTTTGTCCTGCTGACCGTTCTCGCCTTCCTCTTCCCGCCGAGCGGTGACGACTGGGCCTGGGGTTCGAAGATCGGCGTTGACCGGCTGGACACCTTCTTCGCAAACTACAACGGACGTTACATCGCCAACCTCGCTGTTCTTGCGCTGACCCGCCTTCCGCTGCTCGCGCCCTTCGTGATCGGGGCGACGCTCACGGCGATTCTCTTTCTCATCCTTGATGTCAGTAAGAATCGCACCCGGTGGGGATACGCGGTCACGTCTGCGCTCATGCTCGCCATGCCGCACGCGCTGTGGAGCCAAACGATCGCGTGGCTTTCGGGCTTCGTGAACTACACGCTCAGCACGCTGCTGGTTCTGATCTTCGCGCGAGCCGTGCAAGCGGACTGGCGGGGTGAGCTCCCGACTTCTCGCGCACGCGCTTTGCGTGTGGCAGGGATCGTTGTCCTGGCATTCCTGGCTGCGCAGTTCATGGAGAATGTCACGCTCTTCTTTGTCGTGGCGTCTCTCGTCCTCCTGCCCATTCAGAAAGCCGCTCTGAGCCGGGTGTCGGCGGAGGCCTGGGGGTGGGCTGCCGGCTTCCTTGCTGGCGCTGTCGCCATGTTCTCCAACGAGGCCTACCGGCGGGCGTTCGGCGGTGACGGGTATCAGCAAGTATCAGGGATCAGCGGAGGGGTGTCGAAGCTTTTCGGCCCGGTCAGCCAGTTCGCAATCGTCGACAACGCGGTCCTGAACCTTGCGGTGGCGTCGGCGATGATTCTTCTGATCACTCACATCGCGCGGTCCAGAGGGTGGGGCAGGATGCTCGTGCCGGCGCTGCTCGTTTCGGTATTCATCTCTGTCGCGTTTGCGTTGAACCGCGCCGAAGCGCTTGTGGCGCTACCGCCGACATGGAGGAAGCTCGGTGGTGTTGCGGCATTGTTGCTGGTCGCCGCGCTCTGCAGCATCGCGGGTTCGCTTTCACAGGAGAGGCGGCCGCTGCTGCTTGGGTCAGTGGCAGCGATCCTCGTGCTCGTCGGACCTCTTGCGTTCGTCAATCCGATCGGGCCGCGCCTTTTCCTCGTGACGTACGTGGTCATGGTTGTGATGGTCAACATCCTGTTTCAGGAGGCGGCAGAGAACCTTGGGGCAGTGGCTATGACGGGACTTGCAGCGTTGGCGACTGTGGCGACCGTGGGGCTGCTGTGCATGTATTTCGTCATCTTCATCTCGAATTCGGTCGTGTCCACGACGCGACTCGCCGAGATCCGGCAGCACGTCTCCTCAGGCCAGGAGGAGGTCGTCGTGCCGAGACTGCCGTTCCCCCAGTACATGCAAGCACCTGAGCCGTCCCAAGGCGTTTGGGCGACACGCTACAAGCTCTTCTACCACTTGCCCCAAGCGCTGAGCATCACGCTTCAGTAGTTTGCCGTTGGTACTTTCTCATCCGCGGCGGTCTCGCTGCGATGCTTGTGCGTGCGTCCCAACATGGCGTAATGAGCGACGATATACGTAACGGGAACGGCGAGAACCGCAACCGGAAGCGGTGCCCATTGCGGGTTCCAGTGCAGATTGGCGACGGTGATCTGCAGCCCGACCGTCGTCACGATGAAGTTGACCAGGTTCGACAGGGGAAACAGCAGGAATGTCCGCCAGCTGGGCCTGATCTTGAACGTGACCCAACAGTTCAGGAAATACGAGCCGACCATGGCCAGTGCGAAGGCGATCGTGTGCGCCGCCAGGTACGGTAGCGCCAGGTGCAATAGCAGGTACAGGCCGTAATAGACGCCGGTATTGATCACGCCGATCGTCCCGAATTTCACGAGACGATGGATACTCAGAAGGCCAGCACCGTCACCGCGGAGAATCGATCGCAAGCTCACGCGGATGCCTTGGCGCCACCCGAGCGCGCGTTCTGAGTCGACGTGCTCGGCTGCTGCGCCGTTCGCGGCTCGGTTTCCCGTGCCACTGGTGCAGACCGCACAACGGGTGGACTGACCTCTTTGAGGATGTAATGAGGCCGCCCCTTGGTTTCAAGGTAGATGCGTCCTAAGTACTCGCCGATGACACCGAGCATGATCATCTGCACTCCACCGAACAGCACGACAGCGCAAATGGTGGTGACGTAGCCCGACACTGTCACGCCGCTCACGATCGCGTCTATCACTACCCAAGCGGCGTAGAGAACTCCGAGAACGACGACGACCAGCCCCACGTGGATGGCCGTCCGAAGCGGCTTGCTGTTGAAGGAGAGGATGCCGTCAATCCCGTAATTCACCAGGCTGCGGAATCCCCACTTGCTTTCGCCGACCTCGCGGGTGACGTTTTCGTAGTGCACAGTGGCGGTTGCGAACCCGATCCACGAGAACAAGCCCTTCGAGAAGCGGTTGTACTCGCGCAGGGCCAGTAGCGCGTCAGTGGCCTTCCTGCTCAGAACGCGGAAGTCGCCCACGCCGTCTTCGAGTTCCACGTCCACCAAGTGGTTCACTGCGCGGTAATAGAGGCGGGAGGCAAACGTGCGGGCTGCGGCATCGCCCGTGCGTGTCCTGGCGGCGACCACCTGATCGTAGCCCTGGCTGAGGAAGGGCAGCATTTTCGCCAGCAACTCCGGGGGATGCTGCAGGTCGGCGTCGAGGACTGCGACCGCATCCCCCGTGGCCTCGCTCATCCCGGCCAAAATAGCGGCTTCTTTTCCGAAGTTCCTGCTGAACGACAGGTACCGGAACCGATCGTCCTCCTGAGCGACGGCTCGGAGTCGCGCAAGGGTCTCGTCCCTGCTCCCGTCGTCGACGAGGATGACCTCGAAGTCCGCTGCGATTGTCGAAAGTGTGGCCCTCAGCACCTCGACCAGACGTTGGATGCCTGCCTCCTCGTTGAAGCAAGGCACCACAACAGAGAGCATCATGCGGCCAAGTTTACGTACTGGTGCCGCCCGACTCCAATCGGATTCACGCACTCTCAGGTTGCGTCGGAAGCGGCGGCGCTCGCAGAAAGGCGCGCCGCGTCAGGGGCGGTAAGACTCCCAGGTATCGGCTGGCGCTTCAACAGACCCTTCAGCGAACGAGACGGGCTTGTCGAGTTCAGCGATGCCGTTGTACACGCGCTCGGCATTTCGGCCGTCACGAACGGGGAATGCCTCCTCGGCGCGGGCCGAGTACCGGGTGGCTACCTCGATCGAAGAGAAGAGCGCGTCGAGCGACTCCGCCACGCCCTGCTCGTTCGTCTCGACCGGGCCGAACCCGTGGGTCTCGTACTCGTAGTAGCCCTTGCCCTCGGTGTGTTCCGCCTCGTAGCGGGAGCGGTCGAACTGGTAGTACACGACAGGGCGGTGCAGGTACGCCATGTTGAAGGCGATTGACGAGTAATCGGTGATCATGACAGCAGAGCGGCACATCACATCCTGCACGTCGACGTTCGCGTACATCCGGGTCTCCACCCAGTCGGGAACCTCAAAGCTTGACAGGTAGGGCTGGATGTTCGGGTGGGGCATGAAGACAAGCTTCAACCCGTGCTTCTCGGCGGCCTGCCGGAGCCCGTCTGAGAGCAGCAGGTCCTGCCAGGCCCTGGCATAGTCGCTGTCCATGAACTGCTCATTCCGTTCCCGCACGGAGCCCTTGATGAAATTGCCCGCCAGGTACTGCCTCCACGTCGGAGCAATGAGCACCTGATTGACCTCGTCGTCGGGGATGGTCTGGCTCTTCCGGAGCAGTGAGTCGTGGCGCGGCAGCCCGGTCAGGCGAACCTCCTTGCGGCCGAACTTGTACGGCGATTCGCCGGAGATGTAACGGTATTCGGCCTCCGTGGAGGTGACGAAGAAGGCCAGATCCTTTCGGTTCAGCCAGGT
>Ga0157369_10005265_pt1 | contig 15080 bp, 14 predicted proteins | sample C25metaG_FD_113461 | JGI IMG/M metagenome (GOLD analysis project Ga0157369, IMG submission 113461) | Corn rhizosphere microbial communities from Kellogg Biological Station, Michigan, USA - C2-5 metaG | ecosystem: Host-associated > Plants > Roots > Rhizosphere > Soil | place: USA: Michigan... | reverse complement strand
GCATAACCCAACTTCGATTGCGACTCTTCGTATCAAACTCGCGCGCTTTCTCCTCACCCAACTTCCACATTGTCCTTTCTGTTGCGCTCTCCGTTTGTAACACAGTAGTACTAGGCGGCCTGCTAAGTATTGCCGTACAGTTAGTCCCGGGCCGGTGGCCGACAGAACTACTGTTTTAAAGAAAAGGAAAATTCAATGGCAAATGAACTCGCGGGGAATTCCTCCGACGCTAACATTTCCGCAGTGAAGGGTACGAATACAAGTGCCCCGACGCCGGGCGTCGTCGGGCCTAGCGTAGGAATTGAAGGTGAGAGCAACGCGGGATGGGGAGTCTTCGGTCACAGCAAGACCGGCCGTGGAGTAGTAGCCCAAAGCGAGGCTGACTATGGCCTTCGAGCATCCAGTACGAAGTCTGCCGGAATTCGTGGTTCATCCGTTGAAGGCCGCGGCGTGGAGGGTTGGGCTACGAAGTCTGAAGGTGTCGTGGGCATCAGTACAGACGGCAACGGAGTTTGGGGTCAAACCGAAGGCGCCGGAACGGGGGTGCTGGGTACGAGCAAATCCGGGGTTGGCGTTCACGGCGTGGGCGGCCGGCTCGCTGGCTTGTTCGAAGGAAACGTAGAAGTAACAGGCGACCTAAGCTGTCCCAATGCCGACTGCGCCGAGGAGTTCGACATATCTGGGGCAGTTAAAGTGGAACCCGGCACCGTGATGGTTTTAGGAAGTGAAGGCTCCCTCCTTGAGAGTCAACAACCCTACGATAAACGCGTCGCGGGGGTCATTTCCGGCGCGGGCTGGTACAAACCCGCCATCGTCCTGGACAAGAGCCGGATGCCGGGCAACCGGCAACCCGTGGCATTGATGGGGAAAGTGTACTGCAAGGTAGACGCACAGTTTGGCCCGATAGAGGTTGGCGATCTGTTGACAACGTCGCCGACTCCAGGGCACGCCATGAAAACTACCGACGCACAAAAAGCGTTTGGAGCAGTCATTGGGAAAGCATTGCGGCCCCTGAGCAATGGACAGGGCTTGATCCCGATTCTAATCGCGCTGCAGTAGGAGGGCATATGGCCACATTGAGACGAGCTGTGGAGCGCGCCCGCCAGAACGGGTTGATCCCCCCGAACGGTGCCATCAGCGTGGTAAGCCTTCTCCGACAGTTCCGACCTGTTCCCAAGGGTTCCGTCAAGGCGTTGCTGTCAGCGATGTTTACCAGCACGAGCAAACCGATGCCGTGGGCTGTCATTCTCTGCCGATTCAAGGGTGAAGCACCGAATCCCGAAGTTGAGAACCCGATCGAGAAGCTTTATCGGGGAATTTTCACGCCCGGCACCGGCGGGTTAGTAGAGTTTTGGCGAGATGCATCGTTGGGCGCAATCGCTATCACCGGTAGCAAGGTCTTCGGCTGGTTGGAACTTGACATCACGCGCGCCAACGCAGGCATAGGGTCGGGAGCCACGAGATCCACGTTTGTAGACGCTGCGATAAGGGCAGCGACGCGTACTAATCCTGACGCACTCAAGGGATTCTTCAGCCAGATCGCAGTCTTGACGCACAACTGGTCGAAAGACGGCGCTCCTCCCGGCGCCGATTGGAGAACGAAAGTCTGGTCGCCATTTTGGATTGACGGAAGCGCTGATGGGCGGGGCAAAGTGACATTGACGCCACCGCACAATGGAAACATAACAGCACATGAGATGGGTCATGGTTTTGGGATGCAACACGACGTCAGCGGATTTCCAAACGCACTATGCGGATCCGTGCTGCATCATGAGCCAGCAGCACTCTTTCTTCGATCCTGTCTGGAGGGTCAATTTCGGCCCGGCGGTCTGCGTTCCGCATTTGATGCAACAGAATTGGATGTACGCGCAGCGGGTATTTCAAGACGGCGGCGCTTGGGTCTCCAAGGGAATCACTGTGATGCTGGCACCGGTAGACGAGCCCGGATCGCGAGCCAATTTAGCGATGAAGCTCCCGTTTCAGACTGGGGCGACGAAATGGGATTACTACATACAGTACATAAGACCGACAGATTGGAATCAGGGCCTTGGAGAACCGTTTATATTTATTCGCCGGCTCGGGCCCGGCAAAGACGTAGGCCCTACCCCGGCTATTCTTGGATCGATTTCCGTTCCGGCTATGGTTGGAACGCGCGCACAGTTCGTCGAGCCCTCCGGAAACATCTTGTTCGAGGTAGAGAGGCTTGATCCATACGGGCGAATCGTTCAGGTTCACGCAAGCAGGAATCTGTTGTCCGAGGTTGCTCACGAACAATCGCGTCCTGTACTGATTCCGAAATAACCAGCAGTTCATAGCGATGCTGATCGCGTCAAAAGATCAGGGCTGAAGAGTTGCACCTGAGAAAATAGCCTTGGCAGTCCAACCGATGCCCACCACCTTTCCAGCCGGCTCCGCCCAGTTGAAACTGCCGTCAGCGCATCCGTCGTGGCGAAACCACATCAATTGATTTTGGTCGTTGACCGTGTAGATGACGCCGCCCCCGGCTGAAAATATCTGCTCGAACATCCATCCGGAGCCGATCTTCCTGCCCGTGGGCGACGCCCATCGAGCGCTGCCGTCCCGCGTCCATCGTGCCGAAACCAGAGTAAATCGCCATCATCGGTAATGGCGTAAATCACGCCGTCTCCGCCAGAAAATAACTTCTTGAAATTCCAGCCGGTCGCTACTACTTTCCCCGCTGGAGCCGCCCACCTCAAACTGCCGTTCGTGCGTCCGTCGTGCCGGTACTACAGGAGCTCGTCGTTGTAGTTGAGCGCATAGATCACCCCTCCAGCACCTGAAAAGACCTGCTTGAACGCCCATCCGGAGCCGACTTTTTCCCGTTAGAAGCAGCCCATCTGAAAGTGCCATCTACTATGCTGTCGTGCCGATACCACATCAAATCGTTGTTGGGGATGACTGCGTAGATAACGCCATCGCCGCCTGAGAGTACCTGCCTAACATCTCAACCGGAACCCACTTTTTTCGCTGCCGGTGCGGCCCATTTGAAAGTGCCGTCTCCTAAGCCCTCGTGTCGAAACCAATCCAAATCATTGTTCGCCGCCACAGTGTAGATTACGCCGCTCGATCCTCCAAGCACCACCGGATTGGCGCCATTGTCGTGTACCTTGTCGGCAGGGCTGTGCTGACCTAATGAAGTTGCGTCAGCGCTCGGTACAGTGCTGTGGCCAGTTATGGGCATAAGCGAAAAGTCCGCTTCCACGCCTATGAGGATGAATTCTCCGTTGTTCACTGTACTGTCGAACCCACCGCCAAAGCTTAATGTCAGCCGAATAAATGTGTCTGAACCGGCTCGGATTCCGCCTAAGTTCAGGACGTTGGCTGCGGTCGGCTGTGTAGCCGTCTCCCGCTTGCTATAGTCGCCCCGTATATCGACGTCGGTGTCGCGATACAACACCTGAGACCCGCCGCGCAACTCCGCGAAAACTAAACGGGGGCCTTGGTCACTCGCGCGAAATCGGATGATCAGGCGTTGTAGCTTATTGTCCGCCGCGCTCGATGCCGGCACGTGAATAGGCGCCCGCACCGTAACGTCTTCAAATGCGCCCGCGCGAAACCGTCTCCCGCCCGGCACATCGTCGGCCTTTCCCTTAAGGCCCTCCAGCTTGAATTCATTTCCGGCGGTGACTGTCCGAAACGACGCCTGCGCCCATGACCAGTGAGGTAGCCACTGGGCCCGCCAGGAACAACGCCCCTGCCGCACCGGTCGAAAGCTTCCGAGTATTCATCGCAGCTTTCCCTCCCCATTTGATTTGGTCATCCAAAGAATAGATCACCGCCGACCGCCCTCATAGTACAAATGCGACAATCCTATAAATCAACCAAAGCTTGGGGAAAGCGTTGGGCCAAGCGAATTGGGGACAAAATCATGCACCAGTGCCGCTGGGCGCTACCTCGTCCAGAACTCAAAGAGTTTGTGCGCGCGTTTGCACAACGTGAGATATCTTCTTCAAGCCCCGATATCCTACAACCGGTACCAGCGTCTCTTGAGTCATTCTCGAATTGGATTTTCGAAATTCAACAATTGTCGAATATCTGAACGGGGAGACTGAACTGGGCTGCCCGGTTTCGCTGGTTGGACCTCACACCCACCGCCCGGCATGGATTCGGCTTCGCGGTCCGATCGAGTCGTTCGGTGTATTCTTCCGTCCACTGGCCCCATGGCAGCTCTTCCAGATATCGATTGGCTTACTCGTAAATAGGGCTTATGCGGCGGAGGCGGTTTTTGGAAACGGAGTACTGTCACTGCGACAGCGCATGGCCGATCACCCATCATTCGAAGAGCGCGTGCACCTGGTAGAGGACTATTTGTTACCGCAAGTTGCGAAGTTTTTCGGTCGTACCGAGATTGTTTCGAGTGCGCTCCACGTCCTCCAATTCCAAGGTGCGCCGTCGGTTATCCAGCTAGCTAATCACGCCGCCTTGGGAGTCCGCCAGTTTGAGCGGCGCTTTTTGTATGAAATTGGCATGACTCCCAAGCTATTTTCGAGAATTGCGCGCTATCAGTTGGCCCTGGATTGTAAGGTTGCTTCGCCAGCCCGCTCATGGCTGGATATCGCTCACGAATTCGGCTACCACGATCAGATGCACATGATCCGAGATTTTCAGAGCCTGAGCGGCTCATCTCCCGGCGGCATTCTGACACAACTGGGAGATATGCGCCCGGCCGCCTTGAGCGATTCTTCCGAAGCCTTGGTCCAGATCGCGGTGGCATGAGAGGTACTCGCCAGCCCAATTCTGACAACCGTGCAATAGGAGCGGCAATATTTGCCGCCGGTAGCCGTTCATTTTAACGTTTCAGAGCGATACGGATACACTGTCCTGTATGAAATGGTTGAGCTGCTTGATGGCCCTGTGCTGCCTCGCCTCAGCTCAAGTCAAAACAGATAAAAGCTGCCCGCCTCCAACGGATTGGGCCGGCTTGAATGTTTTTGGCAGCGACGATGCAGAGATTCGTCCCCCCTCACCGAACGAGCAACGCGTCGTGTTGCTGGGGGACGATGTGATAGCCAACGCCACTTTCCACAATCGCAGCTACATCAATCGAGGGATAGCCGGGCAAACAACCCCGCAGATGCTCGTCCGCTTCCGTCAGGACGTGATTGCCCTCAACCCGAAAGTTGTCGTAATCGAAGGCGGCTTGAACGATATTGGTGGAGTGGCGGGACCGGGAACCGAAGGTACGATCACCGAAAATCTTGCCTCGATGATGGACCTTGCAAAAGCACATGACATTCGTGTAGTGATCGCTTCGCTTTCGCCAGTGTGCGATTGCGTGACTAACCAGACCGGCCGCAGGTCCGTCGGTAGAATCGCGGCGATCAATCATGGACTTCAGGATTTCGCGCGCCAGACGGGCGCCGTGTATCTCAATTACTACACCCCTTTAGTGGAAGCACGCACCCGCCAGATGAAGAAAGAATTCACTAACGATGGATTTCTGCCAAATGCCGCCGGATACGCGGTCATAACTCCGTTGGTTGAAAAAGCCGTCGCCCAGGCGCTCGCGGCGAAAGCACCGGAAGGACAATTAAAATGATAGGTTCCAGAATCATTCTGCCGTTGAGCATGACTCTCGTTTTCGCGGCTTCCGCATGGGCGGAGCTGCCCCCCGGCGCGGGAAAAGAGGAGACAATCCGCACCTGCAGCCGTTGCCATTCGCCGGAATTAGTCGCGTCGGAGCATCAGACACGAGACCAATGGCAGGTAACTATTTCCAAAATGGCCAATATGGGTGCTGAGGCCAACGATAACGAGTTTGAAGCCATCCTGGATTATCTGGCCAGCCATTTCGGCCCTGCCGCGGCCCAGCCTGTGAACATCAACAAGGCGACGGCGGTCGAGATCGAGTCCGTACTGGAGATTACGCGGTCCGAATCGAAGGCAATCGTCGCATACAGGGAGAAGAACGGCGCGTTCAAGTCGATTGAGGGTCTAAGCCAGGTTCCCGGTCTCGATTTCAAGAAAGTGTCTGCCAGGAAGTCGCTGGTTTTGTTTTGATCCGGAAAAAGGGGAACATGCGAAAGCTCCTGTTAGTTGCAGCAACCGCAGTGGCGGCGTGTCTGGCGGTTTGGGGGGCCGATTGGCCCAGCCAGGGCGGAAATCCGCAACGCGATGGATGGGCGAAGTACGAGAAGGGCTTCACAAAGGAAAATGTCGGCGACCTCGAGCTTCTTTATACCTACCGGGCCGACAACCAGGCCAAAGGTCTGAACGCATTGACTGCGCCGCTGGTAAATGGCTTGCTGATCACCTATCGGGGCTTCAAGGAGATGCTCGTATTTGGGGGAAGCTCCGATACTGTTTACTCCGTTGATGCCGATTTGAACCGGTTGATTTGGAAAGCGCAATTGTCTTCGAAGGCGCAAGCGCCCAGCGAAGGCAAGCAAGGTTCGTGCTCGGGCGGATTGACGGCCGCTTTGGCGATGCCTGGCAGCAGCACTGCCTCAGGCCGGGGCAGCGGATTCCGGCGCGTGCCGGTGCCACCGCCCGGAGCGCCCGTGCCGAATCCGGCCGCGGCGCGACGGCTAGAACCTCCCCCTAACCCCGGATTGCTCGCTACCGGTTTCGGACGACCCGGTGCGTTCTTGGCTGTAGGAAGCGACGGCAAATTACACGTTTTGAATACCGCGACTGGCGAGGATCGTGTTCCCTCAATTCCGTTTGTACCCGGCGGAGCCAATGTGAGCAGTCTAAATATCAGCGACGATACCGTATACGCCGCGACCTCAGATAATTGCGGTGGCGCGCCGAATGCGGTGTACGCGGCGGATCTCTCGTCCGAGACGCCGAAGATGGCGTCGTTTGCAACCAATGGCGCCGGAACTACCGGAACACTGGGCATGGCAATCGGGAAAGACGGAACCGTCTATGCGCAGATTGCTTCGGGCCATGGAGATCTGGCGGGTGAGTATAACCACACCGTGATCGCACTTAGCTCCAAAACTCTCGTAGCGAAAGACTACTTCACGCCGACATCCAAGCAAAAGTCATCGGGCGGCGACGCAACTCCCATGGTCTTCGATTGGAAGGGGAAAGAGCTGGTACTGGCGGCCGACGGCGACGGAAGTCTTTCTTTGCTTGATGCCGCATCGTTGGGCGGCGCAGATCATCATAAGGCACTATCAAAGATCGGTCCCATTGGGGACGGGTTTCGTGGAGGCTTTGCTTCCTGGGAAGATACTGCTGCACGGACGCGCTGGGTTTACGCCTCGCTCGGGGGAGCTGCCTCTTCCTCGGCCAAATTCCCGAAACAGAACGGGAAGGCTCCCAATGGAAGTATCGTCGCGTTCACCGTTGAAGAACAGGATGGACATCCAACGCTGGTTCCCATGTGGATTTCGCGCGATATAGCGGACCCTTCGCCAGTGGTAATAGCCAACGGGATTGTGTTCGCGCTGGCTGCCGGCGACAACAAAAAGAATTCTCACGCGGTCTTGTATGCACTGGATGCCGCCACGGGCAAAGAACTGTACTCGAGCCAATCCGTGGTGAAGTCGTTTTCGCACAACGCCGGACTGGCGATAGCGAATCGCCGGATTTACTTCACCACGCACGACAATGCCGTGTATTGCTTTGGCTTCTTCGCCGACCAGTTGCAATTAACCGGGAAATAAGGACAAACGATCATGAACAAAATGCGCTCGATCTGGATCGGCCTCGCGTGCTGCGGTTTCCTCTGCGGCGCCGATTGGTTGACAGACGGCGGCAATCAAAAGCGGACAGCCTGGCAGCAAGACGAGCATGTCCTGAACAAGGACAACGTCAAGGACCTAAAGATTCTCTGGAAGATTCAGCTCGATAATGTGCCGCGCGATATGCATTCGCTATTTGCGCCGCTTATTGTGGACAAGGTTCCGACCAGCAAGGGCGCCAAACAGATCGCGATCGAAGCCGGCGTTTCGGACAATCTGTATGCCATAGATGTGGATACCGGCACGCTGCTTTGGAAAAAGCATTTTCAATACCCACCGATCACTGTAGGACGCGGGCTGCGTCCGGGCGATCCGCTTTGCCCTGGTGGCCTGACGGCAACTCCGATCATCGGTCCAGCGGATGCTTCGGGAGCGCGGCGTGTTTACGCCCTGGCCGGCAACGGCGAGTTGCACACGTTGAATGTGGCCGACGGAGAGGATGTCGAGGCGCCCTATCCTTTTGGATTTCCTAATGGCAAGTCGTACGCCTTAAACATGTGGAACCACACTCTGTTTACGACCACGTCGCAAAGCTGCAATGGAAACCCCAATCAGATCTGGGCCGTGAACGTAGACGATCCCACGCATAAAGTGATGACCTATAACCCCAAGAGCGGCGGCCTTTGGGGACGGACCGGTGCTGCCATCGATTCAAACGGCGTGGCCTGGGCACCTACGGGCGACGGCCACTACGATAAGGCCGCACAAACTTACGGCAATGGTTTGGTGGGCGCCAAGGTCATCGATGGCGAGTTACATCTCGAGGACTACTACATGCCGTTGAACTGGGCCTGGCTGCAGAAACGCGATCTGGATTTTCAAGTGACGCCCGCGATTTTTCCGTTCAATGGCCATGAGTTAATGACCACGGCGAGCAAGGAATGCCGCGTGTACCTTTTGGATACCAAGGACACCGGTGGGGAGGATCACCAGACACCGCTCTACCGGACTCCGCTCCTTTGCAACGAAGAGGTGAACTTTGCCGGCACAGGCATCTGGGGTTCCATGGCGACGTGGGTCGATGCGCAGCAGAACCGGTGGGTGCTGACGCCTTTTTGGGGGCCTCCGCATTCCAAATTCAAGGTTCCGATCTCTTATGGCAAGGTAGAGAACGGCGCGATATTGGCGTTCAAGGTCGAAGAAAAGGACGGAAAATATTCTTTAGATCCAGTGTGGATGTCGCGCGACATGAATCGCGCCGAGCCGCCGGTGGTAGCCAACGGCGTGGTGTATGCCTATGGCAGTGGAGAAAATACGGATCAGGCCTACGCCGACAAAGGCCTGGCCGATCTCAGCCCGCTGCGAATCGCACATTCGACGCACGCTACGCTTTATGCTCTCGACGCACTGACCGGAAAAGAGCTCTATTCGAGTGGCGATCAGATCAAATCGTTTAACCATTTCTCCGGGCTCTCAGTAGCGAACGGCCGGGTCTATATTGCTACTTACGATAGCGTTCTGTATTGTTTCGGCCTGAGCGGCACGGAGACTCGTTAGAAGCCGCGCGCAATCTGCGTGCCGAAGAACCTCTCGCGGTCTGCGCGGGTGAAGGTAAGACGTCGCTGCGCAGCTCTGTAAATCTCGGCGTCCCGGAAGTGGGCGGCCATGACGCCTTCGGGCGAGTGTGCCCGGCTATTCAGCAGCAGATGTCCTATCTCATGAGCCAGTACGCAGCCGAGCAGCCTCCCCGCGTCGATCCGCGATTTATACGCCGCCTGCAGCGCGCGGACACGAGAGGCGAATACTGCTCCACGGTTGCCGCGGTCGGCGTCGAGGATCGTGATCCCAAGGGAACCTTTCGTAATGCCGGGCCCGAGCGGGGCAACAGTAATGCGCATCTCGAGCGCGTTGATTCCGGGTCCCGCAGCCCATTCAAGGTCAACACACAGTGACTTCAGAACATACTCAGCCTCCCGCTGCGCTGCGATCACCACTTTAGGGTTAACCGCAGCCTCATTGATCAGTCGAATGGGAACGGAGCGGAACACGTTGCACTCGGCCGCCCCAAGGTGAAGCGACAGAACCAAAAAAAGAAACAGCGGTGTCTTTAGAAGCATCGAGCCCGCAGTTTAGGCACAGGCTCGGCGGTGCGGGATCATCTATGAGCGATCTCTCGTTGTCACTCGAAATCGCTTAGAACCAGTCGGTTACGAGATCATATGACTGGAGTATGATTTAGCGAATGCACCGTTTTGGACCGTTCGAGGTGGACTTCCCGGCCTCGGAACTGCGAAGAAGCGGTAGCCGGGTGCGTATTCAAGAGCAGCCGCTGCGCATCCTGGAAATCCTGCTGGAGCAGCCGGGCGAGATGGTCACCCGGGAGCGGCTTCGGGACCGGCTGTGGCCTTCTGACACGTTCGTTGATTTTGAACGGAGCCTGAATGCGGCCGTCGCAAAGCTGCGCCAGGCTTTGCACGACGCGGCGGAACACCCGGTTTACATCGAGACGGTTTCCCGAAAGGGCTACCGGTTCATCGCGCCCATCACTCAGACGGTCGGCGAGCCGGCGCCCGTCGCCGCGGAAACGGAGCGGACCGCTTCGAGCCGCAGGCGGCGGCGAGTCATGCTTCTCGCTGCGGCGGCGGTCGTATGTGCTTGTGCGGCCCTGTTTGCATGGGCAAAGTTTAAACATCCAGGCGCGCCCCACGACGGCGGGACGCTGCGGTTCACCGTCGCGACGCCGGAAGGGACAGAGATTGCCGACGCATCCTACGTCGAAAACGTGGCGATCTCGCCGGATGGGCGAACGTTGGCTTTGGTGGTTTCACCAACCGGAACCGTTGCCGGGTCCATTTGGATACGCCCGTTGGCGTCCGAGGTGGCGCGGCACCTGGACGGAACAGAGGGAGCAGCGTTGCCGTTTTGGTCTCCTGATAGCCGGGAAATCGGATTCTTCGCGGGCGGCCAGCTCAAAAGCGTGGCGGCATCGAGCGGACCGGTCCGTGTATTGTGCGATTCCAGCGAGCTTGCGTACGGCGCAAGCTGGGGGCGCGAGGGTGTGATCGTGTATTCAGCGGGCCACCAACTCTATTCGGTTAACGCGGGCGGCGGCCCGTGCCGGCAGATCACGCGATTAGATAAACCGCGCAAATTTCATCCCGAATGGCCCTATTTCCTTCCCGACGGGCGGCAATTTCTCTTTTACACGCCGGCCGAGAACGCAACCTATCTTGCGTCCTTGGACAACGCCGAACCAAAAATGGTGCTGGCCAACCAAAACGCGGCTAAGTTCGCCCCACCGGACAAACTTCTATTCGTACGCAACGGGATATTGTTCGAAGAGCAATGGGATTTCAGCCGCAATCAGGCTCGGAGCCAACCTGTGCCGGTGGCCACAAACGTCAGCGCTTTTATCGTCGGCCCGTCCGCATTTTCGGTTTCAACCAACGGTGTCCTCTCATATCGAAGCAGCCCCGCCTCCCAAAGCCAGCTCGTTTGTTACAGCCGCGATGGCAAACGTCTCAGGTCCATCGGCGCAAAGGGAAACTACAGCCAGATCACGTTGTCGCCGGATGAAAAGGGGGCCGCGTTGACCGTAAGATTCCCGATAGCGCAAACGACGGGCTTGAGGATCTGGCTGCTACGGTTGGATACCGAAGTGATGTCGCGATACGATTTCGGCCACTTGGCGAATGCGGATCCGGTGTGGTCCCCGGATTCGCGCCGCATTGTTTTCGCGTCCTTTGAAGTGAACGGTGAGAAGAGCGACTTAATGGAATGGACGATCGGGGAGGAAAGACCCAGACTCCTGCTCGGAGATGGAAGAGAGAACAAGCCGGACGATTGGTCAAGCGATGGCCGGTTTCTGCTCTATCGGCGTAACGACCGTCTGGCAATGTTTATAGCGATGGACCAGGAGAGAAAACCGATCGCCAGCGGAGATCGAGATTTTTTGAAAGATCAATTACATCTGTCGCTCGACGGAACTCATGTTGCCTATAACGCAATCAGCGCCGGACGAATGGAAGTATTCGTGGCCGCGTTTCCGTCCTTCACCGGAACTGTTCAGGTTTCCTCCGAGGGCGGTGTACAGCCGCTTTGGAGACGGGACGGTAAGGAATTGTTTTATCTTGCGGCGGACAAAAATTTAATGTCCGTTCAAATTCGGGCTGGCGAGTCGATTGAACCGTCCGTTCCGAAAGCGCTCTTCCGAACATCCCTGTCCGGAGCGTACTGGGGAAGCGAGTATGCGGTATCGCGCGACGGTCAGAAGGTCTACGTTCTCGAGCCGACCTCGTTATCGCAGGATAGTCTGCACGTCATCACGCAATGGGATCGCGAGAATGCGTATCAGGAACGGTGAGATGCGAGGCCGAGAAACGCTCGCATGCGATCTAACTCCGCTGCAAGCCCGCGCTTAAAGATAAGATCCCGCGGTTGCTTTTCAACAAATCCAAATTCCGCCTGCAGCTCGCCATTCTTTATGGAGAGATTGGCCCAGCCGATCACACGATCGCGCCAGAGCAAGGGGAGGGCGTAATAGCCCAGCTTTCGTTTGGGAGCCGGAGTGTAGGCTTCGAATCGATACACCCATCCCCATAACAGCTCGAATCTGTAGCGGTCCCAGACCACCGGATCGAAGGGTGTGAGCAGGCGCACCGCATCTTGCTGCGCAGAATTCGCCGGATTCTCATCGGCCGGCCAATACCAGTCGATGCCATCGACGCGCGCGTGTGAAAGCCGCTGCCTGGCGCGCTCGATGGCGGCCTTCCAATCCGCATGCCACTGAGGCACGCCAAAGCGCAGGCGCCGTATAAGGAATGACAAACTAAACGCGGGCAAAGGCGCATAGATGCCAACAGCGACATCGACCAGCAGGTCCATCCGCGCGCGGCGCGCGGCTGCATCGGCTGGTGCGAGCCCGTGCTGGTGTACGGCATAGATACGAATTCCCGCGTCGCGCCGCACTACTCGCAACAAGCCGCGGTACAGCATAGCGTCCAGCAAATGAGTTGTGGCGCTCGATGAGCCGCCCCAGTAGTTCGTCACCCTGCCGTGCGAGAAATGATTGTCTACTTCGCGAGGATGCACCGCGCCGCGCTCACGTATGAACTCGAGCAGGAGCTCAGCTTTTTTTCGGCGCGCGGCGGGCCAGGGCCGCCGCCCTTCGGCAGGGACACGACTGTTCGAGCGCGGATGCATCAAAGCCTGCAGGGGCTTCGTTACGAAGCCATAGTTGATGAAAAAATCCTCCTCTATACCAAGCTTTGGGTAGCGGCGTTCGAGATCGCCGTCACGATAGCCAGTGACCCGGTGTCGCAGCATCAGGTCCTGAGCGCGCGCCGGCGCACGAATAGGGTCGGCTTGCACAAAGCCTAGCCGATAGAGAGCCCGCTTCAAAGTCGTTGGCTGGAACAGACTGCGAGCGACTGCAAAGCGCCGGAGGTTCAGAAGGTTTTGATTCGCAGGTTTCGTACTTCCATTTTCATCGCGGCCTTGGGAAGGCGATGCAGTTGGATGCCGATTTCGCCCTGCATCTTGCGGCCGGCGGTGTCGTCATCGATGAGCGTGCTCATTACGTGGCCATTGATCAGTTGAATGAGCGTATTGCCGCGGGCAATGACTTCGATGTCGTTCCAATCATTAATTTTGATGAGGCTCTTCAGCTCCGCACCATCGCCGAGCGAACCGATGCCGCCGGGCTTTTTGCCCGTCGAAATATAGGAAACCTGGCCGCGCAAGGCGAGGAAGCCGCGAGCGCGCTCCTCATATATCTGCCCGGTATAAACCTGCTTCAAATCGATATCGGCCTGGTAACCTTGCATCACCCATCTGGCGACGTCGGGCCGCTCGATGCTGCGATACTGGAATCCGCTGTTGCCGTCGTTGACGCCAGTGATCTTGTATTGCGCTTTGAGATCGAAATCGCCGGGCTGGCCACCTTTCCAGATGCAGAAAATGTTCTGGGGCGGCTGGTGATCCAGTTTCGATTCACCAACGATCGCACCATCTTCCACACGCCAGAAATCAGTATCGCAATCCCAACCCGTGAGTGTCTTTCCATCGAACATCGACTGGAACCCTGATTCTTCCAGCGGGGGGACGATCTTCGAGAGATCGCGCTGCTGCGCACAGAGGCTAAGCCCCAACAACCAAATGCCTGACGTCAGTATTCTTTTCATGCTTCCTCCCGGACTTTTGCCCAATTTCGATTTGCGGCAGACTTCAGTACCGCTTCGATCACGTAGTCGGTCGCCAGCGCGTCCCGGAACGTGGGGGCCGCGTCCTTACCCTCGCCCAAAGCTGTGATGAAATCCGACGCCTGATGAATAAATGTGTGCTCGTAACCGATTTGCAGACCCGGTACCCACCACTGTTTCATATAAGGATGGTCACCATCGGTTATGTGTATGCTGCGCCAGCCGCGTAAACGGCTCTCATCGCGATGATCGAAATATTCGAGGCGATGAAGGTCGTGCAGGTCCCAGGCGATAGATGCCTGCTCACCATTGATCTCAAATGTATAAAGAGCCTTGTGGCCGCGCGCATACCGGGTGGCTTCGAAGGTTGCCAGCGAGCCGTTGCGAAAACGCGCCAGGAACGCGCTGGCGTCATCGATGCGAACAGGCTGTTCCTTGCCGGTGAGATTGTGTTTGCGGGACTTGATGAAGGTTTCCGTCATCGCCGAAACTTCTTCAATCGGTCCGTTCAGCCAAAGCGCGGTATCGATATTATGCGCGAGAAGGTCGCCGGTGACGCCGCTCCCCGCCACATCGGCATCAAGGCGCCACAGCCCTTCCCCGCCCTGCGGAAGATCGGCTGAGATGGTCCAATCCTGGAGGAACAGGGTACGGTAGTGAAATATTTTTCCGAGACGCCCGGCGTCGATCAACTGCTTGGCCAGTGTAACCGCCGGCACGCGGCGGTAGTTGTACCAGACCATGTTCCGAACGCCGGCGGCTTCCACCGCTTTCACCATGGCTTCCGATTCAGCAGGGTTGCGGCCAAGCGGCTTCTCGCACATCACCATCTTTCCGGCTTGCGCGGCGGCGACGGCAATTTCACGATGGGTGTCGTTGGGACTTGCGATATCGATGAGGTCGATCTCGGACGAGGCAATCAATTTGCGCCAATCGGTCTCGAATTCTTCATAGCCCCAATTCGCAGCGAAGGCCTTGGCGCGATCGGCATTCCGCGCGCAGATCTTCTTCAGGACCGGGTGAAAGGGCAGGTCGAAAAACCTTGGCGCGTGCAAGAACGCGTTCGAGTGGGTGCGGCCCATGAACCCGCAGCCGATGACTCCGATGTTAAGTGCTTTAGCCATTTAATTCCAACCGTGCGCGTTGCGAACGGCAATCATGATCCGTAAAACATCGTTCCAGATTTTCGGCTCGAGCATAACCGAATTAGGAAACATGCAGCCAT
>Ga0157369_10005264_pt1 | contig 15082 bp, 12 predicted proteins | sample C25metaG_FD_113461 | JGI IMG/M metagenome (GOLD analysis project Ga0157369, IMG submission 113461) | Corn rhizosphere microbial communities from Kellogg Biological Station, Michigan, USA - C2-5 metaG | ecosystem: Host-associated > Plants > Roots > Rhizosphere > Soil | place: USA: Michigan... | reverse complement strand
GCGAACGAAAGCTGCGCCTCGGCATCATTGGTCTCGGCCGCGCTTTCAGCCTAATGCGCCCGGCTTTCAGGGCAGCGCCCGAGATCGCTCTTGTCGCCGCCGCCGATCCGCGACCAGAGGCGCAAGCCCGTTTCGCCGATGAATTCGGCGGCAACGCTTATGCGAGCGTCGAGGAATTGCTAGGGGATGCGCGCGTCGAGGCGATCTATATCGCGAGCCCGCATCAGTTCCACGCCGCGCAAGCGATCGCTGCCGCGCAGGCCGGCAAGCACGTGCTGGTCGAAAAACCCATGGCGCTGAGCCTAGCGGAAGCCCAGGCAATGGTCGCGGCGGCGCGGGCGGCAACGGTCAAACTGCTCGTCGGCCACACGCACAGTTTCGATGCGCCGATCAACGCAACGCGCGCCATCATCGAAAGCGGTGAATTCGGCGCGGTGAAGCTGATCACGGCGCTCAACTTCACGGATTTTCTCTATCGTCCGCGCCGCGCCGAAGAACTCGACACGTCGCAAGGCGGTGGGGCGATCTTCAATCAGGCGCTGCATCAGATCGATATTGTACGGCTGCTGGCGCGCGGCCTCGTCGAGAGCGTGACCGCGCAGACGGGGAACTGGGATACCGCGCGTCCGACCGAAGGCGCCTATAGCGCATGGCTGCGCTTTCCCGGCGATGTCGCCGCGAGCATCACCTATAGCGGCTACGCGCATTACGATTCGGACGCTCTGCTCGGCTGGATCGATGAAGGCGGCAAGATGAAAGATCCGGAGAGCTTCGTGCGTACGCGGCGTGCGCTACCGTCCGGCCTCACCCGGGATGCCGAGGCAGAATTGCGCCGCCGCCGCAGCTATGGCGCCGCCGCCGAAGACACGGCACCGCCGCCCGAACCGCGTTGGCACGAACATTTCGGCTTCATCGTCGTCAGCTGCGAGCGCGCCGATCTGCGGCCCGTGCCGCAAGGTGTAATCGTCGACAGCGATGGCAAGCGCGTCTTACGCCCGCTGGCAGCGCCGCGCGCACCGCGCCTCGAGGTGATCGCGGAGCTTTGCGACGCGATCTGGAACGATCGTACGCCGCTCCATTCCGGCGAATGGGGGCAGGCGACGCTCGAAGCGGCACTAGCGATCCTGCAATCATCACGTGAGCGGCGTGAGATCAGATTAAACTGCCAGATTCCGGCGCGTGTGTAAGGGGCGTTAAGGGGCATCGTCCTAACGCTGCGGCTTCTTCGATCAGGTATCGCCCCGCGCCGAGAGCAGGCCGATCCGCCCCGCTATGAGCCAATAGAGAACGACAAGCGGGATCATCAGCATAAGCGTAACCACAACGAGCGCCGAGGCCTGCGCAAACCCGCCGCCGAGCCAAAGCGACCAGATCACGACCGGCAGGGTCATGTTGTGAGGCGTCGTTAGGATGACCGCCAAGGTAAGTTCGCGAAAGGTAAGAAGAGCGATCCACAGCCAGGCGTAGATCAGCGTCGGCGACAGCAGCGGCAGAACGACCGAGCGGAACGTGCCGGCGGTGCTCGCGCCGCTTATCTGCGCCGACTCCTCGAGCTCGGTATGAATTTGGATGAGTCCGCTGTTGGTCATGCGCGTGCCGTAGCTGAGGCGCGCGATGACGAATACGAACAGCAGGATCCAGATCGTGCTGTAGATCGGCACGACTGTCTGCAGCACGTAAAGGGTGATCAGGATGACGCCGACCCCGAACACGATATTCGGTACGGCGTGCGGCAGGAAGGCCACGAAGTCGAACAGCGCCCGGCCAGGAACGCGCGATCGCAGAACCACCCACGAGAAGCAGACGCACAGGACGAGCGTGACGGTCGGCGTCAGCGCCATCAGTATCGCCGTGTTGGTCAGCCCGTCGAACGCCAGCGGCCAGGGCAGGGCGCGGTATTGCTGCAAGGTCGCCTGAGCGAAGGCCTGTTTGCCGGGCAACATGAAGTACGGGAGGAGCGACGACCAGATCACGGTCAGCACCGGAACCAGCTTCGCCAGCGCGAAATAGGTCCCGAGAAATCCCCAGGCCAGCCAGACGCGCCGGCCGAGCGCACCCATGCGCGGCCGGTAAGCCTTGCCTGTAACCACCGAATAACGCCGTGCGCGCTGTTGCATCCGCGCGTACCACCAGCTCATCGCTCCCGCCAGAATGACGAGGACGCCGCTCAGCGCCGCGGCGGAGCCGTATTTCGGCAGCGTGTCCTGCGGATTGGTGAGAAGGTAGAGAAAGGTCGCGAAGGTGAAGATGCGATTGCCCCAGCCGATGATCGCCGGCACGTCGAACGCCGCGAAGCCGATCGTGAAAATGTAGATTCCCGCCGCCAGGATGCCCGGCCAGGCGAGCGGCAGGGTGACACGGCCATGGACGGCGCCGGACGACGCGCCGCTTACCCGCGCCGACTCTTCGAGCGCCGGATCCATCGCTCGGAACACCGCCGCCGTCATGATGAACGAGAGCGGCGCCAGGTTGAGCCCCTGCACCCAGCCCATGCCGAATATGCTCGAGATGTTGAATGGCGCCTCATGCAGGCCGAAGGTCTGCATCAGCCAGACGTTCACCAGCCCGATGCGCGTGTTGAGCAGGAACAGCCAGCCCATCGCCGCGGCAAAGCCCGGCATCAGGAGCCCGATCGTCATCAGCGTGAAGACGACTGGCTTTCCGGGAAGGTCGGTGCGCTCGACCAGCCACGCTGCCGGCAGGCCGAAGAGGAACGAGACGAGCAGAGAGGAAACGGCAAACCCCAGCGTGTTCCACAGCACCTGCCATGTGCGCGCGTCGGTGACGACCGCAGGATAGTTGGAGAGCGTGTAGCTGTGCGCTGCGTCGGGGTCGCCTTTGATGAAGCTGATCCAAAATACGGTCAGCAGGCAGGCGATGATGACGACGCTGGTCGCAATCGTCAGCACCAGCATCAGCGGCGGCAGAGGATCGCGCGCCCGGCCGCTCCGGCTCGTCAGCCCGGTAAGCGCGGTCGATGTCATGACGTAGGCGACGCGAGCCGGACTAGTTCGCCTTGCTCGTGAGGATCTTGATCGCCTCGTCCTTGACCTTCTGCGTCTCCGGATGTGCGACGATCCAGTCCGTCGACACTTCCACCGGCTTCGCCCCCTGGGCCGTGATCTCCCTTACTTTCGCGGCGATGTGCGATTCCGGATAGAGGGAAAGATCTGTGTGGTCCGTCTTCCACAAAATTTCTTGGCCCTCGGGCGTGGCCTGGAAGGCGATGAGAAGCTTCGCTGCGTTGGGATGGGCAGCGTTTTTCGGCACGGACATGTAGTAATAGCGGATTTGGGCAGCATCGAGCGGGATCATCTGGTCGATCGGCGCGCCCTTCTCTTTCCAGTTGAAGGCGTCTTGGCCGCTGCAATCCATGTTAAGCGCCAGGAACTCGCCGGACGCGATGCGCTCCAGGTCGCTGCAGCGCAAAATCCCCGAAATCTGCTGCGACAGCTTGCGCACGTAGTCGAGCGTCTTTTCCGGGCCCCAGATGTCGGTAGCTGAGATCGTATCGAAGCCGGCGGCGTAAGGGGTGGAGGCGATCTTGCCCTTCCACTCCGGCTTCAGAAAGTCCTCGAGCGTGGTCGGCTTCATCGGCGCGAGACGCGTGTTGTAGGTGACACCCGACATGCCGGAATAGACGCGCACAAACTGGCCGCCTTGCTCCACTTCCCGGTCGGTGATGCGTCCCGGCAACAGTTCCTGCCAGTTCACCTTCATGAAGATGTTCCGATCGAGGAGCGGCACGATATAGGCTCCATTCGCGAACCAAACGTCACTGAAGGCCTTCTGGCCTGCCGCGTACTCGGTCGCGATCTGATGACCGACGGCCGGCATCGACGGGCCGGGCGTGTATCGGATGTTGACCGTCGATCCCCAGGCCTTGCGCATGGCCTGTTCCATCATCTCAGCGCCCGCGTTGCCGCCGACTGTCGTCGTGCCCCACGAGATGTCGAGTTCGCCTTCCTTATTGGCCGCGGCGATCAGCGCCTTTAATGCAGGGCTCATCTCGGCGGCGCGGGCAATGGTCGCGCTCAAGCTCAGAGCCGTAATGACGGACGCGCACACGGCAGCGGTGAACGCGAAGCCCAATCTCATTTCATCCTCCCTGGCGCGTCTTTTAGAGATCTTGTGGTGCGTCAGTTCACACTAGGGAGCGACCTTGAGGGAGTCAACGAGACGACTGACGCAACTGCCTAGCGCATTGTCATCGCCGCCGCTTTGCCCGAGAGTGATCATTGCGGGAAAGAGAGAAAAAGAAAAAAAGAGAGAGCGAAAAAAAAGAGAGAGAAGGAAAAAAGAGGAATGGACATGCGGGCTGATCTAGTGGTCGTCGGAGCGGGGCTTGCAGGCTTGGTCGCGGCCAACCGTGCGAGCCAGCGCGGCCGCAGCGTTGTCGTGCTCGAGCAGGGAGCGGGTGAGGGCTATCTTTGCAATTCGCGTGTGGCGAGCGGGGCGCTCAATTTTGCGCACACCAACCCCGAAGAGGCGGTGGCGACGCTGGTCGCGGCCATCGCGGCCGACACCGAAGGTCACGCCGATCCGGCGCTCGCCGCCGCTCTTGCGGCGAAGGCCGGCCCGGGTCTCGCTTGGCTGCGAGCGGAAGGGGCGGAACTCGTATCGCGCGAGACGGCCGGTAAGCGCTCCTGGCTGATGGCGCCGACGCGCGGCGCCGATCCCAGCCTCGCGTGGGAAGGACGCGGGCCGGACCTGTTGATCCGGCGGCTCGGCGCCAATCTGCACGGTCGCGGCGGCCGAATCGTGCTCAGCGCCCGCGCCCGGCATCTCGTCATGCGGGACGATGTATGTATCGGCGTCGAAGCGGCGATCGCCGGGCGCACGGAAAAGTTCGAGGCGGCCGCCGTACTGCTCGCGGACGGCGGCTTCCAAAACAATGCGGAAATGGTGGGTCGCCACATTTCGCCCAAACCCGAGGCGCTGGTTGCGCGCTCGTCCCGCACGGCGCATGGCGACGCGATCCGCATGGCGGAGGCCGTCGGGGCGAAGCTCGTCGACATGGACCGGTTTTACGGTCATCTCCTGTCGCGGGTCGCGCTCGCCGACGCACGGTTCTGGCCATACCCAACGCTAGACACTCTGTCGGGAGCGGGCGTGCTGGTCGACCGGTCGGGCCGGCGCTTCGCCGATGAGGGGCTGGGTGGAATTCTGCTCTCCAACATCGTCGCCGGGTTCGACGATCCCCTGTCGGTCATCGCGATCTTCGACGCCGCGATCTGGGACACGGCGGGGCGCGAGGAGGCGAACCCGCCCAACCCGATCCTTGCAGATGTGCCAGGCGCTCTGTTTCGCGCCGACGATATCGCGGGACTGGCGCGTGCGGTTGGGCTTCCGGTGAAAGCACTGACCGACGCCATCGGCGCATATAACGACGCGCTTGCGACACGCGCATGGCACGGCCAGCCGCCGCGCACGCCTGGCCGGCGCTTCGGGGCGCGCCGAGATTCACCGCATCGTGTCGCGCCGCACCCGATCGAGCATCCTCCTTTCTTCGCGGCACCGGTCGCCGTCGGGCTGACCTGCACGATGGGCGGCATCGCGATCGACACGTCCGCGCGTGTGCTTAATGAGGACCAACGGCCGATCCCCGGCCTCTATGCCGCAGGCTCGACGACGGGCGGGATCGAGGGCGGACCGGCGGCCGGCTACATCGGCGGGCTCGCAAAGGCCTTCTGCCTCGGGCTGATCGCAGGTGAAGCCGTGTGATGAAGCTCGGCCTGTTCCTCAACAGTTTCGGCCATCACATCGCGGCCTGGCGCGATGCCGACGTCGATGCGTCGCTGCCGCTCGACCTTGCTTACTGGGCCGATATCGCGCGGCGCGCCGAGGCGGCCAAGCTCGATTTCGTCTTCAAGGCGGACATCGCCGCCCCGTCTGGCCCGTTCAGCGCCGAGCGGGTGCGCCGCACGACCGGCGCGCGCCATACCGAGCCGCTGACATTGGTCGCGGCCCTCAGCGCCGTCACGCGGCGCATCGGGCTGATCGCCACCATGTCCACCACCTACAACGAGCCGTTCCACGTCGCCCGCTTTTTCGCGAGCCTCGACCGGCTGAACGGCGGGCGAACGGGCTGGAACGCGGTCACCACCTACGCCATCGACGAGGCGCTCAACTTCAACCGCGCGGCCGCGCCGCCGCACGCGGAGCGCTACGACCGCGCCGAGGAGTTCATCGACGTGGTGACCGGGCTGTGGGACGGGTGGGAGCCGGACGCTGTCGTCGCCGACAAGGCAACGGGCGTGTTCGTCGATACCACGAAAATCCATGCGCTCGATCACGCGGGCAAACATTTTCGTGTGAAAGGCCCGCTCGCGGTCGAGCGCTCGCCGCAGGGGCGACCGGTGGTCGTCCAGGCGGGCCAATCCGACGACGGGCGCGAGCTCGCCGCGCGCGTCGCCGAAGTGGTATTCACCGTGCAGCAGGACATCGAGGCCGCGCGCTCGTTCCGCGCCGACCTCAAGGCGCGCGCCGCGGCCCTGGGGCGTGCGCCGGCCGCGCTGCTCGTCATGCCGGGCCTGGTGCCAGTCGTCGGCGCCACGACGGCAGAGGCCGAGGCGAAGTACGAGCGGCTGCAGTCGTTGATCGACCCTCTTCTCGGCCTCTCCGTCTTGTCGCACATCATGAGTGCGGACCTCTCGTCGTGCCCGATCGACGGTCCGCTTCCCGAGCTGCCGCTGACCAACACCCAGCAGGGGCGGCAGAAGCTGGTGATCGAACTCGCCCGGCGCGAGAACCTAACCTTGCGCCAACTTGCCCGCCGCGTCGCCGGCGCGCGCGCCCATCTCACGATCGTCGGCACTGCCCGGCACGTCGCCGATACGATGGTGCGCTGGGTCGAGGCGGGCGCGGCCGACGGGTTCAACATCATGCCGCTGATCATGCCGGACGGGCTCGACGATTTCACGTCGATGGTCTTGCCAGAATTGCAGCGGCGCGGCCTGTTCCGCACCGATTACGACGGTATGACGCTTCGCGACCACCTCGGCCTTCCGCTGCCGGAAGGCCGAGGTGGGACAGGCCGCTAACGACGCTCGACCTTGTCGTCGGTCACGCGCACGCCGTGGTCGCGCTCGGCGGCCTCCTTGGTGATATAGCCGCGCCTGAGGTCGCGCTCGATGAACTCGATCGGGCGTTCGCGGGGATCGCCCCAGCCACCGCCGCCGCCGGTTTCCAACACGACCACGTCGCCCGGCTCGGTTATGCTAAACCGTCGAGAACTCTCTTTATGGATTCGTTCGTGTAGATTCCCGTTGGCGGCAGAAGCTAGGTAGCGACGGAGGCGTCATTTAAGCGTGGAGAAGTCGCCTACTAAGCCTCAGCTCGCTGGCTCAAGATGATTGTCTAAGTCGGGTGATAGACGACGGGTGGCCCGTCGCCGTCGCGATACGAAAAGCACTCTGTGGGGATGCAACGAGAATCCACGACCGGCGTGGCGACTTTTTCCCAATCATGCTTGAAGGTCAGGCGTTCGCGATGGACGGAGCATATTGCCCGAGAGTTCGGCGTGACGCCGTCGAGGGTACGGGGTGTACTGCGCTATACTCTTAGAGCGTTGGCCATATATTCGGCCGGAAGCGGACCTTAGGCCGCGGGACGAGCTGGCGCGTTTGCGCGCGCGATCACCGGGAAATAAACGTCGAAGCGTGTACCGCGCCCAATCTCGCTGCTGACCTCGATACGGCCGCCGTAGGTCGTGACGATCCCATGAACAATCGAAAGACCGAGACCAGTGCCTTCACCAACGGATTTTGTCGTGAAAAAAGGTTCGAAGATGCGTTGCTTTGTTCTTTCGTCAATGCCGATCCCCGTGTCGCCCACTGAAAGCCGGAGCTCGCTCGCGGAAGTCGCGTCGAGTGTTACGGTGATGGTGCCGAACGCATCGCCAATGGCCTGAGCGGCGTTGGTGACGAGATTGGTGATGATCTGATGGATCTGCGTCGGATCGACGAGCAGGGTGCCAACGTTCTCGATCCGGCTTTCCAATTTTATCGTCGTGGGCAGCGCTGAATGCAACAACTCCAAAGCTTCGCGTAAGGTATTGCCAAGCTCGATCTCGCGTGCTTCGAAAGCCTCGTTTCGGCTAAAAGCCAAAACACGGCTCACGAGATCACGGGCGCGTGTGCTCGCTTCGTAAATCGTCTCAAGATTTTTGCGGATCGGGTTTCCCGCTTCCAGGCGACGCGCGGTCAGCTTGCTCAATCCCAAGATGGGGACTAGCGTGTTGTTCAGATCGTGCGCAATGCCTCCCGCCAACGTGCCGAGCGATTCAAGCTTGAGCGAGTGCATCAGCTTTCTTTCGAGCTCGCGCTCGCGACGCTCGGCGAAGCGAAGAGCGGTCATGTCTTGGATCGTCCCATAACGGTGTGCAGGTCTCCCGAGCTCGTCCCGGACGACCTCATTTTCGTGGCGAAGAATTTTTTCGGTGCCGTCCGGACAAGTGATCCGATATTCGATCGCTCGGGTTGTCTCGCCCTCGACCTCCTTTGACCTGTTTGCGACGAACTTCTGCAGGTCTTCAGGATGGATCAATTTGAGCAAGGTTTCGGGACCAGGAAATGCGCCCGTTCTTTCGAGACCAAGTATCCGATACATCTGTTCGGACCATTCAACTTTTCCCGTCCTAACATTATGTTCGAAGCTTCCGATGCCGGCGATCCGTTGCGCTCGGGCCAGGTTCTCTCGGCTTCGCTGAATTTCTCGTTCGACGAGGTGCCGCTCGGTTATGTCTTGAACGGTACCAAAGACGCGGACCGGCCTTCCCATATCATCGAAAGTAATGTCGGCTTCGCGGTGAAGGATCCGTTCTATGCCATCACGGCGTATGATCCGAAAGTCGACCGATTCGCTGAATTCGGTGAATTTCACGTGATCATCGGGATGGACGAACGAGAGCGCGACTTCCATATCACCGCGCGTTTCCTGAGGGGACAAACCGTACAATCGATAGAGCTCGTCGGACCATTCCGACACGTTCGTGACGAGATCGTGATCGAAGCTGCCGATCGACGCGATCCGTTGTGCACGCGCCAAACGTTCCCGACTGCGACGAAGCTCGAGTTCTGCTTCCTTTTGCTTTGTGATGTCCTGCAGCGTGCCGAACAGGCAAACGGGCTTTCCTGCATCATTGAAGAGTATTTCGCAGACGCGATGGATCACCCGGATTTGCCCATTGGGGCGAACAATTCGGTAGTCGATAGAAGCGGCCGTTCCATGCTCTGACTCGCGCCGATATTGCTCCACGCGTTCTGCATCGTCGGGATGAACCAAAGTTCGCATTAACGCGAGATTTGCGTCAGGGCTATTTCGGTCGACGCCGTGTATCCGAAGAAACTGATCGGAAAACTCCGTTTTTCCGGTGACGAGGTCGCGCTCAAAGCTACCGACGTTCGAGATCCTTTGCGCGCGAGCAAGGGTCTCCTGACTGCGCTTGAGTTGATTGCGTTCGCTCTTACGTCGGCGACTTGGGCGCCTGGCAAAGCCGGTGAGCAAGGTCGCCAAACCAGATCGGCTGATCGACCAATAATACTGGAAATACTGCCCGACCATCGCGCTGATCCGTCGTTTCGGTCATGGTCTCACGTAAAAGCTATGGATATGTGATTAACGAATCCTTTGCGAATATCCTCATTTGAGAAACCTCCACGCAACGCGCTCGTCCGCGACATCGCGACAGTGCTGCGTCGGAACGTCGATGGCCCTGTCTTCGACCGCGCCCTCGCCTCGTTACCGCGCGAAGCTAGGAGTTCCGGAGAGGATGAGCCGACCCCGTGCGAGTGGCATGTTGGCGGCGAGGTGATCCACGCGAAGCCCGGCGCCTATGTGTTCATTCCACCCGGCGTGCTGCACAATATTGTTAATGCCAGCGACAAGCCGGTGCGGATGATCATGAGCAGGCCTCGGCTACGATCAAAGCAGCCATGCTGTCACCATCCGCTGCACATTCTGCTCGAGCGATCCGCCAACTCAGAGCTACCTGTCCCCAATGATGGCTAATGGTACCGTTAACCCGATGCGCCAGATGGCACGCGGACGACATGGTTGCGGAAATCGGGTTCCTCGTAATAGGTCTGACCCGACCGGCCGCGGCACCAAAGGTGTTCGCCTTGCTTTCGCTCGATGATGATCCGCTCGTACCAATGCTTCTTGCCCGGCTCGAAGTCGAACCACATGCCGGGCTCGACCGGCCCCTCATAGCGGCCGAGCAGAGGGAGCGGCGCCGGCTTCGGCTTCATCAGCGGCTTGTCCGAGACGAACACAACCGATTTGCGGAAATCCGACTCCTCATAGAAGGTCAAACCGCTGCGACCCCAGGCCCAAATGTGGATTCCCTGTTTTTTGTCGATCGTGAGGCGTTCGTAGCGGTCCTTTCGGCCAGGCTCGTAGTCGAACACCATGCCGGGCGCGATGGACCCGGCGTAAGGCTCAGTCATTCGTCCGTCCTCCGCACGCTCACGCCTTTTCCAGTTCCTCGACCCGGCTCTGGTCCTTCATGGCGACTTTGTCGCCCGCAGACACCACTGCCGAGGTGGAGATGTCGAACTTATTGCCGTCGCAGTCCTTCGCCGCGTCTTCGACATAGGGCCGTCCCGGCGGCGGCTGCGACATCCAAGTGTCGCGCTCTTTCAGCCGATCGTAGACTCCTTCCTTTTCGTCGGCGTCGAGGGTGATGCCGAAGTGATGGAGCCCCTCCGGTGCAAGGTCGCTGCGCCGACGCAAGAGCGCGATGTCCATGTAACCGTCGGAAATCCAGACCGAGCCGTCGGTGCCGCTGCTCCGGCCCTTGAGCTGCATCTTGAACACATCGACGTAGAACTTCGCGAGTGCCTCGGGGTCGTCCGAAAAGATGGCAATATGCTTGATTCGGGCCATGGGCGTTTCCTTTGTGATCAAGCGCTGGAGGAACGCCAAAAATGTACCGGCGCGCCGGCAGCATTGTCAAAACGCAGGGGCATCGCTGCCTTTGCTTTGACAGCGTGCGGAGACGCCCGTAGCGTGGGCTCATAAGAAAGAATTGCGAGGGAGGAAGACGTGAGTCTTTGCAACGCCGCCCGAATGGCATGGCTCGCTGCATTGGTTCTTCCGGCTCTGCTCAACTGGCCCGCAACGGCCAGAGCGGCGGATGTCGTCCACGTCGGGAACTCCGCCGCAACCTCTTTCACCTTCCTCGTGGGGGATGTGGGCGTCGCCAAAGGCATGTTTGCCAAACAGGGGCTCGACGTGTCCGTCTCCGCGCTAGGGGGCGATGCCAAAGTGCAGCAGGCGCTCGCATCCGGAAGCATCGGCTTCGGATTGGGAAGCGGCCCGGCAATGGCCTTTTCCGTCAAGGGTGCGCCGGTTATCGCGGTCGCCGCGTTTGCCGGGGCGCCGCGAAGCATCTCGGTCGTCGTACCGGCTGATTCGGCAATCAAGTCGCCCAGCGATCTGAAGGGCAAGCTGCTTGCGATCTCGACCCCCGGCTCTCTGACCGAGTGGTTGACCAAGCGCCTTTCGAATCACGAGGGCTGGGGTCCGGACGGCGTCAAGACGGTCGCTGTCGGCGCGGGTTCCGCAATGGTCTCTGCGCTCCTGAGCAAGCAGGTGGATGGCTTTATGGGCTCGACCGAAGCCGGGCTAGGGCTCGAAGCGCGTCACGCTGGACGCATCCTGGTCGGGATGGAGAAATTCGCGCCCGATTTCATCGACCACGTCGTCTTCGCGCGAAAGGAAGTCGTGCAGGATCATCCGGACGAAGTACGCCAGTTTCTCGCTGGATTTTTTGATGCGATCAATTTCATGATTCATAATCGGAAAGAGACGATCGAGCTCGCCAGCAAGCTTCTTAAAGAGGAGCCTGAGCGGATGGCGCGAGTTTATGACCTCGAAATATCGATGCTGCTGCCGGACGGGCGATTCGATCCAAAGGCCGTCGGGGTTCTGAAAGACTCGTTCGTTGATCTCGGAATATTGCCCGAGCGCCCGAAGGACGACCAGCTTTTCACCACTGCTTTTTTGCCGAATGTGCATGGAAGTGAGGGCAACTAGATGAGCCAACGCATGGCGAGCAAAACGTCGGGCTGATCGCGCGCAGCAGAAAGGCTCCTGGCGCGCCGATTACCAGCGAGCCCGAGCCTGGCTCGCAACAGGCGCCGCGTACTTTGGCGGCGATCGGATTGCATTCGGCTTCGCCTAATGGGGAATAGGCGAGCACATTTGGGAGGCAATCAGATGGACGAAGAAGCGGTACGAAAGATCATAACCGGTGCAAGCCACAGCGGTTTCTATTCGGATGATCTCGATCGCACGATCGAGTTTTATACAAAGGTTCTTGGGGCGAAATTGGAATGGCGCCTCGATAAAGGCAAGAATCCGCTGATCAAGCTGTATATCGGGGATTTTGGACTTTCGATTATCAAGCGCCCGCCCGACGTGCCCAAAACGGAACTTCCACACGCTATCCACTTCGCCTATTTGGCTGAACCGGGTGCCGCCGAGGAGGTCGTCGAGCATATAAAGTCGTGCGGCGTCGCGGTCGAGGGGCCGGTCGGCCACGGAAACGAACCCGAGAACGTGTCCTGGTTCTTCGTGGATCCAGACGATTATCGTTTGGAGATCGAGGCTCGCTATCCGACTGCACAAGCGGCGGCCGCGGTGGTCGAGCGCGGCAAAGCAGGACGCAATGCCGATATGGGTCTCTATGGCGGCGACCAAGTCAAGAAGGGGAACGGCCGATAAAAGCGGCTGCGGTAGGGCGCGCCATCCACGGCTTCGTATGGAGGTCGCAGTTTGAGCGAGGTGTCGTCCTCCGCCTCCACAGCCAACGTACTGTTGTTGAAACCCTCGGGGTTCTTGGCCGAGGCGCCGCTGGCGGGATGTCGGTCACGCCGCACGTCAATGGCATAGAGTCTCGCTCTCACAAACAAACTCAGTGAGGTGAACCATGCATCGAGTAATCGGAAGCCTTGCAATTGCCGCAGCGATGATCGCCAGCACGGGATCGCTCTATGCGGCGCAGTATCTTCAGCCGACGAATGCACAGCGTTCTTATGCTGCCGGGGTTGTTACGCAAGGCGGTCGAATCGTATGGCTCGCCGGCATGGGCGGAACGAACAAGCCGGACGGAACGAAGATCACGGATTTTGCCGAGCAGACACGGCAGGCCTTTCGTCGGATCGAGGCGACTTTGAAGCAGGCGGGCGGTTCGCTCGACAATCTCGTATCCATGACTGTGATGATCCGCAATCAATCGGATGGAGATATGTTTGTCAAAGTGCGCAGCGAGTTCTTCAAGAACAACAAGTTTCCTGCGAGCATGCTGATCACAGCGAAGGATTTTGCCAACCCCGACATTATGGTGGAGATTCAATCTGTCGCCGTGATCGGCGACACGCTCGAGGGCCAGTAGACACCGGACGACTATGTCAGGGTGCGATGCCTGTGCGCAGCCTGGGCAACGTCACGATTGTCGAGGCCGACGCCTTCGCTACGGGTATCGCCTTTGGACCTAGTACATGAGCGTCTTGTGCTGATGCATGTGCCGAACCGGGAAGGCTTTGTCGTCGAGATGCTGACGCTAAATCCCGTTGGATCGTTTCGATTCGCTTAAACCGGAAACATCGAACAAACGTCGACCAGCAATGGCACGTCGCGTAGCTGGCCGGCTTAAGGTTGATCTAGGGTGCAGGATGGATTTATTCGAAAAATGTGATTCGTTCATCGGGTGGCGCAATCTCCACGGCCAAGTCGCGAATAAGCGTCTTGTTGCGCAAAGGTTCAAGCCGCATTTCGCGCGCTTCGAGCCGGGCCGTACAGGCATAGACTGTCTTACCATCCAGAAGGATCATGCATTCCTTGCAGGCGTTGGCGTTGATGCAGGAGAAACGGAACGCAAGGCTAGGATCTGTACTGACACGAATCCGCCGCAGCCCATCAAGCACTGATTCGCCAAGCTCAAATGGCACCTCGAAGCGATCCCAATGCTCGGACTCCCCCTGAGCGCCGCGCGCGATCAGCAAGGTCGCGACCAAGGTCATGGTGAGGTTTCGCCGGTTACGTCTTGCGTCACTGGCAAGGACGCGAGCGCGAGATGGCCATCTTTCATGCGCAGCGAATGATTGATGCACCAGTCGTCGTCGCTCAGTGGATAATCTTCTCGTTGATGCGCGCCTCGGCTCTCGCGACGCGCTAGAGCGCTCCGCACGACGGCTTCTGCAACGAGCAGCATGTTTCTCAGGTCGAACCAGTCGAGTCGTGTGCTGTCGTAACCGATCGCCGTGCGCGGAGGCGTCTCACTCATCTCTACGCGCAGTTCGGCGATCCTGGCCAAGGCCGCCTCGAGCTGCTCCGCGCGACGGAACGGTCCCACTTTTTCGTGCATGAGCGCTTGCAATTCGGTGATGAGCCTTGCCGGATTGCAGCGCGCCGGCCCTGCAGCCTCGACAAGCTCGAGTGCGGATGCGCGGGACCAGACCGGCTGTGCCTGTTTCACTTGGGCGCGCGCTGCAGCGGCTCGGCCGGCAACGGCGCCGAACACGAGCGCCTCGGTCACGGCGTTGCCGGAAAGCCGGTTCGCACCGTTGGCCCCACCAACGGCTTCGCCCGCCGCAAAGAGGTTCGGCACGGCGGTTTCGAAACCGGGCATCACGTGGATACCGCCCATATGGTAATGCGCTATCGGCGCGACCTCGATCGGCTGCTTCGACAGATCGATGCCGTTTTTCCTCAGCCGGTCGATCACTGGGCCGAAGGCGCCGCGCAGATCGTGCTCGGAAACATGTTCGAAGGAGAGATAAACGCCGCCACTCGGCGATCCGCGCCCCGCTTCAACCTCCTTCGTGATCGCATAGGTTGCGAGATCGCGCGTCACCTTGTAGCGCCCGTCCTCCGCAACGCCGTAGAGATCTGTGAATTCGCTCCCCTCATTATTGAGCAATCTCCCGCCCAGCTTGTAGCGGAAGGGGTCCCACATGATGGGGTCCATCCCGATGAGCCTTGGCGCGAGATGGCCGATCGGAAAGAACTGGACAAATTCCATGTCGATGAGATCGGCACCCGCGCGCAGTGCCAGGGCATAGCCGTCGCCGCCCAT
>Ga0157369_10005263_pt1 | contig 15083 bp, 19 predicted proteins | sample C25metaG_FD_113461 | JGI IMG/M metagenome (GOLD analysis project Ga0157369, IMG submission 113461) | Corn rhizosphere microbial communities from Kellogg Biological Station, Michigan, USA - C2-5 metaG | ecosystem: Host-associated > Plants > Roots > Rhizosphere > Soil | place: USA: Michigan... | reverse complement strand
TAGTGATGGTTCAGTAAGAAAAGCTACTCGCTTGAATCAGGCTTAAAACTATTTTTGCTGACGCGCAGCGTTCTGCTCGTAAATGAGGCTGAAAATAGTTTCAACGTATGTCGGGTCAAGCCCGAGTGCCTGGGCGCGGGCACGAAGCGCTTGCAGCATAGCTTGCTGATGCTCTGGCTGATTTGATATTTGGCGGTCAGGCTTGATTGCCGCCATCTCATCGGTTAGCTGCTGATGGGTGACGAGCAGATCAAGAATCTGATCGTTGATGGCCTCGATGGCTTGATACTGGTGAGCTAAGGGTTCATTGACAGTTAGATCGGCCTTGGAAGTCTGATCATCTAGATGCGCAGCCACTAATTCAAGCAGTTCGGCCCCGTAGGCTTGCTGCTTAGCCGGGCCAAAACCCTTGATGCCCAGTAACTGCTGCATGGTGTGGGGCGGTCGGGCGGCTATCGCTTCTAGCGACACATTGTGAGCAATCATAAAGGGTGAGACGTGATCTTGGCGAGCCCGTTCCAAGCGCCAGGCCTTAAGCTTATCGAGCAGCGCATCATCCGGCATGACCGCTTCTTCAGATGGATCAGCAGGTGCCACATCCGGCGTCTGCTCGGCCAAGGCAGCGGATGATCGCTGCAGCCGCCGATCGAACTCAAAAATATCAGGATGCAGCTGCAAGGCCATATTGTTAATACCCGCCAGATAAATACCCTCCAAGCTGCGGACCCGGCTGAGTGCTACGTAACCCATTCCTGGGGTAAATGATTTGCTAAGATCGATCTGGGCGGCGTCCAGACTCATGCCCTGGCTTTTATGAATAGTAATCGCCCACGCTAGCCGCAGTGGCAACTGGCTGACTTCAGCACGTTTGCGATCATCTTCGGTCAAGGTCCAGCTGTGCGGTTCGACGGTAATTTCACGACCATCGACTAATTGTACGACTGGCGAGCCGTTATCAAAACGAATTACCCTGCCCCGGCTGCCATTCACAAACCCAGCAGCAAAATCATTAGCTACAAACATAACTTCAGCGCCAACTTTGAGATCTAGCTGCTCGGGAGCCAAGACGCTTTTAACGAGCTGTTCGATTTTAGCAGCCGCACCTTTGGTTTGCATGGCAAATCGTTTGCTTTCGCCATCGAGCGCCTGCAGGTGCCGTTGATTGATCGATTCAACATCTATGTTATGGGTAAATAAGCGTGTGACTGGCGTCTCAGCTTCTGGAAGTTGACCATGACGAGACTGCAAAGCTTCAATATGCATATCACCTAGTTCGCCGCTGCGCATGGCCTCCAGCAAATCCAATAATGCATCGGCCGATTGGCGGTGCTGTTCGGTTATATAACAGATTTGCGGATCAAGTTCTTGCCAGGCAGCGGATACATGAGCAAAGTCGACTAATTCGCCCGCCCGGTTAACTGGTGGCAACTGAAATAGATCACCAACCAAGATAACCTGCAATCCACCGAACGGCGCTGGATTGTCCCGCAAAATTTTGCAAGCCAGATTAACCATGTCCAGGCGGTTGCCATGTAACATAGAGATTTCATCGATTACTAGAATATCAATGCTGTTATAGCGCTTGCGAAGCCGATCGTTGTTTTTAAGCCACTCTTGCTCGTACTGACTTAAGCGATCACGAATACCTAACCCGGACCATGAATGAATAGTCGTACCGCCAATGTGCGTGGCAGCAATGCCGGTACTGGCAGTGACAGCCAGTGCTTTCCCTTGTTGGCGAGCTCGCTGAATGAATTCATTCAAGACATATGTCTTCCCGGCGCCAGGAGCCCCCGTCAAGAACACCGATTGACCAGATAACATAATATGCAGTGCTTGGGCTTGCCTCATAGGCTACTGATTATACAGAGTCTTAGCTATGATTTCCTGGGTTTTAGTGGCCCGCTGCGTTTGTGGTCACGGTACGCTAGGATACGACGGTATTGATCGAGACGAATAACATATTGCTCATAGGTGTTATATAGCTGCGAATAGTGACCACTAGGCGTCAAAATATGTGCTAAGCGCTGCTTACTTTCCAGGTATTCGACAAGTGAGAAAAAGTCGCCGTCCCCTGAGACAATGATAGCTTTTTGATAGTTAGACATTTCTTTCATGGCCCATAGGACCAGATCGGCGTCGATATTTCCCTTCACTGGCTTCTTTTCTTCGTCTTTGTCGTGCTCTTTGGATTCTTCGGGCGCGCGGCTCATATCAAACGTTGGCTTTAGCACTACCATATATCCAGCATCGTGCATTTGGTCATATAATGATTCATTTTCGGGAATATAGCCAATGAACATAAAGGCCTTGGTAACGCCGTATTCCTCTTCGAGAAATTGGCGAAAGCGTTTCCAGTTCATTTTCCAGCCAAACTTTTGAGTACCGACATTAAGGTTTTGACTGTCAATAAATGCATAGACCACTGGTTTAGTGGCTTTGGACGCTGGTTGAGTAGAGTTTTTACCGACAGGTTTGGCCATTGCCCTTAAGTATGCACCTGCAACCGTCGGCTGTCCATCATGCCAGCCACAGGTTAGACGCGAGCACCCTGGCGAGCACGATTCGCCCACTCGTCAGCGAGTTCATTGCCGGGGTCATTATTGTGGCCGCGGACCCAGATCAACGTAGCATTGCTTTGTTGATAAAGTGGGTAGATTTGCTGCACGATATCGAGGTTTTTGATCGGTCCGCCAGATTTTTTCCAGCCCTTGGCAGCCCATCCCGGTGCCCATTTGGTGATAACGTTGATCCAGAACTCGCTATCGGTATAAATCTCACACTGTTCACCATTGGCGTGTGTCAGTGCCGCAATGATGGCGAAGCCTTCCATGCGAATATTAGTGGTATCGCCGCCAGTCGGCTCGCCGCCCAACACCACTGGTGCGTCCTCTAAAATCACAGCAAAACCGCCCGGTCCCGGGTTCGGACTGGCGCTACCATCGGTGTAATAAGTGATCATGCCGAAATTTCTTTCAGAAGATCGTCGTCAGATGGCGGCTTAATAAGACGCTTAGATTTGATTTCGTAACGCTGACCTGTTAGCGGCGATTCAATGTAGTCGTCATTCAGCAGATTTACAAATGTCGTGATATCTTTATCATCCATGATGATAATTGCACCGCTGTCGTCAGTCATCATGGTGACACCAATTTCGTCGGCATGGTCGACTAGATCGTCCTGTTTAATAAGCGTTGGCTCAATTTTTTGTAGTTTTTTGATAACGCTACGATTCCCCTTCACCGCCGATTGCCAGTTCAAGCCCTCGGCAAAGCTAAAGCGAAAGTTTTGCTCAATTTCGCGGATTTTTGATTCAGCAATGCTGGCTTCCTTGGCATCGTAGCCGAACAAAGATTTGAGCTTGGCCTGGCTAAAGACGTACATATCGCCTTCTAGCACCAACAGTTGGTTATCAGGCGGAATCCGCAAGGCAGCGTCGGCATCAAATGACACGAGTTTACCGTCACGAATCATCCAGCCGGTTTTACCACGAATAACTTGTGATTGCGGTAGAGCTTTGATGACATAAAATGGTTTGTCGAGCCCATCGTGTTTCACACGGACGATAACGCCTTTCATCCGTTTGATATCGTGTTCTTCGTCATCGAACGTTTCAATTTCGTGCTCCTGCGTTTTAAGCCAATTAATAACTTCAACAGCCTTTTCGACGTTTCGTAGCCTCGTACGTTGTAGGACGTTTTCTTCAGCTTCAGCATCTTCGAAATTGCGAACGATTAACCCGTTAGCGGCACCTTCCAGCACATACTCCAATATTTCGTCGATAAAGATCGGCTCCATTTGTTTGTCGAGATCTTTCATACGAGTGGTCTTGTAGACAACGTTGTTTTTGTTAAAGAAAAATAGGTCAAACTTTAACTCGTCTTTGTATTGCACGAGGTTGTTAGCCCAGGCAAAAACGTCGGTTTCTTGGTAATTGGTTTCGGCCTCAGTTTGCGGCGCCAAAATGTCAGTGGGCAGTTCATTGACAGCTGGTACAAGTGTTTGTTCATCATCCATAGGCTGTCTATTCTAGCGTAAGCATGACAAAAATGCTGCTGTAAAAAGCACACAGCTTAGCCTAGGGGCTAATGAAAAATAGCGTAGCCAATAGACGATACAGCTGTCGTCAACAATACGCCCCAGATCATATCAACGACGGTCAATTTCCGCGACCAGTCTTTTAGCGTCGATAGGTTTGTTAAATCATAGGTGGCATACATGACGAGGCCAAGCAATGCACCGTGTTTGACGATAAAACCGATATCCCCGACATGTAATCCTGGATCGAGTACAAAGTAGATCACGCCCCATATATACAATGCGTAAAACAGCGCGCCGTAACCCAGTTTAGGTTTTTTAATGAGCAGTTTGCCAAGTTCTTTTTTATAGAACTTGTTAGCCACCACGGCAATCCACAGACTATCAATAACCACGAAGATGAGGGCCAGAACTGCGTAATGTTCAATGAATCTCATATCGTTATAGTAGCACTAACTAGCAAACTATTGGATTGGCTCGGGCGTACCAAGTGCTGTGGGATGTGGTTTGAATATGAGCTGCAAGACAATTTTATCGGTCGAAAACCATTCACGCACAGTGTACATAACACCCCAATCGCGACCGCCAGGATGCTGGGCGGCGACGCCAATGCTTGATACACCGAGATCCGTGCAAGCCAACACAGCTCGCGGCAAATGGTAGCCCTGACTTACTAAAATCGCACTTCTAACTTTAAAAATAGCATGCGCACGATAGCAACTATCGTAGGTGTTAAAACCAGCGTAATCGAGCACGATGTCCTTGGCTGGCACGCCCTGCTCCTCAGCTAAATGCTGCATTACAATCGGCTCATTATGATGTTTAGTACTGTTATCACCAGTCATAAGTAACTTACCGACTCGGTGAGCTTTATAAAGCTTCACGGCCGTATTCACTCGCCACTGCAAATACGGGCTCGGCTGATTATTTTTATAAATCCCGGCTCCAAATACGATTGCTACTGGGCGATATGGCACGTGATCGATAGCTACTTTGTTCAAATCATAGCGTTCGTGACGAGTTGCTAGATTAGCGTAGATAGTTGATCCCCACAGTAGGGCTGCCCCAACTAACAGTATGCTCAGGACAAGTATCTTATGCGTCCAAATGATTTTGCTGCTGATTTTGAGGTAGGCTTTGAGTGTTTTCATGTCCTCCCATCATAGCATCCGCTAGCAAATGAAAATCGGCTTCCGGAATTTCGAATAAACCGAACCGAAATTGATAGCCCCAATGAGTTTTGTCTTTGATAAAACTTAGATCACCAATGAGCGGCTTGATTGGCACTTCTTGAGCCGTTTTGAAGTCCACATTGCGCCGCCACGGTACAAAGTTTGGCGCCATTTCTACCTGATATAACTCATCATCTTTGACCTGGCCGATTGCCGTGAATGCCTGCAATGGCTCACCATCCACAAAAGCCGTCTTCGGTGAATAAAATACTAGCCAGTCCCCCGCTGCTAGCCGCTTTAAACCGCTGGCCTTACCATGATTAGCTTGTGTAAAGCAGCCAGCAATCCCTCGCTGCAAATGATCCTTTGAAACAACGTTTATCCAATACCTCATATTTATATATCTGCAAGATTTTCGTAACGGCCGTCTTCATATGGTGGTTCGCAGATTTCAAAAAATATTAAGTCAGAAATAGATTCCCACTGCATAATGTCACCGACATTAACGATGACTGGATCATTCACCTCTTCCGTACCGAATTTAAACATCTGAGTAGTCCCATCCCCTCGAGTGACTACCAGTTTAGCTTCACCACTTACATAACCCTCAATGGTTTTTGTGCCGAGTAATATTCTCTGCAACGGTGTCTTACAGCCGCTTCTTACACGTACGATTGCAAGATCTTGTGTGGCATCATTTAAAAATTCGTAAACATCACACTCCACGCCCTCTTTGACGGTCATTGTCTCTACAAATGAAACTGGCCTCGATTGTCCATCCGAGTTAAATATCGTTAGTTTGTCATTCATACGATCATTGTATCATTGAGACTTTACGAACTGCCGTTTGTATTCGGTAATAGTCATATATGTGGTGGTATCTTCGACTTTATCGACAAAGAGGATGCCATTTAAATGATCAGTTTCATGTTGCAAGACCTGTGCCAGCAGACCCTCAAAATCGCGCTCATGGCGTTTCCCCTGTTCATCAAGCCAGCGGAGACGGATTTTTTGATACCGCGGTACCTGAGCATACGGAAAATTCTTAGTATCGCCAAAACTGATACAGCCTTCCCACATGGGTGTTTTACGGCCATAGGTTTTGATAAGTTCAGGGTTTATTACCACCATGTCAATGAACGGATTATGTGGCCGGCTGGGTGTTGGCTTAATGCCAATAACTGTCAGCGCCACACTATGACCAACCTGTGGCGCCGCCAAGCCAACGCCGTATTGCTTTTCTATCAGCGTTGTGCGAATAGCGGCAATAAGTTCTTGAATTTCGTCGCTACGAATTTCACTTGGCGTTAGCTGTCGGGCCGTGGCCCGCAAAATCGGATTACCAAATTGTGTCCGCCGCAGCTTTTTTATCATGCAGCTATTGTACGCCACCTTATCATGCTTACGAGCGATACTCCGGATTGGTAAAGTCGAATCGAGAGCCGGCTTCCCACGCTTTGCGTTGATTGCCATAAGCAGGGATGCCGCCATTGCCTTTGAGCATTTTTGCCAGATGCATGAGATTCCAGGTCATAAAAGTTGCGTTACGGTTAGTGAAGTCATTATCGAGCCCCTCCCGGCTGCCATCCTCACGCGTGTCGCCATAGCTGGGACCAGGGCCAGCTTCACCAATCCAGCCGGCATCGGCCTGCGGCGGAATAGTGTAGCCAATATGCTGTAGACTATAGAGAATATTGCTAGCACAATGCTTGATCCCATCTTCGTTACCAGTAATCAGGCAGCCGCCAACTTTACCATAAAACGCATACTGGCCAGCTTCATTGACCTCGCTTGAATTGGCATAGAGGCGCTCAATAATTTTCTTGGTCATGCTACTGTTATCACCCAGCCAAATCGGGCCAGCCAGCACCAAGATATCTGCCTCTTGGACTTTTTTGTATAGCTCCGGCCAGTCATCTCTTTCCCAGCCATGCTCCCGCATATCGGGCCATACGCCAATGGCAATATCAGGATGATCAATAGTTCGAATTACCTCTGTTTGAACGCCATGCTTTTGCATGATGTCGGTGCTAATTTTAATCAATAAATCAGTGTGGCTATCTTCTGGCGAGCGCGTCAGGGTTCCATTAAAGAACAATGCTTTGAGTCCGCTAAAATTCCAGTCACTCTCTGCCATCTCTGTTCCTTCCCTGTTATTGCCAGTAGTATCTCACGTCAGTAGGACTTACGTATGTGAAATTTAACACTTAGCCCTTTCGCATCCGGCGCCGTAGCACAATCAGTGCAATGATCAACCCAGTGTCGAGCAAGATGTATAGTGGATACGCCAGCTGCACGAAACCGAATGTCCGTAGCGAAGCAATTGAAATAGCCGATGAAATCACAAAAATAACGAATGTTCGCAGTGTTTCTTCATACGGTTTTAACCAAATATGACGATAGGTTGGTACGGCACCTATAAAATCACTGATGAAACACAACAGTATGGCTAATTCCGGACGACTCGTTATTTGCCACAGAATAATACCAGTAACAGCCAGCACTTGGCACAAAATATCTAGTTTCGTGTACCGCTTAAAGCCATAACGCAAACCAATGACTACAATGAAGAGGTTAGTAACCGCTAAAGCACCGGCAAAAATAGCCGTTTGTACTGCATCGTGTCCAGCCAGGGCCGCAACAGCCGTTACTCCACTTAAAATCCCCCACGTAAACCACGTCACTACGTTCGGTTTGGTCTTTCCACGCAATGTATCGACGATATATGGAATTGTCCCTGCCACGTAGACCAGCCCGGACAAAATCGCAAGGATATTTTTCATGCTTTTAGCATAGCAAAATGCACCATTTTTCGACATTTTTTGACCGAAGAAGCTACCCTAGGCGCTATATATGGACATGAAGCGAAACTCTTGACGCTACATAGCGTATGCGATATGCTGGTCTTTGTGTTTTTCCTTGTGGGATGGAGAAAACACAATTGCTACCTCTGTTATCCCTATATTTTACTCTAGTATTTCATCAATAAAATAACGCGGATAACCCTAGCCCGAGGTATGCAGGGAGGTATAAGTTTATGAAATTTGTCGCATTTATAGCGGCCCTGTTTGCGTGTGGCGTGATCAGCATTAGTAATAGTGCGAGCGCCTTGGCCAGTCCAACCACGCCAATTACATCGGCCGCAAATGTCACGACTATTAAGACTGACACGACGTCGGTGAGCGTGAAAGCAACTGAGCCCGCAACCGCTAAATCACCAGCAGCTCCAACCCCGACACAACCAGCTGCACCAGAACCTAAGATGGTGACCGTGAACCCTGGTGATAATCTGACACAAATCGCCAGCACCAATAACAGTACCGCTTTGCGTATGTTTTACGCCAACACCGATATTCAAGACCCCGATTTGATCTACCCAAATCAACAATTACGCGTACCGACTAATGATGAACAATTAACGCCGCGCGATGTACCGACTAACACCCAAATTACCACGGCTGATGTAAGTGCTGAGAATATGGCTGAAACTAGCAGTAGCTCAGCCGTCAATTACGATCCGGGTGATGGCAGCGTATGGGATCGAATTGCAGCCTGCGAATCAGGCGGCAACTGGGCGATCAATACCGGCAATGGGTACTATGGTGGCTTGCAATTTAGCTTAAGCACCTGGCAAGCCCACGGTGGCACTGGTTTACCTAGCGACGCCAGCCGTGAACAGCAAATTGCCGTTGCCCAAAGCGTTCAAGCTAGCCAAGGCTGGGGCGCATGGCCCGTATGCTCCGTGAAAGCCGGCGCCTAAGATACATTGACAAAAATGCCCTCAAAAAAGCACCGTCGTAATAATTTTATTTACGACGGTGCTCTAATTCAAAGCTGCTTACCAATGAATGGTCTTACCGCTATTCACTTCTAGCATCCCATGGTCATTGTTCCATTTACTGTCATCATAGATTGCAGTGAGGATGTGGTGAGCAACGTCAACTGGCTTATCAGTAGCGCCCTCCCCACCCATCTGTGTTTGCATCCAGCCGGGATCCATTAAGAGATACGACAAATTATCATATTGCTTGCTGAGCAACCGCACACTCAAGTTGAGAGATGCCTTACTCGCTCCATACACATAATGATAGGGTTCTGACGCCAAACTAATTGAGCCCATGCTACTGCTAACGGCAGCTAACCGCACCTTCTTACCAGCTGTCAGTAGTGCTTCCACGAGACTTAACTGTGCAAAAACGTTAGTATACAAGATAGTCGCAATGGCTTCTGGGCTGACATCTGAAACCGTCTCGTCTTCGCCATAAAGTGCTGCATTTAAAACAAATAGGATATTCTTGTCTGTAGCCGTTTCCAATAATAACTTCTGCAATTCTTGAACTGCCTGCGGAGAACTCAGGTCATACACTAATTCATTTGGCTGCCCGCTTGGACGACGATTTATGACAACTAAATCACGGTCTTCGACATAGAGTACTTTTTGTAGTTCAGCTCCAAGACCCTGTGTCGTACCCGTCAAGATTGTTGCCATGATGCCTCCGTTTTTATGCAGCCGCGCTGCCTACTTTTATAACATTACCTCATCCAATGTCTGCACCAGCGTGACAAATTGCGGCCAATCTACTCCCAGGCTGTGCATATTAAACGGTTCGCCACCATCCCTAGAAACAATTATAGCTTGAGCGCCGAGATTACGCGCGAAATCAGCATCAATGAATTGGTCGCCCACCACGCTTACCTTCGCCTCTCCCAGCCGGTCCGCAATCTCGCCCAATACCTCGGGCTTAGGTTTGCGATGCTGGCTTTCATCTCCACAAATAATGGTATCGATGTAGTTGCGCAGATCGGAGTTAGCCACAATACTGCGGGGACTTGCCCGTAACCTTCTTTCGTGAGCACGATTGGTCACAAGTATCTGCGTATACCCCCCTTCAGCAGCTCGCTTGGCTAAGCGGAGCGCATCAGGAAACAGATGTGGTCCAATGATATCGCACATATCATCTTGAACTGTCAAAAAATCACTAATAATGCGCTTGAGCTGTTGAGTCGGTGGATGGCCCAACATATTTGCAATGCTATCTTCGAGACTACCATGAAAATTTGCGCATAAAACTTCTTCTGATGGTATTGGCAGCTGGTAGTTGGGTAAAACCTTCGCGAGGCCCTCTTCTAACATCCCCAAGCTATTAAGCATGGTGCCGTCGAGGTCCCAAATCAGAAAGTTATCTGACAAAATATTCTACTCACCTATTATTAGAATGTAATTTTCTCAAGCAATGTACCAAGTTGTACCCGCTCTTGTTCTGTTGTGTCACGATGCCGAATAGTAACGGTGTCTTTGGTATCACCTTCCAACGTATCAAAATCGATAGTAACGCAGTATGGTACGCCGATTTCGTCCATTTTACGATAATTTTTACCGATGTTACCGGTGTCAACCCACATAACAGCGCCAAGCTCTTTCTTAAGCATGGCGTAGACTTCGCGTGCCCGGGCAACAAGTTCCGGCTTATTTTTTACCAGTGGTAGCACCGCCACTTTCACTGGTGCCAGATGGGCCGGCAGTGCCAAATAGATACGTTTTTCGCCATTCTGCTCGTCTTCGCGGTACGCGGCAGTTAACACCGCCATCAATGCACGCTCAACGCCAAACGAGGGTTCGATCACATGAGGCACAAAGGCCTCACCCCCTTCTTTTGGCCGGTAGTCCATCTTTTTGCCAGATGCACGCTCAATATTTTTAAGGTCAAAGTCTGTACGGTATGCCAAACCAAGCAATTCTTCGCGGCCAATCGGAAAATCAAACTCAAAGTCGATAGTGCGTTTGCTGTAATGAGCACGATCGGCCTCACTTACTTCTAATTCGTGCACAGAATCTTTCGGCAAGCCTAGCGCATCGCACCAGTCATGAACTTTCTTGATCCATTCTTCAAAAGCTTCTTCCCACTTATCAGGGTGCACAAAATACTCAATTTCCATCTGCTCGAATTCACGTGAGCGGAAAATAAAATCACGTGGACTAATCTCGTTGCGGAAGGCTTTTCCTTGCTGCGCAATACCAAATGGCAAGTCTGGATAAAAACTATCGACAACATTTTTGAAGTTCGTAAAAATGCCTTGGGCAGTCTCTGGGCGCAGATAGCTAACAGCTTCGGCGCCCATCTCCATAACCTCTCTTATACTTTCCTGGCTCGTTCTATCATGATCTGCATTATATTTATATGAGGTTCTGACCTCAGTAATATTATCACTTGTCGCACCCACCTTTGTTTTAAACATCATATTAAAAGCGGTTGCATCTTGCCATTCATTTGAGCCACACCGTTCGCATTTAATAGAGTGGGTCCTAAGATAAATTCTAGGAAATGTTCCCATATATGTATACGATAGTTTCTCGTCTTCATCGATGTGTTTTTTTAATTCTTTTAGGCTTTCATGTGCTGGAATTCTAGCTTCTCCAAAAATATCGACCAAGGCGGCAATATGATTAGACTTATAATCTGACCATTCCTCAGGTAAATCAATAAGAGCAAGTTTATCTTTTTGTGACTTAAAGTATGCTTTCGCTTCTTTTTTATATTCTTCTACATCTGTTATAAGTTTGTCTGCACGGAAACGAGATTTACAGTGATTGCATGCAATAAGTGGGTCATTAAACGTATCAACGTGGCCGCTGGCTTGCCAAACTTTTTGGTTCATGAGAATAGCGGCGTCGACACCGTACATGTTTTCGGCATCGTCAACAAACATCTTCCACCACAAGTTCATAATATTTTTCTTCAGCACGACACCAAGCGGGCCGTAATCCCACGTACCACTTAGGCCCCCATAGACATCACTGCCGGGATAAATAAATCCGCGGCGCTTGGCCAAGGAAACAATATCGTCGAGTTTTACATCGCTCATTGCCCTGCATTATACCTGGTTCCGGCCGCTGGGCCTAGGGTCATCAACGAAGTCAATTTACAGAGTCTAGCTTCGAGGCTGAATCCACTCGCCCATCATTTCACCATTCATCGACACAGCAGCGAATGGCGTGACTGCCACAGCCTCATGAAGATGCTCTATATCCGTAAGAGAAAGTGGTCGAACGGCATTTTCACCGTATCTATCGGCGATAGCACTAATTACCGCCGGATCTTCAGGGCTATAACCCAGTGTGCTTTGTGTAAATTGGTCGATGGTTGTGGTAGATATTGCCACAGGTGGCTCTTGAGACCGCAAAAAGACCGTTGCTCGCCGATTTGGAGCTATACCACGCAATTCAATTTGCAAAATCTTGTCTGCGGCATTAAGTAACGCAGCGATTTGAGTATCCGTGAGCCTAGCCCACTCTGGCACCCCAAGTGTTTCCGAGGCGGCCACCATAGCAGTGAGCGGTGAAACCGCCCTAATTAGTCCGAATGCGGGCCACCTTTGTAACAAAGATGCCCTGTGCAAACGAGCTGACTCAAATATTACGGCTCCAGGCTTAACACCTACCCTGCGGATAGCTTCGTTGTCAGCCGCCGATGGGGTTTCAGCTAACCGACGGCTGGCTGGACCAATTTGCCTACTAACAGCTTGTCGTGTCGTCCTAGAGAGTTGTCTCTGTAGCCGAATTTCTGCACCTACCATAATAATATATTATATAACTTATATATTAAATTGGCAATATCTGGGTCAATGATACAGTTGTTGCTCTAGGATTCGAATAATACGATTGCTATCTCGCGATAGGGCATTTGCATTACTGACCTTTGCCAACACTGCTGGTTGAGTACCGGCAAATAGTAAACGCAAAAACTTGATATCGTCGGCTGCGAACCCGCCGTCTGGGCGACTAATAAATGCGCTGTCATCGTAGCTAAATTCGTACTGTTGGTCGGACGTCAGCTTAGCGCCATCCGGTTCAGTCTGCAGGTTTGGCGTGTAGCCAGCGAGTCGCAATAATTGAGCCGCGAACCATAGTCTAATCAGTTCAACGTCAATATATTCGGTATCGAGCGCTGCGAACGCTTGATGTAAAAGCTCGAAATAATCGGCTTCCGGCTGATCTTCGGTCACTTTGTTGAGCTGTTTGATTAGCTCGTAGCCCAACATAGTGCGAGTGATGTCACGTACGATATTGCCATAATGCTGCTGCAGCCGACTTGATAGCAGCGTTCCCAGCTCACTTTTGCCTTGCATGTATGTCAGGCTACTCACACTGAATAATTCGATCCCCCCAGCTAGCTTGGATTTCACACGGCGTACCCCTTTAGCCATTAAGCGCAGCTTGCCGTGCTCGGGCGTTAACACCGTAATGATACGATCCGCTTCACCATAATCAGTACGGTTTAGGATAATAGCGGCCGTGACGAGCTGTTTCATGAAACAGAGACTATATTAGGGATGTCAGATAATAAAGGGTGCTCGTTAACGATACGGCAGATTTTAGTGAGTGAAGTTCGGGGCTTGTAGTGGTAAGCCACCACCCCAAGCTCGTGCTTGAGCAGCTCGGCACTACCGCTAAATTCGGCCGGTGGCACCTGCGTAAGCGCCACTACTGGAATTGATTGCCAATCGGAATAGGAGCGGAATTCGTACAAAAATTCGATACCACTATGGCTGACTAGTTGAAGTTCCAGCAGCACAATATCAGGTCTACGCTCATCAGCTGCCTGAATTGCCACTTGGGCCGTGGCCGCAACCATTACACTGTGGCCGGCCTGCTCTAGTGCCTGGCACTCACTGCGTGCCAATAATTTGTCTGGTTCAACCAATAAAATATGCATATTTATACCAGTTGAATCTGTTGATTTGGCCGCAGTACCGCGCCCAGACCGTACAGGCGGTGATGACGGGAAACTTTTAGCTCAGAATCCATCGCCTGTAATATGGCATCGGCGACAAAGACCCCCGCTCCGCTACCCGGTGAAAGCATCGATAACGGCTGGCGGGCGTGACCCTGAAGCTTTCGACCTTGGCGCAAAGCTTCGACTGTCAATTGCTCGGCATCACTATATAAACCGGCCACAATGCCATAGCGGCAGCGATGAGCTGCTAATTGCAAACGCGAGTGCCGAGCCTCCAAGCTCGGTAAAGCCTCAATTAGCGTATATCCCAAACTCACTAATGCCGATTGCAATCCACTGCGATTTGCCATTACTGGCCCAAACTTACCGTTCAATGACAGTTCTAATTCCACGCCGTAGAGCTTGGCCATAGCATCCAGCTGCTGACCCGTGTCGTACAGCACAGATGATACTGACACTGGTTCTAGCTGCAATTGATACTGCTCTTCGAGCGCCAAACGAGCGCCAAATAAATAATTATCTAATAAGCGAATTGCCGTGTCAGAAGTGGTTTGGATCTCATGTAGATCAGCTAGCACAGGGTTTGATTGGTCCGTGTGGTGGCGTTCCGCAAGTGCCATTAATTCAGCCCGATGACTAATCTGAAGGAATGGAGTTTTTAGCTGCTCAGCAATCGAGAGCAATACCTGCTCTGATAATATCGGTTGCTGCTGGCTCGGCCGTCTCATAACCCCTCGAAGTACCCTCTCGCTATGCTAACTATCATCAAGTATAGCACCTCAAGATGTCACAAGCCGGTCAATTTTACACTAGTCTAATTCGAGACTTACCTAAGGGGAGAATGTCAGGTTTGGCAGAATTGTATTGTTAAAATCATTTGTAAATTCATTAGCTTCAGTCCACACCATAACCGTCTTATCACGCAGCGGCAGCACCACCATGCTGCCTTGTTTATTCTGGGCAATTTCCCCGTCCAAACGAGTACCGACAATACTACTGACCTTTGGCAAACTGTAAGCCGACGAAGTAAGTTTTTTGGCCGTAATTGACACGCTGAATTTTTGCAGGACGGTACTGTAGCTCTGGTTTACCACTTGTACCCTTAGCGCAAACGAACTGTTCGGTGATTGCGTATCCG
>Ga0157369_10005261_pt1 | contig 15085 bp, 11 predicted proteins | sample C25metaG_FD_113461 | JGI IMG/M metagenome (GOLD analysis project Ga0157369, IMG submission 113461) | Corn rhizosphere microbial communities from Kellogg Biological Station, Michigan, USA - C2-5 metaG | ecosystem: Host-associated > Plants > Roots > Rhizosphere > Soil | place: USA: Michigan... | reverse complement strand
TTCACGATCGGCCGCAGCAAGCGGCAGAGGCATTGAAGAAGCGGTTCCCGAAGCTCGATGCGAAGGTCTTCGCGGCAGCTTTCGATGCACTACGCGAAATCAGCCCAAGCCCGCCGCTTGTGAACGAAAAGGGTTTGGAAAATGCAGAGCGGTTGAACGTCGAGAACGGTCTGCTCAAACCGGAAGAGAAGCTGAAATCGTTCGATGGAATTTTCACCAACGAATTCGCAAAGTGATCGTGGCAAAGCTTGAGAAATACGCTCGTCTAGTATGAGGTGCAGGGTGGCGGACCGCGCCGCCACCCTGACCTGGCCACTTAGCTCGGCTCTTGCGTGTGGGCTTCGAGGAACCACAGAGCTTTATCGAGCGCACGCGAATACGCCGTGAGGATATCGGCGGTATCGGCATCGCCGGCATCGTCGGACTCGTCGATCCCGGCGCGCACTGCATTGGCGGCCTTGCCATAGCGCTCGATCAGCGCCGCCAGATGATCTTTGATCTTGTAGATGTCGGTCGGATAGGCCTTGAGGCTGGTGGCCTTGTTCACCGCCTGCGTCGTGCCAAGCGCGGTGCCGCCGATCTGTACGATCCGTTCCGCCATCGTGTCGACATGGGTGTCGATCTCGCCGCGGAATCCGTCGATCATCTCATGGATGGCGATGAATTGCGGACCTTTGAGGTTCCAATGCGCCTGCTTGGTCAGCAACGCCAGATCGATACTGTCCGCCAGCAGCTGATTGAGCAAATCGATCACCGTCGTCTTGGTGTTCGATTTGAGGTCGTTTTGCGTCTTGAACAAAGCCATCTTGGGTTCTCCTCTTCTTGCTGTTGATCCGAAAAGATTAAGCGGCGATGCTGGCTTCGCCATCGAGCGTCGCGGCGATGGCATGCACCACCGAGGCGATACGCACGGCCTGCTGGATCGCCTCGCGCGTCACGCCAGCCTGGCGCAGCACCTGATCATGCGCATCGATGCATTTGCCGCAGCCATTGATGGCGGACACGGCCAGCGACCAGAGCTCGAAATCGGCTTTCTCGACCCCCGGATTGGCGATCACGTTCATCCGCAGCCTCGCCGGCATGGTTGCATAGTCCGGGTCGGATGCAAGATGGGTGAAGCGATAGTAGATGTTGTTCATCGCCATGATCGAGGCCGCCGCTTTCGCGGCGTTGAGCGCCGCGGGTGAGAGTACCGCCTGGGCATCGCCGACCACCGCCGCGCTGAGCGCCGAATTGCGCGCCGCCAGCGCCGTCGCAACCAGCGTGCCCCAGCGTTGCTGCTCGGTCAGGGTGCCATCATTGAGCAAAGCCGAAAGATTGAGCTTTAGATCCTTGGCGTAATCGGGGATCAGCTCGCGAATTTTGTCCAAAGCCATTGTTCTATCCTTTGCGAAGAGCAGTCGGCGGGCGTGACGCCCGCCGCCGCGCTAGTTCTTTAAGCCGCCTGCAGCGTCTGTTGGCCCATCTGCCAGTTGCAGGGGCAGAGCTCATCGGTCTGCAGGGCATCGAGCACACGCATGACCTCTTGCGGATTACGGCCAACATCCATGTCGTTGACCGACACGAAGCGGATGATACCTTGCGGATCGACGATGAAGGTCGCGCGCTTGGCGACGCCTGCTTCCTGATCGAGGATGCCGAGGGCGGTGCTCAGCTCGCGCTTGATATCGGCAAGCCAGGGAAACGTGACCTTGCCCAGATCCTCGCGCGATTGGCGCCAGGCAAGATGGACATATTCGCTATCGATCGACAGGCCCAGCAGCTCGGCATCGCGGTCCTTGAGCTCGCCGGCGATGGCATTGAAGCCGACGATTTCGGTCGGGCAAACGAAAGTGAAGTCCTTCGGCCAGGCAAAGACGACCCGCCATTTGCCGGCATGGCTGTGATTATCGATGGTAGTGAAAGCCTTGGCCGGGTCGGTTCCATTGACCGCAGTCAGGGAGAATTCGGGGAATTTGTCGCCCACAGTCAGCATAATGTTTCGTCTCCATAACGATGTGTCGTGTCATGAAGATGGCAGCTACCTTGTAATCGTTCTAATTGATTATTAGATTATTTTTGATCGGAAAAATCGATGATAGCCCTCCCCAGCCTCCAGCAACTGCGCTTCTTCCTCGCGGTGGCCGAACAGCACCATTTCGGCCGCGCCGCCGTTTCCTGCGGCGTCACGCAATCGACCTTGAGCACCGGCATCCAGGAACTCGAAGGGCGGCTTGGCGTCGCCCTGATCGAGCGCAGCCGGCGCGGCGTCGTGCTGACCGCGATTGGCGAGGCGGTGCTGGAGCGCGCCCGGCGGCTCTTGGCTGACGCCGAGGACCTCGCGGCGCTGGCGCAAAGCGGCCGCGAGCCGCTGACCCAACCGCTGCGCCTCGGCGTCATCCCGACGATCGGGCCTTATCTCGTGCCGGCGATCATGCGCGGCCTCGGCAAGACCTTCCCGAAGCTTCAGCTTTATCTACGCGAGGAGCAGACAGCGCCGCTGCTGGCGCAGCTCGCCGACGGCAAGCTCGATCTCGTGCTTCTTGCCCTGCCCTATGCAACGGAAGAATTCGAGACCATGCCTCTCGGCACTGATCAGATCGAGGCGGTGCTGCCGAAGGATCACCCGCTCGCCAAGCGCAAGACGATCCCGGCCGACATGCTGGCCGAGGAAAAGCTGCTGCTGATGGAAGACGGACATTGCCTCCGCAGCCACGCGCTCGAAGCCTGCCGCTTCACCGGCGCCGGCCGGAACGAGAATCTGCAAGGCACCAGCCTGCGTACGGTCGTGCAGATGGCGGCAGGCGGTCTCGGCGTGACCTTGGTGCCGCGTTTGGCTCTGGCACAGGAGCTGGCGGCCGACGGCAATCTCGTCGCCCGCCCGCTCGACAAGGATGCGCCACCGCGCGTCATCGCCCTCGCCTGGCGGCGCGGCGCCGCGCGGCGCGACGAATTCCGCCGCTTCGGCGCTTACGTCAAAGACGTGCTGGCGAAGAGCGCGGCCTAAAGCCTATTCTCGGCCCGGCAGCGGCACGACATAACGCTTGTCGATGACCTGAGCGGGGTCGACCTTGCCCTTCATCTGACCTTGCTCGGTGAACCATTCGATCTGATGCCGCACATCCTTGGCATCGAGCCGCAGCTGCGCATCGAGCCACGGGATCGCGGTGCCGATCGTGTCCACCTTCTGCTTGGTGTATTTCGCCAGGATCGCGATGATCGCCTGAGCGGTCGGGCCGTCGCGGCGATGCTCCTGATCGTCGGCGAAAGCGTCGTGATAATCCTTGGCGCCGCGCTTGAAGGCGCGCAGGAAGCGCTCGACCGTGTCGTGCTTCCCGTCCGCGATCTTGGTCGAGGTGAAAGCGGTATTGGCTTGATCGAATGGCACTTCGTCGCCGACCCAGCCGAGCAGATGCGCATCGTTTTTCGAGAGCAGCGCCATCGTCGGCGTCACCGGGAAGACGGCGAGATCGACCTGACCGCCGGCCAAGGCCGAGCTCACATTGGTATTGGTCTGCAACGCGGCGATATGGATGTCTTTCAGCGGGATTTTGTACTTCTCGGCGGCGAGGCCGAGATCGTAATGGAGCTGCGAGCCGAACTGCGTCACCGCCACGGTCTTGCCGGCAAGCTGCTTCAGCGACGTGAAGCCCGCAGCATAGGCGCGGTTCGAGGCGATATAGGCGGCATTCTTGAAGCCGGGCATCTCGCGATTGCCGCCGGCGATGATCTTGAGCACGCCCTGGCCGGCGAGGCTGTAGAACGCGGCTGCCATGCCGGTGCAGCCGAAATCGACATCGCCCGAAGCCGCCGCGACAGAGATGGGCTGCGCCGCGTCGAAAAAGACGATCTTCGCGTCGAGCCCTTCATCGCGGAAATAGCCGCGCTCGTCGGCGACGAAAATCGGTCCGACCGCGAGGGTCTGCACCACGCCGACCTTGATCGGTATTAGATCGGCCGCCTGCGCCGATGCGGTGACGGTCAGCAACAGACCGCCGATAATTCCCGCCAGGGTTTTCATGAAACCTCCCCGATGTCTTTATCCTGTTACGCGATCATAGAGAATGTCATTACGAGCGTCCCTCGACAAGCTCAGGATGAGGGCGAAGCAATCCAGGTTTTCTCGAATCTCTGGATTGCTTCGTCGCTACGCTCTTCGCATTGGCGGTGGTTAGGACATTTTAGAGAGCAAGCTCGCGGTGCAAGACTTCGACACCGTCATCGGTGCCAATGACAGCCGCGGAGGCAAGGCCGCAGAATAACCCAGTCGCGACGACGCCGAAAAGCGAGCGGAGACTGAGATCGAGCTCGGTCGGATCGGGGATCGCGCCAAAGCCGCAATCGGCGATGTAATTGCCGTTATCGGTGATGAAGGGCTTGCTCTCGACGTAGCGCAGCCGCGGCGTCGCGCCCATCGCTTTCAGCCGGTCGAGCGTCAGCTCCCAGCCGAAACGGATAATCTCCACCGGCAGCGGCGTCGCACGGCCAAGCTTGTCGACAAGCTTCGATTCATCAGCGACCACAATCATCCGCTCGCTGGCGAGGGCGACCATTTTCTCGCGCAGCAGTGCGCCACCCAATCCTTTGACAAGATCGAGCGCCCCGCGCGCGATCTGATCGGCGCCGTCGATGTTGAGGTCGAGCCGGCGGTGCGTGGCAAAATCGGTCAGCGGAATCCCGAGGCGCTTGGCTTCCTCGGCCGTGTGCTCGGAACTCGGCACGCCGGCGACCTTGAGGCCGCTCTTGATGCGCGCCGCAAGCGCTTCGAGCACGAAGCTCATCGTCGTGCCGCTGCCGAGGCCGAGCACCATGCCGCTTTTCACTTCCTCGACCGCACGCGCCGCCGCACGCGCTTTTTGTTCATCGCGCTCGCTCATTTCTTCGACCGTGCCTTCGCAGCTTCGATCGCACGCCACACCGTGTTCGGCATCGCTGGCAGCGGAATATCGGTGACGCCGAGCGACGCCAGCGCATCGACGATGGCGTTGACCACGGCAGCCGGCGCCGGGGTCGTCGCCCCCTCGCCCGCCGATTTGATGCCGAGCGGATTGGTCGGCGAGAGAATTTCGAGGATCTCGGTATCGATCGATGGCACATCGTCGGCATGCGGCATGCCGTATTCCATGAACGAGCCGGCAAGCGACTGCCCGGTCTTCGGATCGCGCGTGCATTCCTCGGACAATGCCTCGCCGACGCCATGCGCGATCGCGCCATGGCACTGCCCTTCGACGATCAGCGGATTGATCGCGCGCCCGACATCGTCGACGCTGGTATAGCGCTTGATCTGCACACTGCCGGTCGCCGGATCGACCTCGATCTCGCAGATCGCCGTGCCGTTGGGAAAGACTGGCTGATGCATCTCGTTATCGGCGCGCGAGGCGAGTTGCTCGCCGCGCTGTGCGGCTTCCTTGGCGAGATCGAAGAGATCGAGCGTGCGATTGGCCGAGGGCGCGCGGAAATGTCCGTCTTCGAAGCGGATTTGCTCCGGCACGGTATCGAGTATGGTCGCGGCAATACGCTTGCCGTGCTCGATCAGCGCAGCACCAGCCATGGTCATGACGACAGCGGCATGACGCATCGAGCGGCCGGAATGTGAGCCGCCGCCTTCGCTGACCACATCCGTGTCGCCCATCACGACGTCGACGCGCTCGACCGCCACGCCGAGCAGATCGGCGATCACCTGCGAGAAGCTCGTCTCTTGTCCCTGCCCGCTCGGTTGCGTGCCGATGACAAGCTGCACTCGGCCTTCCGGCAACACCTTCAGCTCGGCGCGCTCACGCGGCGAGCCGGTCGAGGATTCGACGTAATTCGCAAGGCCGAGGCCGAGGCAGCGTCCGCGCGCAGCGGCCGCCTCGCGTCGCGCCGGGAAGCCGGCCCAGTCGGCCATGCGCAGCGCGTCGTTCATCGCGCGTTCGTATTCGCCGCTGTCATAGGTTGTGCCGACCGCGTTCGTGTACGGCATCTGCTCCTTGCGGATGAGATTCTTGCGCCGCAGCTCGATGCGGTCGATGCCGAGTTCGCGGGCCGCTTTGTCCACCAGCCGCTCGAGCGCGAAATTCACTTCCGGCCGGCCGGAGCTGCGCATCGTCGTCGTCGGCACGGTATTCGTGAACACCGCCTGCGCATGGAGATGCGCGGCGGGAATGTCGTAAGAGCCGGTGATCAGACCGCAGCCCTTGGCAAGCGGCGACAAGGTCACGCAATGCGCGCCGACATTGCTGATATTGGTCGCGCGCAAAGCCAGGAATTTGCCCTCGCCGCTCACCGCGAGATCGAGCCGTGTGGCGAGGTCGCGCCCCTCATAGGCGGTGATCATCTCTTCCGAGCGCGTCGCCGTGTATTTGACCGGCCGGCCGAGCTTTCTCGCCGCCCAAAGCAGCAAGCCAAACTCGACATAAGGCCGGTTACGCGCGCCGAAGCTGCCGCCGACGTCATTGGAGACGAGACGCAGCTTCTCGAGCGGGATGCCGAGCACAGCGGCATATTGCCGGCGCTGGCGGATCACGCCCGGCCCGCCCGAGGTGAAGTGCAGCGTGTAGCGATCGCCCGCCTTATCGTATTCGGCGAGGCCCGAGCGCAGCTCCATCGGCATTGGGGACGCGCGCGGCACATGGATTTGCTCGCTGAAGACATGCGCCGCTTTCGCGAACGCCGCATCGGTCGCGGCGGCGTCGCCGAAATGCGTATCGACGAGGAGATTGTGTGGTGCTTGTTCGTAAAGTTGCGGCGCGCCCGGCGCGAGCGCCGTTTCGGCGTCGATGGCGAAAGGCAGCGGCTCATAATCGACGAGTACCGCCTCCGCCGAGTCCCAAGCCTGGGCTTGCGTCTCGGCGACAACCATCGCCACCGCCTCGCCGACATGGCGCGCGCGCTTCACCGCCAGCAGCTCATGCGGGCCGATGAAGACGGTCCTTGCGGGGCCGCCATCCGGCGCGGTGAGCTTCATGTCGAATTTCGTCGACGGCACCGGATCGTGCGGAATGGGCTTCAGCCCATCGGCACGGCAATCGGCGCCGGTGAAGATGCCGAGCACGCCGGGCATGGCGCGCGCCGCATCGATATCGATGCGATCGATGCGCGCATGCGGGTGCGGCGAGCGCACGAAGGCCGCGAAGACCTGGCCCGCAACATTGAAATCGTCGGCATAGCGGCCATGACCGGTCAGCAGCCGGAAATCCTCTTTCCGCGGCAGCGGTTTGCCGCTGTGACGCAGCGTGAAGCCTTCGAGCGTATCCATCAGCCTTCTTTCACTTGCTTCTCGTATCCCGACTGTTCATGGCCCAGCAACGCATAAAAGATCACGACTGTAAGGCCGCCCGAGATCACCGGTTGCTGTACCAGCAGCCGCAGCCAGAGCGGCATCTGGTTCAGCACATCGGGCGGGATGAACAGGCCGCCAATCCCGACCATGATCGCGAGCCCGGCGGCGATGAACGCGCGGTCGTCCCAATTCACGCGGCCCAGCATCTGCACGCCCTGCATGAACACGATCCCGAACAGCAGCGTCGCCGAAGCCGACAACACCGGCGTCGGCACCACGACCAGCAGCATATCGAATTTGACGCAGCCGCCCAGGACGATCAGCAGGATGCCGGCCGTCATCGTCGCGTAGCGCGAGCCGACGCGGGTGGTTCGCATCAGGCCGATATTGTCGGGATAGACGATGGTGCTGAAGCCGCCGACGATGCCGACAAGGATCGTGCCGAGCCCGACACCGAGCACGCCTTCGGAAGCGCGCCCCGGGGTGAGCTTCTCGCCGCCCCAATCGGCGACGAGCTGGTACATCGCCATCGAGCCCATGCCGGCGGCGATCAGCACCAAAAGGAAGATCGCGACGAGGTCCCAATGAACACCGAACCCAAAGGGAAAGAGTCGCGGCGTCACCAGCAGCGGCGCACTCGCGACCTGGGCGAAGGACACCGGACGGAAGAGCGCATAGACCACCGAGCCGGCTGCCAGCGCGAAGAGCACGGCGCCGCGGCGCCAGATCTTGCCGCCCCAGACGGTCACCGCGATCAGCACGGCGACCGCGAGCGTGCCGGCGCCGAGATTGACCCAGCCGAAGCCGGGGCTCGAGGGCTGACCGATCCAGGCCGGCAAGGCGACATTGGCGATCTGAACGATGGTCAGGATGACGATCATGCCGGAGATGATCGGCGCGCGCAGGTAGCCGGCAAAGAGTCCCGCAATGCTGAAGCCGCGGATCGGCACGGTGAGCACGCACCAGATCAACGCCGCGACGGCGAGCGAGCCGTAGGCCGCGCCAAGCCCGCCGCTTTGCAGATGCCCGACCGCCATCAGCGCCGCGAAATTCCCGGCATAGGGTCCCTGGATGATCGGCAGACGCAGCAGCAATACCGATTGCAGGATGGTGATGATCCCGCAGGTGGCGAAGCTCATGCCGTAGAGATAGGCGATCTGCTCCGGACTGAGATTGAAGGCGCGGCCAAGCAGTCCAGGAAAGACGAACATCCCGGTCATGCCGAAGACATTCTGTAGGCCGAGGATAAGTGCTTGCCCGAGCGGCAACCGCTCGTTGAAGCCGATGTCAAAGATTGCCGGTGCCGTGCCGCTCTGAAGTTTCTTCGGGCTCGGGTCGACAGGCTGTCGGGAAGAAATTGCCATAAGGTCACCTCGAGCCTTCTTTTACGTCTTGGCTGGCGGCCCTTCCATTCCTCAACCCGCACTTCCGGGCGCGGTTTCGTTTTACCTCGCGAAAACGGGGTAAGATTCTTGTTGTTCTCTTTTTGTTCTTTTGCTAAAAAGACGGCCGCACATGGGAGAGGAAACATGTCTCGTCCGTTGGACCGGCAAACCGCTGCACTTCTACTCGTCGGCTGGCTCGTCGCTCTGGTTACGACCCTTACCTGAGCCTTACAGCTTCTCCACGATTCTGATGCGGCCTTTGCGGGGCAATGGCCTCGCGTTAAGGTCGCGTCATGAAGCTGCTCGTTATTGAAGATGACCGCGAAGCCGCGGCCTATATTTCCAAGGGTCTCGTCGAGAGCGGCTATGTCGTCGATGTCGCTCATGAGGGCCGCGACGGACTCTTCATGGCGAGCTCAGGAAGTTACGACGCGCTGGTCATCGACCGCATGCTGCCGGCTATGGACGGGCTTGCGGTCATCGCCGCGCTGCGGGCCGCCGAAATCCGCGTCCCGGTCCTGATCCTCAGCGCGCTCGGCGCGGTCGACGATCGCGTCAAAGGGCTGCGCGCAGGCGGCGACGACTATCTGGTCAAGCCTTTTGCCTTTGCCGAGTTGCTGGCGCGGCTCGAGGCTCTGCTCCGCCGCGGCAGCGGCGCGCCGACGATGACCAAGCTGCATGTCGGCGATCTCGAAATGGATCTGCTGGCGCGCAACGTGCATCGCGGTGTACAGGAAATCGATCTCCTGCCGCGCGAGTTTCGCCTCCTCGAATTCCTGATGCGCCATGTCGGCCAGGTCGTGACCCGCACCATGCTGCTCGAGAATGTGTGGGATTATCACTTCGACCCGCAGACCAACGTCATCGACGTCCATATCAGCCGGCTGCGCCAGAAGATCGATAAGGGCTTCGCCAAGCCACTGCTGCATACCGTGCGCGGCGCGGGCTATCGCCTCAGCGCCGACTAGCCGTGACCGGCCTTATCAACACCAGCGCCTTTCGCCTCGCGGCGATCTACTTCACGCTGTTCGCGACCTCGGTGCTGGCGCTGCTGACCTTCATCTATTTCTCGACCGCCGATTTCGTCGAATCCCAGGCCGAGGAAACCATCGATGCCGAGATCCGCGGCCTCGCCGAGCAATATCGCGAGCATGGCCTCGCCGGCCTGGTCGAGGTCATCGATCAGCGCATCGCCGCGGCGCAGCGCACGCAGACCCACGTCGACGATACGATCTATCTCATCACCGACCCGCTCCTGCACAAGCTCGCCGGCAATCTCGAGACCTGGCCGCAGACCGTCGAGCGCGGCAGCGGCTGGGTAAGCTTTCCGGTGACCGAGAAAGTCGGCGGCGTGAACGAGATCGACAATGCCCGCGCCTCGGTCATCGTGCTGCCCGGCAATTTCCATCTCCTCGTCGGCCGCAATCTGCGCGACGCGCGGCTGTTCCGTCTGCGCATCACCAACACTATGGGCTGGGCGGCCCTCATCACCCTGGGCCTCGGCGTCATCGGCGGGCTGCTGATGACGCGCAACATGCTGCGCAAGGTCGATGCGGTGAACCGCACGTCGACGCACATCATCCATGGCGATCTGAGCCAGCGCGTGCCGGTCTCCGGCACCGGTGACGAATTCGACCAGCTCGCGCAAAATCTCAACGCCATGCTCGACCAGATCGAGCGGCTGATGGCCGGGATGCGTCAGGTAACCGACAATATCGCGCATGATCTGCGCACGCCGCTCTCGCGGCTGCGAGCGCGGCTCGAAGTCACGCTGATCGAGAAGCCGGATCAGGCACGCTACGCCGATGTGCTGCGCGAGACGATCAATGAAGCCGACCATCTGCTTAGCACTTTCAACGCGCTTTTGAGCATCGCCGAGGCCGAAGCCGGATCGCGCCGCGACAGTTTCGAGGCCATCGATCTGTCCGAGATCGCGCGCGACGTCGCCGAGCTTTACGAGCCGGTCGCCGATGAAAGCGGGCTCGGTTTCGAGACCAAGATCGCCGACCGGATCATGGTGCGCGGCGACCGCCATTTGCTCTCGCAAGCGATCGCCAATCTGCTCGACAACGCGCTCAAATACACGCCACAAGGCAAAGTTGCGCTCAGTGTCGAGACGCGCGCGGGAAAAGCGCATATCGAGGTCAGCGATACCGGACCCGGCGTGCCGCCCGATCGGCGCAGCTCTGTATTCGATCGTTTCGTGCGGCTCGAGGGCAGCCGCAGCACGCCCGGCAACGGGCTCGGCCTCAGCCTCGTTCGCGCCGTCGCCAAGCTGCATGAAGGCACGATCTGGCTCGAGGACAGCGCCCCCGGCGCCGAGAATCCCGGTCTCAAAGTGGTTATCGAATTGCCGCTTGCCGCGGCCGGCTCGACCTCAGAACCCGACCACGAACTGGCGCGACTCCTTCCGGCTCCCAGCCCGGCCCTCGCGGTCACCGCTGATCCGCCGCGCAACCTCGGCGAGGCTTGATCGCAACTGCTCGCGACTGAGGCCGGCGCTCGCGGCGACCGGGCCCATGATCTCGTCGCTGAGCAATTCTTCGAGAGATGCTTCGCCTGTCAGCCACCAATGCGGCATCGGCCCCTCCTAACCTCCGTTTGTCTAACCCTAAGGGTGGAAGGTGGCCCTTTTATGGCGCAGGCCGAAGATTTTGTTCGTTTCGACGAAACTATTAACAGAATATTCAAAACCATTATTAACAAAACGTTACGGCGGGGCGCCGCAGCATGTATTCGCGTATGCGGCTCACGTCTGGTTGTAATTCATTCACCATTTTTCACTACAAAAAATCAGACTTTTGCCGAAAAGCGGCGAGGGCCGCATTTGCTTTTGAGGGTGTCCGATGGACGGCGACCGCAACATGATGACGATGGCGAGCCTCAAGGATTGGGTGGTCGAGGCCATGCGCCAGAACCGCTTCACCGAGGCCGAGAAAACCTTGCGCGGGGCGCTCGAAGCGCCGGCGCAGAGCGCCGATCTCCGCTTCCTGCTCGGCACGGTGCTCGCCGCATCGGGCAAGCTCGATGAAGCGATCCAGTATCTCGAAGAGGTGCGCAAGATCGCGCCCGACAATGTCAGCCTTCTCAACAATCTCGGTAACGTACTGCGCCTCAAAGGCCGCGCCGAGGAAGCGGTGACGCATCTGCGTCATGCGCTGACGATCCAACCCGATTCACCCGACGCGCTGATCAATCTCGGCCTTTCGCTTCTGATGCTCGGCCGCTCCGATCAGGCCGTACAATGCGGGCGTTTGGCATTGCGGCTTCGCCAGCAAGACCCCGAGGCCCTGTTCATGCTGGCGAGCGCGCTCAGCGAAGAGGGCCGCCACGACGAAGCGACGCATTGTTTCGAGCAGGTGCTCAATCTCCGCCCCGGTCATCCCGCCGCGCTCAACGGCCTCTCGCTGGTGAAGCGCGAGCAAGGCAAGATCGCGGAATCCATCGCTGCACTGCAAACTGCGATCGCGGCCGCGCCGGAAGATCCGACGCTGCATACCAATCTCGGTCTCTGCCTGATGGAACAAGGCGATCTCGCCGGCGGCGCCGCCGAATACGAATGGCGTCTGCGCCGCCCGGGCACTGCGCGCCTCAACGCGCCGCTCTGGGACGGCAAGCCGCTCGCCGGCCGCACGCTGCTTCTCTGGGCCGATAGCGGCTTCGGCGATGCCATCCAGATGCTGCGTTTCGCGCAGCACCTTCACAGCTCGGCCGCGCGCATCGTCCTCGCCTGCCCCGCGCCGCTGGCGAAGCTCGCCGCGACCGCGCCCGGCATCGATCACGTCGTGCCGAATGGCGAGCCGACGCCGCCGGTGCATGCCTATCTGCCGATGGCGAGCCTACTTCATCGCCTCAACATTACCCCCGCGACCATCCCCGCGATGGGCGCCTATCTCTCGGTCGATGCCGCGCGCGCCGCCGCGCTGAAGCCGATGTTCGCCGGCCATGGCTTCAAGGTCGGCCTCGTTTGGAACAGCAGCCAGAAAGAGCGCCGCCGCTCGGTGCCGCTCGCCGCGCTCGCGCCGTTGCTGCAAGTGCCGGGCGTGCGCTTCTTCAACCTCGATCAGGCCGGCGCTGCCGATATCGCGACAAGCCCCTTCGCCGGCCGCATGGTCGATGTCTCGGGCAAGCTCACCGATCTCGCCGATATGGCGGCGGCGATCAGCCAGCTCGATCTCGTCATCACCGCCGACAGCGTCGCCGCGCATATCGCCGGTGCGCTCGGCCGCTCGGCCTGGGTCATGCTCTCGGCGGTTTGCGAATGGCGCTGGTCGCATGATCGCAGCGACAGCCCGTGGTATTCGAGCCTGCTGCTCTTCCGCCAGGCACAAGGCGAAAGCTGGGAGCGCGTTGCCGAGCAGATCGCCGGCGCGCTCGCCGTCTTCGGCAATTCGAGCTCGATCGCGACCACCATCCCGGTCGCGCCCGAGCCCGTGGCACCGAGCGCCGGTACGCCCTTCCTTCTCGCCCTCAAGCAATACCGCGCTGTCGGTGCGATGGAACAGCTCACCTCGGCGCTGGCGCTGCAGCCGCACAGCCCCGACCTGCTTTTCCGCCTCGGCGCGATCTTCGCCGAGGCCGGCCGGCCCGAGGCACAGGATTATTTCCTCCGCCTCCGTCGCCTCGCTTTCGATCCGGCGCATATCGTCAGCCTCGACGGTCTCAATCAGAATGGCGATGAGCTCAAGATCGCGCTCGCCTGGGACGGCCATGACGCCGCGCTCGACGCGCTGCTCGACGTGCCCGGCCTCTCCTTCTTCTCGCTGACGCCGCGCCCCACGAGCGATCACATCAACGATCTCTCGGGCGAGCTCACCGATTTCTATCACTGGGCCGCCGCGCTGCGGCAGCTCGACCTCGTGATCACCACCGATATCGGCATCGCGCATCTCGCGACCGCGCTCGACCGGCCGGTTTGGCTGTTCCTACCGCCCGATGCCGAGGCCGGCTGGCTCACCCGCGTCTCGACCATGCCGAGCTACACGCAGCTCCGCGTGTTCTGGCCGGAGCAGAGCGGCGACGAGCAATCCGTCGTCTATCGCCTCATGGGCGAAGTGGCGCAGCGCGCGCTCATCGGCGATCGCGATCATCGCGCCGAGACGCTCAACAATCTCGGCGTGCTCTTTAAGCGCTTCGGCTATCTCGAGGAAGCCATCACCTGCTATCGCCGCGCCCTTGCAAAGCGCGCGGATTATCCGCTGGCCTATAGCAATCTCGGCACGGCGCTGCTCGATCAGGGCAATATCGAGGAAGCGATCGGCTGCCTCGTCAAATCGGTCGAGTTGAAGCCCGGTTCGGCCGACGGCCACAACAACCTCGCGGTCGCGCTCGATGCGGCCGGCATCACCGATCAGGCCGTACTGCATTATCGCCACGCGCTGTCGCTGAAAGCCGACCATCCGCAAGCGCTCGCCAACCTCGGCAATCTCGAGCGGCTGGCCGGCCGGCTCGACGAGGCCGAGAAGCTCGAGCGCCACGCGCTCGAAGTGAAGCCCAACTATCCCGAGGCGCTCACCTATCTCGGCACGACCTTGCGGCTCAAAGGCGATACCGATGGCGGCATCGAATGCTTCCGCCGCTCGATCGCGACGCGCAGCGATTATCCGGCCGCGCATATGGGCCTCGCCATGGCGCTCATGGCGAAAGGCGATCTGCGCGGCGGCAGCAGCGAATTCGAATGGCGCTGGCATGGCTGGCGCGGCGCCAAGCTGCCGAGCTTCAACGCCCCGATGTGGGATGGCCAGGTGCTCGGCGACAAGACGCTGCTGCTTTGGTCCGAGCAAGGCCTCGCGGAGACGATCCAGTTCATCCGCTTCGCGCCGCTGCTCAAAGGCTTCGCGAGCCGCATCATCCTCGCCTGCCAGCCCGCGCTGGTGCGCCTGATGACGACGGCGCCCGGCATCGACGGCGTCGTCCCGCTCGGCGAGCAGTTGCCGCATTTCGATGCGCATCTGCCGCTGATGAGCGCGATGCACCAGCTCGGGACCACCCTCGCCTCGATCCCTTCGCACCTGCCTTATCTCGCGACGGATTCCGCGCGGGTCGACGCGCTGAGCGGTTTGATCACCGGCGACGCGATCCGCATCGGCCTCTCCTGGGGCTCGGATTCGGACTCGACCGATGGCAGCGAGCGCTCGATCCGCCTCGACGCGCTGCGCCAGATCCTCGCGATCCGCAATGTCGGCTTCTACAGCCTGCAGCGCGGCGCGGCTGCGGCGGAGCTCGCGAACAGCGCCTTTGCCGACCGCATCATCGATGTCACGCCGCATCTCGCCGACGCGGCCGATGCAGCGGCGGCGATCAGCCTGATGGATCTCGTCATCTCGGTCGACGGCACGGTGGCACATCTCGCCGGCGCGCTCGACAAGAACACCTGGCTGTTGCTGCCGCATTGCGCGGATTGGCGCTGGCTCGAGAAGCGCAGCGACACGCCGTGGTACCGCTCGACCTTGCTGTTCCG
>Ga0157369_10005260_pt1 | contig 15085 bp, 13 predicted proteins | sample C25metaG_FD_113461 | JGI IMG/M metagenome (GOLD analysis project Ga0157369, IMG submission 113461) | Corn rhizosphere microbial communities from Kellogg Biological Station, Michigan, USA - C2-5 metaG | ecosystem: Host-associated > Plants > Roots > Rhizosphere > Soil | place: USA: Michigan... | reverse complement strand
CCTGTCGCGTCAACTCGTCTCGTTCTTCTGAGGTCAGTTTCAGCAACTCCCGATAGCGTCGCACATTCTAGAGACGACGCAAACATCGGAATGGTTACGATCTAATTGGGACAGTCCACTAGATGCATACAATAGTTCAATCTGTACGCGTCTTTGCTCATTGCCAGACGAAAGTGGCATTCAATATGCCGGCCGCTGGCAAGGGAAGGGAAGCCTCGCCTTCACACCCACTCGTAAGCTTCCTTTACCTTCCACGCCAACTACGGCCGCGGTATCAACAGCGTCGACGCACGCGGCGTCGTCGAAATGCCCGATCAGCCGCGCCTCGCGACAACGGATTTCTATCAACTCGGCGCATCCGCGAATTGGCGCCGCTTCTCTTTTTCCGCTGATACGTTTCTGATCGATCATTCGAACGAACTGGTCTACATACCCGACGATGGCAGCTTCGAATTCAAAGGCCCGAGTCGCGCCGATGGCTACGAAGCCAAATCCTCCATCGATCTCACCAGCCATCTCTCGCTAAACGGTGGTTTCACCAAAATCGGCAACGCCTTCTTCCGCGGCGGCGACCATCGCGTCTATGTCGATAGCGCTCCCCACTTCGTCGCGAACGCCGGCCTCACCCTCGCTGGTTACCACGGCTGGAGTGGCTCGTTTCGGATGCGCGCCATTAATCACTACCGCCTCGATGGCGATGATCCGTCTATCGTCGCCTCTGGCCTCACCGTCTTCGACGCCGGCGTTTCGAAACAGCTCAACCACGCCGTCGAGCTGAATCTCAGCCTCGACAATCTCTTAAATCGCGATTACTACGAGACCCAAAACTACTTCGAGTCGCGCGTCACGCCCGATGCTCCTGTAATCGCCCGCATCCACGCCACGCCTGCATATCCGGTGACGGTAATCGCCGGCATCACACTCCACTTCGGCGCAAAGTAAAACACACAAAATCCCGACTCTGCTATTGATAAGGAGACCGCAAGGAGAGATTTGCGTGCGATGGTCGTGGAAGATCGGAAGAATTGCTGGAATAGATCTCTACGTTCACGCAACCTTCTTCTTCCTTATCCTCTGGGTCGTCTCTCTGCACGCTTTCCAGGGGCGTGGTCTCGAAGGCGTCGTCAGTGGCGTCACCTTCATCCTCGCTCTCTTCGCCTGCGTTATCCTGCATGAATTCGGCCACGCTCTCACCGCCCGTCGCTTCGGAATCCCGACCAAAGACATCACACTTCTGCCCATAGGCGGCGTCTCTCGCTTCGAGCGCATGCCCGATAAACCATGGCAGGAATTCTGGGTCGCCATCGCTGGCCCGCTTACAAGCCTGGCCACCGCCGCTGCCATCTATGTCGCGCTCTTTCTGAGCGACGGCTTTCAACCCGTCACCGGCCTGAGCATCACCGGTGGCCCGTTCCTCGAACGGCTCCTGGTTGCAAACGTCATGCTCGCTGTTTTCAACTTGATTCCCGCCTTTCCCATGGATGGGGGCCGCGTCCTGCGCGCCTTACTTGCTACCCGCTTCGATTATGTCCGCGCCACCCAAATTGCCGCTTCTGTCGGCCAGGCCCTCGCGCTCGTCTTCGGGTTATTCGGTCTGTTTCGCGATCCCTTTCTCTTATTCATCGCGTTCTTCGTCTGGATCGGCGCCGCAGCCGAAGCGCACTCTGTCCAGATCAAAGAAGGGTTCTCGGGAATCCCGATTCGCGCTGCCATGCAGACTAACTTCACCACTCTGACCACCGAACAAACCCTCGGCGATGCCGCGAAAGTGATCCTCGCCGGATCGCAGCACGATTTCCCAGTCATCTGGGGCGATCGCGTTATGGGTATTCTGACCAAAAGCAATCTGATCGCCGGCCTCGCCGAATTTGGGCCCGATCAACCCGTCACCAAGGTAATTGAACGCGAATTCCAAACCGCCGAGCCCAATGAAATGCTCGAAACCGTGTTAGTTCGCCTGGCCACAACTCCCGCGCGCGTCCTGCCCGTGCTCGAAGATGGTCGCCTGGTCGGCCTGGTCACGGCCGAAAATCTAGGCGAATATATGATGATTCAAAATGCTCTGCACCGCCGCGAATTCACCGTAGCGGCCGCGAAATCACACACGCATTGATTCCGCCGATTCCCATCGAAAGTTTTCCGGCGAGTCCCGTCGGCGTATCGCATCCGGTCTCGAACACAAATCGCTCGTGCACCTGCCGTATGCTCTCGTTGAGTTCATCCTGCTTTAGCGGCGTTGGAAAAAGCCGGCCCTGCTCGTAACCCAGATACTGCGCCGTCAATTCCCACCCGCCGCCGGCGCTCATGCCGTGCCCGAATGTACCCTTGCGGGCCGCTATCACCACCGGTTCCGGAAAAATGGAACGGAATGTCGCAATCTCTGAAAAATCTCCAGGTGTAGCGGTCGCATGTAAATCCCAGCTCGCCAGATTTTCCGGCTTCGCCCCTGCGTCCTCGAGCGCACCCCAAATCGCGGCCTTCGGCCCCTCAATCGAAGGCGTAATAATATGCTCAGCGTCCGAGCTCACTCCCACCCCCAGTGGCTCCATGCCTAGAGGCCTGAACCCCTTCGCCGTCATGTAATCGAAATCGCCCACGATCCACGTCACCGCGCCGCCCGCCACATGCGTGCCTTGCAAACGTGTCAGCGGAACAGACACATTGCCTGCCGCCGATAACACTCTTGCCGTGTAGAACGCGCCCACTAACAGTGGATGCGGCGGCGGATCCGTCGCGCCTACCACTACTGCCTTCGCATCGCCCGTCTGAATCGCGCGCATCGCGAGCCGCAGCGCCACCCCGAAAGTCGAGCAAGCCGCCACCGGCGCAAACGTGAGTCCCTTGATTTTGCCTAATATCGAAATCTGAGCTGCCGGTGTATTGTGAATGTTCCAGATGACATCCGCCGAAACGGTCCACGGCGGCTCTGGCGCGTTCCATTTTTCCTGCAGTTTCGTGCGGCGTTTTTCCTTTTCTCGAATCGCGTGCAGCTTTCCCGCTTCGATCTTCCCTTCGATCCCTAAGTTCTCGATCTCCGCCAGGTCGGCCAGATACTCCGCTAATTCCGGCGACCGCGCCATCCACTCTTCGTCGTTCCCGTCCTGCTCGGCTCCCGCTTTCCGGCGCGCCGAATTATTTTCCGGCTTCGCCCAAAATGCATTCCAACGCCGCTGCGCTTCCACTAACCGGATGCTCGCCTTGGATATCGTGTCCAGGCTCCCGACGCCGGTTCCCACATACACGTGCGCCTGCTGCGCCAGGTCCTGAAGCTCACGCTCCATTCCCGGATTTTGGCCCAGCGCCTGGATGAAAGAGCCCATCGCATATTGCGCTGGCCAGTCCATCTTTTCTTTCAGCTTCTGAAAATGCCGCGGCGCAAACCGTTCCTCGATCCAGTTCTGATAGTCGGAAAACTGGAATTCCGGCACACCTACCAAAAAATTATTGGGCCCAAATCCCTCGAACGCGGACAACCAACTCTCGGCCGATTCCAGGTTCTTCTTGAATGCTGCAATGTCCGGCGATTTGGGTGCCACAATGCCCCATCCGAACACACCAACTCTACGGTTCACGCCACAATTGTTGCACTACAAGCTAGCCGGCACGTACACCTTATCCGGCGCTGCTATCGACGCGTCCTTATCTGGAATCGAAATCCTCACCGCCTGCAGCCCCGCCTTCTTCTCCGGCCGCGCGCTGAACGTCAAAATGTACTGCCGCTGGAGTCTCCCGGTGATCTCATCGAGAAACGGCTGAAACGAAACCGGCGAGCCGAATCCGATCATGTACGATTCCCCTCCGGTCTCATCCGCAAGTTGCGAAAGAAAATTCTGCCCCCACGAGCTGCGCCACAAGCTATGGCCCGCATGCCCCACGCTCGGGCTGTAAATCGTATAAACCACCACGCCCGCTTGCAGCGCCGCCCGAATGCCCGCGTTCACATACGGATTATCGGAATTGTAGCCGCCGTCCAGCCCTTCCACGCCGCTGCTTACCATCACCACGATCCTTCGCGCCGGTCCACCCTTCGGCCACTTTTGGACCGCCTCCTTGAGCGAGTCATACGGGCTCACGTCCGCCCCTCCCGGTCCCGTCGCTATCCGAATTCCCTTCGCCGCCGCCGTATGATCACTAGTGAATTGCGCCGTCACCGACGCCATGCCGTTTCGCATGTAGGCCACCGCCACGTCCGCGTTCGGCGGCATCTGCTTCACCCACTTCTGCAGCGTCGGAATCTCCGTATCGAAACTCCCCCGCGCCGAATCGTCGATCAGCAGCATAAGCTGGAAACGGTCGCCCGCTCTGAGCTGCTTCAGCCCGGTCACCGGCCGCGGGTCTTTGCCTTGCTCCACCCGGATATCCTGCGCTTCAATCGCCGGAATCGTCTTGCCGCGTCGCGCCTCCAGCGTGACTACCGTGCTCACAGAGACGCCAGGGGCCTGCGCCCAGACCGCAAACGTCATCAGAAAACCAACAACATAGCGTTCCATACTTCAAGTATTTCAAAGCCATGCAATACACCTTCACCGCGATCCCGGAAAACGCCGTCCCGCGCGTCCAAAACCCCCTCTTCCAACACCTTCTGGACACCTACGCCAGCGAATCAAATAAAGTGGTCTCGACCTGGCGCGAATTTTCCGACTCCGACCTCGATTTCCGCCCCCACCCCCGGTCTTCGACTGTTCGCGAAATTCTGATCCACCAGCTTCTCTCCGAGCGCCGCTTCTTCGGCCAGTTCCTCGGCACGCCCGAACCGCCTCCCGCTGAAGTGCTGCCCTCTGCGCTTGATCTCGCCAATGTCCAGTCGCGCTTCATTGAACTCGCCCGCAAGCGTCTCGATTTCTTCGCCCTGCAATCCGAATCCTGGTGGCTCGAAGTCGTGCCATTCTTCGACATCCGTCGCGAGCGCATTTGGATTTTCTGGCGTCGTGTTCTGCACACCGCGCATCACCGCACCCAACTCACAGTCTATCTTCGCCTTCTGAACAAGACTGTGCCTTCCACTTACGGCCCTACCGCCGACGTCACTTGGTCCGCCGCCGACCCGACCAATTCCGTCGAAGCCGCCGGTCGAAGCTAAAAAAAAGGGCAGGCCGGCGATCTTCGCCGGCCTGCCCTACCCTCCGACTCCCCGCTACACGATCACTGTGAACGTGTAGTGGAACTGGTTGTAGTAAATCGGATAGCTGCAATTCACGATGTTCCGTTTCCAGACCGTCAACCGGATCAAATAGCAGCAAGTTTCCGGAAAGACCTTGGATGCATCATTAATGTGCAGCCGCATCGTGCCGCCGTTCCACACAGGCCGCACGGCGCCCTGCGTAATAGCGTTTGCGTAAGTCGGGCCTTGCGGCCCTCCCGAAATCGGCGTAAGCGTCAACGTACCCACCTCCGCCGGATTCAGCAGGTTGGCCACCGCCCCGAGTCCGTGCTCCACTACCAGCTCGTAGTGGTCCAGGTGCCCGTTCGCGTCGGTCGCGAAGAAGTCGATCTCGAGCGGTGTCCCTTTCTGCAATTGCTGGAATCCGCAAGCACCTACTTCCCCTCCTCCGATCCGAACATGCGAGATCCCGCAGTCTGGCTCCGACGTCGGTAAGTGGACCGTCCCCGCTACCGGCGTAAACGGCGTCCGGTTATCGATTCGCAGCACCAGCAGATTATTATCCGCGCTGCCGCCGCATCCATCGATCACCTTTCTCGTGCTCTCGTCTGGACCCGGATCGACTGCGCCTCCCCCGAGCGCCCTGTAACCCACGATCCGAAAATCGTACGTGTCATCGGGAATTGTATTCGCCGTCTGGATATAAGCGAGCGTATTGACGTTCTGATACCACGCCCGTCCCGTTAGCGGCGAGCCCCAGTTCGGCGGCGGATGGTGCGCCTCATAATGCTGCCGGCTCTCGTACACATGCTTCGTGCCGAAAGTTTTCACCGGGAAGGGAACCGGCGGCGGATATTGGAAGCCGATCGGCTGCGTTGAATCGAAATACGCCCGGCTGAAATCAAGCAGTGCAGTCGAAGGCAGCGGCGCCCAGGCCGCCCCGCCATGCGGCGAATATTCGATCTCGTAATAATCGGCCTGCGAGGCTGTGCCGAACTGTCCGACGAATGTAACCGTTTCGGCAAACGGATGGTCCGCCGTTCCTGGGTTCGCATAGCCAGCCGTCGCGCCCGTGCGGCCGATATTCGGCACGGTAATTCCCGGATCGCCGCACACGCCCGAGAGCAGCACGCAATCGCCCGGAGGTGGAGGCGGCTGTGTCGGCACGCAGCAGGCGTCCTGGTTCGCCATCAGCGTCACGTTCAAATTGGTCGGAATGTCCCAGCGTGTCTGGAAAACGTTCTCCGACACAATGACCTTCGCGCCATTGCCGCAATCCTGCGTCGCCCGGAAAATAATATCGGGCGTGCAATCAAACCACGGCGTCCACGGATACCACGGCCAGATACGCAGCCGTTCCAGCTCGGGAACCTTCGGCACAACTGTGAGTAATTTGTCGCGCAGCGAAGGAATCACGCTTGGATCGATCTTGCCGGCGAGCGGCAGCGTTCTGATTGACGCCAACGTGCCTACTGTCACGGGAGTCCGCAGCACGGGCGTCGGACTGATCGGTCCGACGGGCGGAACCGGAGTAGGAGCGGACGGCGCCAGTCCGGCGAAATCGAGCGTCGGCACCGGACTCGGTTTCGGAAACTTCAACGCCGGATTCAATTTCAAAATTGGGTTGATCTTATCGAGCAACAGTGGTTCCAGCCGCCATTCGCGGAGCTGCCACCACCACCACGGCAGCCAACCGCAGCAAAAACGGAACTTGATCGTAAAGTGTCCGGCCGCATCCGTCACTGCCGTATTGCCGACCTGTGAGCTCGAAAGCCACCACCAGAAGTAGTCGACGTCATAGGCGCGCACCTCCGCGCCGGGAACCGGGCTTCCGTCTGCGCAAACCACCTTGCCCGAAATCACAAACTCGCGGCACCACGTCAGCCACGTCGTCCACCATTTCGGTGTCAACACAAGGGTTGGCAGCGATAGCTCCGTCTGGTTGGCCCATTGCGTGGGCGAAACGCTCGTCGTCAATGTCTGTAAATGGAAAACGTCTTCGTCCGATGCGTTCTCCGGACCCACTGCGATTGACGCGGCCTGCTTCGGGTCCACATCGAGCGTGACCTTCGCCGCGCCTCCCTCCACAGCAACGACTTGCGACTGAATTTTGCCGCCCTGTTGGACGGCGACTTTGACGCGTTGCTGTTTCTGCTCGGCGGCAGGAACTTGCGACGCGTCCAGGGAAAGATTGAGCTTACTCATGGAATTCTCCTCAAATTTGAAATGGATACGAAAGAAGCGACATCGGAAGCCTCGACGCGCACTCGCGCACCGCGTCCCCGGAAGGTATAAAGTTTGCCTGTAAGTGGACCGGTGATCTGCAGTTCGCCAGCCCCGGTATATTCAAATTCGTTCGCGCGTGGAACAAAGGGAGCGCCCGCCGCCTCAGCCGCGGCGCCGACGCTGCCTCCGGCTCCGCGCAGTGCCGCTCGTTGACTGCCGCAACACGCCATTTAGGTTGGTCCTTTCTGTTTCTCGGTAGCACGTTCGAGTAGAATGGCGCCGCCCGACAAGGCGAGCCACAGGAGTGCGCGGTCCTGCCACGTGGCGCCGAGGAACCAGGCGAACGGCATGGCGACCCAGAGACTCAGACAATAGAAACAATCGAGCATCTGTCCGAAAACGCCGTTGCCAAACACCCGCCGTATTCGAACGAACACATCGAAAGGCCCGTCCTCACCCCAAAACAGGTGCGTAACACGCCAAACGCCTAGGACCCCGGCCACCAGGTAGGTAAAGGAAACGCCCGCAACCATGAGTACCCGAACTTGCGATGAATACTGCGGCGCCAGGGGAAACCGTTACACACGTCCCAACTGTCTTGAACCTTAGCTTCAATCGCAAGGGATAGTCTTGCTGCGCTAATGGAATCGCTACTTAACCGAGCGCGCCCGGTCGCCTAGGGCTCCATCTCCCGAATCACCCCATCCATCTTGTTCATCACGAAAATCCTGCCACCTGGCCCAAGATTAAAACGCATGTCCGTCCGCCTCGCCGGCGTCCTGCCTTGCGCTCGATTCTTCTCTTGAATCAACTGAAGCAGCGTCTTCGTCGTTCCGTTGTCGTCAAACAGCACTCGCCGAATTGCATCCTGCCCACCCTTCGGCAAGTGATCGGCATCCACGTAAAAAATCTCGCCGCTGGGATTATCGCCAAATAGCAGCTTGTTCCTAAGCTGCGGAATCGCTTTACTCCGATACGCAAACACACCAGTCACCGCGACACTGCGCTGAAACAGAGGGTCCGTGTGATCGAACTCCACGATCGGATACGTAACTGCCGGGTCGTGTGGCGTCCCTGTGCCGACTTGCCCCTTGCCGTAAGTAAAGCTGCCTTCCCAGATATTCCATCCGAGATTCGCACCGGGCGTCACCAGCGTAATCTTCTCGACGACCTCCTGGCCGATATCGGCCAGAAACATGTTGCCATTCTTCGGATCCCAGGAGAAGCGTTGCGGATTTCTACAGCCGTACGCGTAAATCTCGCCGCGAGCTCCGGGCTTCGGATTCTTCACGAACGGATTCGTCGCAGGAATGCCGTATTGACCATTAGCGCTGTTCGAACCAAGCGGATCAATGCGAAGAATTTTGCCGAACGCCACGGAAAGATTCTGCGCATGTTTGTACGGGTCGCCGCCGTTGCCGCCGTCGGCCACTCCCACGTACAGCAAGCCGTAGTCCGGGCTCCCCGGTTTCGCTAGTGTATTGAATGCAAGTTGTCCGCCGTTGTGAATCTGAAACGGCTTCGCGGTCCGGAAAATTTCGCGTGGCGGTCCGCCGTCATAAGTCGCGGCCTCCGGATCTTTCGCTGTCCATTCGAACAGGACCGTGTCATGTGTGTGTCCGGGCCCATTCGGCAGGAAATCCACCTTCTTTGTCATGTTGGCCGAATCCGTGTAGGTATAGAACTTGCCATAGCCGCGCGTGCCGCGTTGGTTAAACTGCGGATGAAACGCAAAGCTCTGGAAGCCGCGGTCATGGCTCGAGAACTGAACGTTCACTCCCCACTTCTCCGCGTTGATGTCGAGATACGGCGTAACAGTTTTCCCGTCGTAGCTGATCGAATAAATGGTTCCCTGCATCGTATGGGCGAACAGACGGTGCGTTCCCGGCTCATCTGTCAGCAGCATGAGGCGCGGCGCCTCGGCCCCGGCAAAGGGAATAGAGGCAAATTCCCGGAGCTTCACCACGATCGCTCCGTCCGTCGTCGGAATCGGCGCAGGGAACGGATCTTTAGTGGTCTGACTGTATGCTGCGGATACGATCAGCGCCGCAGTTGCCAGGAAGTAAGGTGTACGCATGGATCAGGCTCATTGTATTCCGCCATTTCCGTAATACGCCTGCTGTCGCGTCAGCAAACGCCAAATCCGGCGAGTTACTCTAGCCCTTCCACAATCCGAAAATCCCGATCCGCTCCCGCGCCCAAAACCCGCAACGCCGCCTTATACGCGTCAGTCTCATACGCGGCCACAGCTTTTTCAAAACTCTCGAACTCCGTGATGACCGTTCGTTGCTGCAGCCCCGATTCGCGCGCCTCAATCCCGTCCGAAGTTCGCACCAACGCCTTGCCACCGGCTGCCTGAATCGCCGGACCAGCGATTCGACCGTACTCCTTCAACGCAGCCTGATCCGAAATCGACCGGTACGCCACTACCCAATAACCCTTCTTCATTGCGTCTCCTTTTCTCTACTTCGCCATCTTATGGATCCAGCGCTTCGGCGAACGCGATGTGGTTGCCGCCGGAATCCGTAATCATGACAGCCTCGCCTTCTCTCCGAAGGCTGCTGACTCGTGCGGAGGTTATCTCTCGCCCGTTCATCGATATATGGCCAGAGATTTCTATAAACGGTTTCAGCTCGCGCCATACACTGGCACTGCCGCGCCATGAATCAATTTGGCATCGTCGCTGCACAAAAAGAGGATCACCCGCGCGATGTCTTCAGGCTTCGGCCACTTCGCAAAATCCCCCTTGGGCATCGCCTTGCGATTCGCTTCCGTGTCGATAATGCTGGGCAGCACCGAATTCACTCGCACTCCGGTGCCTTTCAGATCCTCCGCGAGCGAATCCATAAGTGCCAGCGCGGCTGCCTTCGAGCTGGCATACGCGGCAGCGCCGGTTTCATGATCCACTGCGGCCTTGGAAGCCACATTCACAATCGCTCCGCGTCCCTCTTGGAGCATCGAGGGAATCACCCCGCGTGACAACAGAAGCCCGGGCCGAAAATTCATAGCCAGCATTTGGTCGAACACTTTGATATCCGACTCCCATAACTTCGTGCCGCCTGCGTAACCGCCCACGGTGTTCACCAGCGCGTCGACCTTGCCGTACTTCGCCATAACCGCTTTTACGAATCCCTGCGTCGCCGCTTCGTCGGTAACATCTACGCGCTGCCCTTCGAGCGATGAGCCATTTGCTCCCGCGGCGCTTTGCAATGCGGCAAACTCCTCCGCATTGCGATACGTCACAACCAACTGGGCACCCTCCTCCAGGAACGCTAGGCTTACCGCACGTCCTAAGCCGCCGGTACCTCCGGCAACGATCACAACTTTTCCAGTGAATCTCACACCCATCATTATTCCGCGAGTAGTCTTTTGATATATGGTTTTGTGAACCTATGACGCTCGCTTCAGCAGGTCTTCTGGCCAGTCTCTCGTTGATCGTGTTCGCCGTAACCGGTATCGAGAACGCAACCCGGAAAGAAACCCGCAATCTCGAGGGCACGCTCCACCACGTGCAGGGCCTCGACCTCGACCAGAATCACCTCTGGGTCACCTCAGTGGCGGCTAACGATCAAAAAGGCTACCTCGATCAATTCAACCGGGCCACCGCAAGATTCGAGCGCCGGATCAACGTCACCGACGGCCCACGCTTCCATCCCGGCGGCTTCTCTATTCACGGCGATTCTATCTGGGTCCCTGTCGCCGAGTACAAGCCGCACAGCAGCGCTGTCCTCGAACAAATTGATAAAGGCACGCTAGCCATTAAACGAAAAATCCCCATCGCCGATCACATTGGCTGCCTCGCCGTAACAGACGACAATCTCATCGCTGGCAACTGGGACACCCGCCAACTTTATGTACTCGATCTCTCAGGCAAACAACTCCGCATCGTGGACAACCCGGGAGCGAATCACTATCAGGACATGAAATTCGTATCCGGCATGCTCGTCGCCTCGGGTGTCTTCAATCGGGCCGGCGGCGCCATCGACTGGTTCACCTGGCCCTCCATGAAACTGATACGCCGACTTCGCTCGGGCTTAACCGATCACGGCGTTCCTTATACACAGGAAGCCATGGCTCTCCAAGGCAACGATCTCTACCTTGTGCCCGAAGATGGTCCCAGCCGTCTGTTTCACTTTGTCCTCAGCAATCAGTAAAAGGACTCTAGAAACTATCCAAGATCCTGCGTGAAGTTATCAGCTCCTCGCGTTCGCGGTTGTCCGCCGGTGATTCCGCGACTAGCAGCTCCTGCGCGGCAATCGCCTCTTTGATGGCGGCGCGAGCCTTGTCCAGATTGTGATTCCGCTGGTGAGCATAGGCAAGGTGTCGTGCTGCACGCGCACGGCCTGAGCGAAGCGTTCGGTCATGCGGATTGCGCGCAAGCTCTTCGTCGAAGAGTCGCAGGCTTTCTCTAACTACCTGAATGGATTGTGGCGGATCCACCTTCCCCAACGGCCAAGACAACTTATAATACGCGCTGGCGAGGCTGAGACGCGCAGAAGCATTGTTCGGGTCCGCAGCCGCAAGCTTGCGGGCTATTTCGACGTAGCGCCCCAGCGCAGCGGTGGCCTCGTGGGGCTTGTTCAGGCATTTTCCGCTTTCGTTGTCATAAATTTCACCTTCATAATTTGACGCCGCCATCCTTTGTCGAAGATAGTTTGGATTCTCTGGTTCGTCGGCAAGAAGAGTGTCTATGAGAGGAGCACGCCGGTGAAGGGCCCCGAGAGCCTCGTCGTATTGCTTGTTGTCAGCGAGCGCCCAGGCTAGCAGCGTGTTTGCCCGGTAGGCTCGAAGTCGGGCCGCGTTGGTGGGCTTCAGCCGAAGATACTCGTCATGCATCCGGGCAGCTTCCTGGAAGAAAGCAAGTTCATCGTGATAGTTGCCTTCGAGTTCACTGAGATCGCCGCGACTCCCGGCGACTCGTCCCGCCAGTACCAGCAGTTCCGCATTCGCTGGAGTTTCCGTTCGGAGTTGATCGAGTAGCGAGGTGGCTGCCTCCAGGTTTCTCCGGGATTCCGGAAGATGGCCGTTCACCATCGCCATGTAGGCGAAGTCGCTATGTAACAAAGCTAGATTAATCCGATATGCCGGATCCAGAGCGGCGGCTCGGCTCTCGAATCCGATCGCGTTTCGGAAACTTTGTAGCGCGTCGTCCGCATGTCCTAGATTCGGCTGGCCGGGAGCGCCTTGAGCTTGCCCCACCTTCTCATATACCTGGCCAATTTCATTGAGTAGCTTGGCGTTGTTACCAGCGCCCCGGGAAAGATTATGGAGATAGTCGAGCGCTGTAGTCACCATCTTTTCACGAATCTTCGTTGAACCCGGAAGCCTGGCGACATCGTCGTGCAGTTCGATAAATCGGCTCGCCAATTGCCGGACTTCCATGAACCGTTCCTGTGCGATCGATCGCTCGCGATTTGCCACGAATACTCCCGCGCAAAGGCTTGCAATCGCAATAGAAACGGCCCCGACTGGCAGCCACCGCCGGCGAAGAAATTTTCGGGCTTGATACCACGTGTCCCATCTTCGAGCACGAATTGGGCGTGACTCGAGATAGTTCTCGAGGTCCTCGGAAAATTGTTCGACTGTCGCATATCTCTCCTGTGGCTCCCGGCGTAACGCTTTTAAAAGAACGATTTCGAGATCGCCCTTGAGACCCGGCACAAGTTCGGAAGGCGGCGTAATTTTTCCCGAGGAGATCACCGCAACAATATCCGTCCCGGAGTCTTCTTCAAAATGGTGAGGAGGCGTACCCGTTAACAGCTTGTACAGCACGGCGCCGAGTGAATACACGTCGGTCGCTGTGCTTGCGGCGCCCCCCAGCGCTTGCTCGGGGCTGGCATAGTTCGGCGTCAGCCCGGGCATGTTTGTCGCGCCCGGGTCGCTGATCAAATCAAGTATCTTGGCGATCCCGAAGTCCAGTAGTTTCGGTTCACCCTCCGCCGTAACAAGAATGTTTGCTGGCTTCAAATCCCGATGCACCACCAGGTTTCGATGCAGATAGCTGACGGCCGCACATACTTTGAGAAATAGACTAACGGTGAGCCGTATGCCGAGCTCGGCAGTAAAGACGTCGATAGTCGTTCCGTCGATGTATTCCATCACTAGATACGGCTGGCCGTCCTCCCGATGACCCGCGTCCAATAACTTCGCGATGTTGGTGTGTGAAAGATTCGCCAGAATTTGGCGCTCCGCAAGAAACCGTTCGCGCGATCGGCTGCTGTCCGCGCCTGGGCGCAAGAGCTTTATGGCTACGCGTTGGGCAACTTCGCCGTCCACGCGCTCAGCAAAATAGACAGAGCCCATGCCACCTGATCCCAGGAGCCGCTCTAGCCGGTAGGGTCCGCAAAGCATGGCTTGCGGGTCCAGCCGCGCCAGCACCCTTTGCGCGAGATGCGCAATGTCTCTGTCGAGCGTGACGTTCGAGCTGGACTCGAACTCTAGTAGGGCAACTACTTCGCTTCTCGTCTCCGGATCGACATTGTGTAGGTCAAAATACTTGTTGCGGTCGTCAACCGGCAAGTCCGCCACTTCGTGAAAGATTTCTTGAACGTGATCCTTCATGCCCCAGTCCGTCTTCAAAGATCCCTTGGAGATTTTTGAAATGGAGAACCTCCATTGTCCGCTTGTTCAATGAGGACTCACACGAGGTTTACGGATTTTCTGTAAGTAGGCCCTTAGCCGGGCAGCGCTGGCTTCTCGCCGAAGTATTCGCGAAGGGCGACGGCCCGATCGGATTCCTCCCGGAAACAAGACTAAGCGAGATAGGCGCATTGAGCTTCTGATCGATGCCCACGCCTGCTTTGCTGACTACGGGAAGCGTCAGTCAATGATCCGCAACTGTATACTCCCGTCGTGTTCCCAAGCCGCCAGCACGCCGCCGCGAGAGAGACCCGTCAAAGCGGGGAAATTGCCTCCGGAGCACAGGGATCGCAGCTCCTGCCCTGGCCCTTGGATCTCAATGCCGGATGTGCCGGTCCAGGCCACGTAGGGCCCTTTCTCGGAAATCGCAACCGCCACATCCTTGCCCTCGCCAACCGGCCTTTCTGCTTGGCCGGGTTGGTCTACATAAACGGTGCGATCTCTCCGCCATGCAGTGACTGTAGTGTTTGCCCGATGAGCGAGCCCGCCGCCATCCATCGGGCACGCCGTGATTTGCCACGATCCGTTCCCGAGTTTCTCAGGCTTTGAGGTCTGCCCCGCCAGATTCCAATGAGACAAATACATGTCCCGCTGGCCTTGCGAAACGTTGCGAAACATTACGTCGGCGCGCTTTGCTCCGGAAAACACGATGGATGGATCACAGCACTGGCAGATGGTGCCGTCGGCAGACTCATAGATCAGCGCATTCGGCGACCACGTTGCGCCGCCATCTTTTGAATAAGACCCGTAGAGTTTTGTGCCGGGCGATCTCAGGTCTAGCCAGACGGCCGCCAATTCGCCTCCCAGTCCGCCGGCTATCGAATGCAGTCCTTCGCGCGCCGATCCGGGCACATCGTTGATCGTCACCGGCTTCGACCACGTGTGTCCACCATCTTTTGATCTCCAGGCGACAAGGTCTCCATTTGCGGGCAACCCATGCGCGTGTGCTCCCGTCGCTAACATCTCTCCGTACACGGCGCTCACCACAATGACCTTGCCGGCAATAGTCACTCTAGGCCCTCGATGCCGGCCCAACGCTAGCGCGGGAACTCGAGCTATTTCGGTTGCTGGCTGAAACGTGCGTCCATCGTCATGCGAACCGGAGAACCAAATTGAATT
>Ga0157369_10005259_pt1 | contig 15089 bp, 13 predicted proteins | sample C25metaG_FD_113461 | JGI IMG/M metagenome (GOLD analysis project Ga0157369, IMG submission 113461) | Corn rhizosphere microbial communities from Kellogg Biological Station, Michigan, USA - C2-5 metaG | ecosystem: Host-associated > Plants > Roots > Rhizosphere > Soil | place: USA: Michigan... | reverse complement strand
ACACCGAGCTGGATGTGCTGGAAGACCAGTTTGTGCGATTGAAGCAAAAGCACCAGCGCGATCACGAGGGTCGTGGTTTTGCGGATCCGGAAGACGCGCATCCGGATCACGAGCGTTCCGGGATCGCGGCCGATTAAGGGTTCCGGCGACTTGCGCGCGATGTTTGCCGGCTCAACCGTTGCCTACGGTGCCAATGTCTGTCGTGCCCTGCTCACCCTTTGGGCCCAGCACCTCCCGCATCACGTTTGCGAGGTCGCGCAATGCCTGCCGGCCATCGCCCGAATAGCTGGAGCCGTGCATCACAGCGAGAGTCTTCGGCTGGTATTCCGCCAGGTTCTGCAGCACAAGCCCGGTGTGGTGGGTATACGGCACATAATTCGCGAATGGGCCCGCTTCCGTCTGCACCAGAGCGTCTTTGCAGCGCTCGATGATGCTGCTTGAGGTTGACGGCTCGTGTTGACCCCACTGGTGGAAAAGGTCTGAGCAGAACAGCGTCTTTTCCGATTCTTCGAAGAGAACGCCGGCGTCCCAACCGTGCGGCACATGCGGCGTGGGAATGAACCGGAAGGTGTATCGGCCGGTCGAGAACACATCTTCGCGAGTGAGCGCGTGTGCGGGGCGGATGGCAAAATCGTTCACGCTAACCATGGCTCCCACCAGGCCGCATACCGGCTGGGCCTCGGGTGCGATCTGGAGCCACTCGTTGAGGCCGCCACACTCATCCGACTCAAAATGGCTGAACCCGATATGGCGGATTCGCGATGGGTCCATGAGCCGCGAAATTTCCTGGCGAAGAAGAGGAAACATTGCCCGAAGTCCCGCGTGGAACAAGAGCGGCTCCTCATCCCTGATCAGAAAATGGCTGAACTCCAGATTGATTTCAGGAACAAATACGGAAATGCGGTAGATTTCCGGTGCGATCTCTGTGGTGTGAACCATGGTCCCCCTCGCATACCGCTTCGGGTATGAGCAGGAGCCATCTTCTCCGGAATCGGGTGATTTCGTAAAGCCCTGCGCGTCCGAACTGGCTTAACTGGCAGGGATCCGAGTGCAGTGTTGTACCCCGGCTCATGCGGACCTGGGACGCGTTTAGAAGCCGCCTCTGAGTAAGAGGACGATCAGGACGATGAGCAGGATGAGGCCGAGACCGCCGCCGCCGTAGTATCCCAATCCAGGTCCCATGCGATATCCGCCGTAGCCTGATCCGATGATGAGCAGGACCAGGATGATGATCAAGAGAAGCATAGTGTCTCCTATCTGACATCTGACAAACCTTGGGCCCTTTGGCGTGCGCGGATGCGCAAGCGTCTGTTGCTGTTGTGCTTGGATGCTGAACTTGTCTGCGAGGGCTTATCCGGACAGAAATGCGGAAAGCAGCAGGCACGGAATCAGAAAGGGAACCAACCAACGGCATGATGGCAGCTATCCAATGTCACTGTTGTCGAAGTGAGGCGCGTTTCCGACGGCCTCAGGAGGTAAGAAATGCTCTGGACAATCTTTGTGATCCTCCTGGTTTTGTGGCTCGTGGGTCTGGTCAGCAGCTACACGCTGGGCGGCTTCATCCATCTGTTGCTGTTGGCGGCAGTGGTGGTGCTGATCCTGCAGTTGATTTCGGGGCGCAGAGCGGCGTTATAGGGCCCGATTGGGTCGAACAGCCGGGATGAGCTCATGCGGGCGAGCGCGAACTGGCGGGCGTCCGGAAAGACAAAACACGCAAAACCATCAATGAAAGCGGAGGAAAAATGAACAAGGATAATGTGAAGGGAACGATGGACGATGCAGCGGGCCGCGCCAAGCGCCAGGTAGGCGAGTGGACCGGCGACACCAAAACCCAGGCGGACGGCGCCGCGCAGCAGGTGAAGGGCAAGGTGGAGAAAGCGGTAGGCAATGTGAAGGACGCGGTGCACGACATGAACAAGGGCAACCGGAACGACGACCGCAGGGACGACACAGAGCGGCCGTAATACGGGATGCAAACAGTATCCAGATGAAACACCGGCGATGCGGAGGCGCGGCCTTCGCATCGCCAATCCATCCTTCCTCTGAATCCGCGCGACGGCATCACCAGCCGGCGCGGAAATCCAGAAGCTCCAATCCAGAATTTCCAATCCAGGAAAGAGACAAATGAAGATTTTAGGAATCGTCTTGATGGTGGCGGGCGTGCTTGCGCTCGCCTACGGCGGTTTTACGTATACGACCCACAAGAAGGCGGTGGATATGGGCCCGCTGCAGGTGGAGCGGAGCAAACAGCACAGCGTCCCGCTGCCGCCGCTGGTGGGGATCGGCGCGCTGGCGGTGGGCGCGGTGCTGTTCTTTGCGGGGAACCGGGGCCGATGAAAGCGCCGGAGAAATCCGATGAATCCGGGATGAATTGCCGGAGAACCCCAAGAAATCCCAAAGCGGAATACGATTCGGTGCTTGCCTCTGGAGTTGGATGGGGGTAAACATAATAGGTGAGAAGGTGGCACGTACCTGCACCTTCTGAATCGAGGTGCGTCTTCCGCAGGGACTCCGGTTCCATGACGTTCGACGTTCCACCATCGGCGGCATCCCCAACATCCGCCTGGCGCGCAGTGGTTCGTGTGCTTCGAAGTCCCCTGGACGCTGCCGGATCTGTGCTGTTTCCCGCCTCTTGTGCTCTTTGCGGCTCTCCTCTGCCGCGCTTTTCTTCCGCGCCAATTTGCGATGTCTGCTGGATGGAAATGCCCGTCCTCGGTGGAGACGTGTGCCGTTGCTGCGGCGACTCCTTACCTGCGTCGGCTCCTCTGGATCTTTGCCGTGCGTGCCGCATGGCGCCGCCGGCGTTCGAGCGGGCGGTGGCATATGCGCGGTATGAAGACCGCATGCGCGAGGCGATTCACGCGCTGAAATACGAGGGAATGCACCCGGCGGCGCGGCGCATGGGCGCAATGCTGGCGCAGGCGGTGGCAAAACTGGCCGGCCAGGCGCCGCTGACGATGCTTGTCATCCCGGTGCCGCTGCATCGGTCAAAGCATGCGCAGAGAGGATTCAACCAGGCGCGGGTGCTGGCCGGGCATGCGCTGGCGGCGCTGCGGCGTTCGCATGCGGACTGGAAACTGGAGCTGGCGCCGACCACGCTGATGCGCATCCGGGCGACGGATACGCAGGCGGGATTATCGCCGCGAGCCCGCCGCATGAATGTTCGCGGAGCGTTCCAGGTAACGGACGCGGAGACAGTGCGCGGGCGCGATGTTCTGCTGGTGGATGACATTCTGACCACCGGGGCGACGGCGCGAGCAGCTTCACTGGCACTGAAGCGCGCGGGCGCAAAGAGCGTGTGGGTGGCTACGCTGGCGCGCGCGGAACGGATTTATCCGGCGGGAGCTGCGCGATACAACGGGTTACTCGAAGACAGGGATGAGGCACCCGGCACGCACGATGCGCCGGTGAGGCAGGAATTCAGGCAGGAATTCGAGGCAGGCATGCATTCATTGGACGATTCATTTTAACGAGGCCATGATATGTCGCTGGGAAAAGCCATGATCCATGCGCGCAAGCAGAAGGCGGTTGTACGGGCCGCCATTCACGCGGCGGAGGGCACGGCCGTATCGCCCCACACGCACATGCTGCAGATGCCGGTGCTGGTGCTGAATGCGTCGTATGAGCCGATCAATATCTGCGGCGCGCGGCGGGCCCTGGTGCTGGTGCTCAAGGGCATTGCGCGCACCGAAGAGGAGCACGGGCTGATGCTGCACGCGCAGCGCAACCGCATCGCCATGCCGTCGGTGATCCGGCTGCTGGAGTATCGGCGCATTCCCCACCAGACGCGGGCGCTCTCGCGCAAAAACATCCTGCTGCGCGACCGCAACAGTTGCCAGTATTGCGGGGTGGTGCTGCCCTCGAGCGAGCTTACGCTGGACCACGTGGTGCCGCGCTCGCGGGGCGGCAACTCGACCTGGGAAAATCTTGTGGCGTGCTGCCATGCGTGCAACCGCCGAAAGGGCAACCGCATGCTGCACGAAATCGATGACATGATCCTGCTGCGCGAGCCGAAGCCCTTCAGCCTGCATACGAGCCGGCAGATCATGCGGATGCTTGGGCATGGGGATGATCGGTGGAGGAAGTACTTGTTTTATTAGGTGCCGGCTGCTGTCGCCGGCCTCTCAGGTCCCCAAAAAGCATCCCGACGAAATGCCATTCGCATTCAGCGAGAGGGTATGCAGTCCATAAATCCGGAGGGGGGCCATCCTATGCTGAGTCGCGTTTTGTCCGTTACATCGTTGTTCTTGCTGGTGACTGTGGTCAGCGCGGCACAGACCCAGAGTTCAGAAGCGGAGACCTTGCGTCAAATCCTGGTAGAACTTCGCGCCATCCATGAGGATCTGCGCGTAAGTGCATCCACTCAGTTTCTTCTTGCCGAACTCCAATTGCAGCAAGGGATTGTGAACCCACGCGCTGCAGGACACTGACAACGCACGAACAAAAGTCAATGAGATCCATCAGGACCAAAAGCAAATAGCTGCTGAATTAGAGAGCGCACAAAACAAACTTGAGATAGCTGCAAGTGCTGACGAGAAGAATGCAATTTCGCAGGGGATTGAGGATCGTAAGTCCCATCTCGCCGGCCTGAAGTCGGCCGAACGCGATTGGAACTCGACACTGCTCGACATGCAACAGCGTTTGCAGACCGCGCAGGACAAGCTAGCAGACATCGAGTCAAAATTAAGTTCTGCGATCACGCAACGTCCGGTCGCGAATGATGCAAGACAAAAATAGCCAGGTCCCGAAAAAGCGACGGACTTTGGGGTACTGATCCTGGATGAGTGGTCACATCGGAAGTTAGGAACTTACACCCGCCATCAACAGTATTCGAGTCCGGTTTCGAGGCCTGCAGGGGTGGCCAGGCCCCATGCCATGGCGGGGGTGTTGTGGGCAAAGCCGAAGCGGCCGTCGGGGCCGAGGAGGATGATGCCGCCGTGGCCTCCTAAACGATTGTGGAGGTAGGAGATGGCGTCGCGAGCGGCGAGCTCGGGAGCGGCTCCGGCGGCGACGCGATCGGTGGCCCACTTGCCGAGAACGAGCTTCATGATGGGTTCGCCCCAGCCGGTGAGCGAGACTGCGGCGGAGAGGTTGTCGGCGTAGCATCCGCAGCCGATGAGGGAGGAGTCGCCAACGCGGCCGGGAGCCTTGTTGAGGGTGCCGCCGGTGGAGGTGCCGGCGGCGAGATTCCGATGGGCGTCGAGGGCTACGGCACCCACGGTATCGTGTCCCTCCGGGCCAGCGTGGCCTCCCGGGCTTTGCCGGTTCGTCTCTTTTTCCGCGGGTGCATGGGTTTCTGCGGCGTTTTGGCGGTTGCCGGTTAAGTGCTTTTCGCCCGAAAAGGTCTCGTCTGCGAGGCCGTGGGCGGCACGGTCCTGGGCGGCGCGCAGGCGGTTGCGTTCGCGATCTAGGACCAGCTCGGCGTTGTCGATCAGCGGCATGCCGTGGGCGGCGGCAAAGGACTCGGCGCCGGGGCCGACGAAGTAGACATGCGGGCTCTTTTCGAGCACCAGGCGGGCCGCTTCAATAGGGTTGCGGATGCGCTCGACGCAGGCCACTCCGCCCGCCTTCATGCGACCGCCATCCATAAGAAGTGCATCGAGTTGCACGCGGCCGTCGCTGGTAAGAAAGCTTCCCCGGCCGGCGTCGAAGGTCTCGTCATCCTCAAGCACTTTGACCGCGGCAACGACGGCATCGAGGGCGGGGCCGCCGCGCGCCAGAACGTCCCATCCGGCGGCAAGGGCGAGGCGAACGCCGCGTTCGTGGGCGGGCTTTTCTGCCTCCGGAATGGCCCACGCCCCGCCATGCACGAGGAGCAAGGGGGAGTGTTTTTCGGTGTTCATCACCGGGTAGCATACAGGGTCGGCCGTTGGTCGTGAGGCGTGAGCTGGCAGCCGTCAGCCGTTCGCTGTCGGCTGGTTTTCCATTCATTTCGCGAAGTGCGCGAAATGGATGGAGCATGGGCGAGGGGATGGGGTGAGGGCGATTGTGCGAGGTGCAAGAGCATGAGGAATGGAATTCGCAATTGCACCGTTTTTGGAGCAGCGGAAAATAGCTTGTCAAGCCCCCTCCCTGTGGAAAAACGAGTTAAGTTATTGAAAAAGCGGTGAATATAAAGTTGGCCGTACCTTCCGGTTTTGCTTCTGAACCTGCTACGCTTTTAACAGAGAAGAAAAAGAGCGGCCGAATCCGCGAAGATGACTACATCTTCCGCCGTTGATTCGGGCTTTTTTTTTGCCTTCGCGGGTCCGCGGGAAGTCTCCCGAGCGCGATCAAGCATTCACCATCCACTTCCGGCCTCATGGCCGGTTTTTTATTGCCTGCCATCTTCCGCCGCCGCCCGAGCGGTCCGGAAAGGAAATTCGTATGAGCCGGATAAACAAAAAGCACGCCCGCAATATCCAGCGGCAACGCCGCAACAAGGGCCCGGAGATGCTGAGCCAGGCCGCCGACAACCAGCTTAAGGACAAAGCGCGGGAGATCGTGACGGCGCTGTACCAAGCCACGATGGATTCAAACCCCGCCGCGGCCAGCGTGCTTGTGGGACTGGCGGAAAGCGCCGAGTACCCCGAGAGTGCTGCCGTGGTGCGCCAGGCGTGCAGCATCGTGGAAAAGTGGGCGCGCGAGCCCCAGGTCGCGATGCTGGATACCGATCTGCGCCTGGGTGATAAGCAAAAGCAGCTGCTGCTCACCAATGGCGCGGCGGATGGCAAGCGCAGCGACAACGGCGCATCGCCGGGGGGAGCCGAGCAAATTCTCGATGCCGAAATTGGGTGAGAGCCGGTTACGGCGCAACTGAAGTTGCACCCTTACGCGATGGTCGCCGGCTGCTCGGTTCTGACTTGAGGGTTCTAGCTTTTACGTTCCAGCTTCTGGCCTATAACTTCTTGCTTCTTGCTTCTAGGTTCTCGCTGCTAGTTGCTCACTTCTAGTTATCTGCGGGCGGGTAACTGTCGCCGCCAATTCAGAGGGGGCCTCACTAAGGCGCCTCTGCGATTTCATTGTCGATTTTCGAACCCGCTTACTTCTGGAGTCCCGATCATGCACGCCCACCGCTCTCTCGCCGCCGAGGCTCTCGGCCTGGCATTCGTCGTGATGCTCGTTCTGTCGCCCGCCTTGCGGGGACAGTCTGTTCCAACCATAACGGTTTCCGGCAACGTGTACCAAGCAAACGGCACGCCCGCGACAGGCAGCGTGCAGATCAGTTGGCCGGCGTTCACCACCGCCGGGGGACATGCGGTCGCAGCCGGCCGTACGTCCGCCAAGATTGGCGCGAACGGCAAGGTCACGGTGGCCCTTGCGCCCAACATTGGGGCGATGCCCGCGGGCCTGTTCTACACCGCCGTGTACCACCTCTCAGACGGGACCACGTCGACCGAGTACTGGGTGGTGCCGAACACGATTGAGGCCACGATCGCGCAGGTCCGGTCGACTGTGCTGCCCGCGGCGCAAGCGGTGCAGGCGGTGAACAAGGCGTACGTGGACCAGTCGATCGCCCAAGCGGTGACCAGCCAGATAACGCCGTCAGGCGGGACGCTGACGGGACCGCTGTATCTTGCGGGAGATCCGATGCAGGCGGCGCAGGCGGCCAACAAGCACTACGTGGACACGGCCACCGCACAGCTTCTGCCCATAGCCGGGGGAGCGCTCTCCGGCCCTGTGACGGCGCCGCGGATTGGCGCAGTGCTGCAGGCGGACCAGTTCCCGGGGGCGGACTTCGGCGCGCAGTTGCAGGCGTGTGTGAACGCCCTGGACCCGGCGTATGGCGGGACGTGCGACGCGCGCAATTTTCCGGGTCAGGTGACGATGGCGGCGAACCTGACGCTGGCGGTGCCGAATGTCACGATCTATCTGCCCTGTTCCACGATCGCCACAGGGGCCTCGATCCTTGTTCCCGGCGGAACGCGCAACGTCAGCCTCCACGGGTGCGCGTCGCGAGGAACGAGTGCTGCCAGTGGCGCGCAGGGCGGCAGTGTCCTGCTTTACTCCGGAAACTCGGCCCTCCTCCAGGTCGGCGATCCATCCTTTCTCGCCGACACGAAGGGCTTCCGGCTGGACAATGCCGCCCTCAACACCACCGCGGCGGCCGCGGCATCGGCTCAGGCCATCGCGTTCAATCGAACGCAGGAGATCTCGCTGGCCTCGCTTTACCTGCTGGGCAACGCGAACCAGACGGCTGTGACGCTGGATGGGACGGGGAACTACACGGGCGGAACATTTGAAGATATGCAGTTCACCGGATTCCAGGCCGCGATCAATGGGATTGGGCACACAGTGGACAACGCGGCGACGACGGACTGGCTGAATGCTTCGACATTCCTGCGCATGCACATTGACTGCGCGACGCAGAACGGCTCGCCGGTGGCGGGGACGACGGGCATCAATCTGCAGGCCGGCGATGGCAACACGTTTACTGGCGGGGACGTGGAAGGCTGCGCCACAGCGCTGCATCTTGGCGCGCACGCGGTGAACAACACGCTGGTGGGCGTGCGCAATGAGAATTCCACTACGCAGGTGGTGGCCGATGGGGGCTCGAGCTACAACAACTGGATTACGGGCGGCACGATGTACACCGGAAAGCTGGTGGACAACGGTACGCGCAACTCGTTCCTGGATACGTTTCACCGCTCATTTAACGGCATGAATGGCGACTGGTATGGGTCGCAGCAAGATGCGACGGTGACGAATCATTTTCGTCTGGGCATTGGAACGGGCAGCGAGCGCGGACTGCTGAACCGCTACCAGACGGACACGGGCTATCGCTGGACCACGGGGCTTTCGGACGCTACCGCGGGGGCACAGTTCTACCAAGTACTGGACGAGTTGAACAGTGTGTACCGGTTGTCGATCGGGCAATACAATCCGGGGCAGTCTTCGACGAATAATCAGACAGTGGTGAACGCGGCAGGAAGCGGCGCGATCGTGCTGAACGGATCGAATAACGCGGGGACCGGCGGAGTGATTTTCGGATCGGGTGGCCCGGCTTCGACGACCGTTGCGACCGTCGACAAGACAGGCAGCGCGAATTTCACGGGCACGCTGCAGGTGGGAGGAGTGGCGCAGAGCGCGGGCACGATGACGGTGCGCAACAATGCCGACGGCGAGGTGGATTATTACCTTTGGCCGGGAGCGACGAGCAGCCAGAAGGGGTCTTTCACGTACAAGGACTTCGATGGGTCGAGCCAGTGGTACATGGTGAAGGACCAGGCGAATAACTGGGCGTTGAACAGCGCGCCTGGGGGATTGGATTCGTTCAAGGCTTACCAATCGACAAACTCCGGCGACACGTATATCAACGCGGCGAACTCGACGGGGCACATCCGGCTGAACTATGAGACGGGCGCCGGCGCGGAGACGGACATTTACTCCGGGTCGAGTTCGTCGTTAGCGGCGGCGTTTCTGGGACCGACGGCGATCAAGCTGCCGGGGCTGGCGGCGGCGGCGGGGAAGAACTGCGTTCAGATCGACAGCTCGGGATATCTTTCAAACACGACTGCCGGGTGCGGGGTCGCCGCCGCGGTGGCTGGCGCCGGGCTGGCATTCTCCGATGGCACAGTCCAGACCAGTTCGCAGCAGGGCGCGCTGACGGGGCAGGCGAACGATGCAGCCGCGCGAGCCGTGGCCGCGACAGCAGAAAGCGATGCGCAGACGGGAATTGCCGCTGCCTTGTCCGCGCAGAATGCCGCAAGCGCTGCGCAGGGCACCGCCGACGCGGCCCTGGCTGCTAACGGAGCGACATCGACGGGATCGGGGTCATCAAATGCTGTCACATTCCCCGGTTCTATTGCGGCCGCGACTTCGATCCAGGGTGGCGCGTTGAACGCCGTTTATTACCCGATGCAGTGCGGCACAAGCACGGGTCCGGCGTGGTGCAACGGTGTCTACTTTATTACTCAGACACCTGGAACCGGTTATCTCTCGACTGACTCCCCGACGTGTTCCATCTCTGGCGGGACGGTGGCTGCGGGAAGCACCGCCGCCACGTGCGCTGCGGTGGTGACGCGTGCGGGCGGACTTTGGTTCTATGTAACCAATCCAGGATCGTATTCTGTGCTGCCAACAACAGTTTCAGTTGGCGGCACGGTGAGCGGCAGTGGCGCTTCCGCCACCCCAAATACGGTTTTCGGGGCGGATGTAGGATCATGGAGTAACTTGGCGATTGGTAACTGCCCGGTGGATGTAAATGGGCTCTATCACTGCACGATCGTCAATACCGCAACTTCGGCGCGGCTGGCGATGAACTCAACCATGCACGTTCCATCCGGAGTAGACGTGGAGTGTAAAGGCGCTGCGCTGCAATGGATACCCACTGTTGGTACCGCAGTACAGTTGGGGAGTCCTCACCCAGGAGTCTCCTCGGACGGTCACACCTCTTTTGACTGCGCCCTTCTCGGCCCGGAAGTAACTGCTCAGCAGTATCTGACTTTGGACACATCGATCGGCATGACCATTGGCGGCGATCCAAGTGCCGCTTACGGCGGCGGCTGGCAAGCGGTTGAAGCCGGTAATCCTCTTGCTGTTGGCTCGCTGATCGATCCCACAGCACAGGGAAACGGATTTGTAATCCGGTCTCGCTATATCGCCGGATTCCACTTTGGGGTACAAGGCGGCAACAACTTCTATGTCGACGATTTCTTTGTCGAGAGTTGGTACCGCAACTATGTCGCGCTCGCGGACACGGCGTGTTTCAACCCCGCTTCTGTTTTCGCTGGGGCGGAAGGCCTGAACATGTTCGGCGGGCAGTTCTGGGGTAACCGCGCCAACGCCATCCGTATGAGCTGCGGCAATCAGTGGTATCTGCACGGGGTTCGCATCGACTACTCCAACAATGCCGGGCTGGCCGCGCCGGAAGATTGGACAGGAACGGTGGCAGAGGGCGTCCGCGCGGCGAATGCGGAGATTTACGGGAAGAATATCTTCCTTGAGTGCCACGCATGCCATATCGAACACAGCAGCGGGCCAATGATCTATACCAATCAAACCGGCAACGTGTCGTCGACTATTAAGCTCTTCGGCGGATTGCTTGTACCGGGCGCTCCCATGGGGGTCTCAGTGCCTCTGACCGGATGCTCCAGTTCCAGCGACGGCAAAACAGTCACCTTGCTCGGGAATTTCCCTCCGTCTCTCACTTCCCTGCAAGGTGGCGGCGGTTTGACGCTGGCAGTCAGCGGCTTTACCAACCCCGGCCCTTGCGCGGCACTGAACGGCCTGGTGCTGAATGACACCATTATCACCAGCACCGCGTTCACGGCGTACTCGTCTGTGGTTGCCAACGGTACCGACTCTGGAACCGACGCGGATCATCCTGCTGTGGCCACGGTGCCTGGTGAGGTAGGGTACATTGCCTTGAACAGAACGGCAGGGTCGGAGCAAGTGAATGTCAGCGGTACCTACTCCCTGCATGCGATAACTTCAGGAGGGCCGGAAAATCAAGTGCTGAATTGGGTAGACAACACGGGTGATTCGGGCGCAGGTATATCGCTGTCTAATACGATGGGTTCCAGTGCATCGAACGGGCCCCAGATGACCACCTTTTGGGCGAACAATCCTAAATCTCCAGCTTCCATAATTGACCAGAAGATGGTAATCGACAATCATTTCCTTGGCACTGCCGGATCCTTGCCCGACCTGGTGCTTATACCGGCAACGAGTGGAACGTATAACGGCATTGGCACCGGCGTCCATCTGGTCACCGACACGACATTCAGAGTGCAATCGACTCTGAACTGCAATGGTGTTGCGGGCGGCGGATTTGAGTTTGGACCCGGAGGGACGACCGCGGTCGATACGCGTCTTTGCAGGAAGGCTGCCGGCGTGCTCGACTCGCCGGGGAAGATCACAGCAGCGTCGTTTGCGGGAGATCAAGCCGTCACGATTGCGTCGCTGGCCGGAGCTGGAACGGGTGCGACTGCCGTCTGCGATACGGCGGATGGATACGCCTGCACGAATACGGGAGGGGTCATTACGCTTGTGTCGGGAACCGGCGCAGGAACGGGCGACGTAGTGTCGATCGCATGGAGCACCGCGTTATCGTCGAAGCCAGTCTGCGGGTATAGTAACGCCACTTCTTCTCCGCTGTTCCTGGCTTCTCAGGGTTACTGGGATACGGTGGCGCAAACGGCAAGCAAGGCAGTGCTGGCGACGACCAGCGCGATTTCCGGCACGTACAAGATTGCCTATCGGTGCGGTCAGTAGCGCTGCCGGGGCGGCAAGGGAACGCACCCACTACCGGGCACGAGCACAACGGGGTGCCCGATGGAGGGAATCACAAATCAGAAGGCAGGAGGGAACGTGCAAGCTGCAATCCTTCATACAGGTCCGGCCGGAGACGAATTCTCTGTTACCGACATTGCATGAGCGGCTGGGAAGAGAATACTGTGGAAACACCAAGACCGGCGGCCACTGAACTATTACAACCCGTGACGATTGGTTTATCCCATCCGGAGCCGATTTGTAGCTATGAGATCTTTGACTCGCATACGTGGAGCACTCGCGGAGTTTCGCCGGGCAGGTTCCATTCGGCACCTGAGCCTGCCAACAGGAATTTGTCCTCTGTGCGGAAAGACGCGATTTATCGTTCTGAAGCCGGACCCGTATTTCGTCCGCTGCTTTAAATGCAAGGCTAACGCGACGAACCTCTCGATCGTGAAAGTCATTCAGCAGAACGTCTCCGCGCTTGGCAACAAGCTCGCTTATGAAATGTCGACGTACGGATCGACCTACAACTTTCTCAAGGTCCGGTGCCCACAATTCATTTCGAGCGAATTCTTTCCTGGCCACCGCAGTGGAGAGGTGGTCGATGGGATCCGGAACGAAGATGCGCAATGTCTTTCCTTTGCCGATGAGTCACTTGACCTGATCACCTCCAACCAGGTCTTCGAGCATGTCCCGGATCATGCCGCCGCTTTCAAGGAATGTTGGAGAACGCTAAGGCCGGAAGGCTGCCTGATTTTTACGGTGCCTCTTAACAACAACCCTCAGACCGAACATGTAGCCGTCCTTGAGGATGGAAACATTCGGTGGCTATCGACCCCCGAGTTTCATGCAAGCCGTAGCACCGGTCCTAAAACCATCCCGGTGTTCTGGCGCTATTCCACTGCGGACATCCTCGAGCGCGTCCGACAGGGTGGATTTCGTCATGCGTCGATCCTGGAAGTGACGATCATCCCCCAGCAGGTTGAACCGCAAAAGGTGATTTACGCAGTGAAATAAACGGGGAACCGGATTTGGGCTGACGCGTACTGATACGCGTCAAAGCCGTACCAATCAAATCCTTCGTATCAGCTGGAGACTGAACCAGCAGACCCTGTTTGGCCGCCGGCCGAATCAGCGACGCCATGTGCGAGTTCATGCACGAGCAGCCCTGACCCATGCTTGTGCGGCGGTACCGCGCGAAGATTAGAAGCCACAAACGTGACAACTCATTCGTAACACGACCGATTGCACTGGAGCCCCCATGCTCGTCGAGGAACAAGAACCCGTTATCGACGCTCTCGATCCCGAAGCCCTCGATCTAGATGAACTGGGCCGTCTCGGCCGCATACTGGATCACCGGCCCATGTCACTGGGCGGACACTCCGTGCTCATGACAGTGGCGGAGCAGTTGCTACACATCCGCACGCGCGACGGCGCGACCGCGGCGTTGCGCTCCAACGTCGTGCAGCGGCTGTTCGAGCAACGCCGCGGGGAAAAGAACATTGTTCTGAAGGCGCGCCAGCTCGGGCTGACCACCTGGACGGCGGCACGGTTTTTCCTGAAGACCATCACGCGGCCCGGCACGCTGACGCTGCAGGTGGCGCACACGCAGGAAGCAGCCGAGGAGATCTTCCGCATCGTACACCGGTTCTACGATTGGCTGCCGGACGAGCTGCGCGGGGGGCCGCTGGTCACCTCGCGGGCTAACGCCAGACAGATTGTTTTTCCCGAGCTCGACTCGCAGTACCGCGTGGTGACCGCCGGCGACCGAAACGCCGGACGCGGATTGACGGTGCAGAACCTGCACTGCTCCGAGCTGGCGCGCTGGCCCGGCGATCCCGCCGACATTCTCGCCGGTCTGCGCGCCTCGTTGGCGCCGGGGGCCGAAGAGATTTTGGAATCGACTCCGCAGGGCGTGGGCGGGTGTTTCTACGACGAGTGGCAGAAAGCCGAGGAGACGGGGACAGTGCGGCACTTCTTTCCCTGGTGGCTGGAGCCGCGGTATTGTTTGCCGCAGCGCGTGGATGCCGCGTCGTTGACCGAGGAAGAACGGGAGTTGATGGCCAGGGAGGGGCTGGATACGGGCCAGATCGCCTTTCGCCGGGCGGCGCGCGCTAACTTGCGCGGGCTTGCACGGCAGGAGTTTGCCGAGGACGCCGCGAGCTGTTTTTTGGCGAGCGGCGAGTCGGTGTTCGAGCTCAGCGCGGTGGACGCGCGTCTGCAGGATGCTCCGCTGCCCGCGGAGAGCCGCCGAAATGGGGAACTGGAAATCTGGTTCCCGCCGGTTCCCGGCCGATCGTACCTGGTGGCCGTGGATCCGGCAGGCGGCGGGTCAGAGGGGGACTACTCGGCGGCCGAGGTGATTGACATGGCCACGGGGCTGCAATGCGCTGAGTTTGCGGCGCACCTGGGCGGCGCCGAGCTGGCGCGGGTGGTTGCGGATTTAGCGCGCGAGTACAACCAGGCAATGCTGGTGGTAGAGCGCAACAATCACGGGGCGGGCGTACTGGCGCTGGCGGAGACAGTATGCGGGTATCAGCGGATTTACAAGCAGGGAAATTCCACGCTGGGGCAGGCTGGGTGGCTCACCACGTCAGTGACGCGGCCCGCAGTGCTGGGATTGCTCAATGCGGCTCTGGTGGAGCATCCGGAGCTCTTTATGAGCCGTAAGCTGCTGGCCGAGTGCCGCAGTTTTGTGCGGCATGTGGATGGCAGCGCTGCGGCGGCGGCGGGGACGCATGACGATCGCGTGATGGCGATGGCGATTGGGCTGGCGGTGAGACGGGAGCTTTTGGTTCGGGCTTCTGGCTGCTAGCTCTCAGCCCACTTCAGCCTTCAGCCGTCAGCTGTCAGGTTTGGGCGAAGCAGGTGAGGGGCCGGCTCGGGATGATTTT
>Ga0157369_10005258_pt1 | contig 15094 bp, 14 predicted proteins | sample C25metaG_FD_113461 | JGI IMG/M metagenome (GOLD analysis project Ga0157369, IMG submission 113461) | Corn rhizosphere microbial communities from Kellogg Biological Station, Michigan, USA - C2-5 metaG | ecosystem: Host-associated > Plants > Roots > Rhizosphere > Soil | place: USA: Michigan... | reverse complement strand
GAGCCAATCGGCCGCCAGGGCCGCCGGCAGCGTTCCGCCAATGACCCATCCGAAGAAACGGCCGCCGCTCGACCGGAGCAGCCCGTCCGCGGCATCGGCGGCCAGCTCATCGACGACCTGGGCAGGGGGCAGCCCGTCCTCCGCCAAAGGCTTGCGCATCCTCCAGCGCAGTGAGGCGAGGTCCGAGGCGGAAGCGACGCGGTCGTCGTCGAGACCGCCGAGATAGTCGCGGGCGTGCCTGATCGCTGCCACCACCGCCTCTTCGGATTCCGCGGAGGGCGCGCGCGGCCCCCTCGCCGCCCACTCCGTCCCGATCCGCTCGCGCATCCGCCGCCCTTTTCTAGGATTGACTTGACGGCCCAGGCGTCGATCGGATTTGTATTCCAGGAAGAAAATTACGCAAATTCATTATTTTCATGACTATAGTTCTACTGATGCACGATTAAACGCGAACCCTGAGGACGCGGTGCCTTGGGGATGCATTTCGCCGACGCTGCCAATCGGCAGGACGATTGGCCTTGGAGGCGAACTCGACGTGAACGTTGGTCCCCAACGTGGATGGATGCTAGAACAGTCACGCTGAGGATAGTGCGTGCTCCATGGATGTGTGCTTTGGCGGAGACACGATCGGCACACCACCCGATCAATCTGCGAACGGGGGTGGGACGCTAAAGCGTTTTCTCGTACCAGTGATGGGCGTAAAGCTCGTTGTTGAATTGGGGCACTTCGCGATAACCGAAGCTTCTGTAGAGCTGCTGCGCTTCTTGAAGTGACTTCTGCGTTTCGAGGCGAACGAGGCGATAGCCCAGTGACCGCGCGCGATCTTCGAGCGCCTGCAGCAGTAGCTTGCCGAGCCCGAGGCCACGCGCATCCGGCGACACCCACATGCGCTTTATATAGGCCGCGCCCGATTCTTCGGGCTTGAACCCACCGCAGCCGATTGGCTTCCCTGCCACGCGCATGACGAGGAAGATGCCGCGCGGCGGTGCGAACCCCTCGTGCGTGGGCGAAAGACTGTGGGTTGGGTCGAAGCCGACGTCGAAGCGCTGCGCGAGCTCAGCGAAATATTGCGTCAGACAATATCTGGCGTCGGCACTGTCGGGCGAGACCTCTTCGATCTGGACTTCCGACGCGCGCGCCGGCGTGCGCGGGCGGGGGCCGGCTACGCTTGATCTGTCGTTTAGCGCCTTCATTTAAAAACAATTTCGCGAATCACGTCGGCGCCGAGAAATTTTCTGACCTCGTTCCGGTGCACTCTGGCCTGGTTCTGGCACTCGGCGCTGCAGATCACTTTTTCGGTGACTGCTTCAAACGCGTCTTGGTCGCCTTGGTCGCCGATGTCCCCGGCATAAGCCGCCATGTTCTTAAAGGTAATCTCGAGATACATATCGGGCTGATCCGGTGATTTTGGCTCCGACCGGAAGACCTTGTAACCGATGATCAGCCCCGCTTTCTTCGCGGCCTCCATGGTCGGCAACCACGTCGAGGTCACCCATTTCATGTAATCATCAAAGTGCCCGTACTCGACGTGTATCTGGCCCACCAGAGTAACCGGGCCGTAGCTATACCCGCGCCCGGACTGGGCACGAGCATCAACCGAAAGCAAAGAAGCGGCGACGAACATGGATAAGATAATGGTCCTGATCATTTTCTCTTTGCTCCCGTAACCTAATCTACATTGACGACTTTCGGATTGTCCGATCCGTCTCAAAGCTCAACGGCGTGCGTTGCCGTAGCAACGTCGCCGGTATTCGGCGTTCCATCGGGATCGATCAGCAAGAGTTTGACCTCACCGCGGCGTGCGGCCGGCCGATGTCGAGTTCCTTTCGGCACGACCAGGATCTCGCCCGGCCCGACCGTGACAGTGCCGTCTTCGAAATCCATGTCGAACTCGCCTTCGAGGATCAGAAAAAATTCGTCGGTCTCATCATGCTGGTGCCAAACCCATTCTCCCAAAGTCTTCACCAGGCGAATCTCATTGGCGTTGTACCGCGCGATGATTTTGGGGGCCCAATGCTCGGAGAATTGGTCGAGTTTGTCCCGGAGGTTTGCGACAATTGGCGTTCGCGCTTCCATGTGCGGTTCAGTCTCGGCCATCGAACTGGGTCCTCAGCTGGTCTGTGTGTGGCTGCGGCCGACGGCACTTGCCACGGTGCGGCGTGGCGGCTGGGGTTTCGTCTTTGGCCTTGGCACGCCGCCGCAGCCAGCGGGCGAGGCGGGCAAGCCCGGCGGCCACGTCCGTGGACAACTTCTCGTGGTTTTCGGCCCAGGCCATCCGGGCGAAAGGTTCGATCATGGCCTCAAGACCCGACATGCGGCCGGACGGAATAAAGCTATTGCGCGGCCGACGTATGCGCTTGCCGGCACGGCGTAGTTCAGGACAGCGCCCTTGAAGATATACTCGCGAACCCGGCACTTGCAGTCCCGCCGCAAGTCCTGTGTCGGCGCTTGCGCGGGCACGAACGCCGGGCTCCCCAGAGACGATACGAGGAAGATGCGGAAGATCGTTGGGTGCCCCATGGAAGTTGTCTCACGAGATTGCGGTCGCTTGGTCCGTCCTGACCTTGAGGGCGAACCGATCACCCTGCTTTCTGTAACGAGATATACCATTCCACAAGTTCATTATTCACACTATGATCATGCCTCGTGCGCACGATTCGTCTGTCGTCGTCTGTCGCGGCGGCGGCTCAGAGGTGCTCTAGGAGGAGGTTGTATGTTCGATGATTTACCCGCCCTCGTGGAGTTTGCTCGAGCCGGGTCCATCGCCGGCGCGGCCGATCGTCTCTGCCGGACACCATCGGCGATCACCCGGCAACTGCAGAGGCTGGAGGATTCATTGGGCGCCGAGTTGCTTGACCGCTCGGTCAAGCCGCCGCGCATGAATGCGCTGGGCGCCCGGGTGCTCGAACAAGCGCGAGACCTGCTGCAGCGGGCCGAGGCGCTGAAATCTCTTACGTCGAGCGACACCGAACCTCACGGCGTCCTGCGCATTGGGCTCGCGCATCCCCTGGCGGTGGGGCCGCTTACCGGACCTACTCGGGCGCTGACTGAAAAATATCCTCGAGTCAGGCTGCGCCTCTTGAGCGAAGGCACAAGTACATTGTTTAGCCGGCTGCTCGCTGGTGAACTCGACGTGGCGGTCGTGGCCTTACCCGTCGGAAGAACCGCGCCTTCGCCGCTTCTGACCAATATCGTTGCGACGGACCGCGTGGAGATCGTCCAAGCCGCGGCCGGCAACGTCCGCAGCAATTGGGAAAGCTTAGGCGGCGCGTCCTGGGTGCTCAATCCGCTTGGGTGCTTCCTCCGGGCAAGCCTCACGGATCGACTGGAGCGTGCCGGTTTCACCCCGATGATCGCCGCTGAAATCCACAACGTGCATCTGCAGCTCGCCTACGTCCAGTCAGGTTACGGCGTCGGGTTGCTGCCGGCGAGCCTCATTATGAGGAACAACTCTGGCGAGACGGTCGAGGTGTTACGACCCCCATCATTTCACCTGCAGATGTCGGTCGCGATCGTGCGGGCTGGGCAACTCGGAGCCTTGGAGAAGGCTGTTGGACTGTTGGAGCAAGGCATTCGCGATCTGTTTGAAGCAGCTCACACAAAGTAGCCTGTAGCGAAAACCCACGGTGAATTTTGGCAAGTCAAATGATGCGCGGGTTTTGACACGTTATCTGGGTGCGCGGCGATGAGACCAAAGCGGTCTGTTCGTTCGCGCTACCCCTTTAGGCTCCGCGCGCGAAGTGACCTGCTCCATGAACTACTGTTCAGCACGTCGGCGCGAGAGGGATCAAGCGACGCACGATCGTCCGGCCCACGGGCTTTGAGATCGACCGCTATCACCCGTTTAACCCGTCACACCAGGTCGAATTTGAGAGCCGCGAGCCAGCCACGCGCCGGGGCAGCCCTTCTGCGCCGGGGGGACGCACAAGATCGTGCTTCACCGGTATTATCGTCGTGATAATAATGAAGTAGCAGAACTTTCTGTCCTGCAGCAAGGTGCCAGGGGCTTAGCTCTTAGAGAAATCTGTATGCCTGGCGCGCCCAAGACTCGGCAAGCCGGCGGTCCCGATGTCCAGAAAACTCCAATGCAAGGTCCGTCGAACCGCGCACCTACTAGGCTATTCGGGAGGAAAGAATGCTGCGGACACTGTTTTCAGCGACAATTATGGCCGGCTCGCTCGCCGGAAATGCGATGGCGCAGGCGCCGGATTCCGGCTGCGCGTTGCCGGCGGAACCGTGGGGCATTCCGGCCGCACTCGATGCGGCGATCTCCGGGCCCGCGGACAAGGATAGAGCCTGCATGAAGGCCTTGCTGATCCCCGAAGCGCACCTGATCTTCGCTTCGGTCGGCACGGACGGAGCGCCAACCTACAGGCTCCAGACCTTGGATGATTGGATCGCCCGCGCCAAATCGCGCGGGCACGTCATTTTGGAAGAGAAACAGCTGAATTTTCGCATCGACCGCTACGGCGACATCGCGCACGTGTGGAGCCTCTACGCGCTGCGGAGCGACGGCAAGGCAGTCGCGCGCGGCATCAACAGCATTCAAGCGATCAAAGAATCTGGCGGCTGGCGTGTTGCGAGCATCACGGTGCGGGCCGAGTCGGCCTCTGCGCCCTTGCCCACAGAATACCTGCCGTAAGGGCGGCAAATCCAACTGGAGAAAGTTATGCAGCGTTCTCTGCTCATTGCCGGCGCCGCCTTCGCCGCTATCGGCCTTTCGGGCGGCCCCGCCCTCGCCGACGAGGGCCTGTGGACCTTCGACAACTTCCCGGCCGCCGCAGTGAAAGCGAAGTATGGCGTCACCATCGACAAGGCCTGGCTCGACCGCGTGCAGCACGCGGCGGTCAGACTGTCGACCGGCTGCTCGGCCTCGCTGGTGTCGCCGGACGGCCTGGTGCTGACCAACCACCACTGCATCTTGGACTGCGCCCAGAGCCTCTCGACGCCCCGGCAGGACTACATCAAGTCGGGTTTCATCGCTACGAACCGGCGCGAGGAGCGGCTTTGCCCCGGCGTGCAGGCCGAGATCCTGACCTCGATCTCCGACGTCAGCGATCGCATCAACGGCGCTGTCGCAGGCAAGACCGGGCCCGAGTTCGTCAAGTCGCGCGACGCGATGATCGCGGCGATTGAGCAGGAGGGTTGCGCCGGCAAGACCGCAACCCTGCGCTGTCAGGTGGTGACCCTGTACCAGGGCGGCCAGTACAAGCTCTACACCTTCCGCAAGTATTCGGACGTCCGCCTGGTGTTCGCGCCGGAGCTGGCGACTGCGTTCTTCGGGGGCGATCCGGACAACTTCAACTTCCCCCGCTACGACCTCGAATGTTCGTTTATCCGCCTCTACGAAAACGGCCAGCCGGTGAGGACGCCCGACCACCTGCGCTGGAGCACGGCCCCGCCGACCGACGGCGAACCCGTGTTCGTGGCCGGCGACCCTCTCCCGACGCAGCGGGCCAACACCGCCGACCAGCTCTCGTTAGTGCGCAATATCCAGTTGCTGCAGACCCTGCTCCGCTATTCCGAATTGCGCGGGCGGCTGATCCGTTTCAGCGAGGAGAGTCCGGAGCAGGCTCGAGTGGCGGCCGACAAGCTGTTCAGTATCGAGAATGGCTACAAGGCGCGTTATGACCAGCTGCTGGCGCTGAACGAGCCAGGCTTCGTTGAGGCCAAGCACCAGGCGGACCTGGCGCTGAAGGCCAAGGTCAACGCCGATCCCAAGCTGAAGGGCATTGTGGGCGATCCCTGGTCGGAGATCGCGCAGGCCGAGAACGTTTATGGCGGCCTCTATGCGGGCTACGACCTGCTGGAAGGCGCGCCGGCGAAGGGATCGGACCTCTACGGCTACGCCAGGGCGCTGGTGCGCTCGGCGACCGAGCGGCAGAAGCCGAATAGCGAGCGTCTTCCGGACTTCATCGACAGTCGCCTACCGCTGCTGGAAAAGGAGGTCACCGACGCCAAGCCGGTCGACCCCAAGCTCGAGCAACTCGAGCTCGAGTTCTGGCTGACCAAGGTGCGCGAGTACCTGACTGTCGATGCGCCCGAGACCAGGCTGATGCTCGGTAAGGACTCGCCGGAAGAGCTGTCCGGGCGCTTGGCGTCGTCGCGCCTGATCGATCCCGCCTATCGCAAGCAATTGTGGGAAGGCGGCCAGGCGGCCATCGACGCCAGCGACGATCCGCTGATCCGCTATGTGGTCGCGACCGATCCAGCGGCGCGCGCGCTGCGCAAGAGCTACGAGGAGCGGGTCGCCGGACCGGTCGAACGGGCGCAGGCGCGTCTCGCCAAGGCGCGCTTCGCCGTGTACGGGACCAGCGTCGCTCCGGACGCGACCCTCACGCCGAGGCTGAGCTACGGGAAAATCGCCGGCTGGACCACGCCGCCCTTCACATATTTCAAGGGCCTCTACGAACGGGCGACCGGCCAGCCGCCGTTCCAGCTGACCCAGAGGTGGATCGACGCGGAATCGAAGCTGAACCCCAACACCGTCTTCGACATTTCGTCGACCGCGGACATCATCCCCGGCAACTCCGGCTCGCCTTTGATCAACGCCAAGGGCGAGGTGATCGGGGCCATCTTCGACGGCAACCGCTACATGCTCTCCGGCTTCTTCGCCTACGACAGCCGATTCCGGGGGGTCAGCGTCTCGACCGCTGCGATCACCGAGGCGCTGCAGAAGGTCTATGACGATCCCGAGCTGGTGAAGGAGCTCACCGCCCACTGATGACGCTCAGGCCGGCTCGACCTCCGTCCGCGCGTCGGTGACCACCATTGGGCAGACGCGGCACGCGTCGGACCGAGATCGCCGATGGTGCCTCGCCACCACCCACTTTGCGAGGCTGCAGTTGCGCACGTCGAACCCGAATCGCGAGCGACCACAGCTCAACGGTACTGAAATGCCAGCCCGCGCTTACACGGACGGATCTCGGGGAATATCCTCTCTCCCGGCCAACGATCTGCTGGCTTAGCCGCTACTCCCGGCGGTGGTTTTCGAGACGATCTGCTCAAAGCGTTCGACAGCGCGCGGTCCCTCATGATTCCTGCCGACGAGCTTCATGAAGCTCTCCGGATGCGCGGATGCGAACGCCAAATGGCAAATCGGCCGGTAACCATTCTCGCACCAGATTCGTTGACCGTTACCCCCTTAATCCGGGCGGATGACGCATGGAACTAAGCCTGCGCCGGTAATCGCCGGGGCAGCGGTGCTGCTGCTCGTTTCGACGGGCACAGTCATGCGAACGGGCGACGAACTATCGCCAACGCCAACGCCAATGTCGAATCGTTGATCGTGCGGCCGTTTCACTCATTGAGCATGCGGCTGACGGTCCAGTCTTCATTGCTATTCGCCGGCACGATGATCGCCGTCTGGGCGACGCTGTTGACCGTCGTCACGGGCTCAGCTGATGCGCGCAAGCTGCAGATGGCGCTCGGCGTCATGACGTTGCTCGGGTTGTTGCTCGTCGCCTTCGCCACGTGGAGAGCGGCGGGGCGCATCACCCAACCGCTTGCCCGCCTTGATGAGGCTGCGGGCCGTCTCGCCTCGGGCGAGCCGGTGCAGGTTCGGGTGCGCGGGGAAGACGAGCTCGCTCGGCTCGCCGGCAGCTTCAACATCATGGTCGCCAAGATCGCCGAGCGCGAGCAACGGATCGCTCAGCTGGCGTTCAACGACACGCTCACCGGGCTGCCCAACCGGACCATGTTCCAGCAGCAGCTCGATCATCTGTTCCGAGCGTCCGAAGGCAGTGGCAGCCTGTTCGTGCTGCACTGTCTGGATCTCGACCAGTTCAAGGCAATCAACGACACGTTGGGGCACCCCGCCGGCGATGCGTTGCTGGTCGAAGCTGCGCGCCGGGTCCAGCGCGCCGCCCGCGGTCATTTCGTCGCCCGCCTCGGCGGGGACGAGTTTGTGGTTCTTCAGACCATCGGTGAAGACCGCGACGCCGTCGACCGGCTGGCGCGCGACATTCTTGGCGAGATCACCCAGCCGTTCGCGGTCGACGGCAACGAGGTGGTCCCCTCGACCAGCATCGGCATCGCCATCGCGCCGCAGGACGGCGCGGATAGCGGAGCCCTGCTGCGCAGTGCCGACCTCGCACTCTACCGCGCCAAGGAAGCGGGCCGGGGAACCTATGCCTTCTTCGAGGAAAGCCTCAACGAACGCGCTCAGGAACGCCGCCAGACCGAGACCGACCTGCGGCTTGCGCTCGAGCGCGACGAGTTCGAGCTTCACTACCAGCCCTTGTTCGATTTGGAGCAAAACCGGATCTGCTCGTTCGAGGCGTTGCTGCGCTGGCACCACCCGACGCGAGGACTGATTTCGCCGGCCGACTTCGTGCCGGTTGCCGAGGACACCGGGCTGATCGTCCCGATCGGCGCCTGGGCGGTTCGCGAAGCCTGCGCTCGCGCAACAGGGTGGCCCGAGCATATTCGAATCGCGGTCAACGTGTCTGCCGTGCAATTCCACCGCGGCGCGATGCAGGAGACGATCCTGCGCGCGCTCGCCGAAAGCGGCCTGGAGCCGAACCGCCTGGAGATCGAGATCACCGAATCGATCTTCCTCGAAGGCGGGGCCGCGACGCTCCGGTTGCTGCACGCGTTGCGCTCTCTAGGAGTCCGCATTGCCCTTGACGATTTCGGTACCGGCTATTCCTCGCTCAGCTATTTGCAGAGCTTCCCGTTCGACAAGCTGAAGATCGACCGCAGCTTCATTCAGAACCTGCTGACCCGCGACGGGGCGATCGCCATCGTCCATGCGATCACCGAGCTTGCCAATGCGCTGGGGATCGAGACCACCGCCGAGGGTGTCGAGGAGACCGCCCAGCTGATGGAGCTGCGCGCCCACGGCTGCTCGTCGGTCCAGGGCTATTTGTTCGCCGAGCCGATGACGGCGGCGGACGTCGAGCGGCTGTTCAGCGAAGGCAGCGACGCGCTTCAGAACGTCGCCTGATTACCGCTTCGTTCGAGGATGCTTGAGTCGATCTCGGCGATGCTGGTGCAGCCGGTGAGCGCCATTGCTACCCGCATTTCCGCTTCGATCAGCTTCAGCACGTGAGCGACTCCCGCGCCGCCTCGCGCCGCGAGTGCATAGGCCCAGGCGCGGCCGAGCAGCACGAAATCGGCGCCGAGCGCGAGCATCCTGACGACATCGAGGCCGGAGCGAACTCCGCCGTCGACCAGCACCGGCAAGCGGCCGCCGACCGCATCGGCGATCCCCGGCAACGCTCGCGCGCTCGAGATCACCCCGTCGAGCTGGCGGCCGCCGTGGTTGGAGACGACGATCGCGTCCGCGCCGCTGTCGACCGCCGAACGAGCGTCCTCGAGATCGAGAATGCCCTTGATGATCAGCGGGCCGTCCCATTGGGTGCGCAGCCACTCCACGTCCTTCCAGTTGACCGACGGGTCGAAATTGCGGTGGATCCAGGCCTGGAAGTCGCTGAGCGGCGCGCGCGTTCCGATTACGTCTTCCAGGTTGCCGAGGCTGATCGGCCGGCCGCGGACGCCGACGTCCCACAGCCAGTCGGGCCGGGTTATCAGCTGGCTTAGCCGGCGCGCTCCGCCGCCCGCCGCGCGAGCATCGCGATAGCGCGAGCCTGGAACGGCGAGGTCGACCGTCAGGATCAGCGCGCCGCACTCGGTCGCCTTGGCGCGCTCGATCATTCTGGCGACGAACTCGCGGTCCTTGACGAAATAGAGTTGATACCAGGGCACGTTCCCTGACGCGGCGACCTCGCGGACCGAGCAGCCGCCGACGGTCGACAAAGCGAACGGCACGTTGGCCGCAGCGGCTACCCTGGCGGCCTGGACCTCGCCCCGGCGCGCGTAGAGTCCGGCGAGTCCGACCGGCCCGAGCCCGACCGGCATCGCCCAGCGCTTGCCGAACAGCTCGGTCGAAAGGTCGATCGACGAAACGTCACGAAGCACCCGTTGCCGAAGCGCCACCGACTGCAGGTCCTCGACGTTCCGCTTCAGCGTCACCTCGTCGTAGGAGCCGCCGTCAAGATATTCGAACAGGAAATGCGGCAGCCGCGCCCTGGCGAGGGCGCGATAGTCGGTAACGTTTGCGGCCTTGCGCGGCAACTCAGGTCGCGAAGCTTGGATCGAGGCGGTACGCCTTGCGCTTGAGGGCCGGCCAGGCGAGCAGGTTCGCGGCGAGGGCGACTCCGACCTGTCCTTGCTGCGCGGTCGTCTCCGGCGAACCCTGCGGCGGGTTGTTGACGTTCTCGCCCGCCGACAGCGCCATCACCTGCCCCTGGCACGCGCGTTCGAGGAAGTAGAGCCGGACGAAGCATTCGCCGACATTCCTGCCGACCGCGAGCGTCCCGTGGTTGCGCAGGATCATCGCATTCCTGGCGCCAAGATAGCCGACCAGCCGCTCGCGTTCGCCCAGGTCGACCGCGACGCCTTCGTAATCGTGAAAGGCGACGTCGTTCCGGATCAGCATGGCGGTCTGGGTCAGCGGCAGCAGGCCTTCGCTATGCGCCGCCACCGCCTGCCCGGCGGGCGTGTGCAAATGCATCACGGCATGCGCGTCATCGCGCGCCATGTGGATCGCGCTATGGATGGTGAAGCCGGCGGGATTGGTGATGAACGGCGTCGGCTCGACCGGATTGCCGTTGGCGTCGACCTTGATCAGCGACGAGGCCGTCACTTCCTCGAACATCAGATTGTACGGGTTCAGGAGGAAATGATGCTCGGGCCCGGGGATGCGGGCCGACAAATGGGTAAAGATCAGGTCGTCCCAACCGTAATGAGCGACCATCCGGTAGGCGGCCGCGAGGTCGAGGCGGATCTCCCACTCCTCGTCGCTGACCTTGCCTTCGAGGGACGGAATCTCGACGCTGTCGAGCGGCTGCATCTCTTTCATGCCGCGATTGATGCTGTCCACACGGTTCATGTTGGCACCTGTTGCCTGTCGGGATGCGCGGCCGCGAACCCGTCGAGCTTGTTGGCACTCTCTTCGGCCCTCAGCAATGTCGGATAATCGTCGAGCGGCACGTTGAACCGTCTCGCATTATAGAGCTGCGGCACCAGACAGACGTCGGCGCCGGTGGGCCCATCGCCGAACAGGAAGCTGCCGGCCTGCGGTGCCGCCATCGCCTCCAGCGCGGTCAGCCCCTCAGTGATCCAATGCGCATACCAAAGATCGACGTCGCCCTGGTCGTGGCCAAGCTCGTTCTTCAGATATTTGAGCACGCGGAGGTTGTTGAGCGGATGGATGTCGCAGGCGATCGCCATCGCCATGGCGACGACATGCGCTCGCGCGGCGGCAGCCGTCGGGATCAGCGGCGGCGTCGCATAGCGAATGTCGAGATAGTTGATGATCGCCAGGCTCTGGGTCAACTGGTGTCCGTCGATCTCGAGCGTCGGTACCAGTCCCTGCGGGTTTAGCACCCGATAGGAACCGGACTTCTGTTCATCGCCGCGTAGGTCGACTTGGCGGGTCTCGTAGTCGACCCCCTTGAGCTTGAGGGCAATCCGGACTCGGTAGCAGGCGGACGAGCGGAAATAATCGTAGAGGATCGGGCGAGACATGTCGGCTCGCCTACACTCGTGAAAGAAACGGCGCTATCACTTCCAGGGGCACGCGGATCGGGCGGCCGAGCGCCTTGTCGATAATCGCCCACTGGGTCCTCGAACGAACGCAGGTTTTCCCGTCGGCGCCGGTGAATTCGACGAACCGGTCGAACCGCGCCCCTTGCGGCGCCTCGCCGACCCAGGTGCGGGCGGTAACGGCGTCGCCTTGATGCGCGGCCCGCAGGTAATCGATCTCGTGTCGGACGACGACCCAGAAGTAAGCGTCCCTATGCGCCGGGTCCGCCAGCGCGTCCCAATGCGCGACGGCCACCTGCTGGATCCACTGCACCCATACCGCATTGTTGACGTGCCCGAGTTCGTCGATGTGCTCGGGCGCTGCGGTGAAGGTGAGCTCGAAGACGGGGCGGCTCATTCGACCATCGTCAAAATGAACCCGTAGGTGTCCGCCACCTCGTGCAGCCGCTCCCAGCGGCCCGACTTGCCGCCATGCCCCGCACCCATGTTGATCTTGAGGAACAACGCGTTCGAATCCGTCTTGGTGGCGCGCAGCTTCGCCGCCCATTTCGCCGGCTCCCAATAGGTGACGCGCGGGTCCGTGAGGCCGCCGGTGATCAGCATCGGCGGATAGTCCTGCGTCTTCACATTATCGTAGGGCGAATAGCTGCGGATCAGGTCGAAGGCCGCCTTGTCGGTGATTGGATTGCCCCATTCGGGCCACTCGCCGGGGGTCAGCGGAAGAGTATCGTCGAGCATCGTGTTGAGCACATCGACGAACGGCACGTCGGCGACCACCGCGCCCCACAGCTCCGGGTCCGAGTTGACGACTGCTCCCATCAGCTCGCCGCCGGCCGAACCGCCGTTGATTGCGATCCGGCCCGGCCTCGTGAATTTCGTAGCGACGAGGCCTTTCGCGACATCGACGAAATCGTTGAACGTATTGGTCCGCCTGGTCAGCTTGCCGTCGAGGAACCATCTGTAGCCGAGGTCGTCCCCCCCGCGGATGTGGGCGATGGCGCAGGCCCAGCCGCGGTCGAGCAGGCTGATCCGGTTGGTGTTGAACGTCGGCGGAATCGCCACGCCGTAGGCGCCGTAGGCGTAGAGGAACAGCTTGCCTTCGCCGTTCTTCTCAAAGTCCTTGGGATAGACGACCGATACCGGCACCTTGGCCCCGTTGCGGGCGTCGACCAGCAGCCGCTCGGTCGCATATTTCGACCCATCGTAGCCGGATGGAATCTCCTGGACCTTCAGCACCTCGAGCTCGCCGCTGTCAGGGTGATAGTCATAGACCGTGGTCGGGGTGACCATCGACGAATAACCGACGCGATAGGCTTGCGGCGCGAACTCCGGATTGCCCACGAAGAAGGCGCTGTAGCTCGCCTCCTCGAACGGGATTCGTGTCTCCTCGCCCGCGTAGGTGCGAAGGATGAGCTGGTCGAGGCCGTCCACCCGGCTGCTGATCGCCAGATGATCATGGTAGGCGGTGGCGCCGGTCAGATAGACCCTGTCCGAACCGGGGATCACCGTCTCCCACATTTCGGGGCTCGCCGGATCGGCAGCAGCGAGCCGAAAATTCACATGGTCGTCGTTGGTGCGAATCCAGAGTTTCCCATGCGCCGCGTCGGCCTGATATTCGCGGTTGGTCTTGCGCGGCGAGATGAGCGTCAGCCGCTGCGTCGGGTCGGTGGCGGAAACGAACCGCACTTCGGACGTCGCGTTGTCGCCCGTCGCGATGAAGATCGTGGTCCGGTCGTGTGACTTGCCGACGCCGACGGAAAAGCCGAGCTCCTCGGTCTCCTCGTACAGGGTGACGTCCTCATCGACCGGCCGCCCGAGTCTGTGGAATCGCGCCCGGTAGCTGCGCCAATTGTCATTGACCTCGGTGAAGATGATCCCGTCGCTATCGCTGGTCCACACCGGCTGTCCGATGCCGACCTTGGTGACGGTCTCGAGGTCCTTGCCGGTCGGGAGGTCGCGGATTCGAAGCTCGAATCGCTCCGAACCGTCATAGTCGGCGAGGGTGGCGAGCAGCTTTCCATCCGGACTGACCTCCAGCGCGCCCAGTCGAAAATAGTCGCGCCCCTCGGCCTCGACCGGCTCATCGAACAGCACCTCGTCCGCTCCGCCAGAGACTAGTTTGCGATACCAGGTGCGGTACTGCGCCCCGGGCTTGAACGCCCACCAGTAAAGGAACTCGCCGTCGCGGATCGGGACCGAGCTTTCGTCCTCCTTGATCCGCCCCTTCATCTCCTCGAACAGCTGATCGATCAGCCCCTGGTGCTGCTCCTTCCAATCCTCGAAATAGGCGTTCTCCGCCTTGAGATAGGCGAGCACGTCCGGGTCATCGACTGCGGGATATTTGGGGTCCCGCAGCCAGTGCCACGGGTCCTCGATCGTGACGCCGTGGCGTTCATAGCTGTAGGGGCGCTGTTCGGCTTCGGGCGGGGCGGGGAGGCTCACGGGCTTGTCCATGCGTGCGCTCTTAGCGCGGTCGTCGGCGATCAACAGCGCAAAAGGTGGATTGTCCCGACGTCAGCAGTGAATCGACAGGCGTGTCATTTTCCCGCTTGACTTAAAGTGCACTTGAACCCGTAAACGGCCTGTCAGCCTCTATTTTTTGGAGCTGACAAATGATCAAATCTCGCTCGTTTTTGATTGGCGCTCTGGTTGCGGTTTCCGTGCCGGCAAGCTTCGGCGCGGCCAATGCTTCTCCGCGAGTCATGCAGAGTCCGTTCGCGTGCGACCGCCTGGCGCTCACGCCCGCGCTGCGGCATCGGCATTTTGACGTGCTTGGTCCTCTCTTGCGGACCAAGGTTCTCGCCGCTCGTTCCGAAACTGACGGCTACGCCTTCCGCTTTCCGAACGATTGGGCGACCTACGCCGAGCTTACAGAATGGATGAACGGCGAGCGGCTTTGCTGTCCGTTCTTCGACTTCGATCTGCAGACCGGCCGCGAGCATGGCCAAATCTGGATGAAGCTGTCGGGCCGGCCGGGCACCAAGGATTTCATCCGATCCGATTTCGCCAACTGGTTCGCGCGGACCGGGATTCCGAAATGAGTCTCCCATTGACGCTTCCGGCGGCGACCTTCGCCGCGGGGCTCATCTCCTTCCTGTCGCCGTGCGTTTTGCCGCTGGTGCCCGGCTATGTGTCGATCATCACCGGCACCGGTGTTGCCGAGCTGCGCTCGCCGACGCCGGCGATGAAGATTGCCAGTCTCAAGCATGCCGCCGCATTCGTTCTCGGCTTTAGCGTCGTGTTCATAGCGTTCGGCCTGGCCGCCGGCGCATTCGGAAGCGTTCTCGGCAAATATCAGTCGACGCTTGAAACCGTCTTTGGCGGGCTGATCATCCTATTCGGCCTGCACATGACCGACATCGTCAAGGTGCCGATCATGTCTCGAGAGGCGCGTTTCCACGCCCTGATGAACGGGGGAGGCTTGCCGCGCTCGTTCGTGACCGGCTTCGCCTTTGGATTTGGATGGACGCCGTGCGTCGGTCCGGTGCTCGGCACGGTTTTGGCCCTGGCGGCAACCCAATCCGCAATTCTCACCGCCGCCGGG
>Ga0157369_10005256_pt1 | contig 15095 bp, 10 predicted proteins | sample C25metaG_FD_113461 | JGI IMG/M metagenome (GOLD analysis project Ga0157369, IMG submission 113461) | Corn rhizosphere microbial communities from Kellogg Biological Station, Michigan, USA - C2-5 metaG | ecosystem: Host-associated > Plants > Roots > Rhizosphere > Soil | place: USA: Michigan... | reverse complement strand
GCCGAGGCGCGCAGAAATTACGTGACGTCCAGGCAGCTCACCCTGGGGCGGACTGGAAAGCCGCCGAGGCGGAGCTTCAACCGCTCTGGGAAGAAATTGGCCCGGCGGGGCACGCCTACGAAGACTTCTACCGGCAGGCGGCGGAGGCCATCTTGCGCGAAGAATGGCAGGCGATCACCTCGCCAGAGCAGGCGGCGGCCTCCGAGCGGGTGCGGCTGGCGCAGCCGTTGCGAGCCCACCTGAGGCAGTGCATTGTCGAGGTGACGGCCGACCGCGAGATCGACGCTCGCCTCGCCCCTGGCGCCAACACCGACCCCAACACCGACCCCAACACCGACCCCGACGCGGCGCTGACCGTATTGGTGCGGCTACATACCGGGCGTCCGCGTGATGCCCACAGAGACGACCTGACCCTGCCGCTCTACTATCTAGCGCACCAACAGCAGCATCCTGGCGTTCCAGTGCGAATCGTCCTTGCCTACACGGGCGGGACGCTGGACGATGCGTCGGCAGATTCGGTGGACTCAGCGAACTCGGATGGTCCGCAGCATCAACAGGATGTTACAGATGAAGCGCGCAAAGTCGCCGAGCGCTATCTTGACCCGGTGCGAAAGAGCCGCTCGAAGCTGGACAAACTCGATGAAGCGGCAATGGGTATCGTCGCCGGAGCCTTCGCGCCGCGCCCCGAAGAGCGCCGATGCGCCGCCTGCGCCTACTGCTACGTCTGCCCATCCGACTCTGAGAGCGCCGATCCCAGCCTGATACCCGCCGCCGCGAGCAACTGACGCCGCTCCACGCCATCGTTCCCGCGAAAAATCGCAGGTGTCTATACCCCATTTCCGCTTTTGTCTGCAGATGACGCATCAAGTCTATAGACGGCAAGAGCAAGAATCCGGCGAGAGCCCGAGAGAGGGAAGCGGGTAGGGCACGATGGGCATAGTGGATGTGATGAACGCAGCGGATGAGACGGACGAGACGGATGAAGTAGAGGGAGGTTCATCCTCACACGAGGGAATGGGATCGAGCGTCGCCTCGTTTACCCGGCACGCGCGTAGGCGAAGCGCTCGCCGCAATGTAGCGCCCGACGCCGTAGACTACGTGCTGGCCTATGGCCGGATGATTCAGCGGACGGGCGCAATGTTCTATTTTCTCGGTCGGCGCGATATTCCTCCATGCGACCGCCGCGCGAGCTGGGCATCACGACTGGAAGGCTCGATTGTGATCGTCGCGCCAGATGGCGCTGTGATCACGATTTATCGGAATCGGCGGGGGCTGCATACCATTGCGCGCAAGATGAAGTACCAGCTGGATGCGCGCAAACAGGCGCCCGCCTGCGACGCCGAGCCGCCATCCTTTGTGATGGCGCGTGCCAGCGCCTGAGACGGCCAGCAACAGCAACAGCTTGAACAGCTTGAACAGCTTGAACAGCTTGAACAGCGGGAAGTTCATCATCGTTTCCCGCCACTCCCCCTTTGGTGAAGAGGTATTGGCAATGACCAGAACACTACAAGAGTATCGGCAGCGCTGGCAGGACGCCATGACGCCAGAATGCACGGTAGCGCCATGGGATGAGGAATTATCGCAGACATCATGTGTCATCTTCGAGTCCGCGCGCTCCGTCGCGCTGGGCGAGTGGTGCACGTTCTTTGCCGATTTCGGCGACGCGGTCTGCTTCTATCGCCATCTGCGTATCCCGGAGGAGCTAGAAACGTTGCCGACCGCTGCTGGCGACGGCGACGAGCTGGCCCGACTGGCGTCGATGGCATCAGTGGCGTCTCTGGAGCCATCGGGCTGGAGCCGCTACCGCACGCGATTTTCTAACGAGGAGATTCGCCGACGGCGCTATGAGGGCGAGCGTGCCCTCGATAAGCTGCTCGAACGCTTCGTGCGCGAGGGCTATCAGGCTGAGATGGCCCAGAAGCTGATGGAGATCGTCGCCACGACGCTCATCGATTCTGATCTGCGCGATGTCTATGTTCTGCCCGGCGATCTCGCGCTCCTGCTGGCGCATATCGGCAACCCATTCGCCGAGTGTGATTTCATGATCGAGGAGGACGACGCCACACCCGCGTCGCCAGCCTTCGATCTGAATGCCGAGGGTCATCGCCAGGCGCTGGCAGAGCGCCTCATCGAGCCAGGGCCGTGAGCCGCCAGACATGCAGTCCATTCGATCCATACACCCAGACCCGATACCTATTGACTTGGTAGCTTTGGTGGATGCGTAGAGGCGCGCTCTACAAAACGTCCTCCATCGGGTCAAAGGCGAGGATTTCTGCCAGCGCATCGTCACAGGCATCGCGCACGACCTGTGGCTCATTGGCATCGTTGCGTAATGAGCGGAGCCGGTCAATTGTTGCGAGTGGGACATGGCGCTTCAATTTGCCCAGGGTCTCTGCCGCCGCCACTTTGACACGCCAGTGCGCCCAGTCTAACATGACGGCGAGCTTCGTAATGACCTCTGGAGTGGATAGCCCAACCTCGCCGATATCACGTGCGATCTGTACCTGCCAGAGCGCGCCAAATGCGGGCACATCTTCAGGTGTCAAGGCAGTGCCGAGTAGAATGCGTGCTGCATCCACCGCTACTCTTTCAAGTTCATCAGGTGCGCACCTTCGCGCCAATTCACATGCGATCCGACTCACTGTATTATCAACGTCCTGCATCGCTTGGAGCAACGGTTTAATGGGCGTCCGCTCCCCTAATTGCCCTAACGCCGCTACAGCAGCCTGACGCACGCTCTCATTGGGATCGCTGAGCGCCGCGACTAACGGGTCGATGGGCGCTTGGCTTCCCATCTGTCCTAGCGCCGCTACAGCAGCCTGACGCACGCTCTCATTGGGATCGCCGAGCATCTGGGCCAGTGCCACAGCCGGAGCCTCCTCTCTCCACCTTCCCAACGCTTCGGCGGCTGCCTGACGTACAGCGTTATCTGGATCGTTGAGCGCCGCGACTAACGGCTCGATGGGCGCGTTGTCTCTTAACCTGCTCAGCGCCTGGACCGTCGCTTGCCGCACCAGCCAGACCGGATCGTTGAGCGCCTGTACCAACGGCTCGATGGGCGCACGCTCCCCCAATCGGCTCAACGCTCCGGCCGCGGCCTGGCGTACCTGCCAGTCAGGGCTGTTGAGCGCCTGTACCAACGGCTCGATGGGCGCACGCTCCCCCAGTTGCCCCAATACCTGCACAGCAGCCTGCCGACTCCAATATGGCGAATCCTCAAGAATCCGCGATATTCGTTCAATGGGCACCCGGTGTCCCAGGTTGACGAGCGCCGCCACCGCTGCTTCGCGTACATCGCGATGATTGTCGCGGAGCGCCTGTACCAACGGCTCGATGGGCGCGCGCACCCCCAACTTACCCAGCGCCGTCGTGGCAGCTGCCCGCACCTCAGCCTTCGAGTCTCTGAGCGCCGCAATCACTGTTGCGACCGGCATTCGCTCTCCTACCTTACCCAGCGCCTCGACTGCCGCCCGCCGTACCTGCAAGTCCGGATCGCCGAGCGCCCGGATCAGTGGCTCAATGGGTATCCGATGCCCCAGCCGCCCCAATGCTTCGGCTGCGGCTTGCCGTGTATAAGCGTTGTCGTCGTGGAGCGCGGCTGCGAGCGGTTCAATGGGTGCACGATCCGCCAAATTGCCTAACGCTTCTACCGCCGCCTGGCGCACGTATTCGTTTCGGTCATGGAGCGCCTGTACCAACGACTCGACAGGCGCGCGCTCATCCAGTCGTCCCAACACCGTCGCCGCTGCCTGGCGCAAGGATGTATTCGTATCGTGCAATGCGTTGATCAACGGTTCTACTGATACCCAATCGCGCAGATCGCTCAGTACCTCAACTGCTGCTTCGCGCACTTCCCTCTTCTCGTCATATAGCGCCTTGATCAGCGGCTCGACGGGCGCGCGCGCTTCCAACCGACCTAACGACATCACTGCCGCCCGCCGCACCTGCCAAACACCGTCGCGGAGCGCCTCGATCAACACCGCGATGGGCGCTCGCTGTCTCAGGTTGCCCAATGCTTCTATGGCAATCTGGCGTACCCGCCAGGAGCGATCTCGGAATGCCTGAAACAGGGGTTCAAGAGGCGCCTGCTCTTCCAGTCCGGCCAACACTGCCACTGCTGCATAACGTATCCCATTGCTTGGGTCGGAACCCGCGTTACGACTCATATGCCGCAGTGCCTCCACAGGCGCCTGTTTCTCCAACTTGCCTACCACTGCCTCTGCTGCCGCGCGTACATCGTCGTTCGGATTGCGAAGCGCCTGTTGTAATTGAGCGGCAGGCACTTGATCGCCCATATTGCTCAGCGCTCTCACTGTAGCCTGGCGCACGGCCTCAGCTGAATCGTAGAGCATCGGCACCAACAATCTAGCAGGCGCGCGCTCCCCCAATGCGCCTACTGCCTTCACCGCTGCCGCGCGCACGCCACGATCGTCGTCATGGAGCGCTTGTACCAACGGCTCGAGGGGCGCGTACCCTCCCAATCGGCCCAGCGCCGTCGCGGCAGCCCGGCGTACACTACGATCTGGGTCTCGCAGCGCCTGCTCCAGCAGCGCAATTGGCGCGCGCTCCCCCAGTGCGCCTACTGCCGTCGCCACTGCTGAACGCACTCTCCAGGCATGATCGCGGAACGCCTGCTCTAACGGCTCAATTGGCGCTCGTTCGCCTAATCGGCCTAACGCTATTGCGGCGGCCCAACGTACAGCGGCGCTCGGGTCGCTGAGTGCGTGGAGCAATGGTTCGACTGGGGTCCGCTCGCCCAATCGGGCCAGCAAGGCCAATGCAGCTTGACGTATCCCCCCATAGGGATTATCAAGCATCTGCAACAGGGGTTCGATAGGCACCCGTTCTCTCACCTTCACCTTGCTCAGTACGGTCACTGTTACTCCACGCACCCTACCGCTTTGGTCATTGAGCGCTTGTAGCAGTGGTTCGATGGGCGTGCGTTCTCCGAGCGCGCCCAATGCTCTCACCGCTCTCTTGCGTACTCGCTCGTCTGGGTCACTCAACTGCTGGACGAGCCGTTCCATGACGATGGTTATTCCACCATCCGGCCCGGTGAAATCGGCAATGTCATGCATGAGACGCAGCAGTCGGCTCCTGAGCACACGTCTCACCTTACGTGCTGCCTCGGCGTACGCATCTGCCCAGATAGTGAGACAGCGCTCCTGCGCCTGCTGGAGTTCGGAAGACGTAGTTCCCACGGTGTCGCGCAGCGCATGAAGCGCCAGGCCCAGCGCTAGATAGCCGGGATCGCCCTCAGGGCTGGCCTGACGCTCGCTCAAACCACCGATCCAGCGCGCGGCAGCGCGATCGCCAGCGGCTCCATACTGCGTCACCAGGACACCAGCCATCATCGCCAGCGGCTCCGACCAACGGCTCATCACACTCTTCTCGTCTATAAGTGCCCAGGCGCGCTTGCGACGGAGACCAGCCGGGTCGCGCCCAGCCGACTCAGCGAGCAAGGCGGCAAGCTCCGCGCCCGCGAGAAATTCTTGGAAAGTCGGATGGCGAAACTTATAGGTGTGACTGGCCTGCGGCTCCAGGAGGCCGGAGCGAATGACACGAAGATACTGTCTGTTGGTCTCTTCCTCGCCGCTGATGAGCAGAGAGTCCGCGTTTGCGCGCAGCGCGTCGGTCAGATTCTTGACCGTAAACACCTGGCCAACGTGAGTGAAGACGTAGAGCGAGACCGCCGTCAGGAGGTCATAGGTGTTGCGTAAGGTGAAGTCGGTATAGAGTCCGTCACGCTTCAGTCGAACCTCTATAAGGCTCTTTACTACATCGTCGTACAACTCGACGCGGCGACGTGGCAGTGATCCGCCACGCTTGACAAAAGCGAATGCCGCCAGCGTCAGTAGCAGCGGGTTATCGCCCCACCAACTGACCGCCGGCCCCTTGCCAATGTGCTCAATGAGCTGGGTGGCGTTTAGCGCATCGCTGAAGGGTCTATCAGGGTAAAGCGCCTGGCATAGCTGAGGGATGAGCGCGTCAGCCAGCGCACTACGGGTCTCCAGCGTCAGCGACTCCAGTTCCCACTCCGTGTAGTGCTCATGCGGCAGGTCGCCCTCGCGATAGTCGGTGAAGCGCGAACCAACAATAATGGCAGCACTTGATACCGGAGGGGCCAGCGTTGCGATCCAGCCGAGTATTCCTCTGCGCTGTGATGGTGTCACCTCGTCCAGGCCGTCCAGACACAAGAATGCCGCGCCGCGCTCGATCTCGCGGGTGAGTAGTTGAGCGAAGTCAGTGGGCGTCTGCACGTCTGGTAGGCTCTGATTCATGCCCTCCAGTGTGTCCTTCATGAACTGCGGCAGCGTTTCCTTCGTCCACTGGCCGGAGCGTGCTAGCGCTGGTAGCGAAAGGACGATGGGCAATGGAGCGGTGGCGTCATATTGAGCGCGGCGGGCGGCTCCCAGCAGGAGTTGGTAGAGCATAGTTGTCTTGCCGGAGCCGGGGTCACCCAGCACGACCATCCGCCGTGTAGGGGAAAGCGCCAGCGCCTGCTCCGGTGTATCCGCGCGTACGCGCGAGCGCTCATCGTCGGCCTCTGCATCTTCGCCCTCTGCATCTTCGCCCTGCACATCCGCGTTGTCAGAGTCGCGCCAATCGTCGCTCCGGTTTTCATCGGGCAAATGCTCGGCGGGAAGCGTCGGGTCTTTGAGCAGACGCAGTGGCTGGTAGACCGTTTCCGCTGGCAGCTGTACATCAGGAGTGATCGGCAGATCCATGATCGCGAAACGCGCTTCAAGCGCCCGCAGATACGCGGCACGCCCTTTAGGGATGTAGATGAACTGGCGCTGATCCACGTCCCAATGGAGGATACCGTCAAGTGCGCCTGCCATGCCCGCGGCAATTCGTAGCATATCCTCCTCAAAGTCCGCCTCGCCAACGCGCAAACGCTTCCCCTGGATCGCAGAAAGTGCCCTGATGCTTGGAGGCAGCTTGCCTTCCGATGGCATGGACGTTTGGTCGAGCAAGATAGGAAGCGTACGCCCAAGCTTCAAGAGTGCAATCTCGATTTCTGTGCGTACCCAGTCGCCTTGACGCCAGAGGCTGCGCTTACTAAATCTGCGACGTCGGCGATGGTCGAGCCAGTGTGGACCAATGACGACCAGCGTGCAGCAAGCGTCCGTTGCAGTAAGCCTTATCTTGTCAGGAAACTCGGCGCGTGGGGGGATCGAGTCCCGCGAGGTATCGAAGAATATTTCTGCTTCAGGTACGCCATGATTTACCAGCCAGCGATAGATGCGATTAACGCGATCAGCACTGTCGCTACGCCGATAAGAGAGAAAGATTGCCGACACGCTCGACTCCTCATACTGTGGTCATCTCGCCTTCATGGCAGGTCTCAACATTATGAGATGCTACTCGCCGCTGCATGTAAAGCTTGCCCGCAGTATGCCATTGCGAACGCCGGAACGCAAGATTGCTCCTGTCTCGTGATGCCTGCTCTCTGGAAGAGGCCTGCGCATAGCATTGAGCACATCGCGCTGCTGCAACACCTCTTCAGATCCAGGTGGCAGACTGAGCATCAAATAGGGTGTACTAACACCCATCCGGCGTCGCTCAGAGAGGTTAGAGAGAGGCTGCAAGGGAAGGTGGGATGGTACTCATCTTCATACTACCACTACCACCCCTCCTCCTCAGGCTCAGAACACCCCTTACCTCACACCATCGCCGCCATCGAAGACCTGAATGGTTGGCTCGATCCCCTCCACGCCAACAACCTCGCGCCAGGCCTCGAAGCCTGCCTGGAAGGCCACCACACCCGCCTCTGGCAGCGCGATCTCGATGGCTTCCAGTACCTCCTCCGGCGACGCGCCATGCTGTAACGCGGCGCGGATATGGCTCTGAAGCTGCCCTTTGCCAGCGCGCATCACGGTGAGCGTGGCGCAGAAGACCAGCTCTTTCGTTTTGCGATCAAGGCGGCGCTGGGTCGTATACACCGCGCCAATGAGGGCGTCGGCGGCCTTCAGCACATCGAAATCTGCCGCTGCCATGCCCTTGTGGTAGCCCAGCACGTAGCCACGCCGTCGCGCCATATCGTCAATAAACGCCTGTTTTTCGTCTTGCGTCGCCATAGCATGCCTCCTGGTTGCGCCAACATACGCGGGCCAAATTCGCCTCTCCGTACTTTACGCGCTATACTGCCTGTAGCCAGGCATACATCATACCGCGATGGATATGCCTGAACGTATGGTAGCATTCGCTCGCGGGCAGAAGGCAAAGGGCGAGGAGTGAGCACCTATGCGTGAAGTATCCGTCACACGCCTATCGGACGCCATTCGCGACGCGGTTATCCGCGCCAACACGGTCATGACGCCGGATATCAAGCGCCAACTGGAACACGGGCAGGCGCAGGAAACCCAGCCTGTGGCGTCCGCCGTCATCGCTGATCTGCTGGAGAATGCGGCGATTGCGCAGGCGGAACATATCCCGATGTGCCAGGACACCGGCATGGTGGTGGTCTATCTCACCGTTGGCCAGGACGTTCACTGGGTGGATGGCGAGGTCGAGGCGGCGATCAACGATGGTATTCGGCGGGGATACAGCGAGGGCTATCTGCGCTTCTCGGTGGTCGCCGATCCGCTGCGGCGGGTCAACACGCGCGACAATACCCCGGCCATCATCCACTATCGCCTGACGGCTGGCGAACGCGTCCATGTGGATATTCTGCCCAAGGGGTTCGGCGCGGAAAATCGCAGTCGGCTCGCGATGCTCAAACCCTCCGACGTCCATGAGGGCGTAGAGCGGTTCATCCTGGAGACTGTGCGTATCGCCGGGCCGCAGGCATGCCCGCCGTTTATCGTCGGCGTCGGCATCGGCGGCGACTTCGAGCGTGTCGCGGAGCTGGCAAAGGAGGCGCTGCTGGAGCCGCTCGATACGCCCAACGCGGATCCCTATCTGGCGGAGATGGAGACACGCCTCGGCGAGACCATCAACGCGATGGGCATCGGGCCGCAGGGCTTTGGCGGCCGCACGACGCTGCTCGGCCTGCGCATCAAGGTGGGCGCGACGCATATCGCGGGCCTGCCGGTGGCCGTCAATATGAGCTGCCACTCGACCAGACATCTCGCGTTCGACCTCTGAGCGTGTAAGCGCCTATGCAAGATGATATTGGCAAGGAGGAACGGCGATGAGCCAGGGCCAGCATGACGAGCCTGCGCGGGTGATTCTGCGCCTTCCGCTGGACGCCGCAACTGTCGCCGGGTTGCATGCAGGCGACCAGGTCGCGCTCACCGGTCCAGCGCTAGGCGCCCGCGATGCCGCGCACCAGCGCATGCATGATCTGCTCGCGGCGGGTGAATCACTGCCGTTCGAGATCGCTGGCGAGATCATCTATTACGTTGGCCCATCGCCAGCGCAGCCGGGCCACGTGATTGGCTCCGCCGGGCCAACCAGCAGCTACCGGATGGACGCCTATACTCCCGAATTGCTGGCGCTGGGCCTGCGCGGCATGATCGGCAAGGGACGCCGGTCGCGCGAGGTCGTCGAGGTGATCAAGCGCCACGGCGCGGTCTACTTCGGCGCTATTGGCGGCGCGGGCGCGCTGCTTGCCCGGCGTATCCGCCAACAAGAGCCGGTCGCCTGGGATGATCTGGGCGCGGAGGCGGTCGTGCGGCTCTGGCTCGAAGCGTTCCCGGTGGTCGTCATCAATGACGCACATGGCAACGACCTCTATGATGACGTGATCGGCCCAGGCCCGGCGGACGAGTGATATGGCGCTAACTCCATCTCCAGGTCATCCATCATCCAGCCCTCATTCCGCCGCTGCCGATGCGTCCGACACGCGCCTCGACGCCCGGCGGCTGCGCAGTCTCATTGTCATCTGCTTCAGCGCCTCGGTCGCGTTCACGGCGATGTACTCGACGCAGCCGATCCTGCCGCAAATCAGCCAGGAGTTCCACGTCTCACCAGCCGAGGCGGGCCTGACCCTGCTTGCGGTAACGTTCGCGCTGGCCGTTGCCTCGCTGGGCGCTGGCCGCATGGCAGATGCGATTGGGACGCGGCGCATGATGCTGATCTGTGGAATACTGCTCAGCGTCTTCAGTGTGGCAGCGCCGCTGGCGCCAACATTCGCGTCGCTGGTGGCGCTACGCGCGGCGCAGGGGCTGGCGGTTCCGGGTATTACCATCGCCGGGCTGGCGTATCTGCACAACGAGCTACCGCCCGCCTGGCGTGGGCGCGTCAGTGGATTCTATATCGCCGCGAATACGCTTGGTGGATTGGTCGGCCGTCTGATGGTCGGCCTCACCGTTGAGACGCTGGGATGGCGCGGTGGCCTTGCCCTCGTCGCTGGATGGGTCGTTCTGGGTACGCTGGTGCTGGCGCTGGCGATAGCGCCCGCATCGCGACGACGCCCAGGAACTACACCCCAGCCAATCGTGAGAAGCGCCCGCCCGCCATCGCTGGACTCCATCATCCGCAAACTCTGGTGGGCGCCGCTCATCGGCGGCACGATCTTCCTGCCGTTCTTAACCGTCTTCTCGTTCGCCCCCTATCTCCTCGAAGGCCCACCCTTCCGCCTGAGCCCGACGATTGCCAGCCTGATCTATCTCGTCTATCTGCTCGGCGCTGTTGCCTCGCCCGTTGCGGGCAATATCTCGGACCGTGTGGGACGGCGGCCAACCATCCAGGTGTCGCTGGCAATCACGTTTGTCGGGCTGGTCTGCACGCTGATAGATATGCTGCCGCTCATTCTGCTCGGCTTGGCGCTCGTCTGCATCGGCAGTTTGATGGCGCATGTCGTCGCGAATGCCTCCGTCAGCGACGCGGCCAACCCACTGGGCGCGCAGGCGCGTGCGACCGCGCTGGCGCTCTACACGCTCGGCTTCTACCTTGGCGGCGGCATTGGCTCGTTCGTGCCGGGGCTGGCGCTCGTCGCGTTCGGATGGAGCGGGGTGATCGCGCTCTGTGCGGTTGCTGTGCTCGGCGCCTTCCTCTGCTCGCTAGCGACCTCTGCCCGACCGGAGCGCGACGCTTACGTTGAGCCGACCGTCACCGCTGGGTGAGCGGATCAGGCGACATCGGGCGAGAGTTCGCTCTGCTCGCGAGGTGTCTCCAGCGGGGTGACATCACCTCGCTCACCTCGCAGTGGGCGTCGCGCGCCGAAGGCCGCCAGCACCGTCTCCAGAACCGGCAGCATGCTCGAAGCGCGCTTAGCGCGGATGATGAGATCCCACATCGGCTCGCACTTCTTCCAGCCGCCCGCGTAGGCGACATGGCGCAGACGCTCGCCCCAGCTTGCGTGGGCGCTGGACCCTCGCACAATCGCGCCCCAGCGGTAGAAGTCGCGGTACGCGCGCCAGTAGCCAGACTCCAGCGCCTCAGGCGTCAATTTAGCCGGGCGATAGACGACATGGCGTGTGTCGTAGAGATCCCAGTTACTGTGGAGCACCCGTCCCCGCGCCTCCATGCGTTTGTAGAGGGCGGTGTCGGGATAGGGCGTCAAGATGTGGAAGGTTGCCGTCTCGATGCCCTGGCTAATGGCCCACTCGACGGTCCGGTCAAAGACGCTCTCGTCGTCCTCATCCATGCCAAAGACGAAGCTCGCGTTGACCATGACGCCGAGGTCGTGCAGGCGGCGGATGGCGGCGGAGTAGTCGCGATTGAGATTCTGATATTTGCGCTGCTCCCGCAAATTCGCGGGGTTGAGCGTCTCGAAGCCGACGAAGAGGCTGCGCAGGCCAGACGCCGCCGCCTGCTCCAGCAGGCCCGGCCGCAGTACCGACTGTACCGTGCCCGCCGCCTGCCACAGCCGCCCCATCCCGCGCATGCCCTCGAAGAGGCTCGCCGCAAATCGCGGGTTGCCGAAGAGATGGTCGTCGAGAAAGTAGAGATGTTTGCCCGGCAGGCGCGCGATTTCCGCAAGCGCGTCGTCCACCTGCTGCGTATAGAACGACTTGCCGCCTTGGAAGAAGGCCTCTTTGTAGCAGAAGTCGCAGACATGCGGGCAGCCGCGCGAGACGACGATGGAATTAGGCACGAGGTAGTGGCTACGCTTAATCAGGTCGCGACGGATACGTGGAATCCCTTGTAGCGTGCGCACGGACGATGTATAGACGGGCGCGGGGTGGCCCGCCCGGTAGTCCGCCAGGAAGGTCGGCCAGGTGTCCTCGCCGGGGCCGAGAAAGATGCTATCCGCGTGTTGCGCCGCCTCCTGTGGCAGCGAGGTGACGTGCAGCCCGCCCAGCGCGACGTAGGCGCCCCTGGCGCGATAGTGGTCGGCGAGCGCGTAGGCGCGGGAGGCTGAGGTGATATAGACCTGGATGACGACCAGGTCCGGCTCGTCGTCTAGATCGAGCCGATCGACATGCTCATCCTGAAGCGTCACCTCGTCGTCGGGGTCCAGGTAGCCCGCGAGCGTCGCCAGCCCGAGCGGCGGGAAGAGCGAATACTTGATGGGGCGGAAGTAGGGGCTGAGCGCCTCAGTCAGCGCGGGCAGGATCATCTTCACCTTCATGAGAGCCGCCTCTTTCTGGTATTCGCCAGTATCTCGCGTATAGCTGTTGCCTCCTCGCCAGTATGAAGTATCGGCCTGGGATACTGCCAAGCCTCGGATGCCAGTTTCATCGCCCTCGATCATCGCAGCCCGTACACCTGGGTGCGCTCGAAAAGCAATCGGGTAACTGCTCACTGGCCATCTACCGGGCCAAGCCGGGGGATTTCGGGTGCATGGCCGCGCTTGTAGACCATGATCGTGCGCTGGAAGGTGATGACGACGACGCCATCCTGGTTGTAGCCAGTCGTGCGCACCGTCACGATACCAACGTCCGGGCGCGAGGCGGACTCGCGCGCCGCCAGCACCTCGGACTGTGAGTAGATCGTGTCGCCCTCGAAGACGGGATGGGGCAGCCGCACGTCGTCCCAGCCGAGATTGGCAAAGACGTTCTGCGAGATGTCGGTGACGCTCTGCCCGGTCACCAGCGCCAGCGTGAAGGTCGAGTCCACCAGCGGTTTGCCGAACGCGGTCTGGGCCGCGTAGTGGTGGTCGAAGTGAATCGGTGCGGTGTTCTGGGTGAGCAGCGAGAACCAGAGGTTGTCGGTCGTGGTGACGGTGCGCCCCAGCGGGTGCTGGTAGACATCGCCCACGGTGAAATCCTCGAAGAAGCGTCCGCGCCACCCTTCTTTGATCGCCATGGATTTGGCCTCCCATTCTCATTTTCGTCAAATCGCGCCTGCGTCCCGTAGCGCCGCGATCTCGTCGTCGGTATATCCCAGGCTCCGCAAGATGGCGTCGCTGTGCTGCCCAACCGCCGGGATCGGGTCCATCCGTGGCTCGATGTCCACCAGCGTCACTGGCGGCAGCAGTGCGCGCAGCGGGCCAGCGGGTGACCCCACCTCGCGCCAGCGGTTACGCGCCTGCAACTGTGGATGGTTCCAGAACTCGATCATCGTGTTCATGCGGGCGTTGGCGATCCCCGCCTGGTCGAGCCGCGCGATCACTGCGTCGCTGGTGAGCGAGGCGAAGGCGACGGTAATCTCTGTGTGCAGCTCCGTGCGGTGGGCCACACGCGCCGGATTGGTGGCAAAGCGCGCATCATCCGCCAGAGCGGGTTGCCGCAACACTCCCTCGCAGAACGCGACCCACTCACGCTCATTCTGAATCGCCAGATAGACCTGGCGACCGTCGCCGACCGCGAACGGCCCATATGGCGCGATGGTGGCGTGGCTCGCGCCGGAGCGCGGTGGCGGCGCCCCACCATACGCGGCATAATACGCCGGATAGCCCATCCATTCGCCGAGCGCCTCGAAGAGCGAAACCTCCAGCGCCGTGCCCTCGCCAGTGCGTTCGCGCTGATACAGCGCCGTCAGAATGCCGGCATACGCATACATACCAGCGGCGATATCGGCAACCGAGATGCCCGCCTTCGCCGGTTCATCGGGCGCGCCAGTCACCGAGACGAGGCCCGTTTCACACTGCGCCAGCAGGTCGTAGGCTTTCTTGTCCCGGTACGGCCCCGTCGTCCCGTAGCCCGAAATCTCGCAGACGATCAGACGTGGATGCTCTGCCCGCAGCGAGCCTGCGTCGAAGCCCAGGCGTGCCGCCGCGCCCGGCGCGAGGTTCTGGATGAACACGTCGGTCTCCGCCAGCAGGCGGCGCAAAACCGCACGGGCCTCCTCCTGCTTGAGATCGAGCGTCAGGCTTTCTTTGGAGCGATTGAGCCAGACGAAATGGCTGGAAAGCCCGTTGACTGTTGCATCGTAATGGCGGGCAAAGTCGCCGGTTTCCGGGCGCTCGATCTTGATGACACGCGCACCCAGGTCGGCCAGCTGGCGGGTCGCGAAGGGCGCGGCCACAGCCTGCTCCAGCGCGACGACGGTAATTCCCTCGAATGGCAGCATCATGCGTAGAACACCTCAATCTGGCTATGATCTTAGTATGACCGGGGCAGGCCAAGCTCATGCTCGGCGAGGTAGGCGAGCACCAGATTGGTCGAGATGGGCGCCACCTGATACAGCCGCGTCTCGCGAAACTTGCGCTCGATGTCGTAGTCTACCGTCAGGCCATAGCCGCCGAAGGTCTGCATAGCGACGTTCGCTGCCTCCCACGAGGCGTCAGCCGCCAGCAGCTTGCTCATGTTGGCCTCCGCGCCGCACGGCTCGCCGCCGTCGAAGAGCGCCGCCGCGCGGAATCGCATCAGGTCCGCCGCTTCGATATGCGCGTGCGCCAGCGCAATCGGGAACTGCACCCCCTGATTCTGGCCAATCGGGCGCCCAAACACCACCCGCCCGCGCGCCCGCGCCGTGGCCCGCTCGATGAACCAGCGCCCATCGCCAATACACTCGGCGGCGATGAGGATGCGCTCGGCGTTCAAGCCATCCAGCAGATAGCGGAACCCCTGCCCCTCCTCGCCAATCAGGTTCTCGGCGGGAACCTCGACGTTCTCAAAGTGCAGCGCGTTGGTCTCGTTGTTGATCATGACATTGATCGGCGTCACCGTAAGCCCGTGACCAATCGCCGCGCGCAGATCAACCAGAAACATCGAGAGACCATCGGTGGGCTTGCTTCCCGGCGCTGGTGGTGTCGTGCGGGCGAGCAGCAGGAGCAGGTCGGAGTGTTGCACCCGCGAAATGTAGATCTTGCGCCCGTT
>Ga0157369_10005255_pt1 | contig 15096 bp, 16 predicted proteins | sample C25metaG_FD_113461 | JGI IMG/M metagenome (GOLD analysis project Ga0157369, IMG submission 113461) | Corn rhizosphere microbial communities from Kellogg Biological Station, Michigan, USA - C2-5 metaG | ecosystem: Host-associated > Plants > Roots > Rhizosphere > Soil | place: USA: Michigan... | reverse complement strand
GCTCCTTCAATAGCTTTTGATGTGATTGGGGGACTGCCCCGGAGGGGTGTTAGCACTCTCCCCCGGCGGCTGCTAATGATAGGCGGGAAGGGGGCGAATTCAAGAGCGGCCCGCGGGTTTTTTTGCCGGCAGCCCCCCGGCCAAGCTTGCCCACGGACCGCGCAAGGTGGATGACGCTCCTCCCCGGGAACATCTATGCTGCTGGGCTGCGAGATATCGGCACCCCTTTGCATGAGCTCCGACGCTATCCTCGTCCTCACCGCGTGCCCCGACGAGGCCACGGGAGCCCGCATTGCCCGCGATCTGGTCGAATCCGGGCTGGCGGCCTGTGTGAGCCGTCTGCCAGGGGTGCATTCGACATATCGTTGGGAAGGCCGCCTGCAGGACGAACCGGAAGTGCTCTTGATCATCAAAACCCTGGCGACCCGCTTCGAGGCCCTGGAAATGAGGCTCAAGTCACTTCATCCCTACGAAGTACCCGAAATCATCGCTCTGCCGGTGGTGGCCGGCTCTGGCGAATACCTTGCCTGGCTGCGGACGGCGGCAACATGAACGAACTGGCTGGATGGCATCGGACGTTACTCGGCCCCTGCGGACGCCGCCCTGCCGGGCGCTACCAGGGGTTGCGGCGTCTGCTTGCCGCCCTTCTGCTCGCCTCGGGCGCGACCGCGGCCTTCGCGGCCGACGGCCCGGCGTCTTCACCGGCAAGCGCCGCTGCGAACGGCCTCGATGCGGTGGTGGCGCAAAGCCGGGCCAGCGCCGGCGACAACGACGTTCTGCCCCCCGACCAGGCGTTCCGCTTTGCGGCCTTCCCGGACGGGCCGGACCGCGTGCGCCTGGTCTGGCAGATCGCCGACGACTACTACCTCTATCGCAGCCGGATCAAGATCGCGACCACCAGCAACCGGGCCCAGCTCGGTGCGCCGCAGATGCCCGCCGGGGAGATCAAGCAGGACGACTACTTCGGCAAGCAGGAGATCTATCACCACCAGCTTGCGGCCTCCGTCCCGGTTGCGCGGGCGGCGGGGTCGGCGCTGGAGCTGCCTCTGAGCGTCACCTATCAGGGATGTGGTCGGGGGATCTGCTACCCGCCGATCGTCAAGAGCGTGAGCATCAATCTGCCGGGGGCAGGCGCAACGGGTAGCGCATCAGGGGCGACCACGACCTCCGGCGTCGACGTCGGCTCAGGTGCCGCCGCGGCGACCGCAGCGGCCAAAGTGGCCCGGGCGGATGGGGCAGCGACCCCTGGCGTGTTCGTCTCGGACCAGGATCGCTACGTTTCCGTGCTCCGTGAAGGCAATATCGTGTGGGTGGTGCTGGCCTTCCTGGGCGGCGGCATCCTCCTGTCGTTCACGCCCTGCGTGCTGCCGATGGTGCCGATCGTCTCCGGCATCATCATCGGCGACGGCACCAACCTGACGGCGCGGCGGACCTTCAGCCTCTCGCTGGCGTACGTGCTGGGGATGGCACTGACGTATACCGCAGCCGGGATCGCAGTAGCTGCGGGCGGGCAGCAGGTCCAGGCGGCATTCCAGCAGCCCTGGGTCATCGTGCTGTTTGCCGCGCTATTCGTGGTCCTCGCTTTGTCGATGTTCGGACTGTTCACACTGCAGATGCCCGCCGCGATCCAGACGCGGCTCGTGAGCATGAGCAATCGCCAATCCGCCGGCTCCTACGGCGGAGTTGCGCTCATGGGCGCGCTCTCCTCCCTGATCGTGACCACCTGCGTCGGCCCCGCCCTCGTCGGTGCGCTTCTTTTCATCGGCCAGAGCGGCAACATGCTGCGCGGCGGCGTCGCGCTGTTCTCGATGGCCATTGGCATGGGAGCCCCGTTGCTGGTCGTCGGGGCCTCGGCGGGCAAGCTCCTGCCGAAAGCCGGCCCGTGGATGGATCTGGTCAAGCGCCTGTTCGGAGCGCTCATGCTGGCCGTCGCCGCATGGATGCTCGAGCGCATCGTCTCCGACCGCTTCTCTCTGCTGCTGTGGATCGTGCCGAGCGTGGCTGGCGCCGTCGTCCTATGGACAGGCGCACGCAGCCTGCGAGGCAACGTCGTGCTCGTCCGCGTCGCAGCCGGCGCGGCGGCGGTCTACGCCGGTGTATTGGTTGCCGGCATGCTGATGGGCAACACGGATCCTCTGTCACCGCTGACCCGTAACGTCGCGAGCGCACAGCACGATCTGCCCTTCCGCACCATCAAGTCCGTCGCCGATCTGCAGCGTGAGGTCGCGGACGCCAGGTCCCAGGGGAAGAGCGTACTGCTCGACTTCTACGCAGACTGGTGCGTGTCGTGCAAAGAGATGGAGCGCTACACCTTCACCGACTCCAGCGTGCAGTCGGCTCTGCGGGGTACGGTCCTGTTGCGCGCCGATGTCACCGCGAACGACGCGAACGATCAGGCCCTGCTGCAACACTTTCACATCTACGGGCCGCCGACGATCGCGCTGTACGGCACTGATGGCCAGGAGCGCCCTGACTTCCGCGTCGTGGGCTACATGAAGGCCTCGGATTTCACCAGCTTGCTGCACAAGGCGGCGCTCACAGCGGGATGACGGCCCTGACTCGTGTCGTTCAAGCCCTCGCGGTCATTGTCCTGGCGGGCGGCGCGGGTTTTCTCGCCTATCGGCTGACTGCCAGGCACACCTCCACGATTACGGTCGCACCGGCCGCGACAGTGACCTTCCCTGAAGCTCAGACTCCGCTTGCAGCCCCGGCACCCGTGCCGCGGCAGGTTCCTGAGGCCGTGCCCGATCTCGCCCTGCCCGACCCGGCCGGCGTGCGCCGGAAGCTCTCGGAGTGGAAGGGGCGCCCGACGCTCTTCAACTTCTGGGCCACGTGGTGCGAGCCGTGCCGCCGCGAAATCCCCCTGCTGCTGAAGCTGCGTCGCGAACATGCCGCCGACGGTGTCGAAGTGGTTGGTATCGCCGTCGATTCCCGCGATGCGGTGCTGAAGTACGCACAGGACATGCACATCGACTATCCTGTGCTGGTCGGCGAGCAGGAGGGTTTCGAGGCGGTGCAGGCGTTCGGCATGGAGACGGTACTGCCGTTTACCGTGTTCACCGACAGGCAGGCCCGCATCGTCACCCTCAAAGTGGGGGAGCTGCATCCGGACGAGGCCGCTTTCATACTGGATCGGATCAAGGACGTGGACAGCGGGCGCCTGGCTTTGGCGGATGCACGCCGGCAGATCTCGGCACAGATCGCGCAGCTGGCCGCCGAACGGGCCCGGGCAGGGACCGCGGAACCCGCCGGACGGTAGCCGCCACGCGCATGAGCGCACGATAGGCGGTCAATCCTCGAAAATCGCCCCCGAAAGTACCCTAATCGGGGCGAATTAGGTTACATTCGCGGCCGTTTATGAAACTGCTGCTGCTGAACGGCCCCAATCTCAACCTGCTCGGTAGCCGGGAGCCTGGGCTTTATGGCGCCGACACCCTGGCCTCGATCGAGCAGCGGGCGGCCGAGGTGGCGCGCGCGGCGGGGCACGAGCTGGTCGCCTTCCAGAGCAATGCCGAGCACGAGCTCGTTGGCCGCATCCATGCCGCGGCAGGCCAGGGCATCGCCTATATCGTAATCAATCCCGGCGCCTTCACGCACACCAGTGTCGCGCTGCGCGACGCCCTGCTCGCCGTGCAGATCCCGTTCATCGAGATTCACCTCTCGAACCTGCAGCGCCGCGAGCCGTTCCGTCATCACTCTTACTTCACGGACATCGCGACCGGCCTGATCGCCGGGCTGGGCGCCTACGGGTACGAGTTGGCCGTGCAGGCAGCTATCCGCCGCCTCGGCAGCGGCGCACAACCATCCTGACTCGATCGCAATCGAACACCGCTTAGGGGGCATGCCCGGCATGGACATTCGGAAAATCAAAAAACTGATCGAGCTGCTGGAGGAATCCGGCATCGCGGAGATCGAGATCAAGGAAGGCGAGGAAGCCGTCCGGATCAGCCGCATGCCGACCGGGGCCGCCGCTCCAATGCACCATCACCCTCTCGCGAGCGTGCCGATGGCCGCGCCGGTGGAAATGCCCAAGGCCATAACGGCCCCCGTGGAGGCAGCTGCAGCGAAGCCCCGCCCTAACGAGCACGTCATCACGGCCCCGATGGTGGGCACCTTCTATGCATCCCCCTCCCCCGGGTCGAAGGCTTTCATCGAGATCGGCGACGAGGTCAAGGTCGGCCAGGTGCTGTGCATCATCGAAGCGATGAAGATGATGAACCAGATCGAGGCCGACAAAGCCGGACGGGTCACCTCGATCATGGCCCGAAACGGCGACCCGGTCGAGTTCGGCCAGCCCCTGTTCGTCGTCGAGTAAGCGCTTCCCATGCTGGAGAAGGTCGTCATCGCCAACCGAGGCGAGATCGCTCTGCGGATCCTGCGCGCCTGCCGGGAATTGGGCATCAAGACCGTCGCGGTGCACTCGACCGCGGACTACAGCTTGAAGCACGTGCTGCTTGCGGATGAGTCCGTGTGTATCGGGCCGCCCCCGGCTTCGGGAAGCTATCTCAACATGCCGGCGATCATCAGCGCTGCCGAGGTCACCGATTCGGTCGCGATCCATCCCGGCTACGGCTTCCTGTCCGAGAACGCCGATTTCGCCGAGCGTGTCGAGAACAGCGGCTTCGTCTTCATCGGTCCCCGGGCCGAGACCATCCGTCAGATGGGTGACAAAGTGTCGGCGATCCGGGTGATGAAGGGACACAGGGTCCCCTGCGTGCCCGGCTCTGACGGTCCGCTCGGCGAAGACGCCGATGAGAACCACCGCATCGCGCGCGATATCGGTTACCCCGTCATCATCAAGGCATCCGGCGGCGGCGGCGGCCGCGGTATGCGCGTCGTTCACAGCGAGGCCTCGCTGCTGAACGCCATCGGCATCACGAAGGCCGAGGCGCGCGCCGCCTTCGGCAACGATCAGGTCTACATGGAGAAGTTCCTGGAGCGGCCGCGGCACATCGAGTTCCAGGTGCTCGCCGACGGGCTCGGCAACGTCATCCATCTGGGCGAGCGCGACTGCTCCATGCAGCGCCGCCATCAGAAGGTCATCGAAGAGGCCCCCGCGCCGGGCATCACCGCACGCCAGCGGCGCATCATGGGCGATCGCTGCGTCGAGGCCTGCAAGGCCGTCGGCTACCGCAGCGCGGGAACCCTGGAGTTCCTCTACCAGGATGGCGAGTTCTACTTCATCGAGATGAACACCCGTATCCAGGTTGAGCATCCGGTCACCGAGCTGATCACGGGCATCGATCTGGTGAAGGCACAGTTGCTGATCGCCTCCGGCGAGCCCCTGCCCTACACGCAGAGCGACGTCCAGATCCGCGGGCACGCCATGGAGTGCCGCATCAACGCGGAGGATCCGAAGACGTTCATGCCGTCGCCGGGCCCGATCCGGTTGTGGCATGCCCCCGGCGGTCCGGGCGTTCGCGTCGACAGTCACATCTACTCCGGGTACAACGTTCCGCCCAACTACGACTCCCTCATCGGCAAGCTCATCGCACACGGCGACACGCGCGAGACCGCCATCGCGCGCATGAAGAATGCGCTCGCCGAAATGGTCATCGAAGGGATCAAGACCAACGTGGCGCTGCACCAGGAGATCTGCAACCACGCGGCTTTCCAGAAGGGCGGCACGGACATCCACTACCTGGAGCGCCGCCTGGGATTGAGATGATGCCGCCGGCCGCCCGTGGGCTCCTCGAGCTGTCCTTCGACCTCGGCGCGATGGATTCGGAGGCTGCGGAGGCGGCCTGCTTTGAGTGCGGAGCCGGCTCGGTGACCTTCGTCGACGCGCACGACGATCACCCAGGTGAGGCGCTCAGCAGGACGTTGGGGGTCGGGAGCCAAGCCGTGCGCCCCGGGGTCGACGTCGTGCTGGAGCCTCTGCCTGGAGAGTTCCGGCTGTGGCAGGCGACACGGCTCAAGGCTCTGTTTGCGGACATCGACCAGGCCGATGAGCTGGCGAACAGGCTGGGCGCGTACCTGGGCCTCGCACGTGAGCACATTCGAATCCGACAGGTGGAGGATCGTGTCTGGGAGCGCGAATGGCTGCGCGACTTCCACGCCATGCGCTTCGGCAAACGCCTGTGGATCTCCCCGCACCACGAGGAAGTGAACGAGCCTCACGCACTCGTGGTACGCATGGATCCCGGTCTTGCATTCGGCACCGGCACGCACCCGACCACCCGGTTGTGCCTCGAGTGGCTCGATGCGCACCTGCACCCGGGCGCCGTGGTGATCGACTACGGCTGCGGATCCGGAATCCTCGCAGTGGCCGCCGCCAAGCTCGGCGCCAGCGAAGCTCATTGCTTCGACATCGATCCGCAGGCGCTGCTGGCGACGCACGCCAATGCGCAGGCCAATGACTCGAGTGCCCGCGTCCGAGTACATCAATCGGCCGATACGCTGCCCCACGCAGCAGACACGCTGATTGCGAACATTCTTTCCGGCCCGTTGTGTGAGCTTGCGGCGCGCTTTGCAACCCTGGTCAGGCCGGGGGGCACTGTCGTGCTGGCGGGCCTTCTGCTGGCGCAGCAGTACGAGGTGACACGCGCTTACAGCGCGTGTTTTGATATGGCCCCTTTCGACGAGCGCGAGGGATGGGTCGGTCTTTCGGGACGACGCCTTTCATGTACACCGTCTGCCCCAAGTGCGCCCTGACTCTCGTAGTGACCGCAGCGGACCTGCGCGTCGCGCAGGGCTTCGTCCGCTGCGGCCGCTGCTCGAACGTGTTCAATGCACTGGCGCGACTCTCGGAGGAGCGCGGCACGACCGTCACTGGCGTGGCATCGCCGACCCTCTCGCAACCTGCCTTACCACCTCCGAAAGAGCCTGAGCCCGCGGCCCCCGCGCCTTCCGCCGCTGAGCGGAATCCGCCGCAAAGCCTCGCCGAGACGGACTCGATTCCTGACAGCGCGCTCGAATTCAACCCCGACGCCACGGATGTCACCAAGGTCTTCGTCGAGCAGGCTCCCGATCCGCAGTGGAGTGCGGCGACGGGCAAATTCAAGGCCCTGTTTCGCAAGAGTCAGGCGCGCGGGCCGGCTTCCACGCCCTCGGAGCATGGGACGCCACGGGCTCCCCGATCGCCTCCGGCATCGACACCTCCATCACCGTCGCCGCAGCCGTCGAGCCCCGCGTCCGCGACACGTTCCTCGGCAGCGCCATCCGCTGCAACGCCGCAAACCATTCCAACAGACGAGGACGCCCAATTCGATATAGAGATCGATGCCGAGTTTCTCGCTGCGACCGCGCAGCTCAGGCCCCAACCGCCCGCGCCGCCCGCAGCGCCGACCAAATCCAGCGCCACGCCCGCGGAGTCGCCAAAGTCCCTGGCGTCACCGGCCGCCGCGCCATCACCCGTGGCCGCAGCATCACCGGCGGCCGCGCAGGCATCGGGCACCCCAGCATCACCAGGCACCGCGGCGACGTCTGCCACCGCGCCATCACCCGCGGCCGCAGCATCGCCGGCCGCCGCGTCGGTAACAGCCGCATCGCCACCAGCCGCGCCAACGTCAGCATCGGCAGCAGCCGCATCAACCGCGTTCGCGCCAACACCGTCCCCACCGTCTGCGCCGGCATCTGCGCCGGCATCTGCGCCGCAGTCTCCGCAGGATGTTGGTTTCGCAAGCCAGAACGCCGGCGACGATACGGAGTCGCCTGCGGATGAGATTGGCGAGACTCCGGCGGAGCTTCATCGCCGGCTGGCATTGGGCCACTGGTGGAGCGTGGGAACCGCGGTGCTCGTCATCCTGCTCGCCGGCCAGATCGTGAATCATTACCGTCACGATCTCGCCACCCACGAGCGCCTTTACAAGCCGCTCACCAGACTCTACGCGGCACTCGGCGTCCCGCTGGTTCCGCGCTGGAACCTCGGTGCTTACGACGTTCGCCAGCTCGGAGCCTCGGCCGACAACGCCAACGCGGGCGAGATCACGGTGCGCGCCAGTGTGAAGAACACCGCGAAGCAGCCTCAGCCCCTGCCCCTGTTGCGCGTCACGCTACAGGACCGCTTCGGGAACCGCATCGCCGCACGCGATGTCCCGCCGAAGTCCTACCTACCCAGCGCGATTCCCGCCTCCACATTCCTGTCGGCGGGGCAGCGGGTCGATGCGGAGATGGCATTCGTCGATCCTGGCTCGAACGCCGTCGGATTCGAGATCGATGCCTGCCTGCCGGAGCCCGGGGGCTCGATCGCCTGCGCCAACGACGCCAGCACGCGCTGATATGCAAGCTTCGCACCCAGCCGATGCGCAAGCGGCTTCACTGTTGCCGGTGCACAGCACGCGCACGATTCACATCGGACCTTACGAGCTGCCCTCGGTGGCCGTGCTGGCTCCGATGGCTGGCGTCACGGATCGCCCGTTCAGGATTCTGTGCCGGCAGCTTGGAGCCGGTCTCGCCGCAAGCGAGATGCTTACGTCGAACACGAGACTCTGGAGCACGCCGAAGTCCCGGCTGCGCATGAGTCACGAGGGAGAGCCCGAGCCGCGCGTGGTGCAGCTCGCGGGCGCCGACCCTCACGAGCTGGCAGAGGCCGCGCGCATCAACGTGGACCTCGGTGCGCAGATCATCGACCTCAACATGGGCTGCCCGGCGAAAAAAGTCTGCGGAAAGCTCTGCGGCTCCGCGCTGCTGCAGGATGAGCCGCTCGTGAGTCGCATTCTCGAAGCGGTCGTGAGCGCGGTATCCGTCCCCGTAACGCTCAAGATCCGCACCGGTTGGGATCGCGAGCACCGCAACGCAGTGGCCATCGCCCGGATCGCAGCGGCCTGTGGCGTTCAGGCTCTGGCCGTGCATGGGCGCACGCGCACAGATTTTTATCAGGGCAATGCCGAGTACGAGACGATCCGCGACGTCAAATCCGTAGTGCGGATGCCGGTGTTTGCGAATGGCGATGTCCGCACGCCACAAAAGGCGCGCGAGGTGCTTGATTTCACGGGCGCTGACGGGGTAATGCTCGGCCGCGCGAGTCATGGCGCGCCATGGATCTTCCGCTCTGTCAACGCATATCTGAGTGAGGGAATTGCTGCCCCCGCGCTCGCGCGCGCCGAGGTGCGTGATATTATTCTCTCGCATCTCGACTCCCTCTATTCGTTCTACGGCGAGGACACTGGAGTCAAGATCGCGCGCAAACATCTCGGCTGGTATTGCGAACAGTGCTCGACTGCGGCGACCGTCCGCCGCAGCCTGATGGCCGCTGAAAGCACAGCCGCGCAGTTCGCGCTGACAGGCGAGCATCTCGAAGAATGGGTGGGAGGGCACGCGCAAGCGGCCTGACGGACAGACTTTGCGGGGACCACACATGACAGCAAAAAAGAAGAGCCGGGCTCGCGGGGATTCGGGTGCCAGATTGAACGGTCGGGAGCTGCCGCTGCGCAATCACGCCGAGCGTGCGCTGAGCGAGTACTTCACCAGCCTGAACGGCGACCGACCCGCCCACCTCTATGACCTCGTGCTGCGCGAGGTGGAGGAGCCCCTCTTCCGTGTGGTCCTCGACTATGCCGAGGGCAACCAGAGTCGAGCCGCGGTCATCCTGGGAATCAATCGCGGTACGCTGCGCAAGAAGCTGAAGCAATTCGGCCTGGCCGGCTAGCGCCAAGCCGCATCGAATGTTACTGCCGGTCCGTCGCGCACTCCTTTCCGTTTCCGACAAGTCCGGCGTCCTCGAGCTCGCGCGCGAGCTCCTCAAGCGCAACATCGAGATCCTGTCCACCGGCGGCACAGCGAAGCTGCTGGCCGACAACGGCGTGGCCGTACGGGAGGTCGGCAGCGTGACGGGCTTCCCGGAGATCATGGACGGGCGGGTCAAAACGCTTCACCCGAAGATTCACGGGGGACTGCTCGGCCGCCGCGGCATCGATGATGCCGTCATGCAGGAGCACCAGATCGAGCCGATCGACCTGCTGGTGGTGAATCTGTATCCGTTCGCGCAGACGATTGCGCGTGCCGGCGCCACCTACGCGGATGCCGTAGAGAATATCGACATCGGCGGCCCTGCCATGGTGCGCGCCGCAGCCAAGAATCACGCCTTCGTCGCCGTCATCGTCGATCCGGAGGACTATGCGAAGGTCCTAGCCGAGCTGGATGCCGGCGGCGGCACCAGCCTGGAGACGCGATCGCGCCTGGCGGCCAAGGCTTTTGCCCATACGGCGCGTTACGACACCGTGGTGGCAAAGTACCTGGCAGGCGCCAACGCTATCGCCGCGGAGAGCTTCCCTCAGACACTTCCCCTGGTGTTCGAGAAGGCACAGGATCTGCGCTACGGTGAGAACCCGCATCAGCGGGGAGCCTTCTACCGCGACCCCGCGGCCCGCGGTGCGAGCGTCGCCACCGCCCGCTGCCTGCAGGGCAAAGAGCTGTCATTCAACAACATCGCCGATGCGGACACGGCGCTCGAATGCGTGCGCCAGTTCGAGGAGCCCGCGTGCGTCATCGTCAAGCACGCCAATCCGTGCGGCGTCGCCGTAGCGGCCTCTCCGCTCGAAGCCTATGACAGGGCTTACCGCACCGACCCCACGTCGGCGTTCGGAGGAATCATCGCGTTCAACCGCGAGCTCGACGAGGTCGCCGCCGGGGCGATCATCGACCGCCAGTTCGTGGAAGTGCTCGCCGCTCCGTCGATCTCCCCGGGAGCCCAGAAAGTGCTGGCAACGAAACCGAACGTCCGGGTCCTGGCGGTGGGCGATCTGCAGGCAGCATCGCCGGCAGAGGCGGAGTATCGCAGCGTGGCCAACGGGCTGCTCGCCCAGACCCGCGACAGCGGCATGGTGAGCGCTGCGGACCTGAAGGTGGTCACACGCCGCCGGCCGTCCGCTTCGGAGCTTGCGGACCTGCTCATCGCCTGGCGCGTCTGCAAGTTCGTCAAATCCAACGCCATCGTATTCGTGCGGGAGCGAGCGACCGTGGGAGTCGGCGCCGGACAGATGAGCCGCGTCTATTCCACTCGCATCGCCGCCATGAAGGCAGACGACGAGAACCTCCCGATCCCCGGCGCGGTGATGGCTTCCGATGCCTACTTCCCCTTTCGGGACGGCATCGACGTCGCCGCCGAGTACGGCATCAAGGCTGTGATCCAGCCCGGCGGCTCCATCCGTGATCCGGAAGTGATCGTGGCCGCCGATGAGCATGGCATGGCGATGGTCTTCACCGGCATGCGTCATTTCCGTCACTGATGAAAGTCCTCATCATCGGCTCCGGAGGCCGCGAGCACGCCCTTGCCTGGAAATGCGCAGCCTCCGCACGAGTGAGCGAGGTGCTCGTCGCACCCGGCAATGCCGGTACGGCGACCGAGCACAAGGTGCGCAACGTCGCCGTCCCTGCCGAGGATTTCGCTGGGCTCATCTCCCTGGCGCGCGCGGAGCGCATCGATCTGACGATCGTGGGACCGGAGACGCCGCTCGTCGGCGGCATCGTCGACCAATTTGCGGCTGCGGGGTTGCGGTGCTTCGGCCCGCGACAGAACGCGGCGCAGCTGGAGGGCTCCAAGGCCTATACGAAGGAGTTCCTGCGCCGCCATCGCATCCCCACGGCGGCCTACGCGACATTCACCCGAGCGACGTTCGACCCGGAGTACATCAGGCGCCAGCGGCCTCCGATCGTCGTCAAGGCAAGCGGGCTGGCCGCAGGCAAGGGCGTCATCATCGCCGAATCGGTGCAGCAGGCGATCGAGTCGGCGGATGCCATGTTCGCGGGACAGTTCGGCGCCTCCGGCCACGAAGTCGTCATCGAGGAGTTCCTGCCAGGTGAGGAGCTGAGCTTCATCGTGATGGCCGACGGCCGCAATGTGTTGCCTCTGGCCACCTCACAGGACCACAAGCGCCTCAACGACGATGATCGCGGACCCAATACCGGGGGCATGGGCGCCTACTCGCCTGCTCCGGTGGCCACGCCGGAAGTCCATGCCCGCGTGATGCGTGAGGTGATCGAGCCCACCATTCGAGGGCTGGCCGCCGACGGCACGCCGTACACGGGGTTTCTGTACGCCGGCCTGATGATCGCGCCCGACGGGACGCCGAATGTCATCGAGTACAACTGTCGTTTCGGCGACCCGGAGGCCCAGCCCGTCATGGCGCGCCTGCAAAGCGACCTGACAGTGATGTGCGAAGCGGCGCTCGATGGTCGCTTGGACACGATCCAGGCACGGTGGGACGAGCGCGCGGCCCTGGGTGTGGTCATGGCTGCAGCGGGCTATCCGGAGGCCGTGCGCAAGGGAGACCCGATCGACGGACTCGAGCGCGCGGCCGCGCTTCCTGGAAAGGTCTTTCACGCCGGGACTCGCCTCGAAGCGGGTCGTATCCTCACCAGCGGCGGACGCGTTTTGTGCGCGGTCGGCCTGGGTGGGAACGTGAGCGCCGCGCAGGCCCAGGCGTACGGGCTGGTCGACGCCATCCACTGGAACGGCGTCCACTATCGGCGCGACATCGGGTACCGCGCGATCGAGCGAGAACTCGCCCAGCGCGGGCCGTCCCGTGCCACTCCCTAGCTGGGACTTACCCGACCCGCACGTCGTCGAGATCGAGGTACTCGCGACGGACATCGACGCGTACGAGCACGTCAACAACTCCGTGTACCTGAGCTGGTTGGACCGCGCCGCGTGGTCGCACTCTGCCAAGCTCGGCGTACCGCTCGAGCACTGCATCTCGATGCGCCGCGGCATGGCTGCCCATCGTTCGGAAATCGACTACCTTCGCGCCGCCGTGCTCGGCGATCTCGTGTTCGTGGGAACGTGGATCGTCTCTACGGACCACAAGCTTCGTGTCGAACGCAGGTTTGAGGTGCGGCGCGCACGCCAAGGTGAGTTATTGGCGCGCGCCCGCATCGACTACGTCTGCATCAACCTCGACTCGGGCCGCGCCGCGCGTATGCCCGATTTGTTTCAGCGTGTGTACGTGCCCGCAGCCGCCCATCCGGCGTGAACCTGCCCTGAACGGGCCGCTGGAGCGGTGGCGTCCTCGCTCCAAAACGGTCCGTGCGTCTTTGGTCTGCATCCTGTCGGTGCAAGGCGTCATCGGTAATTCCTACAGGCAAACGCAAGCACAGACGCCACGCTTGCGCCCACGTGCCAAGCTGAACAGTCCCTTCCCCGCGAATCGCGTGGTGGCACGCGGATTGCAACGGTAGCTGCATACAAAAAGGGGAGATCACCGATGAGGGCGAGCAACGTGCAGCGAGTGGAAAACCTCTCTGTGTGGCTGGAGAATCAGTACTGCGCGTCCGTAGCAGCGACTTTGCTGGCGCGTACGGAATACTTCGAGCTGCTCGAGGATGCGATGGTGCCCCAGGACCAGCTGATCCGCGCCCTGAGTGCCTGGCGGCAGTGCGCCTCGAAAACCCACGTGCTGGGAGGGTCGATCCGCCAGCGCATGGCCCGACCCACCACCCCCCAAGGCGACGATTGACTCACCACCTGGGTGGCTGGTCGGAACGGCTTAGTAGCTCACGCGGAAGAACAGCTCCGGACCGCGTATGTTGAGGGAGACGAGCCCTGGGAAGGTGCCGCCGCGCACCTCCAGTGAGAGGCGCGTCTGGCTGTAGCCGGCGCCAATGGCGAAGTTGGGTCGCCAGCGATACTGAAAGTCCGCGTGGTAGTCGGCGAGCGATCCGTTGAAGTTGTTCGCGCTGCCGTTCATGTAATGACCGCGAGCCACGAATGCGAACCGTCGGGAGATGCGCACCGTTCCATCGAGCGCAATCGTCGGAACCGGCGCCACTCCCGAGACCTCCTGCGACAGCTCACGGGCGGGAACGCGACCGCGGGCATCCCCTTGTACCAGATAGACGCCGAGGCCCGTTCCCAGCTCGAAGCGCTCGTACCTGAGCACTGAGTAGGTATACGTCAGCCCGAACATGCGCAGATCGAGCTCGGTATTGGCAACGTCGCCTTTGCGAAAGGACTGATCGGCGAAGTTGATGGGAATCGTCAGGGCCTTGTTCCCGGTCCGGTCCGATTCGAAGTAATCCACGCGCAGGCGATGGCGCTCGCGCATCCGGATATACATCTCCACCCTGCCCTGATAGACGCGCCCCCGCAGCCCCAGATCGCGCTCCGCATTCACCAGGGTTCCGGGCGCCGCCTTGCTGTCGACACGCAGACTGGTCGTCACGGCGGAGTCGAAGAACGTTCCGCGCAGCGCGAACCGATCGGTGATCGGACTGGGCACCATGTGCTGGGTATTCGGGGGCAAAGGCGCCCCCGAGTACTTATCGTGCTCCGCGGGGGGAGGCTCGCCCTGCGCAAAGGCCGGAGCCGCGCAGATGACCGAAATCACCGCCGCAGACAGAAGCAGGAACCTCAGGCGAGCCGGCTCACCAGCGCGCGGTTGCGGTGCTCGCACGGATCGAGACGCCAATACAAGCTCCAGTCGGCCCACAAGCGGCGGGGATCTTACTGATCCGCGCACCTGCGGCGCCACAGTCTGTATTTCGCGACGTGACCGACGTCTCCCTCGACCGTGGCGACGCACAGCCCGATGCCGCCAGCGCCGAGGGTGACCAGGAACCTGCCGGAGCCCGCCGCCCGTCGGCGGGGCTCGGCCAAAGCTTCAGCGCTTCATGGCCTCGAAGAATTCGCTGTTCGACTTGGTGTCCTTCATCTTGTCGAGCAGGAACTCAATGGCCGCCAGCTCATCCATGGGGTGCAGGAGCTTGCGCAGGATCCACATCTTGGCGAGCTCTCCCTGGTCGGTGATCAGCTCCTCCTTGCGGGTCCCGGAACGGTTGATATTGACCGCCGGGAACACGCGCTTCTCGGAGATGCGCCGGTCCAGGTGGATTTCGCTGTTGCCGGTGCCCTTGAACTCCTCGTAGATCACATCGTCCATCTTGGAACCGGTGTCGATCAGGGCCGTCGCCAGAATCGTCAGGCTGCCGCCTTCCTCGATGTTGCGTGCCGCCCCAAAGAAGCGCTTGGGCCGCTGCAACGCATTCGCATCCACGCCGCCGGTGAGCACCTTGCCGGAAGACGGCACAACGGTGTTGTAGGCGCGCTCGAGACGCGTGATCGAATCCAGAAGGATGACCACATCCTTCTTGTGCTCGACCAGGCGCTTGGCTTTCTCGATGACCATCTCGGCGACCTGCACGTGCCGCGCCGCAGGCTCG
>Ga0157369_10005253_pt1 | contig 15099 bp, 9 predicted proteins | sample C25metaG_FD_113461 | JGI IMG/M metagenome (GOLD analysis project Ga0157369, IMG submission 113461) | Corn rhizosphere microbial communities from Kellogg Biological Station, Michigan, USA - C2-5 metaG | ecosystem: Host-associated > Plants > Roots > Rhizosphere > Soil | place: USA: Michigan... | reverse complement strand
TGGGAGAGGTATCGTGCACTCCTCGATGGAGTGGGGAAGACCAGGTGACGGCGGCGCATTTCATCCGGACAATTCTGGCTCCTGCATTGGTGGGACAAGATCCTCGCAATATTGAGCATTTGAGCCTTCGCTTGCGCGCTGCTCTGGCTGGGAACCCGTTCACGAAGGCCGCCCTGGAGATGGCTCTTTGGGACATCCTGGGCAAGGCTGCTGGCCTGCCGGTCTATCGCCTGTTGGGCGGCGCTGTGCGGGAGTTCGTTCCGATTAAATGGTCCATCTCTGGCGTAGAGCCATCACGGGCAGCTGAAATTGCGCGCTGGGCATTGGAGCAGGGCTTTCGGACGATGAAAGTGAAGGTAGGCATTGACCCGGAGGAGGACGTGAAACGAGTACGTGCTGTTCGGGAGGCGATCGGCGACGGAGTCAGGCTGGGAATTGATGCCAACGGCGCGTGGAGCCCTGCGACTGCAGTGAGGATGATCCGGAGAATGGAAGAGTTCGATATCTATTTCGCCGAGCAGCCGGTACCCCCTGGAGATATTGAGATGTTGGCCGAGGTTCGCCGGCAGGTGTCGGTGCCAATCGTGGCAGATGAGAGCGTGTATTCTCCGCAAGACGCTTTGGCGATCGTTCGACAGCATGCGGCGGATGGGCTTTCTTTATATATCGGAAAGTCGAGCGGTATCGGACCCGCGCGCAAGATTGCGTCGATTGCTGAAGCAGCGATGCTGGGCTGCACGATTGGCAGCAACTTAGAGCTTGGAATCGGGACTGCAGCAATGATCCATTTGGCAATGGCGACGCCCGGAATCACAGCCGATGCGTTTCCGTGCGATATCATCGGTCCGCTTTACTACACGGACGATATTCTCGTAGAGCCGGTTCCACTGGCCGATGGCAGGGCGTTACCGATCGAGCGACCTGGGCTGGGAGTAGAACTGGATGAAGAAAAAGTACGGATGTATTCCGTTCAGTAGGGACTCGTTCCTACATCGCCGTCCATCCGCCATCGACAGGAATAGCGGCTCCTGTGATGTACGACGAGAGTTCCGAGGCCAGGAACAAAGCGGTGAATGCAACCTCACGCGGCATTCCAACGCGGCCGAGAAAAGTTTTGCTGATCTGCCGCTCATACAGTTCGTCACCGGGCTGCGGAGAGATGCGAGTCTGAATAGCACCCGGACAAATGGCGTTGGCACGGATGTTTTGCGCGCCGTAATCGTAGGCAACGCTGCGAGTCAGGCCGATAATGGCGTGTTTCATGCTGGTGTACGCTGCGGAATCGCGCCCTGCCACGAGACCCTGGACTGAGGCGATGTTGATGATGGAACCCATTTGCTGCCGAATCATGTACGGGAGCGCAGCCGCGATGAATCGCTGTGTTCCGAGAAGCGCGACACGAAAGGAGCGTTCCCATTCCTGCTCTGTGGCAAGAGCGGAGGCGTGGCCAGGACCGAGGTATGCAGCGTTGTTGCATAGCACATCGATGCGCCCGCTCAGGGAGGCGGCCGTTTCTATGACTCTATGGACGTCCTGCGGCACGCTGACATCGGCGTGTTCGAAGATGATCTCACTCCGTGCAGTTGAACTGGTTTGAACAGGAGTTGGGGTTGCGTTCGATGAAAATGGTTCAATATCGGCTGCGACGACTCGCGCACCAGCTTCGGCGAAGATTTCCGCGATAGAACGGCCGATTCCATGAGAAGCGCCGGTGACGATGGCTACCTTGCCCTGTAGGGTGATCACAGCAGGTTTACCAGTAGCTTTCCCGCCCGTCCGACATAGGCGCGCGTAATCGTGGTACGCCCTAGATTGGCCGCGTAAAGATAGCCGTCGTGAAACGCGATGTTTGTTGGACGACTCAGGAGGATCGCCCAAGGATCATAGGCAAAGAGACTCTTTTCTTGAGCAGGGCTAATGCGGTGAATGTCATCGGATGCGTAACATGAGGCGAAAAGGTGCCCCTCCGCATCCAACGCCAGACCGTCAGGCAAGCGGCCAACATTGTCCGCATATAAGCTGACCTGGCCGGTGGCGAGATTGATGCAATGGATGCTGTCCGTATCGCTTTCAACAAGAAAGAGCTGTTGTTCGTCGGCACTTAAGGCGAGACCATTGGCATAGCCGAAAGGGCCGGCCAGAATCTCTCCGCTGCCGTCCGGCGCGCATCGTAAGAGCCACCCATTGCGCTTCTTCCAATTCCCAGAATCGGTCACGTAGAAGTTGCCACGGGAGTCGAAGACGCCGTAGTTAGGCGATACGAGGCTATGCTTTGCGATGCTCTTGTGCACAACCGACCATACACCGGCTCGGTTGACGCGAACAACGCCGTGTTTGGGATTGCAGACGAAAATCTCGGAGTCATCCGGTGTCCAGGCCAGGCCAGCAGAGAAGCCACCGATCTCTGCGATCAATTCGCGAGATCCGTCGGGAGAAATGCGATAGATCTGCCCGGCTTCGCCGCCGGCCCAGAGGCAGCCGGCGCGATCGAAGGCGAGACACTCCGGGTGATCAAGGTCAGTGGCAAAGACCTCGAACCGTTCGATCGGGACCTCCGGTGCAATCTCAGAAGCCAAAGTGATTTCTCCAGTCCGGAAACATAACGAAGGGATCAGGCTTATCCGTAGCGCATTGTTGACGCCACCAGAAGTACAGGCTAGGTTTTCTTATAGCCAATTGGGTGTTTGATTGTCTATCTAATCGAACAAGGTCTCAGGCCCTGCTTTCTGAAGAGGATGTTCGTTCGCCATGAAAACACACTGGAACTCTATTCCTGGCAGGCTGCTCGCTTATGTGTCTGACGAGGACTACGTCGCACTGGATGGCGTCAGAATTGAGTTAGAGTCCCTGGACCAAGCAGAGAGAATGCTTCTTGAATCATGGCCAACCGGCGCCGTTTGGGGAAACATACCCGACGGCACCTACAAGGTTACGCTGGCAAAGGATGGCTACGGGCCAAAGCGTGTCACATGCAGGTTGGGGCGGGATGAGCCGTACCAGTTTCGTCTTTTGCGACGGAAGCTGATGGGGTACATGTGGCCTAAATGGATCAAGAGTGGAGAGTACAGCGAGATCAAGGTCAGCAGCCCTGAACAATTTCAGTTGAGCCTCTGGCGTTATGGCGAGATGAAGGAGTATGTGCGGACGTTGAGTTGGTATGACGAGCATGGGCCGCGTTCGATAGAACAGATCACTCCGGATGGTGATTACTCAGAGACCGGTGTGAAATGGAATACGGTTGGCTATTTCACTACTCCGATTCAGCACCGAGTCGAGGCGCCGCGACGGTCTGGGCTTTACTATTTATGGGCTCGCACGCGGTCCGGCGAAAGCTACTCGTTCCCGTGGGTGGTCGCGCCCGACCAGCCTCGCGCAAGGATTGCGGTACTTGCGAACACCAATACCTGGAACGCCTACAATGCGTTCGGCGGCCGGTCAAATTACATAAACTCTGCGAGCTTGCCAACTGCGCCGACGGTAAATGCACGGCAGGACCTCGGTCGATATAACTCACCCGAGAGCGTCTGGGGCTTGCCGGACGAAGCTTATCGGCCGCTTGCTTTTGAGCGTCCGGAACATGACAACCACATCTTCGATAACTCGCCCTGGGGTAATTCTTCTATTCGCGATCCGATTCAGGGACGAGCGCAGTGCGGTCTTGCGCCGGGCGAGTGGCGACTGCTGGGTTGGCTTGAGCGCGAAGGCTTCGATTACGACTATTATGCTGACGCCCAGTTGCATGATGGCACGTTGAATTTAGAAAGCTATGACGTGCTTCTGCTTGGAGTGCATCCCGAGTATTGGACACGTGAAATGTTCCGGCGGGTTGAGAAGTGGGTACATTGCGGCGGTCGCCTGATGTATCTCGGAGGAAATGGGCTGAACTGCGAGGTGATCATTGAAGGCGACCGGATGCGTTGTCTCACTTTTGATGATGCCAAACCGCCAAATTCAAAACACGAATCACGAATGCATCGGACCTATGCCTCCGAGGCCCGGCTGTTGGGCGTTGCCTTCAGTCATGCGGGTGCCATGACCGCTGCGCCGTACACGGTTCTTCAGCCAGCACACTGGGCCTTTGCGGGAACCGGCCTCGGAAAGGGAGACAGCTTCGGGCGGGTGAGCCAGCACGAACGGGTTCCCGGCGGGGGATCAGGCCATGAGACAGATAAGGTCACCCCAAGTTCGCCGGAGCGGGTGCAAGTAATCGCCCGAGGAGACAACCCGGATCAGGGCGGAGCGGAAGTGGTCTTGATCGAGTTGGGGCGAGGGTTGGTTTTTTCGGTGGGGTCGATTACGTGGGTAAGTTGTTTGCATGGCGATGAGAGCGTTTCGCGGATCACCCTAAACGTACTTCGGCGTTTTCTGCGCGATGGCTCCTAGGCCGAAAGCAGCGCCAACCGAGAAGTTGCGCGCCGCATCGCTCCTCCTGGCTATGGGATGAGAGAGAGCGGTTCAGGCATTGTAGAAGTGGTTTTCTCTAAGCGGTCGCGAGTACGCAGTTGCGGCCAGCAGCTTTTGCCTGATAGAGCGCCATGTCGGCGCGCTCCATCATTGTGTGCACGTTGTCGTCCACGCCACGATAGGTGGCGATGCCAACGCTGGCTGTTACGCTAATCATTTGAACGCGCTCGCCATTGCGAATACCGCTGCCGGGGAGCAGGATGCGCTCGATGTTGCGGCGCACGCGCTGTGCAACCAGCAGGGCGGCATCTGCGGCGGCACCCGGCAGGAGCACGGCAAACTCTTCTCCACCCCAACGGCCAAGAACGTCGATGCCACGCACAGAGTCCTGCATCTTTTCGACAACGGCGCACAATGCCTGGTCACCGGCCTGATGACCAAAGCAGTCATTGATCTGCTTGAAATGGTCGAGATCAACCATTAATACAGAGAAGGGTGTGCCTGTCCGTTGTCCGCGGGTCAGTTCCTTTTCGGCCCACATGAGGAAGACACGGCGGTTATAGATGCGGGTCAATGGATCGGTGCTCGCCATCTGCTCGAGCCCGGTGGTAAGCATCGCTGTGGTCATCCAGAAAAAACCGAAGGCGACGCCCAGCGCGACCGCGACAAACAGGCCGAAAGTGATGGTTTCTTCCTTATAGAAGGCGCCAGGCTGCGACAGAAGACCAAGGCCGACCGCAAGCACTCGAATGACGTTGTAAAAGACGAAGGCCAGCAACAAAGCTGCCGTAAACAACGCAGAGGTGCGGACCGCGCGACGCGCCACGCCGATGAGCGTGAAGGCGGTGTGGCCGCATACAACCGCGATAAGAAGCCCTGCCACAATGATGCGAGAGCCATCAGGACTAAATCCGGGCGGCGAATACATCAAGGTGAGGTCTACTGCCGCCTGCAAGACAACCAGCGCAACCCCGAATGTTGGAAACAGCGAACATCTTTCGGAGAGCTCGAGGACGGCAACATGCAGCAGAACGAACGATCCAAGAACCAGTACGTCCGCGAGTGGGATCGTCGCGAGAGCAGGCAGTCTGCCGTGACAGGCGAGCAGAAAGGCGCCAAGAGCGCCCGCAGCGAATGAACCACCCAGCCAACCCAGACCCCGCAGCAGTGGATTGCTCAGGCGCACGATGACCAGGCCCACGCTACCACAGGCCAGGAAGATAGCACCGAGGATGAGAATGACGCGAATCGCCATGGGATATTGGGCAAACCGAAATTCAGAAGGGTTCCACCACGACCATCCTGCTTGGAACGACTCCTAAATCCCTTTTTGCTAGGTTGGTTATCGGCAATTCGAACAAAAAACGCCACCACACAGAAGTGGTAGGCGCTTCCCAGGGAATGCACGTTCGAGTGCAGGCTGGTGACTTATGCAAGGCTAGGCGCTACCTATTGTATGCAGTGACTTAGCGCGTCATGTAAACGCCAGATGGCTTCCAGTGGTGACCTTGATCGGGCGTTACTTTTGGTGCTAATCAGTACGCGCTCACATGCCTCCGCGCGCCGACAGCAAAGGCGTGGGTCTGCTGAATCCCAGATGAATTCCTGACCAAAGGTAATAGTTCTAAGGTACTATGCAGAACACTCGACAATTGTTAGTGTCTATGGTTCGTAGCTGAGGTCGTAGCCATGAATGCGAGTAGGCGCACGTTCTTTAAGGGCCTTCTTTTTACAGGCTCTCTGGGCAGTTTGCTGAGCGCTCGCCCAGGTCTAGCCGAAACTCTGATGCGTGCGCTGCAGGACGGCGATGTCCCCCGGCGGGCGAGCACGACTCCAAGAACTTTTGGTCCAGCTTCGTTCCGGAGGCGCAAGCGTCCTCGACGGGCGTGCACAGTCGCGGCCTCTTCGGATCGCACAAGGAGACAACCGGTGCCGCTGATGTCAATCGACAAATCGACTGGCTTCACTACGACCCCGACAAGGGACTGCGCTACGCCTCTTCAGTCGACGCCAGTGAACTGATGGAGTATCCCGCCGACACTGACATTACAGCGAGCGTGGATGTCGGCGGCTTCCGCATGGCGGGGGAAGACCAGAGAAGTTTGAGAAGCTGCAGTCTGCGCAACTGCGCATCGATGTTTTGCAACGCAAATCTTTGCTGAACCTGCTTGATCCGATGGCTTGGACGTGCCTCGCTGCGCTTTACCCAGACAAGGCCGGTAAACTGCCCCCGTTGCAGAATCTGGGCTTCAATCCTGGAAGCGCGTGGGAGAAGATGGTCACAAGCTATGCGCAACCTGCCCCGGTTCGAACGGCGCAGCAGGGTGTGTCGCTCGACAAGAAGAAGCCGGCAGCGCCTCAATATATGGAGCGCGTGACGGGAACCATAACGGTTGGGTTCAAGGCCGCCTCGCGGGCGGGGCGTTCGGTTGCGGCTGACAACGTCAAGGCGAACTATGACCGCCAGTTCAATGTGACGTCGAACACCGGCCAGTCGGCGGGCGTCACCAACAGCATCTTGCACTCGATTGGTTCGGCTGCGGGTCACGTCAAGCCAAGCAGTCCGGAGCAGCAGGAGGACACTCCGCCAACCGCGATTGAACTTCAAGACAAGCTCATCCAGGATGCTGCCATGCAGATCGCCTCGCATCTGGTGAACACGGCAGAGCAGGTGACGGTTAACCTTGCGCGAGGAGGAGCTCTCGACGAACCAAATAAGCTTCTGGAAGGTAAGTTGTATTCCCGCGCGCTGGAGGCGCTGGAAGTTACGCCGCCCTTCTCTACGCCCGATGAGGACTCGTACCGCCTTTACAACATTGGTGTCGCCAACGAGGCCCTGGCGTACTCAAGCGAGGATGTCAACAAGGCGAGGACGTATCTGCAGCAGGCGGCGATCAATTACGGCAAGGCAATCGACGCGAAGCCGACCGAGAAGTACTTTCTTGAGCCACAGAATCGGATTGATACCGCCCTTGCGCACTACAAGGCTCTGAGTGATGATGCGAAGTCTTCCCACACCGAGACCGCCACACACGCGTCACCGGCTACGTCTGCCGCTTCATCTGCGGCGGCCAGTAGCACACCAGCCGGTTCTCCAAGTGACGCGTTGACGAACGATCAGGTAATTGAGATGGTGTCCGCCCACATGGATGAAGCCAACATCATCGACAACATTCAGCACGCACCCGGAAAATAAGTTGATGGTGCCTGGTATCGCATCCGGCGCTATTGCTCCTGCGACGCTCGAGCACATCAAGCAGGGAACCGGCCGGATCATTTTTACAGCGAGCGGCGTCAACGAGGAATCACTCGAAAGCGATGCTATCAAGCACGGCTACTTTACCTACTATCTTGTGCAGGCGCTTCAGCAACAAAACGGTGCTATCCCGCTGACCCAGGCGTTTGCCTTTGTGCAGCAGCATGTCCACTCGCGGGCACAAACCGAAGCCCATGCGGAACAGAACCCCGTGTTGAGCCGCAGTCAAGACAACACTGACTTCTCACTCGGGTCGATATCTGCAACGCAAGTGAGCATTGACCACTCCCAAGCACTGATGAACGCGGAGTAGTCCGCGATGGAGCGCTTCCAGATGATGCGCTCCCCGCGATTAGATAGATTGTGTGATTTTGGCCCGCACTTACCACTGCAAGAGAACAAGTTCTGAGCAGAATGCCGGCCCCATTGCTGCCAACACGCTGTGCTCGCCCGGCTTTCCCGGCTTGTTGAGCAGGTAGTCCTCCATGATGGAGAGGACCGAAGCGGATGAGAGATTGCCAACCTCGCGAAGGCTGGTCCATGAGGCCTCGAGTGCGTGCGGAGGGAGATCAAGACTCTGCTCCATCGCCTCAAGCACTTTCGGTCCGCCGCTATGGAAGATAAAACTGCAGATCTCTTTAACCGTTAGGTCATTGTCCGCCAGGAATTCATCAACATTGGAACGCAAGTACTTGTTCACGAGATCAGGGATCTCAGAGGAGAGCACAACGTTGAAGCCGTTGTCCTTGAACTTCCATCCGACGAGGTGTTCTGTCCCGGGGTACAGCGTAGACCGTGTGTCCATGACGCGCGGGCACGGAAGGTCGCTTTCGGTTCGCGGTTTCATCGCAAGAGGTGTCTGATCCCCGGCGAGGACCACTGCGGCCGCTCCGTCACCGAAGAGGCCGGAGGCGACAAGGTTGCCGATTGACTCATCGGTTTCCTGCCACGTGAGGGAGCAGAGTTCGACCGCGAGGAGGACCGCATACTGCTTCGGATAAGCGCGCACATAGTCTGCTGCGCGCGAAATGCCGGCAGCGCCCGCCACGCAGCCAAGACCAAAGATGGGCGTGCGCTTGATGTTTGTGGGGAAGTTCATAAGGTTGGTCAGCCGGGCATCGATGCTCGGTGTTGCCAGGCCGGTTGTCGAGCAGAAAAAGATCGCCGAAATATCTGCCGTTCGTAAGCCCGCGCGCTCTAGTGCTGTCGTGATTGCCTGCTGACCAAGTTTGATCGCACCTTCGATCCAGGCATCATTTGATTCGCCGAATCCAGAGAAGCGACCCAGACTGTCGATGGGAAACATCAGGTGACGGAACTCAACCCCGCAGTTGGAATGCAGGCGGTCCATCAGACGTGATTCGTTCGATTCAATCGATTTGTTCTTCCGGAATCCCTTGATCGATTCGGTGATGACCGACTGGGGATACCGGTAGGGAGGATATGCCGTGGCTACGGATGCAATGCGCATTTCATGAACGACCTCTCATGGAGATGGGGCTGATTAACAAACTCAGCGACTGCCATCTGGCAGGAGTGAAACAAGCCTGTTCGATATGTGCCGAGTTAACGGGTGTACTCAGCACAGACAGGTTACGCCCGAAGGCAACGGTTTCAGCTATGAAACTGACCGGCTTAAGCGCGGTCGTTCTTAGTTGTTATCCGGCTCAATATGGTTGTACCCGGTTTTCTGTTGGACGGTTGGCTTTTCGTTTGGTAATGCGAGCCTTAAGCGATTCCCGAATATTTCGTTGCCGAGAGTTCCACGTGTAACTGCTTGATGACGCACAATCTCTATCAAGTTTCACCCGTGTTGCTGATGAACACCAGTGTCAATCTCTATTGTTTTCAGTCGCTTTGAAGTCCGTGTTGCCTTGCGCAGTATCGCGACAGGGTTGTACGACCGAGGCTGGACCAACACGATGAAGTTGTTGAAATAACCCACGTTAAACATGCGATGGAAGATCAGTTTCTCTACCGCTTGAACGCTGCAATGTCGGACAGACGACATTGCGAAGGAGCAGTGTGCTTTGATGTTGTGAAAGTAAATTTGCTTCACCCGAGTTCTCAAGCACTTACGGCTCACCGTTTTCACGCGGACGCAAAAAGGTGATGCCCGCGACATCTTTCGATGACGCGGGCACCAGCCTCAAAGTTAGTAGAAAGTTAGAAGGTAATTTTTCCACTGAGTTGCAACTGGCGCGAGGAGCCACCATCACTGGTTGCGAAGCGGGTTGCTGTGATCTGCCCGAAGGCTGCCGATTGCACGTTGCCGGTCGGCTGCCCGAAGTTCGGATGATTGAGTATGTCGAACGCATCCGCGCGCAAAATGAAGGCGACCCGTTCGGTGATGCGCGTCTCCTTCTGACCCGACATATCCCAATCTGCGAAGCCGGGGCCCGTACCGTAGTTGCGCTGAATGTTGCCAATTCCGGTGTAGTTAGTCGGAGCTGTAGCGCCGGTGGCCGAGGCCTGTGTTCCTACGACCTGCAGAGTGCAGGCCGGTGTAACGTTCGTCAGGTCGCAGACATTACCCCCGTATGACAATCCACCCGGGTTCTGGAAGAACTGAATGTACGTCTGTCCTGACGGCTGGATTTTTCTCCGGTCGATATGGCCCAGGAGATTCGGTCGAATGTTGCCGGTAATCCCGTTATAGCCGGAGGTGGAAGCCAGCATAGTCACCGGGTTTCCGGTCTGGTATTGGACGATTCCTTGCAGTTGGAAGCCCTCAACCCAGCGATTGCCCTTGAACGGCAGGCGGTAGATCGCGGTGCCGGCGAAGTGATGCCGCACGTCAAAGTCCGACAAGCCATAATTTCCGGCCGGATTATTGGCGTCCTGCAGGCCAGGGTTAACTGTAAGGTTTCCTTGGGAGCCGAGTGAGTTGATGTCCATCGACTTCGCCCACGCGTAGTTCGTGTTGAACTGCATGCCGTTATGGAAGGTCTTGTCCAGCGTCACCCACAGCGAGTTATAGTTCGAGTAGCCGACGCTGTTGCGCATGTTGATGTTGGAAGCAATCGACGCACCCGGAGCAATCGGGCTGTTCGCCGCAAGCGTGTTGTAAGGACGCGGGCTATTCGGGGGGCCGCTGGCCTGGTTGAAATTCGTGTTGATCAGCAGATGATGGCCCGTCGATCCGTAGTAGCCGATCGATGCGATTAGGCTCCACGGAAGCGCCTGCTGAACGTTTAAGTTGAAGCTCTCAACATACCCATTATGGAGGTGCGGGTTGGTGTAGGTAAGCGCAAACCCTGAGGCCGCCGCTGCCGAGGTATAGATAGTGGCCAGTGGCTGAGGCTTGGCGCTGTTGCTGTAGGACACCGCTGTCGTGAACGGCGGATTGGTGGCCAGATTCGAACTCGTTCCTGCCACCGGCTGGTCGACGAGATAGCCGAATGCCCCACGTACGACCGTCTTCTGATTATTGAACACGTCATATGCAATGCCGACCCGCGGCTCCAGGTTGTAGTTCTGCTTGTACGATTCCCTCGGAATCCCATTCGTGCCAGCCTGCACCAGCGTGCTGGTCGTGCTGCCCACAGGCTGGAAGACCGAGAGCCGGTTCTCTGCCTCGACTGGCGTTCCATTCCACTCGAACCGCAAACCGTACTCCAGCATGAGGCCTGGCAGCATCTTGTAGTTGTCCTGGATGAAGCCGCCCACCGCCGTCGCATACATTCGAAAGTCGACGATGTTCGGCTGCACACTGAACACAGGGCTGACGCTCGCCGCCAGTTGCGCGGCCGTCATTTGCAGGCTGCCGATACTCCCGGAGAAGGAGGTGAACCCATACCTGCGATACTCGCCGCCCCATTTGATCTGGTGATTCCCGGCAATCATTGTGACGGTGTCCGACAGCACGCCCGTGGTCACATGACGACCTTGCGGGAAGCCGTTCGGTCCGCCGAACGTGAAGCTGTCGTCCGTGATCAAGGTTTGCGGAATACCAACCGGCCCGCTCAGTCCGACGCCGAGTCCCAGGCTCGTTGGATCAAGCTTGTTCGCCGGATCGAACAGGATCGAAATGCGATTGAAGCCGAGTCGCGCTTCATTGGTCACGCGCGGCGAAAAGATGTGGATGTACTGCAGAGTGCCAATCTGCCGATGGGCGCTGCGGTGATCACCCCATCCGGGCAGCGTGTCGCCCTGCAGCGCCGGCTCAGTGCGCACGTCCTTCTGGAAGGCATAGAACCCATGCAGCGAGTCGTTCTGCCCAAACCGCTGGAGGACATCGCCCGTATATTGATCAATCTGCACCGGTCCCGGAGTGAACGAAACATAATTTGTCCCGCTGTTCGGCAGTGGGACAAGCGCTGCCATGTTCGCTCCTGCTGTGCCCGGGATGAACGCCGCACGCTGCGCTGCTGTGAACACATTGCTGTTCTGCAAAATGCCTTGGTGCTGCCGCAGGCCTTCGTAGCTGAAGAAGAAGAACGTGTGATCGCGATATACCGGTCCGCCAACGCTCACGCCGAAATTATTACGCTTCAGTGGAGCCTTTGCGCCCGTTCCGAACGGGAGTGGCGCGCCAGTCGCGACGTTCACGCCGCGATTGAAGTAGTTGCGCGCATCGAGCCACTCGTTGCGGAAATAATCGAACACCTCGCCATGGAACTGGTTGGTTCCCGAACGCGTTGCAACCGTCACAATGGACCCATCGCTGCGGCCATACTCCGCGCTGAAGGTCTGATTGTTGATCTTGAACTCGCTCGTCGTGCTGATCGAGGGCTGGAATGTGATCTGGTTCTGGCTGATGTCGTTCAGGTTGATTCCGTTGATCTGGAAGTTGACTGAATCTTCACGGTTTCCCGCCGTGATAAATGAGTTCGCTCCCAGGCCGCGACTTGCCGCCGTCAGGCTGCCGTTGGTTGGGGCGACGACACCGCCCGGAGTCAGCACCGTCAGATCCAGGAAGTGCCTTCCATTCAGCGGAAGCTGCTGAACCTGTCTCTGATCGATTACCTCGCCTACAGTGATCGTCTCCGTCTCAATTTGGTTCGCGGCTGTGGCTTCCACCTGAACCGTTTCTCCCTTGGAGCCTATGGCGAGCTTCAGGTTCAGAGTGACCTTGCTGTCGACGTTCAGCGTCACACTGGGCACGGCGGTATCGGCGAAACCGGGAGCCGAAGCGCGCACCGAATAATTACCCGGTTCAAGAGCAGGCACGGCATAGAGTCCCGCACCATCAGTATCGACGGGGCGATCCGCACCGGTTGCGATCGAGTGCACTACGACATGGGCGTTGGGAACGGCAGCTCCTGTGGGATCGCTGACAGTTCCTGAGAGGAATGCTGTGGACTGGCCAAAAGCCGCAACGGCCGTTGCGGCGAAGAGTGCAACCAACAACTGTATTTTGTACTTCATGAGTCCTCCATTTGATACACAACCGCTCGCGTCAGTGGTTCATCGCCAAACACGCGAGGTTCAGAGGCTAAAGACAGGTCAATTTATTCGAACTATAGAACAGATGCTCGTGCGTTCGACACGATTCAACCGCTACTCGTCACAAACGAGGTTCATCAAGCGACCAGCTAACCGCGGACGAAGAATAAAGCCCGATTTCCTGCTGAAATTATCCGTCCTTCGAGGGACTGTCATCGGCGGTCCGATTAGAAATGACCCAAGCGTGACACCTCGGTGACATTGCAATGACAATCGTTTGATAACCGTCTCGCATTATGCCGGCGCGGAGTGCAGCGTCCGCTTGTGACGCTCGTCACCAACGCGTCGGTAGGCGAAGAAACGTGTGGTTGCTACACTCCCTCTTATGTTCGATCCGCAGGGAGATGGAGGGGACTACAGCTCCATAAAGGCAAAGCGCGATTTCGGTGTGCGACCACTGACTTTGTCTTCGGATACCTTTCGCGCTCTCGCACACCAGCTCTCCAATTTTTCTGCTGACTATCTCCAGGCGCTCCCTCAACTTCCTTCCTACCCTCACGGGATCAGCGGTCGGGAGACGGAAGAATTGTTTGGCGGCGACGTGCCTTGGAAAGGGACTGGGGTCGACGCCTTCGAAGCCTTGCCCAAAGTCTTTGAAGCCTCACGCCCTGCGTCGCCTCGTTTTTTCGGGTATGTGTTTGGGTCTGGCGAGCCGGTTGGTTCTCTCGGAAGTTTTGCGGCAAGCGTGCTGCACCAGAACGCAACGGCCTGGAGATCTGGGCCGGCTGCAATCACCATTGAACGGACAGTTGTTCGTTGGCTGGCAAGCTTGATCGGATGTGAGGGCTTCAGCGGAAGCCTCACGCTTGGTGGCTCCTCCGCGAACCTCATGGGTTTGTGTATGGCTCGGGAAGCGAAAGCCCCAGCGAACCAGACCGGAGTACAAGGCGGCGTGATCTACTGCTCGACTGAAGCTCATATGTCGATTCCCAAGGCAGCCGCGCTATTGGGCCTGGGACACGATGCCGTTCGACTCATTGCGGTGGACGATGCATTCCGCATGCGAACCGACGATCTCCGCCAGGAGATCACGCGCGACTTGCACAATGGCAAAGTGCCGATCGCTGTCGTAGCCAGTGCCGGAACCACGGCAACTGGCAGCATTGACCCGATGCCCGCGATTGCCGAAATCTGCCACGAATTCGGACTTTGGTTCCACGTGGATGGCGCATACGGAGCGCTTGCAGCCCTCGCCATTCCGGATGCCTTTCGAGGAATGGAGCGCGCGGACTCCGTGTCTCTCGATCCACACAAATGGCTTTATCAACCCGCTGGAACCGGGTGCCTGCTGTACCGAAACTCTTCCGATGCAAGGAAAGCCTTCGGCCACTCCGGAGAATATGCACGCGTTCTTTCGGATGATCCCATCGAGGGGTTTGCATTTTTTGAGGAATCGATAGAGTTGACTCGGCCCTTTCGAGCACTCGCACTCTGGCTTTCACTGCGATTCCATGGCCTTGAGGCATTTCGAGAATCGATTCGAGAGGACCTCAGGCTCGCCAGTCTGTTGGCCGATCTGATCGACGCAGAACCAGGATTAGAGAGGCTTGCTCCGGTCGCGTTGAGCGCGGTGAACTTCCGATGCATAGATTGCGAGGACGCGAACGGTTTCAACAGGTCGATCCTGCGACGAGTGGTACAACGTGGACGCGTCTACATCTCGAATGCCGAGATTCGCGGTAATTTTGCATTGCGAGCATGCATCGTGAATCACCGCTCAACCGAAGATGACGTACGCTGTATCCTCAGCGAAGTGCTGGCTGCCGCCGAAGATCTGAAGTAAGAGGCAGCTTGACTCGCATAACCCTCGGTTTTGAGAACGTTGCCGCATGAAATTGCCGAAGCAAGGACGCCCCCCGGCGTCTTTGCTTCGGCGCAATTGAGAGACGTTCTGCCTGTTACAGCGCCTCTGCAATCTCGCTTATCTTTTCATCGCGCGCACATTGAGTCGTTGCTCACCAGCGAATACGTACTTGCTCTGGAGCAAATAG
>Ga0157369_10005250_pt1 | contig 15108 bp, 13 predicted proteins | sample C25metaG_FD_113461 | JGI IMG/M metagenome (GOLD analysis project Ga0157369, IMG submission 113461) | Corn rhizosphere microbial communities from Kellogg Biological Station, Michigan, USA - C2-5 metaG | ecosystem: Host-associated > Plants > Roots > Rhizosphere > Soil | place: USA: Michigan... | reverse complement strand
GGCCTGCTCGAATTCGCGGAAGATTTTTTCCTGCGCCTCGGGCGCAATGCCGATGCCGGTGTCGCGCACCAGGAAGCTGATTTCGTTCGGCCAGATGCCGGGCTCGACGATCAGCGCCACGCCGCCGCTTGCGGTGAATTTTATCGCGTTACCGGCAAGGTTGAGCAGCACCTGTCGCAGCCGTGCGGCGTCGCCGATGACCTCCGCCGGCAGTCGCTCGTCGACATAGGCCGCAATCTCCAGATTCTTGGCCTGTGCCCGCGGTGCCAGCAATTCGGTGATGTCCTCGATCAGCGAGGTCAGCGCAAAGGGCCGCTGCTCCAGGTCGATTTTGCCGGCTTCGATCTTGGAATAATCGAGCAATTCCTCGATCAGTGCCAACAATGCGTCGCCGGAGGTTTTCACCGCTTTCGCATAGGTCGCCTGTTCCGGCGTCAGCGCGGTATCGAGCAGCAGCGAGCTCATGCCGATGATGCCATTCAGCGGCGTGCGGATCTCGTGCGAGGCCATGGCGAGGAAACGCGACTTGGCGCGGTTGGCGGCATCGGCGTGGTCGCGCGCGTCCGCTAGTGCGCGCTCGGTCTCGGTACGGTCGGTGACGTCGCGGCCGACGCATTGCAGCTCCGCCGGTTGGCCGGCGTCGGAGCGGACAAGCCCTTCGCGCCAGGCGATCCATTTCGGTCCGAGGCGGGTTGCGATCTTCTGGTCGTGAACGCGGGTGCCATTGGTCTCGAGCGCGCTGTCGCCCTGTTCGATGATGTCGAAGGCGAAGCGGCTGCCGATCAGCGCCTCGCGCGATCGTTCCGCCATCTGGCAATAGGCGTCATTGGCGAAGGTGATGCGGCCTTCTCCATCGCGCATGACGATCAGATCGCCCTGCGATTCGAACAGGCTGCGCGCGCGGCCCTCGGCCTCCTGCAGCTCCCAATTGCGGTCAGCCAGCGCCTCGTTGTGAAGCGCGATCTTGCGCATTTTCTTGCGCAACAGGCGCAGCCGGACACTCACGGTCGCCAGTGCGACACAGGCGATCGCAAACAGGAAGCTCGCGCCGATGGCAAAGGCGTGGGGATTATAGCCGGAATGCTCGGAGCGGCTCGCCGCAATGAAGCCATAAGCACCGCCGAACGCCGCGGAGAAAATTGTGAAGGAGCGGATCGCGCCGATCACGATGCGATGACGGCGGGCGAAGCGGCGCAAGCGTAGTTTGATCCGGAATGTCTGGCCCATAGCCGATCCCATGGAATTGCCGCCCACGCGCTTATCGATTTTCTGCGCGTGACGATGCCGCTTGCGACCTTGCAAAGTGTTTGAAGCGGTTCACCTTCGTAAAGCCGCGATGAGAACAGGGTTAGTGAAAGCTTAATGGCGGCTTTTGATTGAGCACCATGCTTTAGAGCGTCGCATCCGCAAGGTGCGGCGGTTGTCCGTGGGCGCCGACGATGAGTGCAGCCGCTTCACGCGTCGTGAAGCGACGCGATCGCACATAGATGCGATAGTCGGCCGCCGCGCTGTCATGCGTCAAATAGATCACCGGCGCGGCGTTCGATGCGTGCGCCGCGATCGCGACATACTGCGTCGCAGGCGTGGTGTCACAGGCGTTGTTGTCGTCAGGAGCATCGACATCGTCGACCAAGGCGAAATCGGCGCTCTCCGCATTGTCGGTGGTCGCAACGCGCACCGTTGCGAGACGCGGATCGTCGGTAAAGCTGACATGGAGGTCGGCGTGCCAGGGCGCCGAGCCGATCTCGAGGTTCCCGGCGCCGAGAGCGATGCAGGGACGTGGGCTCGGGAAAAATTCGACCCGCGCGAGGATCGCGGCCGCGACAAGGGGAACCACGGATACCAGAAACTTGAAACGCAACATGACACGCCACTCGTTCAACCAGCGCCCGCGATACGCACGGGCCTTATGGTTGTTGGAGCGTAAAGAAAACTCGTTACCGCCGGGTTGACGGCGTGATGTCTCACGCCGCGTTGCGGACGTCTTCGGCGAGCGCGCGATAGGACAGCGCTTCGGCGAGATGCAACCGGCCGACTTTCTCCGCGCCGTCGAGGTCGGCAAGCGTGCGCGCCACCCGCAACACGCGGTGATAGCCACGCGCGGAAAGCCGCATGGTCTCGGCGGCATCGCGCAAAAGCTTTTGCCCCTGCGTGTCGGTCTTGGCGATCTCCTCCAGGAGTGCCGCCGGCGCTTCGGCATTGGTGCGGACATTCGGCAGCCCCGCAGCCGCGTAGCGCGCGAGCTGAACGCCGCGCGCGGCAGCGACGCGTGAGGCGACTTCGGCCGAGCCTTCCGCGGGCGGTGGCAGGATCAAGTCAGCGGCGGTGACCGCCGGCACCTCGATGCGCAGGTCGATGCGGTCCATCAGCGGACCGGAAATGCGCATCTGATAATCGCCGGAGCAGCGCTCGATCGGTCCACGGCGGCAGGAGAAACCGGGCTCGAAGGCCTTGCCGCAGCGGCAGGGATTCATCGCCGCGATCAGCATGAAGCGCGCCGGATAGGTGACGCGATGATTGGCGCGAGAGACCGCGACCTCGCCATTTTCGAGCGGCTGCCGCAGCGAATCCAGCACACGCGGATCGAATTCGGGTAGCTCATCGAGGAACAGCACGCCGTGATGGGCGAGCGAGATCTCGCCGGGCCTGGCGCGAACGCCGCCGCCGGTCAGCGCCGCCATGCTCGCGGAATGATGCGGGCTGCGGAACGGCCGCTGCGCCGTGAGCGCACCGCCTTCGATCTCGCCGGCGACCGAAGCGATCATCGAGACCTCCAATAGCTCCGATGGCGACAGCGGCGGCAGAATGGACGGCAGCCGCGCCGCCAGCATCGACTTGCCCGCGCCGGGCGCGCCGATCATGAGCAAATGGTGTCCGCCGGCGGCGGCGATCTCGAGCGCGCGCTTGGCGCTCTCCTGGCCCTTGATGTCGCGCAGGTCGAGCTGCGCCGCCGGCGCCTGCCGCACTTTCGGCAGCGGCCGCGACAGCACTTGTGTCCCCTTGAAATGATTGGCGATCTGAATCAACGAATTGGCCGCGATGATCTGGATATCAGGACTGGCCCAGGCTGCCTCCGCGCCGCAGGCCGCCGGGCAGATCAGGCCTTCTTCACGCGAATTGGCGCCGATCGCGGCCGGCAAGACGCCTGCGACCGGGGCGATCGAGCCGTCGAGCCCAAGCTCACCGAGCACCGTGAAGCCGGAGAGTGAGTCGGGCGGGATCGCGCCGATCGCGGCCATCAGCCCGAGCGCAATTGGCAAATCATAATGGCTGCCTTCCTTCGGCAGGTCGGCGGGGGCGAGGTTGACGGTGATTCGCCGCGCCGGGAGCGCAAGCCCTGAAGCGATCAGCGCCGATCGGACCCGTTCGCGCGCTTCCGAGACGGCCTTGTCAGCGAGGCCAACGACATGGAAGGCCGGCAGCCCCGGCGAAATCTGCACCTGGACGTCGACCGCGCGGGCTTCGATGCCCTCAAACGCGACGGTGGAAACCCGCTGAACCATGCTGCCCCTCTTTGCCGCAATCGAGGGTAGCGGAGCTTGGCGACATCTGCAAGAACGTTACGTGAACATTTCTGAGGTTGCCGGGTCGCTAAAATTAGATCGAATTCAATCCGTCGATTGCGATTGATCCCAATAGGCCTATTCGAACGTTTCCACTGTAAATCCAGAGAACTACCGATCGAGCGGTATGGACGGGGTATGAGATCGACATGTTGGCTGCCAATCGTCGTAGAAGTGAGCGTCGCCTGTGCAGGAGTCTCGCGAAAATCCAGATCGGGACCGGCTCTTTGCCGCGCGATTGCGTGATCACGGACATTTCGGCCGGTGGCGTGAAAGTCGTCGCCGAGCATCTCGATCCCCCGCCCGAATTCACTCTGATCTTCTCGACCGGAAAACCCAGGCAGTGCCGTCTGGTGTGGCGCATTGGTTGTGAATTCGGAGCTGAGTTCGTCGCCTGAGCGATCGGGCGGCAGCCCCATCGCCGAAATGTGGCGCGAGAGCAGGCGCGGTTAACTCGAACTTAGGGTTAAGCTGCAACGATTTTTTTGGCCAGCTGCCAGTCCCTCGAGGCCAAAAAACTACATGTATCGGCTTCCGCTCAAAAAAGGTCGCGTGCCGCGACCGCTCGTCGCCTTTCTTTCATCCGTTGCGTTGGCGATCAGCCTCGGTGGCTGCCAGACAACTGCCTTGTCGGACGCTTCCGATGTGACGGGTTCGCTCGGCGCCACGGCCGAGGCGAGCCAGTCCTCCGATCCGAGGCGCGATCTGAATGCCTATCGGGACCATTACCGTGCAAATCCGAAAGATCCCGCCGCCGCACTTCAGTACGGCACAGCACTGCGGCTAACGGGCGAGCGGTCCCAGGCGGTTGCGGTGCTTGAGCAGGCGGCCATCGCCAATCCCGGCAATAAGGCCCTGCTCGCCGGCTACGGGCGCGCGCTGGCCGCGAACGGAAACTTCCAACAGGCTTTCGACGTGCTGAGCCAGGCCCATTCGCCGGAAGATCCCGATTGGCGGATCCTCTCGGCACAGGGGGCGGTGCTCGACCAGATGGGCCGGTACGAGGAAGCACGGGACTATTACACCAACGCGCTGACGATCGCCCCGGATGAGCCCTCCGTGTTGTCGAATCTCGGCCTCTCCTACCTGCTGTCGAAGGACCTGGCAAAGGCCGAGGAAATGCTGCGTCGCGCCCACAGCCGTAATGAGAAGGATGCGCGCGTGCGCATGAATCTGGCGGTGGTGCTGGGTCTGGAAGGGCGACTGCCCGAGGCAGAAAGCCTCGTGAAGGCTGATCTGCCTCCGGATGACGCGGCTGCGAGGGTCGCCGAGCTGAAGCAGCTTTTGTCGAAGAAGGACGCTTCTTCCCAGAAGAGCGCCGACCGCGGCAAGGATCATGCGAAGGATCATGCGATCGATTGAGTGCCGATCCGGAGGAGCGTGAACGGCTTCCCGAAGAGATCGCGCGCGAAGACGTGACGCGACGGCATCGCCGGCCGCCGCACTCGGTCAACGCCCTCCTGCGATCAGGCGACGGCCGACTGCCCTGATCGGGGCGAGCAGCGAATCGCGCGGCTTCCTGACCTCGGCATGACCGGTCAGCTTGCGTCCCATTTCCAGGAACATCTTGCTGGTGCGATGGTTCGCAGAAATCTCGGCGACCATTTGCCCGTTGTTGGCGGCGGTGCCGAACAAGCCCGAATCGAACGGAATGACCGCAAGCGGCTGACTTTCGAGCGTCTTGGCAAAGCTGCTCCGGTCGATTTCCGGCCGCTTCGGCAGGCCGACCTGGTTGAGGCAGAACATCGGCGGCGCATCATTGGGCCGCGCAGCCTTCAGCGTGTTCAGGATGTTCTTGGCGTTGCGCAGGTTCGCCAGATCGGGCTCGGCGACGATCAATATCTCGTCGGAACCCTCGAGCGCGCGCCGCGTCCATGCCGTCCACTGATGCGGGACATCCAATACGATGCACGGCGTCGTCAGGCGCAGCGTGTCAAAGATCGCGTCGAACGCGTTGGCGCCGAAATCATAGACCCTTTCGAGCGTTGCTGGAGCCGCGAGCAGGCTGAGATGATCGGTACATTTCGCCAGCAGGCGATCGATGAAGGCGCTATCGGGCCGTTCCGGCTGAAACACCGCGTTGGCAACGCCCTGAAGCGGATCCTGGTTGTAGTCGAGGCCGGCGGTGCCAAAAGCGAGATCGAGGTCGATGACCACCGAATCCAGCTTGAGATTGCGTGCGATCGCCCAGGCGATGTTGTGCGCGACCGTGGAAGCGCCGACGCCGCCCTTGGCTCCGAGCACGGAGATGATGCGTCCGACGGCAACCGCCTCGGAAGCCGAGAACAGGCTACAGATCGAGCGTACCATGTCGATCGGTCCGACGGGACCAACCACATAATCGTTGACGCCGCGACGCACCAACTCGCGGTAGGGCACATCATCATTCTCATTGCCGACGACAATGACACGGGTGCCGGGATCGCACACGGAGGCGAGCTCGTCGAGCGAGGCCAGCAGGTCGCTTTGGCCACCGCTCTCCAACACGATCACATTCGGCGTGGGGGCGTTGGCATAGGTCTCGACAGCGGCGGCCATGCCGCCCATCTTGACAGTCACATGGGCCTTGCCGAGCCTGCGATCTTCGCTGGCGGATCGAATCGCAGCGGCGGAGTCGTTGTTTTCGCAAAACGCCTGCACCGAGATGCGAGGTGCCGCCATGATGTAATCATTGGCGGACGGCGGCGGCGGAAGTTCGGACGCTTGTTCGGGTTTCTTTTGGGAGTCGGTCATCACTTGCCTGCGTCGCTCAGCTTGGCCTTTTCGGCATCGGGATACGTCGTCGAGGTCGCCTCCCCTTTGCGATATTTTTCGAAGCCTTCGGTGCGCCGCATCGTATAGGCCGGCGTCTCGGCCCGCGGCTGCACCAGATCCGATGGATTGTCGACCATTGCCGCAAGGTTGCGCTGGGTCGCGCAGCCAAAATTGTAGTATGGCTTGTTCTCATTGTAGCCCGGATTGTCGATCGATGGACCAAGATCCTCCGGCCAGAGGCCGCAGGGTCCGGCCGTCGCGGCAATCCTGGTATAGTTCAGCTTGATCGGCGCGAGCGTTTGCGGATCTACCGGGTGGTAGTGGTACATCGTGATGCCGCGTCCGGGCACGCCGCCGGCCATCAGGACCGAGCGGATTTCGCGCGAAGTCGCCGCGGCCGCCCGGGCGTTTGGCGTATCGTCGGGCACATTGACCACGATCGCGCCCGTGCCTTCCCGAACCCACGTCCGTGCGAACCCTCTGACGTCGTCGCGCTGGGTGGCGCTGAGGCCGCCGCGCGCGTGACCGACAAAGACGACCAGCGACTGATTGGCTTCCGTGATCGCGATCGGGTGACGCTGGCGATAGTCATCGGGCACGCTGCCCGTGATGATGGTGTTGGGCGCTTGGCTGCATGCGCCCAGGATGACGGAGAGACCGGCCAATGCCCCGGACAAAAGTGGGCTACGGCCACGCCCGCTCGACAATGAATTCGTCATCGTGTTTCCCCTCACGCCTGGTCGCGTCGCCTCAGTCAATGAAGAAGCCGAAGTTGCACTGCTGGCCGGTCACCGGATCTACGCGTACGGCGATTCCGTAGAGACGGTTCATGCGGGCGAGCAACGTCGATTGCGAATCCGAGGCCGACGCGAAACCATCGTCGGGACGTGACAGCTCTTTCTCGGGTACCGCCCGCACCACATAGGGCGTCACCAGCACCATCAGTTCGGTCTCGTTGTTGACGTAGTCCTGGCTCCTGAAGAGCGCTCCCAGGACCGGCAACTGGTCGATGCCGGGCATTCCGTTGACGGCTTGCTTGGTTTGCTTCTGGATCAGGCCTGCCATCGCCATCGAGCCGCCGGACGGAATCTCGAGCGTGGTTTCCGCACGGCGAGTCCTGATCGAAGGAATCGTCGTTCCGCCGACGCCGCCATTCAGCTCGTTTTCGGTCGAGATTTCCGACACCTCGGTCATTACCCGCAGGCTGATCCGACCTTCGGCCAGCACCACCGGCGTGAAATTGAGCGAGATTCCGAATTTCTTGAAAGCGACCGTCTGGACGCAATTCCCGATCGCGCCCGAAGTCGTGGTTTGGCATGTCACGCCGGTCGGAACCGGAAATTCACCGCCTGAAATAAATGTCGCGGACTCGCCGGAGATGGCCGTCAGGGTAGGCTCGGCCAGGGTACGCACGACACCAGCGCTCTCCATCGCGCGCATGGTAGCCGTGACCGTAGGCAGACCCTTGGTCACGGCAGATGCGGCCAGGCCGTTATTGGGGACCAGTGGTCCACTGTTTGCTGTGAATGGATTGCTGTTGTTGAAGTTTACGACGGCGGTGCCGTAGTTCATGCTGGCGCTGAGATCGATGCCCATCTGCTTGATGATGTCGCGCCGTACTTCCGCGACGGTGACCTTCAACATCACCTGATCGCGGCCCTTCACGACGATGCTGTTCACGACCTTGTCGGCGCCTCCGACGAGCCGCGCGGCGATATCGCCCGCCTGCTGCGCCTCGACCGGGCTCGCCACCGAACCGGTCAGGACGACGCTGTCTCCGACGCCTTCGATCTGAACACCCGGCAGCGACTGCTTCAATGCGGCGCGCACGCCGTTGAGGTCGCGCTTGATCGCGATGTCGTAGCTCGCGATCTGCTGACCGCCGGCGTCGAAGAACACGATGTTGGTCTGGCCGACGCTCATGCCGATGATGTAGGCGCGCTGGGGAGAATGGATGACGGCGTTGGCAATCTTCGGATCGGCCACCAGCACGTCCTTGGCGTCGCGCGGCAGGTCAACGACGACGGATTTGCCGACACCTAGTGGAAGGAAGCGGGTCCGCACGCGAATGCTTGATGTTACGATCGGGGCAGCCTGAGGGTCGACCACCTTCGCAAGCTCGTTCGATATCGGTGTCGAAGTGCTCGTGGCGGTGGAAGCCGCCGTGGTGACCGACGGCGCGGAATGCGGTTCGTCTGCGGCCCATGTCGGGCCTAGCTGCAGCACCAGCGCGAGAACCGCCGCGGTGGCGAGTACACGGAAGGCGGGCAAACTTGGTTTATTCTCGCGGCACTGCATACGGTATCCTTAGCCACTTCTGTGACGTCGATCGGCAAGGTCAGTCATCCTTCCCAATGAGCACGAGTAAGCAGCAAAGGTATAATCCGACTTGAGAGGCGACCGCGGCGCGCCGACGCGATCAAGGCTTTCGTCGTCATGGTGAACGAGGCGTTATCGCTCGGAGGGCAAATCTCGGTAGAATTGCGGATGACGACGTGACTGCGCTTCGCGGGTCCATCGGTCCGCTGGCGTGACATTAAGGCGTCGGTGTTGTCAGAGGCGGGCGATCTAGCGGCGCTTCGCCTCGATCGCATCCCAGATTTTGGCCGCGATGTCGGGACCACCGAGGCGCGCGACCGCCCTGATGCCGGTCGGCGAGGTCACGTTGATCTCCGTCAGGTGGTCGTCGATCACGTCGATGCCGACGAACAGCAGGCCGCGCTTCTTCAGCTCCGGACCAATCGTTGCGCAGATCTCGCGCTCGCGCGGTGTGAGCTCGGTCGCCGTGGCCGCGCCGCCGCGCACCATGTTGGAGCGCAGATCATCGGCCGCCGGCACGCGATTGACGGCGCCCGCGAACTCGCCATCGACCAGGATGATGCGCTTGTCGCCGTGCTTGACGTTGGGAATGAAGCGCTGGATCACCCAGGGCTCCTTGAAAGTCACCGAGAACATGTCGAACAGCGAGCCGAAATTCATGTCCTGTGGCATGATTCGGAACACGGCCGCGCCGCCATAGCCATGCAACGGCTTCATGACGACGGCGCCATAGGCGTCGCGGAAGGCGTTGATCTCGTCGAGATCGCGCGAGATCAGCGTCGGCGGCATCAATTGCGGGAAGTCCATCACGAACAGCTTTTCCGGCGCGTTGCGCACGCTCACCGGATCGTTCACCACCAGCGTCTTGGGGTGGATTCGCTCGAGCAGATGCGTCGAGGTGATGTAGGCGAGGTCGAAGGGCGGATCCTGGCGCAGCAGCACGACATCGAAGGCGGCAAGCGGCTCGCGCCGGGGCTCACCGAGGGTGAAGTGATTGCCGGGCTCGTCGCGCACGGTGAGAAGCTGGACCGGAGCGAACGGCTCGCTGCCGACCAGCGAGAGCTTGTCCGGCGTGTAATAGGATAGCCCATGGCCGCGTTTTTGCGCCTCCAGCAGCAGCGCAAAGGTAGAATCGCCGCGGACATTGATGTGCGCGATGGGATCCATCTGGACGGCGACGTTCAATTTCATGGGGAAGCCCGATTCTGGAGGAAAGCGTTAAGGTGAGGCATCGAAGGCTGCTAACAGATGGCGTGGCAAACGCCGCGGCGCAATCAGGATGGCGTCAAATCGCAGCTCCAATTCCGCATGGTCAGGATGCGCGACGAGCCAGGCCTGGGCGGCATTGATGATGCGGGCCTGCTGGCGCGGCGTCACCGCATAGGCAGCCTCATCCAGGCTGGCACGGGCCTTGACCTCGACAAAGGCGAGAAGGTTGCGGCGTTTGGCGACAAGATCGATCTCGCCATGCGGCGTTCGGAAGCGTTTGGCCAGGATGCGATAGCCCTTGGCCATGAGCAGTGCGGCGGCGCGGCTCTCGGCGGAAAGGCCGGTCTGGAAGGCGGCGACGCGCTCGGGCGAGGCTTGTTTGTCCGGCGTGTTACCGCCAGCGCCCGTGTCAGTCTTGGCCATCGCCCCTCACCTGCTTGGTAAGCTCGAGCGCGCGGGCATAGATCTCGCGTCGCGGCCGCCCCGAGAGCTCGACCGCGTGCGCGACCGCATCCTTGACGCTGTGGTGGTTGAGTTGCTCGCGCAGGAGATCGTCCAGGGCCTCGGTGGTGATGACCTGCGCGTCGGCCGCAGGCGGGCTAATCACCAGCACGAACTCGCCCCTTGTCTCAAGCGTATCGGCGCGGGCAGACAGTTCAGAAAGCGTTGCGCGTGAAACTTCCTCGTGCAGCTTGGTCAGCTCGCGACAAATCGCAGCCTCGCGCTCGCCCATCACGTTAGCGAGATCGCGCAGCGTGTCCTGCACCCGGTTGCCGGACTCGAACATCACCAATGTTGCGTCGATGCGAGCCAGCTCGGCAAGCCGAGCGCGGCGCGCGGTCTCTTTGGACGGCAAAAATCCCTCGAAGAAAAACCGGTCGGTCGGTAGCGCCGCGACCGACAGCGCGGTCAGCACCGAAGATGGTCCCGGCAGCGCGTTGACGGCGTATCCGGCGGCACAGGCCTCGCGCACGAGCTTGTAGCCAGGGTCCGAAATCAGCGGTGTGCCGGCGTCCGATACCAGCGCGATCGAGCCGCCTCGGGCAAGATGCTCCAGAAGTTTTGGCCGGGCGGTCGCGGCGTTGTGCTCGTGATAGGGCGTCAGCTCTGCGGTAAGGCCGTATCGCTCGGTCAGCCGCCGGGTGATTCGGGTGTCCTCGCAGGCGATCAGGTCGGCGCCGGCGAGCGTCTCCAGCGCGCGCAGCGTAATGTCGCCAAGATTGCCGATCGGGGTCGCGACAAGATGAAGCCCCGCTGTTGCCTTCACTGCGGTCAAAACATGGCCGCCGATCGTGAAGTGACGAGCGGGTTCCGTCCGGCCTTCGCTATTTATCGGGGCGGTTTTTGCGCGCATAATGCCTAACTTAGAGGGGAGATCGCCTCCGCGCCACATGGCAGGAATGAGCGGCGCAGGATGGTGGGGAAGCCGTGTCACTGGGCCAGCGGCGGGGGCCATAATCCTTTTGTTTTGGTTAACTATTCGCCGACAATATGCTGAATCCGCCCCTCCCGATCTTTTGCCGGGGGGAATGCCAGCCGCCTGCGGCCGGTCAAGCGAAGAGATGCAATGTTGGGCCCGCAAAAACCGAAATCTGAGTTCACGGGTTCGCAGTTGAGCGCGACCCGCCGAACGGCGCTTGGCCTGTTGCTCGGCGCGCCGCTGCTGTCGGCCTGCTCCAGCGTCCAGCAGAGCCTCAGCCAGTTCTCGAGCCCGGAGCAATCGACGGCGCCGGCGGGTCCCGCCCAACAGCCCACCTCGATCGGCAACGGAGGGGTCAAGGTTGGTTTGATCCTGCCGCTGTCAGCGTCGGGCAATGCCGGTGTTGCCGCGCAATCGATGAGGAATGCCGCCGAGATGGCGCTCGCGGAATTCCAGAACCCAAACATCCAGCTTCTGGTCAAGGATGACGGCGGCAGCCCGCAAGGGGCGCAAGCGGGCGCCCAGCAGGCCGTCAGCGAAGGCGCGGAGATCATCCTGGGGCCGCTGTTTGCCCTATCGGTGCCTTCGGTTGCGCAGGTTGCGCGGGCGCGGAACATTTCGGTGATCGCCTTCTCGACCGATTCGAGCATTGCCAGCCGTGGCGTCTATCTCCTCAGCTTCCTGCCGGAATCCGATGTCAGCCGCATCGTCGAATATTCGGCGAGCATCGGCAAGAAATCCTTCGCCGCGCTGTTGCCGGACAATGCGTATGGCAATGTGGTCGAGGCAGCGTTCAAGACGGCGGTGAGCCGCCGCGGCGGTCGCGTCGTTGCCTTTGAAAAATACGGCGCCGATCGCGCCACGCCGGCGCGCAACGTGGCGCAGCAGCTCGGCCAGGCTGACGCGCTTTTGATCGCCGATGACGGCGACTCCGTCGTCGCCACCGCCGATGCGTTGACTGCCGCGGGCGCTAACCTCCGCAACATCCAGCTGCTCGGCACCGGGCTGTGGGACAATCCGCGGGTGTTTTCCAGCCCGAATTTGCAGGGTGGGCTCTACGCCGCGCCGGACCCGGCCGGCTTCCGCGCCTTCTCGGGCCGCTACCGCACTCGCTATGGCGGCGAGCCGGTGCGAACCGCGACGCTCGCTTACGATGCCGTGGCCCTCGTCGCTGCATTGGCGCGCACGCAAGCCGCGCAACACTTTTCGCCGGACGTGCTGCAAAGTCCCTCCGGCTTTGCCGGCATCGACGGCCTGTTCCGCTTCCGCCCTGATGGCACCAATGAGCGCGGGCTCGCGGTCATGCGGGTGGCCAATGGCGGCGGCGTCCCGGTCGCGGGCTCGCCGAAAAGCTTCGGCGCTTAGGCCGCCAGATCCGCCACCACGGCATCGAGCACCGGAAATCCGGACCGGGTGACGCGCAGCCGGCCGTCGGCGTCGACGATGATCGCGCCTTCCTCGCGCAGGATGTCGATGCGGCGTTCGTCGAGAGCACGGCCCGAGAGCGCGGCATAGCGCTTGGGATCGATGCCTTCGGCAAGCCGAAGCCCCATCAACAAAAATTCATCGGCGCGCTCTTCGCGATTGAGCGCGTCGTCGATGGTGACGCCATGGCCGCTCGCCTCGACCCGCATCAGCCACGCCTCGGGGCGCTTCTCGGTCGCGGTCGCATGCCTGACGCCATCGATATCGAGCCGGCCATGCGCACCCGGCCCGATGCCGGCATATTCCTCGCCGCGCCAATAGACGAGATTGTGCCGGCATTCCGCGCCCTGTCGCGCGTGGTTGGAGATTTCGTAGGCTGGCAGGCCGTGTCTGGCACAGACGTCCTGCGTGACGTCGTAGAGCGCGCGCGCGACCGCTTCGTTCGGGGTCTTCAACTTGCCGGCAGCGTGCAGCCCGAAGAATGGCGTGCCTTCCTCGATCGTGAGCTGGTACAGCGACAGGTGCTCGGCCGCTTCCTTGATCGCGAGCGCCAGCTCATCTGACCACATTGAAGGGGTCTGGTCGGGTCGCGCGTAAATCAGATCGAAGGAATAGCGCTCGAACGATTTCCGCGCGATCGCGACGGCATCCAGCGCCTCGCGCGCGGTATGCAGCCGCCCGAGCTCCTTGAGCGAGGCATCGTTGAGCGCCTGCACGCCGAGCGAGACGCGGTTGACGCCGGCGGCGCGATAGCCGGCAAAGCGCGTTGCCTCGACGCTGGTCGGGTTGGCCTCGAGCGTAACTTCCACCTCGCGCGCCACGCGCCAATGTTTGCCGATCGCATCGAGCACCAAGCCGACGGTTTCGGGCCGCATCAGCGATGGCGTGCCGCCGCCGAGAAAGATCGAGGTGACGTCGCGCTTACCTGTACGCGCAGCGGTGGTCTCAATCTCGCGCGCAAAGGCCCGCGCAAAGCGATCCTCATCAATCGCGGCGTGCCTTACATGGCTGTTGAAGTCGCAATACGGGCATTTCGACAGGCAGAACGGCCAGTGCACATAGACGCCAAAGGCCTGTTGTTCAGCGCCGCGCAAGGCAAATCTCCGCAAGTTTCACGAAGGCTTTGGCGCGATGCGACAGGCCGAGGCCTAGCGGCGGCAGGCCGTGCTTCTCGATGCCGGTCATTTCGCCAAAGGTCCGATCGAAACCATCGGGCATGAACATCGGATCATAGCCGAAGCCGGCGCTGCCGCGCGGTGGCCAGACCAAAGTGCCATCGGCGAGTGCCTCGACCTCTTCGAGATGATCATCGGGCCATGCGACACAGAGCGCGGAGACGAAATGCGCGGCGCGCTTGCCCGGCACCGTTGCGCCGCGCTCCTGCAACAGCCGCTCGATCCGCGCCATCGCCTCATTGAAATCCTTGTTCGGTCCGGCCCAGCGCGCCGAGTAGATGCCGGGCGCGCCATCGAGCGCATCGACCACGAGGCCCGAATCATCGGCGAAGGCCGGCAGCTTGGCCGCCTTCGCCGCCGCAACTGCCTTGATCCGCGCATTGGCTTCAAAGGTCGTGCCGGTCTCTTCGGGCTCACCCAGGGAGAGCTCGCCGGCAGAAATCGCCTCGATCCCGTAAGGCGCAAGCAATTCGCGCATCTCGGTGAGCTTCCCGGGGTTGTGGGTCGCGATGACGAGCTTGCCGGTGATCTGGCGATGCATGTTTCAGGCGACCGCGAGCTTCTGCAAATCGACGAGACGCGCTACTCCCTTTTTCGCCAGCGCCATCAGCGCCAGAAATTCGTCTTGGGTGAACGGCGTCTTCTCCGCCGTGCCCTGCACCTCGACGATGCGGCCGTCGCCGGTCATGACGAAATTCGCGTCGGTCTCGGCCTCCGAGTCCTCGGCGTAATCGAGATCGAGCACCGGCGTGCCCTGATAGATGCCACAGGAGACGGCGGCGACGTTATCGCGCAGCACATTGGTCTTGATCATGTTGCGCGCCTTCATCCAGTTGAGGCAGTCGGCCAGCGCGACCCAGGCGCCGGTGATGGAAGCAGTGCGCGTGCCGCCATCGGCCTGCAACACGTCGCAGTCGACGGTGATCTGGCGCTCACCGAGCGCGACGAGGTCGATGGTGGCGCGCAGCGAGCGGCCGATCAGGCGCTGGATTTCCACGGTGCGGCCGCCCTGCTTGCCGGCGGAAGCCTCGCGGCGCGTACGTTCCAGCGTTGCGCGGGGCAGCATGCCGTATTCGGCCGTGACCCAGCCGCGCCCCTGCCCCTTCAGCCATGGCGGCAGCCGCTCTTCCAGCGTGGCCGTGACCAGAACATGGGTGTCACCGAACTTCACCAGGCAGGACCCTTCGGCATATTTGACCACCCCGCGCTCCAGCGACACGGCGCGCATTTCATCGGGGGTACG
>Ga0157369_10005249_pt1 | contig 15109 bp, 9 predicted proteins | sample C25metaG_FD_113461 | JGI IMG/M metagenome (GOLD analysis project Ga0157369, IMG submission 113461) | Corn rhizosphere microbial communities from Kellogg Biological Station, Michigan, USA - C2-5 metaG | ecosystem: Host-associated > Plants > Roots > Rhizosphere > Soil | place: USA: Michigan... | reverse complement strand
CTTGTCCAATCATCAAATGACGAGTACGGATTTTCCAAAACCATTTCCCGCCATTGGTCAAAAAACCGTTTGCTGAGTGATACATTTTTCTCAGAAAAAACAGGAAAGCTGAAATGCAGATCCAGATGATTCAGGTTCTCAATTTTATGAGCAGATGCTGGATTCTCTTTGTCAAAAATTGCCTGAGCCATTGCCAAAGCCAGTGGCAAAACACCATAACCTTCTTCTCCTAAGAAAAGTTGCGCGTGACCAACTCTGGAGTCATCAATACTATCCTGCAAAATATTTTTGAGAGCCTGCTGCCCGATGATCTGTTCCCATTTCATATGTAGTTATCAATTTTTTAGAAGATCATATGTAATCGCTTAACTTAATTTCTTTTATATTAAGAAAACTTGCAGATAACGATTTTATAACAGCAAAGATAATATTTTGACAGAAAGTCTGATGTCACTTACAGGAAGTTTTTCCGGTTTTTATTTTTACAGTTTTTATTACTTTTCATTTATATTTTTAATTATAATATAATGGACATCTATCACAGTTTGAAACTCATCTATCTTAAAATATAGACCATCAATCGTCAAATCCTTACAAACCATCGAAATTACTTAACAAACTTTAACCGAAATATATTTTTGCAATTCATTATTAATTAAGATATTTGCGGATTGAAATTTTAAAGGATGAAAAGAATTTTTGTTTTATCATCATTGGTTGCAGGATATTTCCTAAATGCTCAAAGTATTGGAAACTCGCCTTACGGAGCTTATGGGATTGGAGATGTGAAATATGATAATACACTTGATATCAATGCAATGGGAGGTATCTCTACGGCTTACGTTTGGGATTTTAACAATAGTTTTAATTTCAAAAACCCAGCCGCGAATACCAATTTGGAACTTACATCACTGAAGGTAGAAGGAACTAATGAGAATAATTATTACAGCTCAGACTTTAATAATCTTAAAAGTACCAAGCATTCTACATACCTTTCCAATATAAGTATTGCTTTCCCTATTTCCAGAAAAGTGAAATTCGGGATGGGATTCCAGCCGTATAGCTCCAAAAGTTACGACATTGTAACAAATAAAACTACGAAAGAAGAAATTACTGGTAACGACATTAATGAAGTTCACAACTTTCACGGCGAAGGTTCTCTTAATACTGTTCAGGCAGCACTTTCTTATCAGATCAATACTGAGTTTGCAATAGGTCTTAGATCTAATTTCTACTTCGGAAAATTATATGATATAGAAGAAGTTGCTTTTTCAGGTGCAGAACTGATCAGTGGATATTCTAACAGTTACAGAGTGAAAGCTTTTAACTTTACTTTAGGAACGACTTATCAGAAAAAACTGGCAAACGACCACAAATTAACCGTTGGTGCTACTTACACGATTGGTAACAGTGGAAATCTGAAAAACAGATATACCAACAGTACTTACTATTATCTTGTTGGAGAGACAAAAGGCTATGAAACAATCATAGAAGACCAAATAAACTATGACAAGAAATTCCTTCCTCAAGAGGGATCTTTGGGTATTGGTTACGGAAAAGAAACCAAATGGTTTTTGGGAACTCAGGTAGATTATAAAAAAGGAGAAAGCATTAATTTCCTTGGACAGCCTTTCTTCTATCAGGATTCCTACAGATATGCTGTCGGAGGCTGGTACTTGCCAAATTTTAATAATTTCCGTTCTTATTTTTCCAGAATCATCTATAGATATGGAGCTTATTATGAAAAAGGAGGTCTTCAAATCAACGGAACCAATATCAACAAATATGCTTTAACAGCTGGTGTTACACTACCTTTCCAAAAAAGTACGATCAACCGTATGAGTAGTTTGGATCTCGGAATTGAGGTTGGAAAAAGAGGAACGCTTGATAATAATATGATCCGTCAAAATTTTGTAAACTTGAGAATTGGAGTTAACTTTGCAAGCAAATGGTTTGAGAAGAGATATTACAATTAACGAATGAACTTCCCAAATAATCTATGCAGGATTATTACTTCAAAATATTAAATCTAAAAACATCACAACATCTTATTTTGTTGCTGATGTTTTTTCTTATTCAGTCGTGTGAAGAAGATCTTACCAAGATCAATCAGAACAAGAAAACCAATTTTGCATCCACAGTTATCCACAACGGAACGATTATTCAGAAGGATTCCGGAGTTGTAAAAGTAAGATTCAAAGCACCGCTTATTGAACAGTACGAACTAATAGATTCGCCTTACATTGAAGCTAAAAAGGGGATTTATCTGGAATTTTTCGATAAAAAGAATCCGAAAGTTCCGGGAAAAATCTGGGCAAAATATGCAAAAAACAATATCAAAAAAGATTTTTATTTTGCTAAAGGGAGAGTGAAAATCATCACAACAGAAGGACAAACTTTTGTAACAGAGACTATAAACTGGGACAAAAGAAACAAAAAAATGTACACCAAAGACACCGTTTATGTTTCTGACAAAGACGGTAATATTCTGGTGGGTGCGCAAGGAATGGTTGCAAAAGATGATTTTTCCGAATATACATTCTACAACAACTCCGGAAGTTTCAACTCTGCCAATTTGCCTGCAACAAGCAAGTAATCAGCTTTTATCTGTTCGCTTTTATAATTAACTTTACAAAGTGGGAAATCAAAATTTTTATGCAATCGGTTTGATGTCAGGAACAAGTCTTGATGGATTGGATATCTGTTATTCAAAATTCACAAAAAATGATTCTGATTGGGATTTCGAGATTCTGAAATGTGAAACCATTCCCTACTCTTCTGTTTGGGAATATGACTTAAAAAATGCGATTCACCTTTCCAGCGAAAAATTATTAGAGTTAAATTCGGAATACGGATTCTATCTCGGTAAAAAAACTCAGGAATTTATTTCTAAAAACAATATCAAAGAAATCGATTTGATTTCTTCCCACGGACACACAGTTTTTCATCAGCCAAAAAATAAATTTACTTTACAGATCGGAGACGGAAGAGCTATTAAAATTAAAACCAATAAAACCGTTGTTTATGATTTCCGAAGTCAGGATGTTCTTCTTGGCGGGAATGGCGCACCATTGGTTCCGATTGGTGATGAATTGCTGTTTTCGGAGTTTGATGCTTGTCTTAATCTGGGTGGATTTTCCAATATATCACTGAAAAGAAACGGAAAACGAATTGCCTTCGATATTTGTCCTGTCAATATTATTCTCAATGAATTTTCTTTAAAACTCGGAAAGAAATATGACGAAAACGGAGACCTGGCAAGAAGTGGGAATATAGATGAAAATCTTTTGAAAGAAATTAATAATTTGAAATTTTATCAGGAAAAAGCTCCGAAATCTTTGGGTATAGAATGGATCAATGATACTATTTTTCCATTAATTAAGGATCAGGAACAGGAAGATATATTGGCAACTTTTACTGAACATTCGGCGCTTCAGATTGCTAAAATATTTGATGAATTTGAAATTAAAAATGTCCTGATAACCGGTGGCGGAACTTACAATAGTTATCTAATCGAAAAGATAAAAGCAAAAACCAAAACCGAAATCCAAATTCCTGAGAAAGAAATTATTGAATATAAAGAAGCTTTGATTTTTGCTTTTATGGGCGTTTTGAGATCGCTAAATCTTAATAATGTTTTGGCATCAGCCACAGGAAGTCTGTACGATCATTCCTCTGGATTGATTGCTAATTAAAGCTGCTCAATTTTATCCGTCAAAGAATTAATGAAATTCTGAAGCGGTTTTTCTACCATCATTTTGATAAATGGGTTGAATTTCCCTTCGAATAACAACTGAACCTCAGTTTGATTTTCATTCAACGGGTTCATAGAACCAGTCAAAGCGAAGTCAAGGCTTGAGCTTGCGGATTTCAGAACGACTTCTTTATCAGACACGTTATCAATCTTCAAAGCAATTTCCGGCATTCCTTTCAATCCGAACTTGAAACCATCTTCCCTCGCTTCAAAGCTTTGAAGACCTTCCGGCATCAAATCTTTGTAATCTTGCGGATTCTTCAGCATTCCTGCCAATTCTGATGAAGATTTATTTACTATAATTTTTCGTCCTTCTAAATTCATTTTTTATATTTTTGTAATTATATTAAAAGCCATACAAATGTATAAAGTTTTTATCAATGAAAAAAAAATAGTTTTGAGTCAAGAGCCTCAGAACAGCCCTAAAACATTGAATTACGATGGGACGCATAGCTTTGAATTTGCAATCGACTTGCTTACGAATACACCATCTCAGGGCTTGAATATTTATCATAATGATATTGAGCAATTGTGGGCAGATTTCAAAGGTTTCTTCAGAAATATCGAGGCAGCAGGCGGTATTGTTCTAAATCCCGAAAACAAGATCCTCTTTATACATCGTCTGGGAAAATGGGATCTTCCGAAAGGTAAAATTGAAAAAGGCGAATCCAGAGAACTTGCTGCTGTAAGAGAAGTAGAAGAAGAATGTGGTATTTTTGATTTGGAACTGAAGGATTTCATTAACTCTACTTATCATATTTACACTGAAAGAAATGGCGACAAGGTCCTGAAAACGACCTATTGGTTTGAGATGTTCTACAATGGCACCGGAACGCCGAAACCGCAAATAGAGGAAGGAATCAATGAGGTCGGCTGGAAAGATGAAGAAGAAATAGAGCAGGAAATTGTGCCTTCGACATTTCAAAATATCAAATTGATTCTTAATGATTTTAAAAATAAAAATCCTCAATCTTAATTGAGGATTTTCTATTTGTTACAAAAACTCGATGATCTTTTCTAAGGCAATTCCTCGGGAAGCTTTAAGCAGAATATTATCTTTTTTGAGTGGCATTAGTTGCAATCTTTCAATCAGTTCTGATGTATTCAAAAATGCATTGGCCGATGGATAAACCGACTTGAAATGCGGACCAACCGTGATAATCTCATCAAAGTTACAAGACTTTGCAAAATCGATGATGGTTTGATGTTCTTTCAAACTATCTTCGCCCAGCTCCAACATATCGCCAATAATAATGGTTTTGCTTCCCTTAAATGTTTTGAAATTATCAAGAGAGACCACCATACTGCTTGGATTGGCGTTATAAGTATCCAAAACCAAAGTTTTCGATCCTTTTTTCTGAATCTGCGATCGCATATTAGACGGCACATAATTCTCAATTGCAGTCTGTATGTCTTGAATATTCAAATTAAAATATAATCCCAAAGCGACTGCTGCAGAGATATTATCGTAATTATATTTACCTGTCAGATTGGAGAATATTTCTGTTTCGTTATATTTAATTCCAACAAAATTATCTTTGAAAATCGGCTCAAATTGATAATTCGAAGTAGAAACTCCGAAAGTTATTTTTGAAGAATAATCGTCAGTTTTCTCTTTTTGAATTTTATCATTTTCATTAACCAAAATCGTTTGACTATTATTAATTAAATAATTATACAACTCCGATTTTCCTTTGATCACGCCTTCGTAACCACCAAAACCTTCAAGATGCGCTTTCCCGAAATTGGTAATGTAGCCGATGTTTGGTTTTGCAATTTCGCACAGCGTCTCGATTTCCTTCTGATGATTGGCTCCCATTTCTATAACAGCAATCTCGTGTTCTTTCCTGATTGACAGTAATGTTAACGGAACTCCAATATGATTATTCAGATTTCCAAAAGTATATTGTGTTTTGAATTTGGTGGACAAAACCGTACTAATTAACTCTTTGGTCGTCGTTTTTCCATTGCTCCCTGTAAGACCAATGATTGGAATATTAAGTTGATCCCGATGTAATAAGGATAATTGTTGTAAAAATATTAATGTAGATGGTACATAAAAGATATTATTGATTGGATCAAAGTATTTTTCGTCCTCTACAATTACTGCTAAAGCACCTTTCTCAATCGCTTCTTTTGCCTTTTCTGCTGCATTGTAATTCTCTCCCGAAAAGGCAAAGAAAATACTTCCTTCCTCTATTTTCCGGCTATCTATTACAACATTTTTACTTTGCAAATAAATTGGATAAAATTCGCTTATATTCATAACTCAAAAATAATCAAATGGGATGATATTTAAAATAAAAAAACAGCAGAAAATCCTGCTGTTTTGATATAATATAGTACTTAAGCTTAAATTATCTTTTTGTACGTTTTGTTTTGCTATTTTTTGCATCCTGAGCAACTCTGAATCCAATCCAGCCAAAACCTCTTGTTTGATCTTTAAATCTTCTTTGACCTGGATCTAACCAATATGCTGAATCTAACCAAGAACCTCCTTTTACGACTCTACTATAATCTGTAATTTGTGAAGTTGCTTTGGTTTTTTCTTTCTGCAAAACTACATTTCCATCTTTATTAACAATAAACTTTGGCTTAATGGAGTTGTACATGCTAAATTCTGCGCTGTCGCTCGGTGCATTCCCTCCTGCATCTAACGAAGATTGGTAATCTCCATCTCTGTAATTACTATTATCTTCGAGTACTTTTCTTTCGTATTCTCCAGGAAGACCTCTGTAAACCAAACGCCCATCAGCCAAGGTATCGTATTTTACATCTTCATTACCAATTTTCTTATATGTTCCGTCTTCATTTTTAACAGTCTGCTTTACTACATTACCTCTGAAGTAATTGAAGTCACTAAATTCTTCATCAATCATTGGTCTGTAAATATCAGCAACCCACTCTGCAACGTTCCCATACATTCCGTATATTCCTAAATCGTTAGAAGGATATTGTTTTACATCAGCAGTTGTTGGTGAGCCATCATTTTTCCAACCGGCAACCCCGGAGTAATCTCCTCTACCCATCTTGAAATTTTCAAGATACATTCCTCTATTTTTTCCTTTTTTCCCTTTTAGGTCATCAATTTTGGTATTTTTACCAAGATAGTTATTGTAATCTCTTTCTTTTTGAAGACCAAGAGCTGCAAATTCCCACTCAACTTCTGTTGGAAGTCTGAATTTTTCCACAACACCAGAAGTAGATCCTCTGTTGGCTGCAGCAATTCTTTCGTTAGCTGTTTTGATACCACTTCTCTTCTGAAGCTTATCCTTATCAATGTAAGAATCCATCTCCGGATCGTTGGATTTGAATTTATCCATATTGAATGTAGCTCCAGCTGTAGCACCTTTATCCGCAGAATAAAGATCTTTTGCAATTACGCCCTGTTTCATAAGAACTCGTTCGTTAGCTCTTTCTGTAAGCCAGTCACAATACTTCGTTGCCTGCAACCAGGATACACCTACTACAGGATAATAATCATATTCTGGAGATCTGAAATATGTCTCAGCATAATCATTACGGGAAAGTTTATTATTCCATACTAAGGTATCGGGTAAAGCACCACTATAGATATGTTTGAAACTTGGATCTGAAGAAGGGAAAACAAATTTAAGCCAAGTAGTATAGGCTCTATATTCAGAATTAGTTGTTTCTGTATCACCAATAAAGAAAGAACTCACCTGCATTCTTCTTGGCGTGTTGTTCCAGTCGTGCATCACGTTATCCTCTACCAATCCCATGGTAAAAGTACCACCTTCAACATAAACCATCCCAACGGATCCTTTCTGTTTTTGTTGTTTACCAGAAAAGAACCATCCATCTTTTTCATTGGGTTTCCAGCCGGTCTTACTTACAAAACCACTTCCGCCAGGTTTTGCGCCCTTGGTGTTTCCACCTCCTCCACAACTTACCAAAAGCAATGTTGCGCTTAACGAAATTATTGAGAACAGCCTGATTTTTTTCATAATTTATATAGAAATTTTCAAAGTACAAAGAAAAAGCAAATTCTTTGATTAATCAAATATTGTTTAGCTTTTTTTGATAAAACGCAATTAATTTAATTTTATTATATACCATTTTTTTAAAAAAATCGTTTATTTTGTATTCTAATTAAAATAACATTGATGAAATTCAAATTTTATATTTTAGCTTTTTGTGTTTTTTCTGTCTTTGGGTATGCCCAGAAGATAAGTCTTGCTTGGGAAGGCTACAAGGAAATGGACTATGGGACAGAAAAATTGGTTTATCCGTTTTTCAGCAATTACAATTATCAGGTAGATTCTAATACGATTTATGTTAATTTTAATATTAAAACAAAAAACCAAGTAAAGCTTGATCAATTTGAATGGCAGGAGCTGGCTATCAAAGATGTTAAAGATCTCAGAATCAGCTCCCTTTCTTCATCTCCTAAAAGTAATGTGAATTATTTTTTCAACGAAGCAGAAAATGAAGAAAATGCTAATATAAGCGTAGAAACAGTAAAATATGAGAATAATAAAATATATAAATTAATCTCGTTCAATATCATCCAAACCTCTAAAAAGACTTCTGAATTATATACAAATAATAAATATGGAACTTCCGATAACCCACTAAAATCCGGTACATTCTACAAAATAAAAGTTGATAAATCTGGAATTTTTAAAATTACAAAACAATTTTTGCAACAAAATGGTATTAATGCCTCGAGTATCAATCCAAAAAATTTCAGGATATATGGTAACGGAGGGTTAATTCTACCTGAAGACAACCGAGATAGCCGTTTTGATGCGTTACAGGAAGATGCAATACAGGTTATCGGCGAGGATGATGGCGTTTGGAATGACTCAGATTATGCCCTGTTCTATGCACAAGGACCAAACGGTTATAATCTTTTTGATAAAACAAATGGAAACGGAAATAAACGAAGAGACTACAGACAATTTGACTCCTCAAATAATGTTATAAACATTTATGAAGATTTTTCTTATTATTTCATCAACTTTGATATTGGTGCCGGTAAAAGAGTTCAGACTCTCGATACTGCTTTACCTCAAGATTTGACAACCAGATATGATGATTATCAATTCATTAATGAAGAAAAATTCAATCTTTTAAAGCTTGGACGAACCTGGACAGGTGATGCCATCCCTAACGCCAGAGAAGTGGTTTTCACTACCAAAAGCCCTATAAAAGCTGATGACCCTATTAAATTCAGAAGCAGAGTTGTTGGCTTTAACGCCCAATTAGCACAAGTTACAATGAGTTTCAATGGTAAAACGGCGTCCACAACAGTTGGTAAAGATGATGTCTATTCTCCAATTTTACAATTTGGGACTTTATTCAATCAAAGTGGTAATAGTCTAAAATTTAATTTCACAACCAATTTAAGTGCTAATCCAAATGGTGCTTTTTATTTTGATTATGCAGAAGTTCAGTATAAAGAAGATTTGAACTTCAATAATACTCAAATGAATTTCAGAGATTATGATATAAGAGAAGGAAATGGAGATGTGTACGGATTTTCTATTTCCAATGCTTCCGGGATAGATCAGGTCTGGGATGTTTCGGATGTTACGAATGCCAAAAGAATGACCAACAAAAATACTCAAAATACATTATTCAATTTTGGATATGTTTCAACAAGTACAATTTTCAATAATGAGTTCACCGCTTTTAAAAACTCAGCAGCATTTGAACCAAGTTTTGTAGGTAAAACTGAGAATCAAGATCTTGCATCTCTTAAAAATGTAGATTACCTTATCATTACTCAACCAGCATTTTTTAGCCAAGCACAAAGACTGGCAACATATCATCAATCTAATAATGGATATAACGTTCAGATTGTAGATGTTAATAAAATTTATAATGAGTTTAGTAGTGGTGGTAAGGACATAACAGCGATCAGAGACTTTGTCACAAAGCTTAATACCGCTCCCAATTCTTTAAAATATGTTTTTATATTGGGGGATACATCTTATGATTTCAAAAGTAGAATTGCGAATAACACGGATATAATTCCTAGTTATCAAAGTGAATACAGTTCAGATGTAAAAGCTTCTTATGTTACAGATGATTATTTTGTAATGACAAAACCTCAATCTGTAAATAACCTGACCCAAATCCCGGATTTACCTATTGGAAGGTTGCCAGCAGCTAATGTCCAAGAAGCAAAAACAATGATTGATAAGACATTGGCTTATTACAATGCGTTACCAGGACAATCTAATCCATTTGGAGAGTGGAGAATGAAACTTGATTTTGTAGCTGATGATGATTATGAGGGTAGCGGACCACAACAGCCTAACGGCATAGACGTACCTGGGCCATTTCATTATCTAGTAGATTACGCTATAAACCAAAACTTTACAGATACTGAAAAACCAGAGTACAACATAAGAAAATTATATCTGGATGCCTTCCCTGGTGTAACAAGTGCTGGCGGGCCAAGATATCCTCAGGTAAACCAAGCTATTACAAATGATGTCGGTAATACTTTATATTTGTTTTATTTTGGACACGGAGGTATCAATGGATGGGCTCAGGAAAGAGTACTGACGTCGACAGAAGTTCAGGGGTTTAATAATTTTACTTCTGTTTACAGCCGCTTCCCTTTTGTCTCTACAATTACTTGTGAGTTCACACTTTGGGATGATCCCAATACTTATTCTGTAGGCGAACAATTGATAAAACATAGTACTGGAGGTGCCGCAAATATGATCACTTCTAGCCGCGCTATATCTGTAGATTATGGTAGAAAATTCACGCCTATTTTTACCAAAAATCTATTCTCTTTAACTTCAGACGAGTTCAATACAATAGGAAACGGACACCTTAATGCTCGAAGAGAATATTATAACTCTAATTACGGCTCATCTACTGAACCCTTAAAAGTTAATTTCCTAGGAGACCCTGCTATGAAAATGAGCAGGCCAAAAAGATTGCTTAAAATTGACAACATAGAACAACCCGACCCTGATAAAATAAGAGCTTTAGATTTTATCAAAATAAAAGGACGAGTTGTAAAATCTGACGGTGCTACATTAGATGAATCTTTTAATGGACGTGTAGTGGTCAACATTTTTGATAAAAAAATTAAAAAGACAACATTAAACAACGATAACATCAACCCGGCAGTTCCACCATACGCTGTAATGAAGTATGAGTTTACAGAAGAGCCAGGCGCTATCGTAAAAGCATCCGGAAAGGTGGAAAAAGGGATTTACACTGTAGAATTTTATGTTCCGAAAGATATTAATTATGAAGTAGGAAACGGGAGGATTTTGGCATACGCAGAAAATTTTGTAGATTCAAAATCTACCGGAACAATCGCTCATGACGTTTTTACAAATCAAGTACAGAAAGTAGGATCTATTAATCCTAATGGCATTAATGATAATGAAGCACCTGGTGTGAATCTATTTATGAATAATACTAATTTTGCCAATGGTGGAATCACAGATCAGAATCCAATGTTACTAGCATGTGTGAAGGACAATATGGGAATCAACTCTACAGGAGCAGGAATTGGTCATGATATAACTTTTGTTTTGGATGGTGATGTAATCAATACAACTTCTATCAACGATTACTTCTCTTCCGGGGATGGTAATGGCTGTAGTTTTACCGACTTGAAAGATTACCAGAAAGGTTCTGTAACATTTCCTCTAAAAAGTTTGACTCCGGGCGAGCATCAATTGGTTTTTAAAGTTTGGGATATCAACAATAATTCTACTTCCTCTACGTTAAACTTTGTAGTAAAAGATGAGACAGAGAAAAAACTGACTGTAAACAGGCTACTTAATTGGCCTAATCCTTTTACCAATAAGACCTATGTTCAATTTGAGCATAACTGTGATGATGCGTTAGATGTAAATGTTCAGATCTATACTATTACAGGTAAAATAGTGAAAACACTTTCTACAACTGTTTCTGCAGAACCCTTTCTACAAGGCTTTAGAACACCAAGACAGGCGATAGAATGGGATGGGAAAGATGATTTTGGTGATACGGTAGCAAAAGGTACATATATTTTTAAGATATTTGCACGCAGCCAAAATCAAGAGAAATGTTCCGGAAGTGCAACAGCTGTTGAAAAAATGGTTTTATTAAAATAATAAACACATAATATATCGGTAAATTATTACCTTAAAAGAACAAAAATGAATTTAACAAAAAGATTATTTTTAGGATTAGGAATTGGCGTAAGCGCCCTTGCTTTTTCTCAAAACATTCAGCCGGTACTTACCGGAGCACCCTTTCTGAGAATTTCTCCAGATGCAAGAGCAGGAGGTATGGGAGATCAAGGTGTTGTTACATCTACAGATGTATTCTCTCAATTTTGGAATGCTGCGAAGTATCCATTCGCTAAAGTTTCTTCAGGATTTGGGGTCAATTACACACCTTATATGAGTAAGCTTACGAATGATGTATTTTTACTTTACGGATCTTATTACACATTTTTAGGGGATGATGAGCGTTCTACCTTAAGTGCAAGTATCTATTACTTCAATATGGGAGATGTAGATCTAACCGAGATTGTAGGAAGTGATGTAATACAACGTGGTACTACAAAACCAAACGAATTCTCTATTGATATTGCATACGGTTTGAAGTTAACTGACAACTACTCAATGGCTGTCACCGGAAGATTCATTAGATCTGATCTCGGGGGAAGCTTTGGGTCTGACAATACATTAAAACCAGCTAATACTTTTGCGGTAGATGTTTCCGGATACTATATGTCACCAAAACACGAAAGTATCAGTGGATATGAAGGTAGAGTGAAAGCAGGTTGGGCTGTTCAGAATTTAGGTCCAAGATTGGATTATACAGGTGATGAAGAATCAAGATCTTATCTTCCTACAATGGCAAGATTAGGTTTGGGTTATGACTTGTTAATTGATGACATGAACCGTTTCAGCTTAAGTGGTGAGGCTTCCAAAATTTTAGTTCCTGGTCCAGATGAAGTTACAGGAGACATTCCAAATGTTGGTCCTATCGCCGGAATCGGTAAATCTTTTAAAAATAAGAAAAGTATTATGTTCAGTGGAGCAGCAGAATATTCTTATGATGAGACTTTTGCACTTAGAGCAGGTTACTTTGCAGAAGCACCCGAACAAGGGGCAAGACAATATGCAACTGTCGGTGTTGGTTTCAAATATGCTTCTTTTGGATTAGATCTTTCTTATTTGATTAATACTTCTAAAATCAACTCAGCTTTGGATAACACATTGAGATTTGGTTTGACTTGGAATATCGGTAGCGAAACTTACAACGCACAGGATTATTAATTAAATTAATTTAAAAATCATTTAAATAAAAAATGCCAGAGCTTCTAAGTTTTGGCATTTTTTTTCGCATTAACATAACTTCATTAATATCTATTTTAATTTAGACTTTCCGTAAATTTGCAATATGAACTACAGTTCCGAACTCAAAAAATTCTTAACCAGCCAATACATCTATTCCGGAGCAAGGATCGCGCTGGCAATAGTGATTCCCAGTATCATCCTGGCACAGTTCGGTTTGCTTAAAGAATATTTTCTGTTTCCACTCGGGACGAGTTTTGTAGGACTTACAGATCAACAGGGACCATTTATCCGAAGGAGAAATACATTAATATTATCTATTTTCTCATTCTTTTTAATTGCGCTTTTTGCAAGTCTGGTAAAGGAATTTCCAATTGCCGTTTATCTGGAAATCATCATTTTTGGATTTTTCTTTTCGATGATCGGCGTTTATGGCTTACGGTTGGCAACATTCGGATCTATTGCGCTCGTTGTTCTCAGCATCTTTATTGACGGGCATCTTACTGGCGACAACATACTGAAAAGCACCTTCATCTTTTTTCTTGGATGCCTTTGGTTTTTCGTGATATTTATGATCGTTTCAACGCTTCAGCCTTACAAATTAGCAAGTCAGGTTGTGGGAGAAAACTATCTCGAACTCGCAGATTATTTGAGAATCAAAGCCAAATATTATACAAAAAATCCTGACTTCGATGAATTACTGAATCAATTAATTTCTCAACAGATTAAGATCAAAAATCATCAGGAAGATACAAGGGAAATTGTTTTTAAAACCAGAAAGATCGTCAACGAATCTACCACACAAAGTAGAATTCTGATGTTGATGTTTCTTAATTCTTTCGATCTTTTTGATAAACTTCTGACTTCAGAAAATGATTACAAAAGAATGAATCAGGTTTTTGGAGATACAACTTTACTTCAGAAAATCCACGATTATCTTTTGATAATGGCGGACGAAATTACCAATCTCGGAATCTCTCTTCAAAGCGGTTTAGCCTTCAGACAGATCACAAATTTCGATAATGAATTGAAGAAAATTTATGATGATTTTTTCGACCACAGATCGCAACGGTTTTCCTCAGAAACCCTGGAAGATTTTATGATGATACGTCAGGTTCTGATGAGAATTACCGAAATCACAGACGAGGTTAAAACAATTTTAACGGTTCATTCTCAAGACAAAAAACTTGCTAAAAGTTTATCTTCCGGATTAGATTACTCCAAGTTTTTACCAAAAGAAGAAAAGATGAATCTCAAGGTTTTCTTTTCTAATTTCTCTCTTAACTCGGGACATTTCAGACACGCAATAAGAGTGACGATTGCCTTATTGATCGGTTACATAGTTTCGAGGTTTGAAATCCTTGGAATTGGTCATTCTTATTGGATTTTGATTACAATTATTGCGATTTTAAAACCAGCTTATTCCACTACAAAACACAGAAATCTTCTGCGATTATTCGGAACTATTGCAGGTGGAGTTATCGCTTATATTATTTTATATTTTGTAAAAGATCCGGGTGCAATTTTAGTCATTCTTTTATTAAGTATGATATTGTGTTTCAGTTTATTAAAATCAAAATATTTCTGGGCAGTTCTGTTTATGACGATCTACATTTTCCTGTCTTTCAATTTCTTAAGACCAGGTAATGTGAATGTCATTTTCAAAGACAGGATTCTCGACACTTTGATCGGTGGCGCAGTTACTTTCCTGGTTGCCTACTTTATTTTGCCGGTTTGGGAACACACTCAGAATCTTGATCTGATGAAAAAATCTTCCAAAAGCAATCTGGATTATTTCCGATTGATTATGGATCATTTTATGAAAAAAGAACTTCAGGATCAGGATTTCAGAATAAGCAGAAAAAATGCAATCATAGATTTAGCAAACCTTTCGGACAACTTTCAAAGGATGATCTCAGACCCCAAAAATCAGCAAAGAAAATTGGAAACGGTTCATCAGTTCGTAACCACAACACATTTGATAACAGCTTATACAGCATCATTATCTCAATACGCAAAATCCGGTCACGACTTCCCGGAAATCGATTTTCAGAACTGGAAG
>Ga0157369_10005248_pt1 | contig 15109 bp, 10 predicted proteins | sample C25metaG_FD_113461 | JGI IMG/M metagenome (GOLD analysis project Ga0157369, IMG submission 113461) | Corn rhizosphere microbial communities from Kellogg Biological Station, Michigan, USA - C2-5 metaG | ecosystem: Host-associated > Plants > Roots > Rhizosphere > Soil | place: USA: Michigan... | reverse complement strand
GCGGACACGTACCTGTTCAGCTTCCACATGGCGAAACACATCCTCTTCGTTCTGGTTGTTCCCGCCCTGCTGCTGGTCGGCTTGCCGCCCGATGCCCTGCCCCTCGCGCGAAATCCGCGCCTGTCCCGGGTCCGGCGCCTGCTCGGCAACCCGGTATTCGCATGGACCGCCGGCATCGGCGCAATGGCATTCTGGCATCTGCCTGTGGTCTTCAACGCGGCGCTCTCGCACGAATCGCTGCACATTGTCGAGCACTTGTCGCTGTTGGCCGGCGGCACAATCTACTGGTGGCCGGTCCTGTCCCCCGTTGCCCAACTGCGCCTCAGGCCGGTGCCGCAGGCCGCCGCTTATCTGTTCACCTCGTGCCTCGCCTGCACCAGCATGGGGGTGCTGATCACCTTTGCTCCGCGCCTGCTGTATCCCGCATACGCAAATCCGCACGACGCGTACGGCATCCTGCCGATGATTCGCGACCAGTGGGGCATCTCGGCGGCGGTGGACCAGCAGATCGGAGGATTGCTGATGTGGGTGCCATGTTGCCTCGTTTACCTCATCGCAATCATGGCCATGTTCGCCCGCTGGTATGGCGAGGAGCACAGCGCGGTGGCGGAGGCCGGAATCGTCAACCCGAAACCTCGAAAGAGGGCTGGTCGACCCCGCTGCCCGAGCATTTGGCGCAGCCTACTTATTGGCCGGCCATGCTCGCGCTGGGGATGACCCTGGCGCTTCTCGGACCGGTGACGTCGATGGCCATCACCGTGGTCGGGCTCGGCCTGGCTTTCGCGGCGCTGATCGGCTGGATTGGAGACCTCGTTCGATGAACGGCTCTCGCGAGAATCTGCCCGGCAGGCGAAAGATGCTGGCGCGCTTGAGCATCGGGCTCGGCGCTATCGGAGCGGCTTTGGTTGGGCTGCCGGTGGCGGGTTTTCTACTGGCGCCGCTCTTCGAAACCGTTTCGCGAAAATGGCGGAACGTTGGTTCGGCCGCCCAGTTCGAAAACGGGCAGACCGTCGAAGTGAAATTTGAGGATGCTTCGTCGGTGGCGTGGGCCGGGGTGACGGCGCAAACCGGCGCCTGGCTCCGGCGCGAACCGTCCGGCCAATTCACCGCGTTCGCTGTGAACTGCACCCATTTGGGATGTCCCGTTCGCTGGCTGAAGGACGCCGAACTATTTATGTGTCCCTGCCACGGAGGCGTGTATTACAAGGACGGCACGGTGGCCGCCGGGCCTCCGCCACGGCGCTTGACGCAGTACCCGGTGCGCGTGCGGGAAGGCCAGGTCGAGATCATGACCACCCCGACCCCCATTACCTGACCACATGCGATACCTACGAATAGCCTGGGAATGGTTCGACGCGCGAACCGATGCGTCCAAGGTGCTGGGCCCCATCATGAGGCACCCGGTGCCGCCGCGAACCGGGTGGATGTATGTATTCGGGAGCGCCACGCTGTTCGCCTTTATCATCCAGGTCGTCACAGGCATCGCGCTCGCCACGGCGTACGTATCGAGCGCGGGCCAGGCGTTTGCATCCCTGCAATGGATCACTGACCACGCCTTTCTGGGCCACTTGCTTCGCGGCATGCACTACTTCGGCGCGTCCGCGATGGTCCTGCTGGTCGGTATCCACATGATCCGAACCTTCCTGACCGGGTCCTACAAGTTCCCGCGTGAGCTCAACTGGGTTGTCGGCGTCGTGCTGCTTGGCTTGACCATCCTGATGGGCTTCACCGGACAACTGCTCCGGTGGGACCAGAACGGCGTCTGGTCCACCATCGTTGCGGCGGAACAGGCCGGACGAGTGCCCGTCATCGGTCCCTGGCTCGCGCGCTTGTTGCTCGGAGGGCAAACCGTCGGAGGGGCGACGCTCAGCCGCTTCTTCGCGTACCACGTGTTCTTCATCCCCGCCATGATCTTTGCCCATGGTCGGCCTGCACCTTGCGCTCGTCTTACGCCACGGCATCTCCGAAAGGCCCAACGCCGCCCGTCCGGTGGAACCGAAGACCTATCGCGCATGGTATGAGGGAATGCTCAAACGCGAAGGCGTCCCCTTCTGGCCGGACGCGGCGTGGAGGGACGTCGTTGTCGGCGTGTTAGTGGTAGCCTGCGTGGTCTTTCTCGCGTGGCGCATCGGCCCTCCACAACTGACCAAGCCGCCTGATCCGACCATCATTGAGGCGTACCCGCGGCCGGATTGGTACCTGCTGTGGTATTTCGCCGTGCTGGCCCAGTTGCCCCACGGAACCGAAAGCTACGTGATCGTGGGAGCCCCGCTTCTCGCCGGAATTTGCCTGATCGTGCTGCCTCTGGTCTTTAATAAAGGTCAGCGCGCGCCGTCACGCCGCCCGTGGGCAGTCGCCGCCGTTGTCGTGATCGTAATGAGCGTCGGCGTGCTGTGGCGGCAGGGCGAGCGCTCGGCATGGTCGCCCGATTTCGCCGCCAAACCACTCACCGCGGCCGTAGTTGCGCCTGCGAACGCCCAGGTGGCGAGAGGCGCGGATCTGTTTCACGCGAAGGGATGCGAGTACTGCCACATGGTGGCCGGCAGCGGCGGGCGGCGAGGTCCCGACCTCACATCGGTCGCCGACCGCCTGAGCGATCCGCAGATCACGCTTCGAATTCTCAATGGAGCCTACAATATGCCCGCCTTCGCGAGCAGTCTGAAGCCCGACGAGTTGGCGGCCATCGTCGCGTTCCTGGACAGCCGGAACCCGAACACCGCCGCAAACAAGAGAGAGTAGACAACAAAGTCGCCCAACTTTCTGGAATTCAGGAGAATTTCCCACCCGAAATACCCGCTTAGCGACGCCCCGGATCCCGCAGGTGAATGCGATCCGCGGTGGTCCCTGAATTGCTTTCCCCGACACTCGGGTAATGGCTCCTGTCCGGACACAACACGCGCAGCCCTGCCGTCCGTGTGCCGGCGTCTCACCCAACGACTTCTCCGGCCGTCGCCTCGATCACCGGGCGCCGCCGGAAACGCGCCGGTCCCGAGCGGTTGCGCCGCTCCCTCCGTTGCCGCCGTGACCGGCTGCGCCCTCCTGGTTCCGGGTGGCATAAATGAAAACTCTAAAGCAAACCGTTGCAGTGCCCTATCGCTATCAGGTGCACTTCACAGAAGACCTCTTCTCGTCCGCGAACTCGCTGCTCGAAGCGGTCATCGCCGCGAGGGGAACGGGCCCCGATCCCAGGAACGTGCTCTGCGTGCTGGACGGCGGCCTGCTGGCGGCGACCCCCGGCCTGGTGTTCAAAATCGAAACCTATTTTCATAACCGGCCCGCGCTCCGCCTGGTCGCCCCGCCCATCGTAGTTACCGGCCGCGAGCAGGTGAAAGATACCGCTGAGTTCCTCCACTTCGTCGAAGCCGCGATCCTGCGGCACGACATCTGCGTGATCGCCATCGGCGGCGCCGCCGTCCTCCAGATGGCGAGCTATGCGTCCGCCAGCCGCATCATTCGCGTTCCGACGACCGTCCGCTCTCAAATCGATTCCGCGGTCGCCATCACGAACGGCATCGACGGCCGCGGCGTCGTCGCCCCGCCCTACGCCGTCCTGAACGACTCCGCTTTCCTGCGGACGCTCTCCGATGCCCATTGGCGCGCCGGCATTGTCGAAGCCCTCCGGCTGGCACTGGTCCGGGACGAGGCGTTCTTCGCGAGCATCGAAAGTGCCGCTCCCGCGCTGGGGGCGCGCCGGATGGAGCCCATGCGTCAACTGATCTACCGCTGCGTCGAACTCCACATCGCCCAGCCGGGTAACTCGGAGTTCGCCCTGCGCGATGGAGAGGCCGTCGCGACCGGCATCGCGCTCGATTCCACCTACTCGTGGCTCGCCGGACTCCTGCCCCACCGCCAGCTGCAGCGGATCCTCCGGCTGTTGCTGGCCCTCGGCTTCACGCTCGACGTCCCGGCGTCCGTGACCCTCGGCCGCTCCGGAATTGTAACTCCGCTGCTCGCGGATATCGGCAGCGTCGTCGAAGCGCACGTCATCCAAGAGGACCTCCTTGCCGCCAGCATTCGCACCGTTCGCCAGACGGCCGCCTTTGCGACGTCGCTCAGGATCCAGGAGAAGACGCCGGCCTACAGAAGGCGCGCTGAGGCCACTCAGTCGTGCCCGCCCGCCTGCCCGACCAGCCGGTAAATGGCGGCCCCATAACTCTCCACCGCCTTCATCCCAATCCCCGGAATGGCGATCAGCTCGGCCGTAGTAGACGGCCGCCGCTCCGCAATCGCCTTCAACGTCGCGTCCGTCATAATCCGAAACGCCGGCACACTGCGCCGCTTCGCTTCGGCCAGACGCCAGTTCCGGAGCGCCTCTTCGAGCCGCGGCGAAGCAGCGGGCTTCGCCGGCTCGGGCGTCGCCGTCGTCTTCCGTGCCTTCCCGCCGCGCGCCGCGATCTTCTTGCCCTTGCCTTTGCCCTTCCGCTTCCGCGCTGCGCTCGCCACCGCCATCTTCATCTGGAACTGCGGAATCGCATCGTCCTCCAGCTCGTCTCCCGCCGGCGTGAGGCCCGCTTTCCGGTACGGAATCGACTTCCCGTCCTTCTCGAAGACCGCCGAAACAATCCGCACGAGTCCGGCCCGCGCCAGCGCTCCGAGCACCTCCTCGAAGTCGTCGCGTGTCACAGCGCCGTCGGCACACAGCTCCGCGTGGAGCCGTCCCGTCGGACGGCCGCCCGCCCCCCGCAGCGCCCCGATCGTCCGCTGCGCCACCGCCTGCTCCTGTGCGGTCGCGCTCCGGAAACGCTGCCCCACGCAGTCGTCGGGCGCGCAAAAATCGCAAACCCCGCATGAATTCCGGCTGTCCGCCAGATCGCCGAAATGCCGCACCATCGCCGACATCCGGCATTCGTTCGACTCCGCGAACCGCAGCATCAGGTCGAGCTGCTGCTGCTTCTGCGCGCTCTGCGCGATGTACAACTCGCGCCACCCATCCTGCCCGCGGCTGACGTTCTCGGCGAAATCGACCACCGCGCCGCCGTGAATCCACAGCTTCTCCAATGCCTTATCGAATAAATCGGCATCCCGCCGCAGCGCCTTCTGCAACGCCTCCTTCGGGACCGACTCCGCGCGCAGCCGTCCGAAGATCCCATCGAGCACCTCCACATCGGGATAATCGCGCTCGAAGAAGAAATCGTGCGTTCGCCGGTCCGCGTACGAATGCATCAGGATCGTGCGGCTCGGCAGTCCGTCCCGCCCGGCGCGCCCGATCTCCTGGTAATACGCCTCCAGACTTCCCGGGAGCGCCGTGTGGATCACGGTCCGCACGTCCGGTTTGTCGATCCCCATCCCGAACGCGATGGTCGCCACCATCACCTCGATCCGGCCCTCCAGGAACTGCTGCTGTACCCGCTGCCGGTGCTCCGCGTCTAACCCCGCGTGGTACGCGCCGCACGGGAAATGCGCGCCGAGCTCCGCCGCCAGCGACGTCGCCTGCGCCCGCGTCGGCGCGTACACGATCGCCGGACGCCGCTCCTCGTCGTCCAGCAGTTGCAGCGTGAGATTCGCCCGAGCCGACGGCGGCGCCTCGACCACCTCCACCGCCAGGTTCTCGCGCCGGAAGCCCTGAATGAACCGCGCCGGCGCATCGAGTTCCAGCTGTGACACGATGTCGTTCTGCACGATCGGCGTCGCCGTCGCCGTCAATGCGATCACCGGCGCCGGCCGCAGCGCGGGCAGGTGCTGCCGCAACATGCGGTAATCGGGGCGGAAATCGTGCCCCCATTGCGAAATGCAATGGGCCTCGTCGATCGCCACGAGCGACGGCTTCCGCTTCGCCAGCATCTCCGGAAAACCCGTCACCCGCAGCCGCTCCGGAGCGATGAACAGGAACTGCAGCCGCCCGTTCAGATAATCGATGCAAGCCTGCCGCGATGCCGCCCGATCGCGCCCGGAGTGAATCTGCTCCACCGAGAAACCGCGCTGCCTCAGCTTTTCCGCCTGGTCGTCCATCAACGCAATCAGCGGGCTGATGACCAGAGCCGTGCCGCCCCGCGCAATCGCGGGCAGCTGGTAACAGAGCGACTTCCCGCTCCCCGTCGGCATCACCAGCAGCACGTCTTTGCCATCCACCACCGTCCGGCAAACCTCCTCCTGGCTCGCGCGAAAATCCGCGAACCCGAATCCCGAGTGCAGCAACTCCGCCAGCGGACCGCCGTTCCAGACCGGAGGCGCCGCCGGAACGATCGCCGGCGCGGGTTTCGGGCCTCCATCGCGCGGCGCCCGCGGCTGCGCCGGAATCGCGCCCGTCTTCCCGATCACTTCCCGGACGTAGTCCTCAATCCCCGTCATGAATGCCGCCAATTCCGCCGTGCCGCGGTGGATCCGGCGCAGGTATGCCTCCCATTGCCCCGTCATCACGGGGCTCTTCACCTCCGGATGCACCACCTCGATCAGCCGGATGCCCTTGTCGGTCGCCTCCAGGCTCTTGCCGTTCCGCACCACGTACTCGCGCTTGAGCAAAACTTCGATGATGCCCGCGCGCGTGGCCGGCGTTCCGAGCCCCGTCTCCTTCATCGCTTCCGAAAGTTCTTTCTCATCGAGCGTCGCGCCCGCCGTCTCCATCGCGGTCAGGAGCGTCGCTTCCGTGAAGCGCTTCGGCGCGCGCGTCTTCTTCCGCAGCGCCTCCACGTCCACCACGTCCTGCCCCTGCCCCTGCGCCAGGCCCGGCGGGAGCATTTCTTCTTCCGCGTCGCCCTCGCCCTTTTTGCGGCTTTTCTTTGCCGGCGCGAGGTCCAGGACCTTCCATCCTGCCTGCTGCACCGCGCTTCCGGACGTGTGGTACCGGTCGACCACCGCATCATTGCGGATCGCGGTGATCACGGTCGTGACCGACCAGATGTGGTCCTCGTGCCAGGCGCTGAGCAAGCGGCGGCAGATGAGATCGTAGATCTTGCGCTCGTCGGGCGGCAGATCGGAGCGCGTGGCGGTGGTGGTCGGGATGATGGCGTGGTGGTCGGTGACCTTGGCGTCGTCCACGTAACGGCGGCCGAGGGGGCGCTCGCCGCTGCCGGGGGCCAGGTGCTCCCGATATGGCCCCTCGATCGCCGCCACGACGCGGGGCAGCGTCTTCGCCACGTCCTGCGACAAATGTCGGCTGTCGGTCCGGGGATAGCTGATCAATTTGTGGCGCTCGTACAGCGCCTGGGCTAAGTCCAATGTTTTCTGGGCGCTGAAACCAAATACGCGGTTCGCGTGGCGCTGTAGTTCGGTCAAGTCGTAGAGCAGCGGCGGGGGCATGCGCTGCGTCTTGGCCTCGACCGATTCGATGGCGGCCGTCCCGGTGCGGGCGCGGGCGGCGATCTGCTTGGCTTCCTCGCCATCGGCGGGCAGGCGCATCGCCTGCTGAAGGGATTCCTTGTCCGCGCCGGCGGCGGCCCGGTCCCGCAGCCAAGTGCCTTTGTATGTTTGATCTGCGGGCTTGTCTTGGGGGTGGAAGGTGGCCGCGACCTCCATGTAATCCTCGGGGACGAAGCGCCGGATGGCCAGCTCCCGATCCACCAACATCGCGAGCGTCGGCGTCTGGACGCGGCCTACCTACAGGTCCTCGCCATACGTGAGCGAGTAGGCGCGCGAGAGGTTCATCCCGACCAGCCAATCGGCCCGGCTCCGGCCGCGGGCGGCATCGGCCAAACCGTCGTACTCGGCGCCCGGATGGAGGGCCGAAAAACCGCGAGAAATGGCTTCTTCGGTCAGCGAAGATATCCACAGGCGATCCACAGGCTTTCCACAACCAGCGGCCTCGTAAATGTAGCGGAAGATCAACTCGCCTTCCCGGCCGGCATCCGTCGCGCAGACGACCCGCGAAACTTTGGGCGACGTCAGAATCCGCTTGACCGTTTCGAACTGGTCCTTGGTTTTCTCGTAAACGACCAGCGGCCATTCGCGCGGCAACATCGGGAGCGTCTGCCGGCGCCACTGCTTCCATTCGGGGTGGATCTCATGCGGTTGGGCGAGCGCGGCGAGATGCCCGATCGCCCAGGTGACAACGTAGCCGTTGCCGTGGAGGTAGCCGTCGCCCTTATTGCCGGCGTGAAGCACGCGCGCGATATCCCGAGCCACGGACGGCTTCTCCGCCACGACCGCGACCGTTCCAGATTCCGGGGCCCCCATGATCAACGTTCAGTGTAACGGGAGGCGGGGCCCGGTTGATCGCCTCAAATGCGGACAGGTATACTTGCCAGAAGTCGCACGCACTCGGAAGTGCTTGTCTGATGGAAACGACCCTCACCGCGGAGATCGAGAAGGCAGAAGTCCGCCGGCTGTTGACGTCCGGTATTTTCAACCGGGCGCCGAATCTGGCGCTCGTGCTCCGCTATATTTGCGACCGCTACTTCGAGGGCGAGGGCGGGCAGATCAAGGAATATTCGATTGCGGTGGAGGCGCTGGGGCGTCCGGCGGATTTCGACCAGCGGAACGACTCGATCGTGCGCGTTGAAATGCACCGGCTGCGGAAGCGGCTGCGGGAATATTACGAGGGGGAGGGCGCGGAGCGGCCCGTCCAAATCGACATTCCGGCGGGACAATACGCGCCTCGTTTCATTCACCGCGGCGCCCCGGCGGCGCCGCCGGTTCCGAGCGCGCCTGTTCTCGAGGCTCCTGCTCCTCCCGCTGCTCCGGCTGCGGCTTCGTGGAATAAGAAGTTGTGGATCGGCATCGCCGCGGTCGTGCTGCTGGCGGTGGCGGTCCCGTTGCGGTATTCGATCTCGGCGCACGGCCGGGGTGTCGCGCCGCCGGCAATGGCTGGGGGACCGGCCGGGGAGACGGTTCGGATCCTGTGCGGGCTGGCGGATGGGGAGTACGTGGACCATTTCGGGAACACCTGGTCCTCGGATTCCTATTTCACGGGAGGGATCACCGCGAACGCGGTGAATCATCCGATCCGCGGCGCGGCCGATCCGCGGCTGTACACGACGCGGCGCGAGGGGGCGTTCCGATACGACATCCCCTTGAAGAGCGGTATTTACGAACTGCGGCTGCACTTCGCCGAAACGATGTACGGGGAGAATAACGCGGCCGGCGGGGGGGAGTCGAGCCGCGTCTTCAATGTGCACCTGAACGGAAAAGAGATCCTGAGCTACCTCGATGTGGTGGGCGATGCCGGCAGCAACACGGCGGACATAAAAGTTTTTAAAGATGTTACGCCGGCGGCTGACGGCAAACTGCACCTCATGTTCGAGCCGATCTCGAACCAACCCATCCTGAGCGGGATCGAGATTACGCCGGGAGTGCCGGGGCGGATGAAGGCGATCCGCATGGTGGCGCAGAACCATCCTTATACGGACCATCACGGACAGATCTGGGAGCCGGACCGATATGCGAGCGGCGGCATGCTGGCACAGCGGAACGGGATTGTCTCCGGGACGACGGACCCAGACCTGTATCGCGGCGAACGCTTCGGCAATCTCTCCTACGTGGTTCCGGTGACTGAGGGCCGGTATACGGTCAACCTGTATTTTGCGGAGACGTGGTTCGGCCCCGGCAAGGACGGGGGCGGCCCGGGGACCGGCAGCAGGGTCTTCGACATCCTCTGTAATGGAGTGGCGGTGAGACGCGATTTCGACATCTTCAGCGTGGCCGGGGGCGCGGACCGGGCGCTCACGGTGAGGATCCCGAACGTGACACCGAATCACCAGGGCAAGGTAGTGGTGTCTTTGGTTCCGGCTGCGAACTACGCCCTCATCAATGCGATCGAGGTCGTGCCGGAGACGGAGTAAGCAGGAGAGTCCGACCGAGTCGAAGTGTCCGGAAACAGACGATTCCGGACGTTACGCATGCTGCGCTGCCGTCAATAATCTATTTATGTTATCAATGCGTTACAGGTGTTCCGTCATTAACGTAACCGTTACTTCTTTCCTGCCCCTCGCTTTCCGTTGACATAAGTCTCCCAGGGAGAATACCTTGGCTCTCATAGAGGGCGCGTTGCGCAAAGGGGATACTGTCTCGACCCACCACTTGGCCGTATTGCGCCGTCTACGTGTCACTTCTCAGAAAGGGGTCTAGATGAAAGTGTCAGTCGGTTCCACGTTGGAATTCGGCGCACGGAAGGGATGCCCGGGAGCCCTCGTCGCATTGCTGCTCCTGGCCCTCACCCTGCTTCCGTCCGGCGCATACGGCCAGAACGCCAGTGGCTCGATCAGCGCAATCGTGGCTGATGCAACCGGCGCCGTGGTGCCCGGCGCCAAAGTCGTTCTGAAGAACGAAGCAACCAACGTCACACGAGAAAGTACGACGAACAGCGCCGGGCTGTTCAATTTTCCTGCTGTCCAACCCGGCTCGTACACGGTTACGATTTCCGCGCCGGGGCTGCAGACCAGCGAGCGGACGGGAGTCGTGATGACGCAGGGCGCGAACATGGGGCTGGGCACGGTGGTGCTCCAGGTAGCGCAAACGAATACGCAGATCGAAGTGCTGTCGGCCTCGGATGTGATCGTGCCGGTGGACTCGCCGCAGGCGAGCCAGACGCTGAACACCCGGATGATCGAGGACCTCTCGATTGTCGGACGCGACGCGGCCGAGCTGATGAAGATCATGCCCGGGATGGGAATGAACACCGGCCTGTCGAACAGCATGTGGAACAGCTATACGACGGCCAGCAACACGGGTCCGATCGGCGCGTTCTCGGCGAACGGGACGCAGCCGTACGGCGCGCTGACCATGACGTCGGACGGCGCGAACCTGCTCGATCCGGGCAACCAGGGGACGCAGACGGCGAACGTGAATCAAAACCAGGTGGCAGAGGTTTCGATTCTCACCTCCGCCTACGGGGCGGAATTCGCCAAGGGTCCGGTGACGTTCCAGGCATACGGCAAGAGCGGCACGGCGCAGTTCCATGGCGGCGCGTACCTTTATGCCCGCAATGGCGTGTTCAATTCGGTGGACGCCTATTCGAAGAGCCAGGGCGGGTCGCCGATCAACGACAGCTTCTACTATCCCGGCGGCGAGTTCGGCGGACCGGTGCTGATCCCGGGCACGAACTTCAACAAGAGCCGGCAGAAGCTGTTCTTCTACACCGCTTACGAATACATGAAGCAGCAGCCCGCGGGCAGCCTGCAAAACTACTTCATTCCGACGGCCGAGATGCTGAACGGCAACTTCAGCCCGCAATATCTGAGCAGTCTCGGACCGGGCTTCGCGTCTGCGCACTCACAGGCCAACGTGGTGCCGTGCGGCGCGAATCAGAACGGTTGCAGCACCCTTTCGATCCCGGGCGGGATGATCCCGAAGAGCCAGCTGGATCCGAACTCGCTGATCTACGCGAGCACGTTCCCGAAGCCCAACGCCAATCCGGCGACGAACCCGGTGGGCGCGAACTACCAGTATTTCCTCGGACCCCCGCAGAACCGGTGGGAATACCGGCTGCGCGCGGATTACAACATCAGCGAGAAGACCAAGCTGTTCGTGAGCTGGAATCACCAGAGCGAGCAGGACCTGAGCCCGATTTCGGTGTGGTGGTGGGTCGGCGGATCGTCGTTGCCCTATCCCTCGTCTCAGCAGGCGACCCAGATTTCGCAGGTGTACAGCGCGAACCTCGTGCACGTGTTCAGCCCGACGCTGACCAACGAGTTCGTGTTCGCGGACGCGAAGTTCACGAACCCGATCACGCTCGGCAATCCGGACGCGGTGGACCCGAACAAGCTCGGCTTCAAGATGAAGGGCCTGTTCTCGAATCCGTTCACGCCGCAGCTGCCCAACGTTTTCGGCTGGAATAACGCGACGGTCGGGTACTTCGCTCCGACGTACGGCGAGCCCTGGAAGACGGGCGGCGCCAACGCGTTCGGCAAGATGTCGAACACGCCCAACATTTCCGACAACATCACCAAGGTCCAGGGGAAGCACACGCTGAAGGCGGGCTTCTACTGGGATTTCGCGCAGAATAACCAGACCACGGGCGGGTACTCGGGCGCTTCGCAGGGCACCGCGGAGTTCGAGAACTGGGGCGCAACCAGCTCCGGCAATCCGCTGGCGGATTTCCTGCTGGGGCGCGCCACGCAGTTCACGCAGGAGAACGGCGCTCCGGTGGCGGACTTCAAGTATTACCAATACTCGTTCTACGTGAACGACCAGATCAAGGCCAGCCGCCGGCTGACCCTGACGTTGGGAGTGCGCTTCGACCACATGGGCAACTGGGTCCCGTCAGGCGGCCCCGGACTCGCCGTCTGGGATCCGGCTCGTTACGACAACACGGCCAAGGCAGGCGCGTGGACCGGACTGGCGTGGCACGGGATCGACCCGAGCATTCCGATGTCGGGCTTCCCCTCGCGTGCGTTCTTCCCCGAGCCTCGTTTCGGCGCGGCGTACGACCTGTTCGGCAACGGCAAGACCGTGCTGCGCGGCGGCGTGGGGCTGTATCGCTACCAGCTTGCGTATAACAGCGTGAGCGGCGATTCGTACAACGCTCCGCTGAACATTCCGACGCTGACGACGACCTGGGGTTGCTGCGTGGGCTGGCAGAACTTCAGCGACTTCTCCCCCGCGCTCGGGACTCCCGGCCTCGGCTCAGCGCCGGGCGGCATCCTGGCGAGGGCGACGATAAGACGCCGTATACCTGGACGTACAACTTCACGATTTCGCAGCGCGCTCCGCTGCGGTCCGTGGTGGAGTTCCAGTATTCGGGCAATCGCTCGCGCGACATGATGCTGCACGGGCCGCTCTCGAACATCAACCTGATCCCGCTGGGCGCGTTCTTCCGGCCCGACCCGAAGACGGGGGTTGTCAACGATCCGTATTCCGGCAGCTTCCCGTCGCAGGATTATTACCCGCTGCAGAACTATACGGGCATGACGCTGGTTGGACACGGCAGCTATTCGAACTACAACGCGTTCATCGCGTCGTGGCAGAAGCAGAGCGGCCGCGCGACGTTCACCGTGAACTACACATTCAGCAAGGTCCTCGGGATCCGCGACAATCAGACGGATAACGGCAACGGCAACGGGTCCACCCTGTGGCCGTATGGCCTGCGCCCGAACTACGGTGTGCTGAACTTCGACCATACGCATATTTTCAACGCGGCGTATGTGTTCAACATGCCGAGCCCGGTGAAGAACCATGCGCTGCTGGGCGGCGTCACCAACGGCTGGGTGCTTTCGGGCATCACGCAGATGCAGAGCGGCGCGCCCATTCAGGGCAACACCGGCGGAAACCTGAACGTCACGTGGGGCTGCGTCAATCACCTCAACCCGGACGGGACGACGACTTGCGCCGGCTACTCGGCGCAGAACCAGCTCGGCACCAACGGACTGTCGTTGCAGCCGAGAGTCACCTGCGACCCGCGGAGCGGGCTGTCGTCGGGACAGTTCTTCAATCCCGGCTGCTTCGCGCCTCCGCTTCCCGGCACCCAGGGCGATATAATCTGGCCCTACATCAAGGGACCGGCGTTCTTCAACAGCGACCTCGCCATCTATAAGCGGTTCATCATCCATGACCGCCACAAGGTGGAGTTGCGCTTCTCGGCGTTCAACTTCCTGAACCATCCGCTGCCGCAGTTCGGAGCCGGCGGGAATTCGGATTTGCATCTGAACTTCTCGAACGCGGCTGGTCAACTGTCGCAGTCGAATGTCAATACGCTCCTCACGGGCAAGCCGATGTTCACGGTCGGACGGCGCGTGGTGGAGTTCGCCTTAAAGTACAACTTCTAACTCGTGCCGGAGTTGTGCTTGGAAGGGGGGCGGTCGATGAGGCCGCCCCATTTCTGGCCGGCGCGATATGCTGAAGCTTGATGTTTCGGATCTTTGCCGCCGCGGCTTTCGTCCTGTCCGCCGCCGGCGCACTGCTGCTACCCTCCCTCTCCGGCGACACGGCGCCGCCGATTCACTTCGAACTCAAACCGATCGCATTTCAATTGGAGAGCGGTGAGGCCTCGCCGCGCCACGTTCCGGCTGCCATGGGCGGCGGGATCGCGGTGTTCGACTATGACGGCGACGGGCGTCCCGACGTGTTTTTCGCGAACGGCGCGAATCTGGAAACGCTGAAGAAGGACGGGGCGAAGTTCAGCGACCGCCTGTTCCACAACGACGGCAACGGCGCCTTCAGCGATGTGACGGCGAAGGCGGGGTTGGCGGGGGCCGGTTACGACATCGCCGCGGCGGCGGCGGACTACGATAACGACGGCCATCCCGACCTCTTCGTGGCGGGGGTCCACCGGAACACCCTGTATCACAATAACGGGGACGGCACGTTCACGGACGTGACCGCCAAGGCAGGTATTCGTAACGCGGCGGATCCGCAGTTCGGGCCGATGTGGGCGGTGGGCGGCGTGTGGCTCGATGTGAACAACGACGGCCTGCTCGATCTGTTTGTCGTCAATTATCTGCAGTGGGATTTCGCCAGCGAGCCGCTGTGCCAGTACAAGGGCGTGCCGGATTATTGCGCGCCGCGATCGTACAAGGGACTGCCGGATCAGCTGTATCTGAATCGCGGCAACGGCGTGTTCGAGGACGTGTCGAACCAGTGGGGGCTGCGGTCGCACGTGGGGAAGGGAATGGGCGCGGCGATGGCGGATTACGATCTGGACGGGCGTCCCGATCTGTTCGTGACGAATGACGCGTCGAACAATTTCCTGTTCCACAACACCGGCAGCAAGTTCGAGGAGGTCGCGTTTCCGGCGGGCGTGGCACTGGTGGAGGACGGCAATTTCATCTCGGGCATGGGCGCCGATTTTCGCGACTTCAACAACGACGGCTATCCCGATATTGCGTTCGTAGCGCTGGAACGGCAGACGTTTCCGCTGTTCCAGAACGTGGCGGGGAAGCAGTTCCGCGAGGTGACGTCGGGCAGCGGCATGCGCGCGGCCAGTATGGGGCAGGCGGGGTTCGGCGCGGGGCTGTACGATTTCGACAACGATGGCTGGAAGGACCTGTTCGTAAGCCGGGGCGACGTGCTGGCGCATGCGATGCCGGGCACGATCACGGACCAGCACAACTCGGTGTTTCGGAACTCGGGGGCAAGCGGCAAGTGGGCGGCGCTCTCAGCCGAGGCGGGGCTGGACGCGGCGCCGGCGGGACGGCATCGCGGGCTGGCATTCGCGGATTTCGATGGCGACGGGCGGGTGGACGTGTTGACGACGGCGATCGGGCATCCCTCTGAGGTGTGGATCAATCGGAGTCCGGCGCCG
>Ga0157369_10005245_pt1 | contig 15115 bp, 14 predicted proteins | sample C25metaG_FD_113461 | JGI IMG/M metagenome (GOLD analysis project Ga0157369, IMG submission 113461) | Corn rhizosphere microbial communities from Kellogg Biological Station, Michigan, USA - C2-5 metaG | ecosystem: Host-associated > Plants > Roots > Rhizosphere > Soil | place: USA: Michigan... | reverse complement strand
GCCAACCGTCCCGCAGACCAGCACCACCGTTCAGGTCAACTTCCCTGCCCCAAGCAGCAGCACGTCGACCAGCATGAATTTCGAAACGGGGCCGCCATCCCTCGTCGCGCAGAAAGACAAGACCGCCGTCACCGTCCGCTGGACGGCCCACGACGATAACGGCGACGACCTTATGTACGCCGTCTCGTACCGCGGCGTCGGCGAAAAGAACTGGCGTCTGCTCAAAGACAAGATCAGCGACAAATACCTTAGCTTCGACTCCTCGCAACTCCCCGACGGCAACTACGAACTTCGCGTAGTCGCAAGCGATGCCCCCGATCACGTCGACGCCGATACCCTCACCGGCGAGCGCGTCAGCGCAGCGTTCCTGCTTGACACCACCCCGCCCGTTCCCGGCGCGCTCACCGCAACCCTCGTCCCCGGCCCGCCCGCAAAGATCCACGCCACCTTCTCCGCCAAAGACGCGACCTCGCCCATCGAGCACGCCGAGTACTCCATCGACGCCGGCCCTTGGCAATACCTCGAGCCAGTCGGCAAGGTCTCGGACGCTCTCGAAGAGCACTACGACTTCACCGCCGACATTCCAGCCGCAACCGCCGCCACCACTGACCCGCACGAGCACGTCATGGCCATCCGCATCTACGACCGATTTGAGAACGTCGCGTCGGCTAAAGCGGTGGTGCACTAGATAAGCCAAATTGAATTGACGGTTGATCCTGAGTGACAACCCTTAGGGGGTGTCGTTCTGAGCCGCAGATGAAGAATCCCAGCAGTTGTCTTTTTGGTTGTCATTCCCGAAGGGAATCTGCTTTTCGTGTCATTCTGAGCCGTAGGCGAAGAATCTCAGTAGTTATGCCGCCACAAACTCTGTTCCGGTCCGGCCCATAAGGAATCTGACCAGCCACGCACTACACTAGGCACGATGCGTTTCGAGCTCTTCATTGCGGCCAGATACCTGCGCGCCAAGCGCCGCCAAGCCGTCGTCGGCGTCATCACCGCCATCTCCGTCATCGGCGTGGCCGCAGGCGTAGCCTCCCTCATCATCGCCCTCGCCATCACCAACGGCATGCGCCGCGACATGCAGGAGAAGCTCGTCGGCTCCACGTCCCACGTCATGCTCATGCGAGTCGCGAACGATGGCATCCGCAACTGGCGTCCGCTGCTCGAACGGCTCCGCCACCTCCCGCACGTCACCGCGGCAGCCCCCGGACTCTACGGCCAGGTGCTGATCTCCCGCGGCGCGCGGAGTGGCGGAGCGCTGGTCGAAGGCATCATCCCCGCGGACCAGCGAACGGTGTCCGACATTCTCCAAACCGTAAACAGCGGAAGCGCTGAAGCCCTCAACCCGAAAGAGTCATCCAGCGATTCGGCAAGCGAGCCCGAACAGTCCAGTACCGACGATTCCGCCGCAACTTCCCTTCCACCCATAGTCATCGGGCAGGACCTCGCCGAATCCATAGGTGCCCAAGTGGGTGATCGCGTCCTGGTCACCAGCCCCCAAGGGGATCTCGGCCCCTTCGGCGTCGTCCCGAAGTATGTCGGCTATCGCGTCGTTGGGATCTTCAAGTCAGGCTTCTACCAATACGATTCAAGTTATGGATTCATTCGGCTTGCTGACGCGCAGCGCTTATTCTCTGAACCCGACCTGATCTCCGCCATCAGCTTCAAAGTGGACGATATGTACCACGCGGCAGACATCGGTCAGGAGATCGAGCAGGCCGCCGGCAAAGGCTTTCAAACCACCAACTGGATGGAGGAAAACCGCCAGGTCTTCCGCGCGCTTCGGTTGGAGCAGATCGTCACCTTCATCATCCTTGCCCTCATCGTCTGTGTCGCGGCCCTCAATATCCTCATCGCCCTCACCATGATGGTCATGGAGAAGACCAAGGACATCGCCGTGCTGATGAGCTTCGGCGTCCGCGTGGACCAGGTCCGGCGAATCTTCCTGATGCAGGGGCTGCTCATCTCCGTTATCGGCACCGTAATCGGCCTGGTGCTTGGCTATGGCCTCAGCTGGCTCGGCGGCCACTACCGGTTCATCCACCTCAACGCCGAGGTCTACTCCATCGACTACCTCCCCTTCGCCCCACGGCTCATAGACGCCGTCATCGTGAGCTGCGTCTCGTTAGGCGTCAGTCTCATCGCCACCCTCTACCCCAGCTCGAGCGCCGCCAAGGTACTCCCCGCCGAAGCCCTCCGCTACGAATAGCCGCCCCGCCCTATCACTCGTCATTCTGGCTCGAAGAGCCAGAATCTCCGCATTGGTTTTGCCCAAGGCAGAGAAGCAAAAAATATATTGCTCAGTTTTGGCCGGAAAATCGCATTGTCAAGCCCCCATACAGCTCAACTCCTACGAAACAAACGCTAAATCGGATCGACGCGAGTTTTGTGCAAACACATACAATAGAAATAGGGGGAAAATTGGCTGCGGGCAGCCGAGGAACAGTCGCTGCCTACCCTGTTCCTTTGTTTTCAATATTTTGCCGATAAGCCTCCTGCTTTGAAGATTTTGCGGACTACCCCGCCGCCAAGTCTCATGTTTTGAATATTTTGATATTTTTTTGATACACCCGGGGAGCGGCACAGGAGCGCACGTTGCCCTACATCGACCTTCGCGACTGGATCCGAGCCCTCGAGAAAGCCGGCGAGCTCCGCCGCATCCGCGAGCCCATCAGCCCGTACCTAGAGATGGCCGAGATCGCCGACCGCACCGCCAAGCTCCACAAGGGCACCCCCGAAGCCGGCGGCCCAGCCCTCCTCTTCGAGAACGTCACCGGCCACCCCGACGCCCGCGTCCTGATGAACCAGTTCGGCTCCCTGTACCGCATGCACCTGGCGCTCGAGACCGACTCCTTGGACGCCATCGCCGACCGCATCCGGCTCCTGCTGCATCCCGAGCAGCCCACCAGCCTGCTCGGCAAGCTGAAGCTGCTCCCCAAACTAGCCGAGATCGGCAGCTTCTTCCCGAAGCTCATCGATCCCAGCGACGCCCCCTGCAAGCAGGTGATCCGCCGCGGTGCCGACGTCGACCTCACCAAGCTGCCCGTCCTCACCACCTGGCCGCAGGACGGCGGCCCCTTCATCACGCTGCCCTGCGTCATCACCCGCGACCCCCGCAACTCGGGAAACCAGCCCGGCAAGCGCAACGTTGGCATGTACCGCATGCAGGTGTACGACGGCCAGACCACCGGCATGCACTGGCAGCGCCAGAAGAACGCCGCCGAGCACCTCCGCGACCGCCTCCGCGCCGCCTCAACGGACTCGGTCGATATCATGGCACAGACCTCCGGCGGGATCGCCCCGGCCGCGGACGCCCCCTCCATCCCGCAGGCCGTCCTGACCAAGGTCCGCGAGGGCCGGATGGAGGTCGCCGTCGCCATCGGAACCGACCCGGCGACGACCTTCTCGGCCATCGTGCCCGCGCCGCCTGACGTCGAGGAGTACCTGATCGCGGGTTTCCTGCGCGGCAAGCCCGTCGAGCTCGTCAAAGCCGAGACCGTCGACCTCGAAGTTCCCGCACACGCCGAGTACGTCCTCGAGGGCTACGTGAACCTCGCCGAGCTCCGCACCGAAGGCCCCTTCGGCGACCACACCGGCTTCTACACCATGCAGGACCAGTACCCGGTCTTCCACGTCACCTGCATCACCCACCGCAAGGACCCCATCTACGCGGCCACTGTCGTGGGCAAGCCGCCGATGGAGGACGCCTGGATGGGCAAAGCCGTCGAGCGCATCTTCCTCCCGCTCATGCAGCTCACTCTGCCCGAGATCGTGGACGTCTGCCTCCCACCCGAGGCCGTCTTCCACAACCTGATGATTGTCTCCATCCGGAAGTCCTACGCCGGCCACGCGCGCAAGGTAATGAACGGCATCTGGGCCATGGGCCAGGCGATGTTCACCAAGTGCGTCATCGTCGTCGACGAGGATTGCGACGTGCAGGACCTCGCCGGGGTGACGCTCCGAGTCGCCAACAACATCGACCCCGAGCGCGACATCCAGTTCACGCTGGGCCCCGTCGACACGCTCGACCACGCCTCGCGCCTTCCCAACTTCGGCTCCAAGATGGGCATCGACGCTACCCGCAAGTGGGCCGCCGAGGGCTTCACCCGCCCGTGGCCCTCCATGCTCAAAATGGACCCGCAGGTCACCGCCAAGATCGACTCCATCTGGAAGAAGCTAGGCATCGAATGAAGCTTGCTACGCCAATTCTCGGACTACTGGTGCTGTTCGGAGCCGTCGCGTTGAGTCAGAATGCGCCAACCACCCAGCACGAGCAGCAGTCGTTCGGGACTGGCCATCGCAGGCCTGTCGTGAAGCATCCCGTCTCGCTCTCGGATGCCGAGTTGGCCGCACTTAGACAAGCAACGGTTCGTGAAGTGGCAATGATGGGCTTCGTTTCCAGCGACGACGCCGGGTCACCTTCCATTCCGAAAGTCACGCGGGAGGGACTTGAAGCAGCGGTAGTACATTTGAACGCGCCCGCCGAGAGGGATCTGGTCGTCATCGGCTCGAGTCGCAAGTATGCCAGACCCATAATGATCGTCGACTCTAAGGGTCGGCATACCACTCCGGATCTCGCTCCCTTTGCCCGCTTTCCGTTTTGGGTTATCCGCGAGGAACATGGCAAACCGAAAGTGGTTCTGGCAGTCTTTACCAATTGGATGAATATTGAACCCTATGCCTTCAAAGATCACGGCTTCGCTGGTATTGCGGTCTCCGGAGCTATGGCAGGAGGTCTCACCGTCTTCTTCCAGTTCGACGGCGACAAGTACGTCTTCGCCGGCGCAAATTCGGACTGAACGAATAACAACCGTGAAAGGCACGACTACCCATGCGTCAGCATGACTATCGAACCACTATCCAGTGGACCGGCAACCTAGGCGAGGGTACCAAGACCTACCGCAGCTACAAACGGAACTTTACGCTTACTTCGCCGGACAAACCGGAACTCCTCGGCTCAAGCGATCACGCCTTCCGCGGCGACGCTGACCGCTACAATCCGGAGGACATGCTGGTCGCTGCACTCTCCTCCTGCCACATGCTCTCGTACCTGCATCTCTGCGCCATCAACGACATCGTCGTGGTTGCTTACGAAGACAACGCCACCGGCACCATGCAGGAGCGCCCCGACGGCTCCGGAGCCTTTACACACGTGCAGTTGAATCCGAAGGTGACGATCACGCCGGAGAGCGACGCGGAAAAAGCAGAGTCGCTGCACCACAAGGCGCACGAGCTCTGCTTCATCGCCAACTCGGTCAACTTCCCGGTCGAGAACTCGCCGACGATCTTGAAGGCCTGAACGTTACGACTTCGCAGGCGCAGGGTTCGAGATCAACATGAAGGTCACGGAGTCCTCGGTGCTGCGCTTGTGCAGCGTGCCGCGCGGGATGATCAACATGTCGCCCTTGCCCAGCAGGATCGACTTGCTGCCCTCGGAGCTGGTCGCGTGCCATTCGCCAGGGCCGAGTTGCTTGATGCCCTTCGGCGTTCCACCGACCTCGTACAGCGTGGAGCCGTCGATGATCTGGAGCACGTGATCGCGGCCCTCGTGCCACTCGAACTCGGCGGCGCTCTTGTGCTTCTCGGTAGTCAGGATGATCTGCACCGGAATCGACTTCGAGTCGTAGAGCCGGTTGTCGCCCGGCTTCTCGTCGAGTGCCTTCATGTCGGCATCCAGCTCGCTCGACTTGAACAGCTTGAACGGCCGCGCCGCAGCGGCAACCTGGTCGCCGGACATCCCGGCCGCCTGCGCCAGCGCTGCCATCGAGTCTGCAAGAGTAAGGCCAGCCGCCGCGGCTACCGGAGCCGTGCGGAGAAAGTTGCGGCGAGAGGTCGTCTTAACCATGCACGAAAGTGAACCATAATCCGCTGCGCTCTGCCAAGCAGCCTTTCCGACCGCTCGTTAGCGGCCCTGATCAAGCTTTACGAGCAAGATAGACGTGAGGCGATGCAGTAAGCGGCCCCTTCAATGCCCGGTTCGGCATCGGAGGCCAACGCTGCGCATCGTATACTTAACGATATGTCGATAGTGAAAAATGTCGCGGCGATTGCCAAGGGAATGAGCGTCACCCTGGGCGAGATGTTCCAGCCCAGCGAGGTGGAGAACTATCCCGACGGCCCTGGCCCGCTGCGAGGAGCGAAGCTCCAAGAGCGCTTCCGCGGCAAGCACCAGTTGCAGCGCGATGAGAACGGGCTGGAGAAGTGCGTCGCCTGCTACCTCTGCGCCGCGGCCTGTCCATCGAACTGCATCTACATAGAGGCCGCGGACAATACAGCCGAGCAGCGCATCTCCTCGTCCGAGCGCTATGCCAAGGTCTACAACATCGACTACAACCGCTGCATCTTCTGCGGTTACTGTGTCGAGGCGTGTCCGACCGATGCCATCACACACGGTCATGGGTTTGAGCTCGCCAGCCTGAACGCGACCACACTGGTCATGCGCAAGGAAGACCTGCTGGTGGCCGCGCCGGGTCCAACCGATGCGATCGCCACGCCGAAGGCCGAAGCCAACGCTCTCGCATGATCTGGCCGCTGGCCCAGCATCTATCGCGTACCTGCTCTCGTTCGTGATCGGAGAACCATGAAACAAGCCCAGGAACATCCTCTGCAGAAGCTCATGAAGAGCCGCGTCGTCATCATCGATGGCGCGATGGGTACCACCATCCGCACCTATGGTATGAAGGAGGCGCACATCCGCGGCGAGCGCTTCAAGGACGCCCCCAAGGATCTGCTGAACAACGGCGATCTCTTCTCGCTGACGCAGCCGGAGATGATCAAGGACATCCATCGCCGCTTCCTCGAAGCCGGCGCGGACATCATCGAAACCAACACCTTTGGCGCAACCAGCATCACGCAGAGCGAGTTTTTCATGGAAGACCCGCGCGAACGCGGTGGCCGCAAAGACCCTGCGTTCTATCAGAAGGTGATCGAGGACAAGTTCCTGAACGACCTCGCCTGGGAGATCAATGAGACCTCCGCGCGCCAGTGCCGCGAGGTGGCGGATCAAGTTGCAGCGGCAACGGGTTCACCGCGCTTTGTGGCCGGTGCAATCGGTCCGCTGACGGTCTCGCTTTCGAATTCGCCCGATGCCGACGACCCGGGCTTCCGCGTCGTCACCTTTGACCAGGTGCGTGAGGCGTACAAGCTCCAGGTCCGCGCGCTGATTGCTGGCGGAGTCGACACGCTGCTGGTGGAGACTATCTTCGACTCGCTCAATGCGAAAGCCGCGCTCGTCGCCATCCGCGAGGTCTTCGATGAGGACGGTAGGGAGCTGCCGGTGATGATCTCCGCTGCCGTCGGACGGGGCGGCGAGACACTAATCTCAGCGCAAACCACAGAGGCCTTCTGGAATGCCGTGAAGCACGTGAAGCCGCTGTCCGTGGGACTGAACTGCTCGCTCGGACCGGACCTGATGTATCCCTTTCTTGAGAGCCTTTCAGAGAAGGCCGACACGGCAATTTCGGCATACCCGAATGCCGGCCTGCCGAACCCGCTCTCGCCCACCGGTTTCGACTTCGGCCCAGAAGACATGGCGAAGCACCTCGGCGAGTTCGCCCGCGGTGGGCTGATCAACATCGCAGGCGGCTGCTGCGGCAACACGCCGGAACACATCGCCGCGATTGCGCAGGCGGTAAAGGGCGTGGCGCCGCGGCCGCTTGAGCGTGAAGAGGTCGCAGCGTGAGTCAAGAAGCATCGCAGTTCAAGCCGCTTCGCCTCTCCGGATCGCAGCCGTTCACACAGCAGCAAGGTGTCTTCATCATGATCGGCGAGCGTACCAATGTCGCCGGATCGCCGAAGTTCGCCAAGCTTATCAAAGATGGCAAGTACGAAGAGGCGGTCGCCATCGCGCGCCAGCAGGTGGAGAACGGCGCAAACGTCCTTGACATCTGCATGGACGAGGGCATGATCGACGGTGTCGCCGCAATGAGCCGTTTTCTGCTGCTCCTTGCCAGCGAGCCTGAGGTCGCGAAGGTTCCGTTCATGGTGGATTCCTCAAAATGGGAGGTCATCGAGGCCGGCCTGAAATGCCTGCAGGGCAAAGGTATTGTTAACTCCATCTCGCTCAAGGAAGGTGAGGAGAAGTTTCGGCACAATGCCGCGACGGTCTTGAAGTACGGCGCTGCCGTAGTCGTCATGGCGTTTGACGAGCAGGGCCAGGCCGCAACCTACGAGGATAAGACCCGCATCTGCCAGCGCGCCTACCGCATCCTCGTCGACGAGGTTGGGATGGCGCCCGAAGACATCATCTTCGATCCCAACATCCTCACCGTTGCGACCGGCATGGAGGAGCACAACAACTACGCGCTCGACTTCATCAATGCGACGCGGTGGATCAAGCAGAACCTGCCGCACGCGAAGGTGTCGGGCGGAGTCTCGAATATCTCCTTCAGCTTTCGCGGCAACAACAAAGTTCGCGAGGCGATGCACTCGGCCTTCCTCTACCACGCGATTGCGGCAGGGATGGACATGGGCATCGTCAACGCCGGCATGCTCGAGGTCTACGAGGAGATCGAGCCCGAACTGAAGGTGCTGGTCGAAGACGTGCTGCTGAACCGCAGACCAGACGCGACCGAACGGCTGGTGGACTTCGGCGAGAAGCTGAAGGGCGTTGCAACCGGGACCGTTGAGAAGAAGGAAGAAGAGTGGCGCAAGGGCACAGTTGAGGAGCGGCTGGCGCACGCGCTTGTAAAAGGAATCGACAACTACATCGAAGCCGATGCTGAAGAAGCGCGCGTGAAGCTCGGGCGACCGCTGCAGGTAATTGAGGGCCCTCTGATGGACGGCATGGGCATCGTTGGCGATCTGTTTGGAGCGGGCAAGATGTTCCTGCCGCAAGTGGTGAAGTCCGCGCGCGTGATGAAGAAGGCCGTCGCGTACCTGACGCCGTTCATGGAGATTGAGAAGGCCGAGAAGATCGCCGCCGGCGAAGTGGTGAAGACGCAGGGCAAGATCCTGCTTGCCACCGTAAAAGGCGACGTGCACGACATTGGCAAGAACATCGTCGGCGTGGTGCTCGCATGCAACAACTACGACGTCATCGATCTCGGCGTCATGGTGCCGTCGGAGAAGATTCTCGAGCGTGCGAAGGCGGAGAGGGCTGACATCATCGGACTGAGCGGCCTTATTACGCCGTCGCTGGACGAGATGGTCCATGTTGCCCGTGAGATGGAGCGGCAGCACTTCAAGGTGCCGCTGCTGATCGGCGGAGCAACGACAAGTCGTGCTCACACCGCGGTGAAGATTGCTCCGAACTACAGCGAGCCTGTCGTGCATGTGCTGGATGCCAGCCGCGCCGTGCCCGTCGCCAGCAGTCTCCTGAGCGACGAGGGAAAGGCTGACTTCGTTGCGACGTACAAAGCGGAATACGACGCGCTGCGAAAGACTCACGCTGCGCCGAAGCAGACCACCGTCCCCATCGAGACCGCCCGCGCGCGGCGTACGCCAATCGAGTGGCGCAAGGAAGACCTTGCCGCTCCGGAGTTCACCGGGGTTCGCGTGCTCGACGACTTTCCGCTGACCACACTTCGCGAATACATCGACTGGAGCCCGTTCTTTCACGCCTGGGGACTCAAGGGCATCTACCCGCGCATTCTGGAGCACGAGGGCCATGGGGAGCAGGCCCGCCAGCTCTTCAAAGAAGGCAATGCACTGCTCGACCGCATGATTGCGGAAAAGTGGATTACGGCGCGGGGCGTTTACGGCTTGTTCCCTGCGAACGCGGTTGGCGATGACGTTGAACTGCACTGCGAGGGCAACGTGCTGGCCACCTTCCACTTCCTCCGCCAGCAGGCGAACCGCGAAGGCAGCGAGCCCTGCCGCTGCCTGGCCGACTTTATTGCTCCCAAGGAGACTGGTCTGACGGACACGATTGGCGCCTTCGCAGTCACCTCCGGGATCGGACTGCACGAGCTGACGGCACGCTTCCGCGCAGAGCACGACGACTACAACGCCATCATGGCTGAGGCGCTGGCTGACCGGCTCGCCGAAGCCTTTGCCGAGTGCCTGCACAAGCGCGTACGCGACGAATGGGGCTACGGCCGCGCCGAGACTCTCTCGCCTGAGGACCTCATCCAGGAGAAGTATCGCGGCATCCGTCCGGCGCCCGGCTATCCGGCTTGCCCGGACCATACGGAGAAGGGCACACTGTGGCAGCTACTCGATGTCGAAGCGAATACGGGCATTCAGATAACCGAGTCCTACGCGATGTGGCCAGGCTCGAGCATCAGCGGCCTCTACTTCGCTCACCCGCAGTCGCGCTACTTCACCGTCGGAAAGATTGGCCGTGATCAGGTAGAGGACTACTGCCGCCGCAAGGACATGAGCCTCAACGAGGTCGAGCGGTGGCTCGGTCCGAACCTGAACTACGATCCCGCGGAATAAGCCAACCGCTCTCGATCTGCGGTACGATAGACGAATTCTCAGTCACTCTTCCTGCTTGGCGCGTTGCGGCCCCGTGGGTTGCTGGTAAGGTACAGGCCCAATCTTGTTTGACACTCAAAATAGTAACGGCACTGAGTCGCAGAAGCACCACATACTCCACGTTTGTACACGAGATGTATTGCGCACCGTGCGCGATCAGATCCTGCGTGTAGCTGGATACGACGTCGATTCCTGCGAGACCCACGAAGAGGCGCTGGCCAAAGCGACTTCGAATCGGTACGACCTCATTCTCATCGACATAGACAGTCAACACAATGTGCGACACGCCGAGGAGCTCTGCTCAGCTGTCAAGACTGCCGATCCAAAGCAGCGCGTCGTATTCGTGTGTAACTGGCGCGTAGCTATTTTGAACGAGTGCCCGGATGACATTGTTCGCAGCGAGTTCGATCCAGTTGGCTTCCTGAGCGGCGTGGCAGCCGCGCTTCAGGATAATGAAGCCGGCTAGCAGTGGCACGAAACTTGTGAGGCCGTGCCGCCCTGTGCTACAACCAAGTTATTCCAGTCTGCTGCAAGGCAGATTTGAATTTCATGAAGAGTGGTTGAGGGACGAGCCCTGCGACACCACGACAACCGGACAGAACACAGGCGTACCGGTGTCAACTCTCTCCTGACTGGCCTCCGTAGCCGCAGGGAACATGAGATTCGGAGAACGCAGCACGCCACCATCGCTGCCGCACCCGCAATCCTCCTTCCCGCGCAGGTGCGGCGCTCCCTCAGAGAGAATTCAGTCGCAGCCATCGAGCCCCTCCATTCGGAGAGAGTCTGATGGAATATTCGTGTTCGAATTACGAGCTTCTGTGTAACGAGTGTGGCAAGCGCTACGGCAACCGGCCGCTGTCTGCCTGCCCGGATTGCATTGCGCCGCTTGAAGTCGTCTATGACCTGCTGAGCGCAAAGGGTGTTTTCACACGGGATTCCATTGCACGCGGCCCCGCAAGCATTTGGCGTTACGCGCGCCTGCTCCCGGTGCCGGAAGGCTTTCAGCCCGACCTGCCCGTCGGCTTCACCCCGCTGGTGCGCACCTCGAACTTCGGCTCCCGCGTCGGTGCTGACAACCTCTATATCAAGAACGATGCGGTCTGCTTCCCTACTCTCAGCTTCAAGGATCGCGTGGTCGCTATCGCGCTTGCGAATGCTCGAAAGTTCGGATTTGACACGGTCGGATGCTCATCCACCGGAAACCTGGCGAACTCCGTTGCCGCGCAGGCGGCACGGCTTGGGCTGAAGGCCTGCATTCTGATTCCGGCGGACCTCGAGCAGGCGAAGATCCTGAACACGCTGGTGTATGGTGCGCGGCTCATCCGCATCGACGGCAACTACGACCACGTGAACCGCCTCTCGACACTGATTGCCGATGAGTACAACTGGGGCTTCGTCAACGTAAACCTTCGGCCCTACTACGCTGAAGGCTCGAAGACCGTTGGCTATGAGATCGCCGAGCAGCTAGGCTGGCGCCTGCCGGACAATGTCGTTGTGCCGATGGCGGGTGGCAGCTTGATTCGCAAGATTCGCAAGGCGTTCAACGAACTCATCTTCCTGGGTCTTGTGAAAAAGCCCGAACGGCCTGTGCGGTTCTTCGGAGCGCAAGCAACTGGCTGCTCGCCCATCACTACGGCCGTAAAGAATGGAAGCGACGACGTGATTCCGCAAAAGCCGAACACAATCGCGCGCTCGCTTGCGATCGGCAATCCTGCAGACGGGCCAGCAGCAGCGAAGATGATTCTCGAGGATGGCGGCTGGGCAGAGGACGTATCCGATGTCGAGATCGTCTCCGGCATCCAGGAGCTTGCCGAAACTGAGGGCATCTTTACCGAGACTGCCGGCGGCGTGACGACCGCGGTTGCGGCAAGACTTTACGCGGCGGGACGTATCGGTCGCGGCGAGACGACGGTGGTCTGCATCACCGGCAATGGCCTGAAGACGACTGATGTTCTTGCCGGCCGTTATGAGCACCTGACCGCGCCCGCGATTCGTCCGCGTCTGTCGGACTTCGAAGCCTACATCCATTCGCTCGACGGACAACCACTACCAGAACTTGTTGCAGCAGGAGAGTGAGATGGCAATCAAAGTAGTTCTACCCACCGCATTCACACGTCATACCGATGGGCGCAAGCAGTTTGATTCTTCCGCCGCAAACCTGCCAGGTTTGTTGTCCGAGATCGACACTACATTTCCCGCTCTCTCGACTCAGATCAAGGACGAAAACGGCAAGCTGCGGAAGTTCATCAATATCTACATAAACGATGAAGATATTCGCTTTCTCGGCGGCGACGGCTACGCTTTTCAGGATGGCGACGAAGTGATGTTGATTCCCTCGATTGCCGGTGGCATCAAATAAATCTACTTATAAAGACCTAGAAAATGGGCGCCAATGCGGCGCCCATTTTTTGTCTCGATTTTGAGACGAACTGTCTCGCTGTTGAGTTACAGCCCGTGATTGAAGAGAGCCACGATAAGCACAATCAGCAGGATTAATCCTAACCCGCCGCTCGGATAGTAGCCCCAGTCGCGGCTGTATGGCCAAGCTGGGAAGGCGCCAAACGCCAGGATAAGAAGTATGACGAGCAGAATAAGCATCGTTCCTCCTTGGTACTACGGGCCTTTCCACCACCATACAGATGGATGCTTGTGAGCAGACCAGCGTTATCCCCTGGAATAAATACATAAACTTTTCGATGATACAACTCGACTTACCGCATTCTGCTCTGACTAATGGAGTACGATTCGCGCCCGGCGCGAAATCTTGAAGGAAAGGAAGCAGGGTCAGCCATGTTTCTTATTCTCGCAATTGTGTTGATTTGCCTGTGGCTTGGCGGTTTCTTCATGTTCAAGACCGCCGGATTCCTGATCCATCTGCTGCTGATTTTTGCAGTGATCTCATTCATACTGCACTTTGTCACCGGCCGCAGAACGGTCTAGCGAAAGTTTAAGCCAAGAAGAAAGCCGGACCCTAACAGGGTCCGGCTTTCTTGTGTCCGCATACGGCCTATTGATGTGCGATCGGATGACTCGCCGGCATGTCGGGCGGGATCACCGTCGTCAGCGCCGCCGGCGTCTCCTCGGAAAGCTCCGGCAGATTCTCTTCCAGCGCGAGCTGCAACACCTCATCCATCTCCTCGACAAAGTGCAGCTTCATCTCGTTCTTCAGCATGTCCGGAATATCCGGAAGGTCCTTACGGTTGTCCTCGGGGATGATGACCTCGAAGATACCGGCGCGGTGCGCGGCGAGCAGTTTTTCTTTCAAGCCGCCGATCGAGAGCACCTTCCCACGCAGCGTGATCTCGCCCGTCATGGCGATATCGCGCCGCACCTTGATCTTCGTCAGCGCACTCGCAAGGCCGGTCGCAAGCGTAATGCCTGCTGAAGGCCCATCCTTCGGAATAGCACCCTCCGGCACGTGTACGTGAATATCAACGTGGCGATAAAACTCCTTTTGCAACCCAAGGTGCTGCGCGCGGGAGCGGACGTAGCTTAGCGCAGCCTGTGCCGACTCCTGCATCACATCGCCCAGCTGGCCCGTTGCTGTCATCTTGCCCTTGCCGTCCAGCACCTGCACTTCGGTCTGCAGGATCGTGCCGCCGACCTCTGTCCACGCCAGGCCGGTGACCAGGCCGACTTCGCTCTTTTCGTGCACATGCGAATCGCGGAACTTCGCCACGCCGAGCAGTTCGCTAACGTTCTCGCCTGTCAGCACCTCGCGATGATCAGGGCCGCCCTGCACCACCTTCCGCGCCACCTTGCGGCATACGTTACCGATCTCACGCTCCAGGTTGCGAACACCGGCTTCGCGCGTGTACCCGCGGATGATCGTCTTCAACGCGTCGTCATCGAACGTGAGCTGATCCTCCGTCAAGCCGGTTCCCTCGCGCTGTTTGCGCACCAGGTACTGCTTGGCGATCTCCAGCTTCTCAATCTCTGTGTAGCCATGCAGCCGCAGAATCTCCATGCGGTCCTGCAGCGGACCGGGGATCGTGTGCAGCACGTTGGCTGTGGCGACGAACAGCACGTTGGAAAGGTCGTACTCGACGTCAAGATAGTGATCCTGGAACGAACTGTTCTGCTCTGGGTCCAGCACTTCGAGCAGCGCGCTCGCCGGGTCGCCACGGAAGTCCGACGCCATCTTGTCGATCTCGTCCAGCATGAACACCGGGTTCTTCGTCCCAGCCTTCTTCATTGACTGGATAATCTGGCCCGGCAGCGCTCCGATGTACGTGCGCCGGTGGCCACGAATCTCAGCCTCATCGCGCACGCCACCCAGCGACATCCGAACGAACTTGCGTCCGGTCGCCTTCGCGATCGACATGCCTAGCGACGTCTTGCCGACGCCCGGAGGCCCGACAAAGCAGAGGATGGAGCCCTTCGGGTTCTTCACAAGCTGCCGCACCGCAAGAAACTCGAGGATTCGCTCCTTGATCTTTTCCAGCCCGTAGTGATCCGCATTGAGGATGCTCTCGGCATGCTCGATCGAGCGAATCTCTTTGGACCGCTTCTTCCAGGGCACCGCAAGCAGCCAGTCCAGGTAGTTGCGCGAGACGGTGGACTCGGCCGACATCGGCGGCATCGCCTCAAGCTTCTTCAACTCCTGGAGCGACTTCTCCAGCACGTCCTTCGGCATTCCAGCGGCTTCAATCTTCTTTTTCAGCTCATCAAATTCCGACTTCTCGCCGCGGCCGAG